>Ga0326513_10000055_pt1 | contig 82163 bp, 120 predicted proteins | sample 2_2465_0518_D_FD_203654 | JGI IMG/M metagenome (GOLD analysis project Ga0326513, IMG submission 203654) | Bovine rumen microbial communities from UC Davis, California, United States - 2_2465_0518 | ecosystem: Host-associated > Mammals > Digestive system > Stomach > Rumen | place: USA...
CCCGCGCTCGCGCCATCAATCCAACGGCCACCGAACCTCAAAACGCGCGAAGCATAGAGATTGCCGTAATCCGCCCAATGAGTTGATGAACTACCACCAAATACAACTGGCATAAAACCTGCTTGAGAAGTTCCAGCAACTTTTGTAATCCATCCACTACTATCTGCTTCTAATCCAGAAGCCAAAGTATTTGTTGTAGATTCTGAATCTTCTCCAGAATAATCATTCCAAGAAGTTATAATACTTCTATCTGCATCTGTTGTTAAACCATCAACCCATTCCCAAATATTGCCCCAAAAATCTTCAATTCCAAATAATTTTATATGAGCTTTATTATTTGAAGAGCCATAATTCATTCCAGTAGCAAAAGTAGAATTTGCTGATGTTAAATCACTTGCTGTAAAAACACCATCATCTGCGGCAACATTATATCCAGTAACATATGATAAGTTTGAAGTTGAATCATCTGTTACTCCTACGACACCTTGACCTAACGCTTCTTGTCCATTTCTATTTCCATATTTAATTAAATATAAACATTGAATAGCTTTTAATTGAGCATATGTAGATTGTTGATAATGATCTCCATTATTTTGAGCATAAGTTCTAAATTCTCCAATATTTTTATTTGAAGTTGGTTGATGTCCGGGAAGACTTCTTAATTTATTGTCTCCATCTACATATCCTTTAAAAGCTCCATGATAAAATCTATCTAAATCGCCCCATGATTCTCTACTAAAAGCATCATAACTCCAAACTCCACCTTCTGTTTGAGTTTCTAAAGTGTTCATATCAATACCTGAATATTCTTTATTAGTAACAGAAATATATAAATAATGATCTTCTCTATAAATTTTATATGCGAAACGACGGAATTCTATCATAACATCTCCGTCTTCTCCAGTTAAATCAGCGTTATCTGTAGAACCATATTTTTTAGTAAAATCATTAGGATTTAAATAATATTCAACTTTACCATTTTTAAACATACAAGGTCTAATATCTTCAAAAATCGGCATAGTATCCCAATCAGCAGAACCTTTTGTCATTTCAGCAGCATCATCTAAATATGTACAAGCAGTTAAAGGATTGCTGTTATTTTCATCTATTCTTAAAGTATAAGTTAATAATGTAGTATATCGAGCATCTATATCATAAGCTCGAGCTTCCATTACTGAAACATTTCTATCACTTTTTACTCTTGGGTCATCATAAGTAATATTATATAATCCAAATCTATCCACTGGTAAATTAATAAAACCACTGGAAGAAGAGCTTCCTTGTACTGAATAATCAGTATCTTTTAAAGTAGCAGTTGCTACTATTCCTTGATGGGCCGGAGTAATTTGAATTTGAATTGTTGCTTTCATTGCCCTATATACAAAAGACGTAGTTGCTATCTGATTATTCATTGTCCCTTGCGGCGCTGTTGGTGCTTGAGGGATTCCTGTTAATATAGGAGAGTTTAAATCAGCTTTAGTATCTACGATATCTTGTATTTCCTCCTTATCATAATAATTATTTAATTCATCAGGTTGAACGGCAGTATTTGCTTTGCCTAATAAAGAATCTACACTCTCTCCAGTGTATGATAATTTAAAATCAGCCATTTTTTATTTTCCTCCTTTATTATGTTGTGACTACTGGAACTTGTAAATTATAATTATCATCTGATACTAATTGTTTTGAATCAGATGAAATTAATAAATATTCATAATTCCATTCTCCTTCATCATTTTGAAGATATAAACCTATTCGATATTGACCATCGCCATCTTTAAAAGAATTTGAATTAATAGTGAAAGTAAAATTAGTATTAGCATTTCTATCTGCTAATTCATATAACTTTATTCCAGTAGGAGAGGAGCCTTGTATATCAACTAAAATATCATTTATAAATCCATAATCTTTACCATCTTTTACTGCGGTGGCATAAAATTTTTGGAAATGAACGGAAGAAGAAAAAGTGATTGATATATTAGAACAGTCTACTGTTTTACCAGTATTATCAACGTAGGTTTTACCTGATAATTTTTGATATATATTATTAGTGCCCCAATTAATATTATAAGTTAAAATAGGTTGAGCCATTCCTTTTCCTCCTCATATAAAAAATTGGGGGAAATTATTTCCCCCAAAAAAAAATAGTTATTATCAAGTTAATACGTGTACAGCAGACCATGTACCAGCGAGATCCTTACCGTAAACGATAATTTCATAAACACCATCAGTATCATTGACAGCAGATGTAGCTGCGAAGTCAGCACCCATAATAATAGATGTTATATCTGTATCAGCAGCAGTAGAACCACCGCTCATGTTCTGAGAACCACCAGTTGTACCGATTGCTATTGCATCAGCAGCTTGTTGACCAACTTCATTGACACAAACTTTGAATGCTTGAAGATCTTCATTAGCACTCCAAGTAAATGTAACCATATCGTTATACTTACCACTAATTTCAGAAGCATCAACAGCTGAACGTCTAATTGTATGTTGTTTAGAAATGATACTATAATCAGGAGTTGCTACAGTAATTACAGGAGGAGCACTATCATAAATTGTAGAAGCACTAACTGGTGAAGATGTGTTACCTGCGGCATCCTTGAAAACTACGTAAATAGTCTTTGTACCATCAGTTGTTGTATCAAGGGTTCCTGCGATAGCTTTATAGCTTACGCCAGCATCAGGAGCATAATCTACGAATTCACTCATTGCGCCTGTGAAGTCACCATATAACTTATATTGTACAGGTGTAGGAGCAGTTTCATCTGTAGGAGCGATATGAGCAACAAATCCACCAACATTTACATGAGCTGGAAGTGTTGTAGCATCATCACTCTTCCAAAGTGTGATTGTACCAGTAGGTTCGTCTTGGTCGAGGTTGATTGTATTAGAAACAAACGCGCCTCCGATATTACCAGCAACATCCTTTAACTTAACGCTAACAGTATAAGCACCATCAACTGCGGTAAGTGTTAAGGATTTAGAAGCTGCGAAATCTTCCCATACTGAAGGTTCAACAGTACCAGTCTCCCAAACTTTCATTTTGTCAAGACCAGAAATGGCAAGATCATTCTTAGCATCAGAAGCGTTAATAGTTACAGTGATAGAAGCTGTGTTAGTATATTGAGGACCACTAACTGTTGCTGTTGGAGCAGTTATGTCAACTACAAATTCAGTACTATCAACAGCAGTCATAATGTTATTTACGCTATCCTTTAATACTAAGTGAGCAACGTGAGAACCTTCAGCTACGTTTGTGAATGTGTAAGTACCAGCTGAGAAGTTCTCAAATGTAGCAGGCATACCTGCATCAAGGAATACCTTCATTCCATCAAGAACAGCACCACCAGTATCAGAACCAGCAACAGTAACTGTTACAGTTTGAGTACCATAAATAGCATCAGCTGTAATTGTTCCAGTAGGAGCAGTTAAGTCAACTGTTACTGTCTGAGCAGTAGATGTTCCAGTGTTACCTGCGATATCAGTTACTTCTGCTGTGAAGCTCTTTGTGCCTTGACCTGCGGAAATAGCAACCATTTCAGCTTCGGTAATATCAATATCATTACCATCATATGTACCAGACTTAATAACTGTGCTACCAAGTTTGATTTCATATGTCATACCCTGAGCGCTGTTTGTATCAGTTGCTGTTAAGCTGAATGTAGCTGTATCAAATCCACTCTGAGCAGAAATAACACTTGGGCTAACTGTAAGTGTTACATTAGGAGCAGTTGTATCAAGAGTAACTGTAAGACCTTCAGATTCTGTTACGTTACCAGCGATATCCTGAACCTTTACGTGGATAGTCTTAAGACCATCACCACTTGAAAGTGTTTGGCTGCCTACAAAATAACCAACGCCAGCTACTTCTGTTGCGTTAGAAATAGCAGTCCAATTAGTAGGTTCAGAATTTCCTTCCCAAACTTTGTAAGATACGATATCTGTATCTTCTGTGTTAATTCTTACACCATAAGATGAGTAATTTACAAACGCAGGAAGATTAACACTATCATCAGCTTTACGAAGAACTGGTGTAATATCAGCAGCTGTTGTATCAAGAACGATAACATCAGAAACCTGTGCTGAAGAGTTGTTTGCGAAGTCAATAGCAACTGCTGTTACAGTCTTATTTCCATCAGTGCCGTTCTGAGCTGCACCAGTAAAAGTAACTGTGAAATCTTTATATCCAGCAGTTCTATCAGCAGCATCCAAAGTATAAGTAATAGCTTCAGCTGCAGCAATATCGCCACCAAGAGTAATCTTTTCAACGCCAGAAGTAGCGTCTGTGAAAGAAACTCTAACAGTGTTTTCAGTTACGCGAGTATAACCATCACCATTGTTGATTGAAACTGCTGTTACTGTTGGAGCAACTGTATCATATACGAAACTTCCACTATCAACAACACTACTAATGTTACCAACTTCATCCATAAAAATTGCATGGAAATAATTAGTTCCTTGATTAGCAGGTGTTAATGTTTTGGAAACTGCATATGGTTCCCAAGTAATAGATGCAGGAGCAGTACCAGTAGCATTCTGATCTACCCATACATACATAAAGGAAGCGCCACTAGCAGAAATAGTTACTGTTGGGGCAACTTTATAATACGCTTGAAGACCACTAGCTGAACCCGAACTTGGAGCAGTAGTGTCTAAAGTCAGATTAAAATATTGAGACATAATATTATTTTCTCCTTTTCTTTAGTTTTTTATTCTTTAATCTATAATTCTTCTTCCTGATTCATAGAATATTAAGAACCAAGGTCTTTGTTGTGGTTCTTTTCTATCATATAATAAAATTCCATCCTCATATTTATAAGTATAAATTTTGCCATCTGTTTCCCAAGTTTTTTCTCTTAAATCTCCTTGGATAATTTTATCTATTCTATTAGGATGTCCTTCAATTAATCTTTTATCAAGAGGCATCATAAGCATAATAAAATACCTCCTTATTCATGAAGAATAATATAGATTCCAGACGGATTAATTGTTTCTAAATTATTATATTCTTCCATTGACCCAGACCAAATTTTACCTATAGTTTCATTTCTGGCTTGAATTGCTTGTGCCGCATAATTACCTGCGACAATGGCTGATTGACTAGCGCGCTGTTCAGCATCAGACATTTTTTCAAGCATATTATCTGTATAAGTATCTGTAATAGAAAGAGTTCCATCATCAGCTACTGTTAAGCCAATTCCAGGTTTAATAATGCCCGCCTTTTGTGCTGTGGCAATAGAATTTTTACATAATTCAATTTGAAGATTAAGGTAATTTATAATTTCCTCTAATCCTTCTATATCTAAATATTCTTTTACTTTAGCCATAAAATAATGTCAAACTCCTTTCTTTAGCGATTATCAGTTATTGAACTTCCATCACCAAGAATTTGAAGATCGCCATCAGTACCAACAAGTAAAGCACCAGAAGCAATGTTTAATGACATATTACCTGATTCTGGATAATTGGCTGATTTATCGTAAACTACGGCATATGGTCCAACAGTAACATTACTATCACCAACTTTACCTATGACCCCAGTAGTACCATTAGCAGTAATCTTAGCGCCATCGTTGATAACAACATTACCAGCACGCTGAACGATACCAGCACCAGTAGAAACGATTTCACCACCATTAATTGTCAAGGAACCTGCGTTTGGCCAATAAATAGCAGCTGCGATATATCCAGCAGATTGAATACGACCTTCAATAATACCATCATTAATTGTAACATTAGCAGATTGTCCTGCATTACCATTACCGCCAATAGCAAAATTATCAATACCAATTAAATGACCGCCGTTAATAACTGCTGATCCGCCGCCAGTAGTAAGAACAGGAACTTCTTGTGCTTTAATAATTCCATCATTTACGACAACTGATGATCCTACACCATTTACAGAAATAGCGCAATCAGTAGAGTCAATATCAGTACCATCAACGGTTAATGAACCACCATTAGCGATTACGACTGATCTAGCACCAGATACTTTACCGCCCTTAAGTGTTAATTTTCCCTGAACGACTAATGTTTGAGCATTTTCACCTGATAACTCCTTGTCATTTAAGTTAAGTGTAACAGTCTTGCCGGCCGGAATAAAAAGAACGGTTTCAGTAGTAAGGTCTTCGGCAAGAGCAATTTCAACTTCTGCCTAATCATTTGCAAGCATATCTTTAATTCCAGCTTCATCTTTAACAACTGAAAATTTTCCTCCGTAAAGAATACTTCTTATTGTTTCTTCTGGAATTGACTTGATATTTTCATTAAGAGCATATGGCTCAAGATCTATAAAAGCACCAAGATTATCCCATTCTATGCCAGTCCATCCAAAATTCATTCCAGTATCTTCTACGTTATAAACATCACCAATTTCTGGATTTTGAATATTAACAAGAGCTGCTTCATTAGCGACTGAACCTTTAAAATGATATGTAGTTGCTACTTGTTGTTTTAAGACAGTAATTTCATCATCAAATTCTTCTCTTAAATTTTCTATTTCTTCTTTTGAAGTATAATTATTTTGAATTTCATTTTTTGTTACAAAATTAGAAGATTGTGTTTTATCAATTTTTAAATTAAGTCCATTATTAATATAATTTAATAATATTCTAACACCATCTTCATCTAAATAAATTTTATTAACTTCAGCCATTATTTAATCCCTCCGCAATTATTTCATTAAGTCTTTCGACAGAAATACTTTCTACTTCTGGTTTTATAATTAAATCTCCTTCAATTGGCATTCCATTAATAGTAGGTTTATTTGTTAAGTCATCGTAATTAATAGAAGGTTGCGCTGAAATATTTGTATCTATTTCACCAATAAACCAATTTCCATTTTCTCCAATATGAGGAGATATACCATTTTCGCCACGGAGACTTTCAAGCCATTCGACTTCTGTTCCAACAAAACCATTATTAACAGCAATCTAATAAGCAGAATCACCATCACGACCGTTTCCACTATTATTATTATTATGCTTTGGAATCCAATTACCCTTACTATTAAGAATAAATTCTTCACCTGAAGTTAAAATAGTTGCTGTACTTCCTGGAGCACATCCATTACAAGGAAGATTTTCTTTATCTTCTGGAGTATCACATATGAAGTCTTGTATTCCATAAGTAATTTTTCCTTGATTAGAAACGATAGAAATCATTTACGAAATACCTCCTTTATTTTCATTCTCGTATAAATATAAAAACTATTTTATATTGTTTTACTAACTTTGCCCTAATTTTATTCAAAATTTTGAAGAGTCATTTTTGATTTTGGGTTGTCGGAGGTGCCGCCCCTGGCCGGCCGTGCGAATTGCTTTTCCGAACGGAAAAAAAATGAATAAAAAAATAGCCCCTATAAATCTCATAATCTGCTATCTTAAGCCCTCCACTGGCGGTTACATTTATTGCCCCAGTGCGTCAACACCTCCAAGGGAAGCAGAATATTTGATTTATAAAGACTATTTTTTCGGTCATCCCAGAAACCATTATCTCTTCTTTAAAACCGGACTTACTTCCTAAGTCCTAGGATGCCATGTGCTTATTTAGGTGAGAGAAACCTTTTTGTAATATAGTAATTTTGTAGAGTAAGCTACAAGAAAGTTTCGGACTTTCAACCGCCAGAATAGTGTGAGTATATCTCCAAAGTTCCACGGAACACTCTTTAAACGATGGCGCCGCTTTATTCAAGCAACATCCTAATCTGGATTTAATCATATGCGCTATATAGTTTCTATGTATATAGCGAGCTGGGGTAGATGGAATCGGACCATCCCGGCGGGAGTTTGCACAAACTCTCCCATGAATTAAATCTTTAGCCAATCTTCATCAGATATTTTTTTGATGTCATCTTTTTTGCGAGGAAGAGAATAACTATCACACCATTTCCTAATAGCATTATCAGTTCTTCCATATAATTCTCCTATTTTTGTGAAAGGTAATTCTCTAATTAATTTTTTTAATTCTTCACGAGTTGGTTTATCCTCAGGATGAATAGATTTTTTATAACAATCCCAACATTTTATTGCTTGTGAAGTTATTGGTTTTCCACATTCGATGCATTTATTAACTTTTTCAAGCATTTTTTCTTTTCTTTTAGGAGACTCTATTGTAATATAATTATCTAATATAGATTCATCAATCATTCCTAGAATTTTATCTATTTCATAATCTTTGCCATATATAGCATTTAGATTATTACTTGAATAAGTATCAGGTTCTCCTAATCGAATAAATTTATTTTTATTAGTTTCAGTACATAATTCAATAGGAATTAAATATCCTTTATTTTCCCAATGAGTATAAAAGAAATCAATTTGACCTATATAATTATGAAATTCACTTTGATTCCAATTATGAGTTACTACAGTAAAAGAAATTCTATTATTAGTTTCTGGATGAGCAGTTTTACACTGAATCCTATATAATTTATCTTTTATTTCTGCAATAAAATCATAACGACTTGATGGATTTGTTGGCTGTGATAAAACTATTCCCCTTTCGCAAAACTGCATCTGACACCAAAGTTCTGTTAACTGACCTAACTGATTTGAAATATTCATTTCGCGTTTCAGCAAAGTCCCGTGCCCTACCACTAGGCTATACCCCATTATAACAAGACACTTTCAAAAATATTGATCTACCATTTGATCTACATTTGCTATTGGCGCAAAAGATGGGAATCGAACCCACAACACTTATCTTGAAAGATAAAATTGCTGTTTGTGTCTTAAACGGCTTTGGTAGGAGTCGAACCATACACCTCCCAAAAACAACTGGGCGTACTTCCGGTTTAAACATATACTACAAAGCCAAAATACTAAACACTATATAACTCACCGGCCGCGCTGCCGTTGCGCCACGTCCCCATGAATGGGGACGACAAGACTCGAACTTGTAACCTGCTGGTCCCATGAGAGTAATTGCTGTTAGTGTTTAAATCGGAGTGGCGAGATTCGAACTCGCGGCCTCGTGATCATCCAGTTGGAAGTGCTGGCCTTCCTTTACACTTTATGTATAAAATAACCGTATAACTGGCCCAAATCACGCGCTCTAGCCAAACTGAGCCACACCCCGATAACAAGGGACTTCTATTGTGGGAAAAATCGGAATTGAACCGATATCTTAAACTTAAAAGGTTTATGCCTGAACCATTAGGCTATTTTCTCTATTAGAAAGAATTTTGCTGTATGTCCCTTTATCTTATAAATATATTATATCATATTTTTTTTTGAAAATCAAGTTAAATCATATATTTTTGAACGAAACTTCTATCAATTTTCTTGAAGATAATTTTCTTTGGAGCAAGTGCTTGCTTTGCTAAAGCAATAAGTTTCTTTTGCTCTTCGGCATCTTCAATATCATAATAATAATCTTCATCTATCAGTTGATCTATATTAATCAAATCAACTGGATAAGTCATCTCACCGTTCTCTGTAATGATATGAGATGGATTAATTGTAAACCAAACACTACTCGGCAAATTAGTATTTTTGCTAAAGCCCCAAGCACGAAGACACTCTTCTCTATCACTAAATACATCAAGTCTATATGCCGGAGCCTTAAATTCCATACCATTCACTGCGATATAAACAATATCAAAATCAGTATCAGTTCTGGCGATATTCAAATCGGCAAGTGTTTCGGCAAGTGTATAACCTTGATTAAGTTCAAAAGTAATTGCTCTCAAATAATCATAAGTCATGTATATAGAATTGGCAAGAGTTACGATATTTTCAATTTCATCCCAATATTCAGGATTCAAATTATCAATCATATATTCTCTTACTTCTTCTGCTTTTGGAGGAAGAATTTCAAAATGATAATGAAATCTACCTGGCCTATCCAAAAGGTAAGCGTTAAGTTTTCTGACTTCATTACAAGTGATAATAAAAAGTTTCTTTCCACCATCAATGCCGTCAAATAAACTCAACATTTCTTCCTGCGGTTCGTGATGGTCATCATCCTGTCTAAAAGTCTTTTCAAACTCATCAAAAAGAACAACACATTCCTGTTCGATTGAAGCAAGGAAATCATCAATGCCGGGGATATAATCACTCACTACGACTACTGGATAACCAAGTGCCCCAGCTTTTTCGGCAAGAACTCTCATAAACATTGACTTGCCAATTCCTTTTTGTCCGCTAAGAATAAGACCAAAATTACGATCTGCTAACTGAAAAGATTTCAAAACTTTATCTACTTTTTCAGCATGATTACCGTAGACTTTCTCAGTTACTTTGAAATCATTCCTTGTTTTTAGAAAAAATCCAGTCATTTTATTGAACCCAACTTCATAGGCTCCTACTGGAAGTTCGCTATATGTTTTGACACTATCATCATAAATCATATACATACTGCCGCTTTGAACTATATTCATCTAATTTCTCCTTTCTTATACTTCTTGAATAGAAAGAGAATCTATTTTACTAAGTGGTATATAATATTCAATAGGTGGGAAATCATCAATTTTCATCCAAAATAAAGGAACACCAGTCTCTTTATTCCAACCATATTCTAATGCTATATATGTAGTTGTTTTTTCACCTTGTTCTATTGATATTGAATAATACCTATAATATTTTCCCTTCTTTGTATACATTTTTCTCTCCTTCTTATTTAACAAATGGGAATGAGAAGAATTGAACTTCTATGACCGCGTTATCAGCACGGCATACTCACCATTGTATTACATTCCCAAAAACACTCCGAGAGGGAATCGAACCCCCATTTCACAGTTACGTGCTATATTCTTACTTTTCTAACTCCTTTTCAAGAATTTTTTCAATTTCATAATCAGAAGCCCAACACATAGTTTTTATAGGAGTTTTAGCTTCAAACCGTAAAGTTTTACTATCACTACATTGATTTACAGGAACTAAATAACCTTGTCCTTCCCAGCAGGTATAAAAATAATCTATTTCATCTTTTGTATAAGAAACTCTATTTGTTCTGCCGGTTTTAGCATTTCTTGTAGATTGACAAGAAAACATTATAGCTTTTCCAACGGTATCTGCTAAATGACTTGTTTTACATTGGACTTTTATAAATTTAGTTCCTAAATCAATAACAAAATCATATCTACAAGGTCTTATAGGTTGATTTACAATAAATCCCAATTTAGAAAAATCTATTTGACACTATAGTTCTGTAATTAGTCCTTTTGTAATCGTATCCATATTTTTTCAAAGTAAGTTATAATACGTATTCGTGTGGTTTATCCATTATCCTACCGGAGTATAAGGGAAATCTGCGCCAACAGATTCCCCCAGGGCCGTAATATAATTGGCGTTATATACGGTTTTCGTGTTTATCGGGAAAACACCGACTTAATTTCATCCCCAGTGGAATGATTTTAAGCCAAACCCGCACGCGCGTACCTCTCAACTCGTATTCTACCTCGCCTACTATGTAGGGCGTGTCCTACCCTTCGTACTAATATAGACGTTTTTGAGAGAGCGTTCCCGAGAGGACTCGAACCTCTAATCCCAGACTTAGAAGGACTGTGCCTTATCCCTTAGGCTACGGGAACAGCTTCATATATGATATTTATGAAAATCGTATTGCCACTCTTTATTATCTTTTGGGCCATCGGCATAAAATAACTCTTCGTCATTTACTTTTTCCGAATAGACAGTAATTGTATCTTTTCCATATAAATATTCAAATTTAGAATAAGTCCGACTTTTACAATTCATAAGCGCAGGATCGGAAAGGATTTCTTCATATAATTGCTGAGTAATCATTGATTCATGCACTTTACTATCAGTAACAATTCTGAAAAGATATTTTACCTGAACGTTTTCTTTTTCATTAGTTGGCGGCATAATTACCATTGCCATATATAAAGTCTCAGGAACTAATTCAAATTCTACTTCTTGTAAGCTGCGATAAAAATTCTGCGGCACTTCTTTCAAATACATTAACATCTCATTTTCCTCCTTATGCTATATATTTATATCCATAATGAGTAAGCAAGTGTTCTATATTATGTCTTCCTACTGGATTCATTGAATGGATTGAGAAAGCACCAATTTCAATGCCCTTTTCTACAATAAACTTAGCGAAATCATACCCTGTCTTCTCCTGCCCTAAGTCGTGGTCAAAACTTATATATAAGTCTTCATACCGCATATCCTCATTGAAATTAGCAAGGTAAAAGATAGCATCTTGATATGTTTTTGCTACATAGTAAGTATCAACTATTTTACAAAAATTCTTAGATGGCTTTCTCTCATCATCAAGCCATAAACCATATTTGAATTGAGCCATTTTCTTTTACCCCTTTCTCATTTACTATATATATTATAACATTTTTTTTATAAAAAATCAACCAAAAACTTCTTCTTCATCTTCATTATTTTCAGTATCATTTTCTTCTTCTTCATCCTCAGTTTCTTCTTCTTCATCTGAGTATGAAATTTCTTCTCCTGCTAAAGAATCTTCTTCGTCTACCTCTTCTTCAAGATCTGATTCATCATTGATATATTCAATGTCATCATCATCTATATTTAATTCTTCATTATCATTATTATTATAATCTTCTTCTTCTTCGTTTTCTTCTTCGGTCCAATAACGTCTCGCACCAGCAGGTGTTCTGTAATCAACGTCACTAATTCTGATTCCATTCTCAGGATTACTTGCGTGAGTTACTGTGCCGTCGCCGTTATAAATGGTAACGTGACCAATACGACCTTCATCATTATAATAATAAAGAATATCCCCTGCTTGTATATCATCTAAATCTACTTCTTCTCCGCCTTCTGCTTGTTCGGCAGCAGTTCTTCCAATACTAATTCCCATATCAGAAAATACTGCCTGAGTAAATCCAGAGCAGTCAGCACCATTTGTTAGAGATTCCCCTCCCCAAACATATGGATTACCTACAAATTGTTGAGCGTATTTTACAATGGAAGAACCAGTTGTATCTCCAGAAGTAGTAGTGGTATGTCTGACTGTTTCGCCAGTTTCTTCATCTTCTTCTTCGTAATAATAAACTGTTTCATCTGCTTCTTCATCATAGTAATAATACACTTCGGGCACTTCTTCATCTTCATCATAATAATAAGATGAATCATAGTATGCTTCTTCTGGAATATCTTCTTCGTCTTCATTATAATAATAACTGTAATTATAATTATCATCATAGTCATCACTATAACTGTAATTATAAAGACTGTCATCTCCGTTATTATAACTCTCATTTGAGTCATAAACATGATATTCAAAATCATAGGCGTTTATCCAACCATAAGAATCAAGAGTAATACAAACCTTTGCCCAATCACCTTTCTTTTCTACGACTTCAATTTCTTGTCCGCCATAGACTTTATCAAAGGTGCGAGATTCTTTATTTGGTTCTGCATGAACTTCTAATTCTTTCGGCCAGATATACGCCGTTACATAATCAGCATATATAGGTGTTGTAAGAGATAGTGTAAATATAAATGATATTATAGTAATTAGTTTCTTCATCTTAACCTCCTTGTTTAAGGGAGGGCAGGTAATTGACTAATTGACTGGGTAAGGTGGCCGGTGGGACTCGAACCCGCGAACTCCGGTTCCACAGACCGGCGTGTTAACCAACTACACTACGGCCACCAAAATTGAGAAAAGAAAGGGCGCTATAAAAACGCCCCATTAATGATTTAAATTATTAGTGATTTTATATATGTATCCCATATAAAATCACCGAGGGGGGTTAGGGCCATTCTCCTAAGGGCTTCCCCAGCTTGCCAACTTCAACATCAGTACAATAAGCGACACCGCCACCGTTTATACTTTCAAAATCTTCAAAAAGCTCTGCGGCAAGATCCTGATATAGTGTACTGATTACGCCGTGAGGGTCATTCAAATTATCATTGAAGAACTGAACTACGCAATTCTTGAATACTACATAGGTAAGAGGGATAAACCAATAACCATCTGCGGCAGGGCAAACACTGTAAGCATAAACCGGACTCTTCTCAAACAAAGTATCAAACAGTTCCTTGGCAGAAGTGAAAGCACGATTTGAGAACGGGCCATCAACACTAATTTTAAGAGTTACATTGCCAAACTTCTTCTCTTCTGGAAGAACCTTTGTAAGAGCAGTTGCCTTGTCTCCGTTATTAGTAGAAATTACTACTGAAGGGCCATCACCTTTTGTATTAAAATCTACATTAAGGGCAATCTGTGGGTCAGCATCAAAAAGTGCTGTAAGTTTATTCACATAAGTTACCCAAGGTGAGGAAATTTTAAGTCTTACTTCATTACTCATTTTTTTTGTTTCTCCTTTAACTCTTTTTTATTTTCCTTTTGGAAGAAACGCGGAGAAAGGGACTCGAACCCTTGCGACGCTAATGCGCCCTAAGAGATTAGCAATCTCTCCTCTTCACCACTTGAGTATCTCCGCTTATAAAAAAACCACAGACAAGAAAACCAACTTTGAGGAATGATGTAAGTCTCAAGCCTAGAGGGTAAAGAAATCTGTGGGAATATTCTTATCATTACTAAGAAAAATTATGATATGAAAAAAGGATGCCAACCCAGAGCCTGCCCTGGCGTTATAAAAAGGGAAGGAAACAAAACAAACAAAAGAAAGAGAGATGAGGGCAGGATTTCCTTCGTTGGGTCTTTATCTCATTATCATAAGAAATGGCTTGTCTTGGTTCTGCCCCAAGCTCCCTGGTTCTTCAGACCAGTGCTTTCACTAGATTAGCTTACAAGCCGAGTGCAAGAGTCCCAGATATAACTCTTGCTGAAAGTTTTCTATCGGTAGTAACTTTCAAAATCTACGGGGCAGTACTTTTTGTTCAGAATCTCGTTAAAGTATCTCCAGAACAAAAATCATCCGTCATAAAAAATTGAGCAAACCTCTGAGCGATTATCTGAGTTATCTGGCTCCTACAGATAACCTTTTCTCATACTACCCCTGGAGGGATTTGAACCCCCAAATTTTACATCCTAAGTGTAACGCCTATTCCTGTTCGGCTACAAGGGTATTTTTATTTTTCCATAAACTCTTTTACTTCATCTAAAAACTTGTCTACGTTAGGATGTTGTTCAACTTCCATAGTTAAGATTTGTGTCAAATCAAGACTAAATAATCCCATAATAGATTTTCCATCAACAACATATCTACCAGAAAGTATATATATAGGAAAATCATAATTGTTACAAATACAACTAAATCTTTTTACTTTGTCAATAGAATTTATACTGATACGATAAAGCATTTTGTCCTCCTCTCTTAATTTTCAATCAATACACATTTGGAGTCTGTCAACTCCAATTTCTTGAATGGTGACAAAATTATTATGCTGTATGTGTATTAAGTGGGCCGTGATGGAGTTGCACCACCCGAGTCCGAAGACAGCAGATTTAATCTTGATCCGAGATTTGAACTCGGTATTGATATGTTTGAAATCCTTGATTATTTTTTTGTTGGTTCAAAACGAAGTGAAATTTGTTTTTTATTTCCTGCTAAAAGTAAATCTTTCACAGGAATATTCCACATATTATATTCATTATCAACACAAAATAAATAATCAAGCTCAGGATGATTAAGAATAGAATCATAAACTTCACCTTTAGTTCCACCAGTAGAAACTAAATAAATTTCTTTATCTTTTGTTGCTGTTGCTTTACACTGGACGGTGTAAAACTTACTATCTTTCTCAATCACCAAATCATACCACTGAGTGTCATTCATCGGGATGGATATTGTATAACCTTTAACTGTAAAATAGTTAATTGCCATACTCAGTCCTAACCTTCCCAATGTTTTACGGTTAATTTCTGTCATATCAAATCTCCTATTCAAGCCAGTCTGCCCCGCTACTACTTACGGAATAACAACCCGTGTGGGTGGATTGGACTCTACCGTCCTAGGGCTACCACCAGTCACCCAGGCTTTTCCTCGCAAGCAAAAACCCCAAACGCAAAACCTAATCAACGCGCTTACAATTAGACTCGACCTTGGCCTTCGGTCTCCTGTTCTTTCACCATCAAGAACAGTGAAGCCGTTTGATATTGCTTGGTAGCTAATCAAGCGAATATCTAACTGACGGGGCGAGGATTCGAACCTCGGAATGCTGGGATATGAACCCAGTGTCTTAGACCACTTGACGACCCCGCTATGAGTGTCAGATATACTCAAATTTATCATACATCTGACGATATTCTTTAACATGATTATGAGTTACAGTTCCAATAAGAGCTTCTTTATCGTGTTCTTCTTTGATATAAATACGAGCTGTATCACTCGTTATTGCTTGCCTACCTTTCGGGCGCGTTAATAATTTAGCACAATTTTCAATTCGTTTTGAATCAGTAGTGTTTAATTCCATTCTTCCACCCGCGGCAACTACTACAAAAATAGGTTTGCCATTTTCAAACACAGGTTTTGTTTTAGAAATATTACCAAACCATTTCACCGAATATTCTTCATATACATCAGAAACAATCAAATGAGTTTTTAGCATTACTTCTGACATTTTATTTTATCCTCTTCAATCAAAGATGAAAAGAAATCAAGTATTTCATCATTCATTTCTCTGGTGATTTTTGTTTCGCCCTGCGGCACATGCTTTGTCATATGATTAGGATTGTGTTCTTTCCAACAGGATAAAGAATGTTTAGCAATTTTCTCAGGATCTTCAAAACTTCTGTTACAAGTAGGACAAATATACATATCATTTTTCCTTTCATTTGATATATATATTATATCAAAATTTTTTATAAAAATCAAATTACCGGTCTTTCACCGGTGGTTTTTAGTAGTTCCCTTCTACAATCAAACAGGTTTTACTTCTCTGTTCCGAAGTTAGAAAGAGAGGGTTTCTGTCGGGAGTGCAGTTTCAATCACTCGCATCCTTGATGGGTTCAACGACTCGTAACTGGGGTAGCTTACGCGGATTTGTATAGTCGTTTGGCACTAGGACTTTCACCTTGTTAAGTTACGTTCTCAATACTATACTTACCGCCGCCCACTGTGGTGTCTCCCCACTGCTTCCCATCGTACAGGCTTTATTTTCTTCTCCGGCTTTTAATGCTTGCCTACCGACAAATTATGCGGGTAAGGATTTGCACCTTACATGATTGAAATTTCTCGCCTTACTTAGCTTATTGCAAATCACATAAGTAAGGAATCATCTTACGCAATATACGTCTACCTATTCCGCCACCGCATACAGTCTTACCGATTCGAACGGCTCCTATCCTTTTCAGGGGATCGCTGCTATCCTCTACACCACAACTATAAATAGCCCGTGCGAGAATCGAACTCGCGTCTCCGGCTTGAAGGGCCAGTGTCACTTACCGCTAGACTAACGGGCCAAATATGCCAGTTTAAAACTGGCAGATCTTTTTGATGTCTAAAATAAGGAAAAAAGATCTAAAACCTCATAGTCCATCACTTTATTTTACCCAGGAGGATTGGACGGCCTCCTGTATATAGCGCTCGCGGTTGGACTTGCACCAACTTCCTCATAGCAGTATCCTCAATTAAGGCGCCCTCTTATTTGGACTTACTATGAGCGGGTTACTCATACTCCGCACACGGCATATATAATGCCGATTTTGTTTTGGGAGATTCGGCAAACTCCTCATCTATATTAGCCCAATGGACTGTACCTCACTTTCGTAAGATTTTTACTGATTCATATTGTAAGATTCAACAGTTACAGTTCCAAACCGCTCTTTGATGAACTCAACATCCTTATAGGATCTCACAAAGGTCATATGGCGTCTCTTGTCATCATCTACGTAATAAACAACATACATCATAGGCTTTTCTCCTTTTCTTTATGAGTTCTTTATTTATCTTACATATATATTATATCAAAAATTTTTATAAAAATCAAATCAAAGAACTTTTTAGTTCAGTACTTCTGGTAGGATTCGAACCTACAATTTTCTGGGTTTGAGCCAGTTGCGTCTGCCGGTTGCGCCACAGAAGCATAATGGTGATTATAGGACTTGAACCTATGGCCCCCTGCTTGTAAGGCAGATACTCTCCCAGCTGAGCTAAACCACCAGAAGAAAATGGAGTCGGAGGGACTCGAACCCTCTACCTCTTCCTTGCAAGGGAAGCGCTCTCCCAGGTGAGCTACGACCCCAAAAATAAGGAACCAATGCAGGCATCAGCCCCTCGGAAAACCTTGCGGTTTTTGATCCAAAATGCCCGATATTGCGAACTTGGCTCGGGCAGGCCGACTCATTTAATTTCTCCTCTTCCTTTTGGAAGGGATCTGTCGCTGTGACGTAACAGCGAATCCCCTGGCTCATACGTCCTAACGGGCGGGTCCACCCAAATAAAAGCATTACTGCTTCACGGGACGGCAGGGATTCGAACCCCGATAGTCAGGTTAACAGCCTGAAGTCCTCACCGTTGGACGACCGCCCCAGATCTGGTAAGTTGAGTTTAACGTCCCAGGCACTTACCAAGCCACTGGACCAATGACTCCTGCCAGATTCGAACTGACGACTCCAGCTTGAGGGACTGGTGACTTCAACCACTTGTCGAAGGAGCCTTTTTATTTCTCAAATTTATAATATTTTTACTTCCTGTTGTAGGTAGCTATTGATTACAATTAGGACAAACCCATCTAAGATTTTCTAATCTATCATCATTATTTATTCCATTTATATGATCCAAAATCAAAGTTAATGGTTTATCATTCCATATAGGGAGCTATCCACAAATAGAACATTTATAAGGAACATATTCTCCATTTATAAAATATTTTCTGAGAGTTTTTTGATGAGCTGTTGAGCCTTTAATAAAAATATTTTCTGGAGTTCTCTAAACTTTATCTTCTGATTTTTTAGATAAAACAAAATGATCTGTAGATAATTGTAATTTTTCAATACGCTCTTTTATTTTTGAATAAGTAGAGCTACTCTTTGTAAGATACCCACATTTTTTTAGAACATCGGCATAAGAAAGACTTTTCTAAACGAACTAAGAAAATTCTTCATCTGAAAACTAATCAACTTTAGCCATTTTTTTTCCTTTCTTTATCTTATATATATATTATATCAAAATTTTTTTAAAAAATCAAATTAAGTGCTTTTGGCAGGGGCAGTTGCGTTTCCGGTATTTACACTCATAACAAACAGTATCTAAACAGCTGTTTTTAGACTTATAAGTTATTTAGCAGGCTTCTACTGCGCCCCCCAGAAACACTTAATTTGATTTTTATATCAGGGGGCTTTATACTGCCCCCACGGTATCAAGTTCCTTTCTGTTCTCATCAGTGAGGAAAAACTGAAAGCTATCTCTTACATTCTGTCTCCGAAATTCAACTTCGGTCATATCATAATATTCTTCGCAAGTTTCATAAAGGTCAAAATCATCAAACATAATTTTTTCTCCTTTCTTAACTTTCTATAAATATTATAACATATTTTTTTTAAAAAATCAAGTTAGTCAATTAGTGAATCGGCAATCCATCCGCCCGTATCCAACAGACGCCAATTATAGCCATCTCTTAGAACAGTGCTTACTTCTGTGCCGTAGTCGTTTTCAAAAGTATAAACGGGGTCACCATTATATACTTTATAAGCAACGTCAAAACCAAATCCGGGGCCGTATCTTACATTAGCGTAATTTACAGTCTCATTATAAACATACCGCTTTTTTCCGCCCCATACATTTTCAAGGGCTTCATCACTCAACTTATAGACCTGCTCCATATTTTTATCTCCTTTTTCTCTTTTGGAAAAAACAGAAAAGTTACTTTCCGCGAGGTCGGTTACATTTTATACCGTTTTACTACATCTAACATAGTTAGGACTTATTGTTTCCTACCCTCTCGCTAGGCTTCCATTCGCTTTTCTGTTGAGCGATCCCGACGGGTGCTGCCCCCGCTATCCCGTGCGTGACAGGCACGTGACTCTGCTGACCGTCCCCAGGACCAAAACCAGTTTCCCTCGTAAGGCGGCACTGGAAAACCGACTGTACAGTTTGAATTCTTTCAGTAATAACCCGCCTAAAGAACTCACAAAGTTTGGGGATAGTATTAGTCTTGTCGGTTCCTTGTTGAACTCGGGTGGCTTAACTATCATCGTCATTCCAAAGTCAGAGGAGCAGTTTTAGGTCGCACTCCACATCAGACCTTATTTACGAGGAGCGTTGCTTCTCCCCGCCTATCTCCAAAAGATAGGATAAATACGCCGCCTGGGACTCGAACCCAGCATCTTAGGTTTATAAGACCTCTGCATAAAACCAACTATGCTAGCGGCGCTCACTCCTTTTTCTCTTTCTTATACTCTTGGAATTTTAAGCAACCCTCAATCCATTCTTCATCCGTCGGGTCGCACCTTTGAGAACCACACATTTGGCAATTCTCTTTTATAAAATCATAATTTTCTATCATATAATTCTCCTAAAATAAAAATTGCTTACTATTACACTTAATGGCGGCGTCGAAGCAAGACCGAACCAGAATGCGCCATGCGGGATTCGAACCCACGACTCCGAAATTAAAAGTTTCGTACTCTGCCAACTGAGTTAATGGCGCTAATTTTTCTGAGATTTTTCACTCGACATAAAATCAACTCCTTTTATAAATATTATAACAAAAATTTTTTAAAAAATCAAGACCATAACGGGGTTTTTAGTTTTTATAGGAGTTACAAAATTCTCCCGCTCATTAAATCTACTCCGTTGAGGTTTAGTCAATCCTTAACTAATCATCTTGTATGTAAATTGCTGAAATGGTCTTTAAAGCGGCTGTTATTCACAGCCAATAATTTTTTCAATTCGATAAGTAATACCAAGGCCGACAATCATTACCAGAGCATCTACTCCAAAAGCAACAAGATTTTTTACAATTTTGACTGCAAATGGAATATGATATAAATAACACTCAATGCCTGTTTTGGCTCCCAGCATACCAATTCCGACAAACAAAACGATTGCCGCAATTCGTGCCCAAACATTTCTAGTACGTTTGAATACTAATCCGCATCCAAAACCTATAATCAAATTTGCTACAAACCAACTAATACTAAAACCATACGGAGAAAATAGAATACTTTCAAGTCCGCAACCAACGGCTCCTACAAAAGCACCCCATACTCCAAATAAGCTACAAGCTAATGTCAAAGCAACATATCCCAAATCGAGCGAAATTGCTCCAATAAACGGGATTTTCATCATAGCACTTAATACACAATAAAGTGCTGTTAATAAAGCGATACATGTAATTTTCTTTGTTGTCAGTTTACTCATTTTTTTACCTCCAATGATATTTTTGAGTAAACCAAAAACACCATGAAGGGTATTTTTGGTTGACAGTTTAACGACATAATTTGCGAAAATACAAACACTTGGTCGTGCTTTAAGGACAGCAAAACGAGAGCCGCCAGAGGGACTTGAACCCCCAACCCATTGATTTGATTCCTGGCTTAAACAAATCTCCTTTCCCAAATATATCCATAAGCAGTTTTTCTTTCGCCTTTTAATACTTGGCATATATGACTATTGTCACCATTAACTGCTTGAGCGGCTTCTTTAGCCGTTTCATAATCTGCTATTAGATTATGTTCTTTATCATATTGGAAGATTTTCATTTTTACTTTTGGTTCAGGTAAATTATTTATCAATCTATGTAAAGTTTGTTCTATCTCATAGTTTTCAATAAAGTAAGTATCTGCTTTATTAACTTTTTTTGTTTCAAAAGATAAAAGTCTTGATACTCCTTGACAATCATCAACTTTTATAAGATAACATTTATTATTCCAAAAAGTAGCAAAATAATCAATATCATTTACATCATATCTTTTAGTTTGAATACTATGAGAAGTATTTCCACCTTGAACTGAACGAGTAGCAAATTCTATTCCAGATTCAGTTTTATTTAGATGACAAGTTTTTACTTGAACTCTTATCAATTTTCCCTCTACATCAACTATCATATCATAACGGCAATCTTCACCTAAAGGAATAGATACATTATAACCAAGTTGAGTAAAAGTAGTTTGACATTGTAATTCTGTTATTAAGCCTTTTTGTTTATTTTCATTCATTTCTTTATAATTGTTACTCACCAAGAAACAAATCAATTGCGCTGCCATTGCGCTATGGCGGCAAAATGGCGGTCTTTATGTTCCGGCACCCACCATTCCCTTTTGACAAACTCTTACGCGGTTTGCTTACGTCACCGGTGAAGGTTTGATTTATCACAATATCGTTGGTTCTACAAACCCACAAACAATATCTACGCATTTGTGGCATCTTTTAGTTCTTATCGTAAACTAAGTGAGGAACAAATGTAAGCAATCTCTGAAAACGCCTTTTCAAATATTTTACTTCTTCATTATTAGTAATTGAGACTTTTACTCAAAGACTAATAACTTGAAAAGGAAGAAGTGAAATGTTTTTCTATTTCATTTCATATATATATTATATCAAAAATTTTTAAAAAAATCAAGTAAAAGATTTTTTAAATGTCGGCTATAATATCATACTTTTCACGAAGCCTGTTTTTAATATATTTGACCTCGGCAGGCCCCATAACAAGAAAGGTGTCATCAAGTTCTGCTTCTGTATCACCAGAAAGTGCCTTCTCGGCAAGATCATCGGCAAGTCTATCAAGTTCCGTCTGATAGCTGATGTATCCCAAAAAATCATTATTCATAATTTTTTATTTCCTTTCTTTATTGTATATATATTATATCAAAAATTTTTTAAAAAATCAAATTATGAAAATCTACTCTGACGGATTATATAATACTTTTTACCATTATTGTTTTCCTTTGTAGTGATTTCATCAAATATCATGTATCCTTTTTCCATAAATTCTTCTCTAACGGCCATCGGTATTTCATTATCATTTTTTATTATAAGTCCAAAAGTGTCAGTGAAAAAAATTGCCTGATACCAATTAAAGGCTCTTTTACTCAAGACCTCCTTCGCATCATTGTAATCAAATTTTACACAATATTCAGCAGAGCTAAATCTAACAGTAATCATATTTTTTCCCTCTCTTTTTATAAAAACTTTGTTTTCTTCATTTCATATATATATTATAACAAAATTTTTTATAAAAATCAATTTTCTATTTCTCTAATTTCAAATATAGGAAAACATTCACATTCAGGATGATATGGAGGTAAATCTGTGTCTTGAATTTCCATTATACATAAACCTTTTTGGAACTTATCATGGTATTCTTCACATAAAGGAGCGTCAAAACAATCATCATATCCATCTAAATTATCAATAGTAACATATATTTTATAACTTGGAAAATTTTCAACTAAAGTTTGTTTGATTAAATTATAGCAAAAATACTTATATTCAGTATTAGTCTATCTTTGTATTTCATAAGCAACTTTAATTTTTATATTAGGACTTAATGAATTATCCTAATAATCTTGAAGTTTTCTTTTCATTCGTTCTTCAATATCAATACCATCTCTATGATATGAAAGAGCTTTAAAATCACTAATAAAAGGTTCTAATGATGCTTCGACAGCATAATTATCCATTAACCATTTTTTAGTTAGCGCATAATTTTTTTCGTATCCTTCCCAATAAATACTTAAAACATCTTCTTCTGCCGTATCCCAATTGGCAAGCCTAATAGATTCACATATTTTAGATATAACCTTTTCGGCATATTCATTAGAAAGTTGCTATATATCTTTCAAATGTGCTATATAATTATCTTTTAACATAATCACACCTCAAATAAAAAATATTGGGTTGAATAGCCAAAACTATCCAACCCTATGAACTAATGACAAACCGGGACACAATGCCAGCAGCTTGCCACCAGTTTTCACACAACTAATGCTTCACGCAAGTAATTTGCCCGAGCAGGTGCTCGTAGCTTACTCAACGCTTTGCTTTCTATTTGCCGAATTCGTTCCTTAGAAACGCCATAGGTTCGGCCCACTTCTTCAAGTGTCATCATTTTATCACTTTTAAGACCAAATCTTTTAATTAAAATGTCCTTCTCTTTTTCAGATAATGTATCAAGGACTTCGGCAACGGCATCCTTATTCTCTTCTCGCAAGTAGGAAGTTTCCGGATCAAGAAAATATGTATCTTCTATCATATCGGCAAGAGTATCCTCTTCTTCTTCTCCTACTGGAATATCAAGACTGGATGCGTCATAATAATAAGAGCGAGCGGCGGAAACTTCCTCTTCATCTAAATCACATTTATTCGCAATTTCTTTGTCTGTTGGCTGTCTGTGAAGTTCCGCCAATAATTCTCGCTCTATTTTTTTAACTTTACTTATAGTCTCCGTCATATGGACGGGCACACGAATTATTCTACCCTGATTGGCAATCGCACGAGAAATAGATTGTCTTATCCACCAAGGGGCAAAAGTTGATAATCTATAACCTTTTGATAAATCATATTTATCAACGGCGTTCATTAAACCTAAATTTCCTTCTTGTATCAAATCTTCAAATGATAAACCGCAATTTTTATAATGTTTAACTATTGATACTACAAGACGTAAATTACTTTCAACAAGTTTTTGTTTTGCCGTTTCATCACCTTTTGATGCCAATTCGGCAAGTTCTTGCTCTTCTTCTAAGGTTAAAAGTTTTTTTGTGTTAATTTCTTTGAGATATTGTTTAATAAGATTAATCTCTTCTGCCATAAAATCTCCTCAAAAATTTAAGATGTAAAAATTACGCAATCCACATACTATTTACTGATAAAAAATCATTTACCTATAAAATAAATGAAAAAAGGAGAAATAAAATTGAGTAAAATTACCCAATGGCAATTTTACTCAAAGGCCCAAACGGGCCATCAAATCGGAGATATTTTTCTTTTCAGCTTCTGTGATTTCAGCGGCAGGAAGACTTGGAGCTTCTCTTAATACACTTTTGCCATCATCACTCCAATCATTGTCTGGTACGAAATTCTTATCTGGTGCGTCAATCATAGTTTTCGGGCAAGTAAGGGCAATACAAATTTGGACTCTGGTATCTCCATCATCGGCCCAAACATAATATTTCTTATTTACTTCGCCAATCCAATCTTCTCCAAAAGCATTGGCAATTTTATTTATAACTTTTTCTTTTGCTACACTACCTTTTGCTGCCATTATTTTTCCTCCATATTTTTTTATTATAAACGATAGGTTTTACCTATCGTTTATAACAATAATAACATATTTTTTTTAAAAACACAACTCAGCTTCTTCACTTGTGAGTTTCAATTCTTCTATACAAGCGGGGCAACAATAAGTATTAACCCCATTAACTTCAACATATTCGCCCTCTTCTATGACGAAACGTTCGCCACAAATCGGGCAAGTGCCGAATATCTCATCATTATCATCTAAATTATAATTAATCGCACAATGTGGACAAATTAAAAGTTCTGATACTGAAAGAGGGTCTCCACATACAGGGCAATCAACTGATTTGCCGACTACGATTTTAGGCAACCAAGAACTACCCGTTCCAACAGGACGATTAAGATAATTTCCAGAAAAATGATTTTTTACAAGTCTAAAACAATAATAAGGACTTTTATAAAATGATGATAAAAGCAAGTCATTAAATTGATAAGTATTATCACCATCCATAACAATCTTTTTATATTCTATTAAACGATCGCCCCAGGGCACATAACGTCTCTTGAGATTAACCATATATTCATTATTATCATTAAACTCATTATCATCAAAAGCAGACTTAACTTTTATAGTATCAACATATTCGTTAATCCAGCCTGAGAATTTAGCATCAAATACATCTTCAAATTCTTTCTTAATCGGCAATAAAAGATTATTAGCATCAAACGGATACTGCCGACCTGCCATAATCATTGTGTAATAAGTATCAATATACATTAACACTCGCCATTTTTTTGAGTTCCACGGCACATCCTCAGGGAAATCCGGCAATTTATGCTCGCCATCTGCTCTAAGATAACAAATGACAGTAGAAGTATCGGCCATATAGTTGAGATTGCCGGCTCGGTATTCGCCATCCAGAGCGTGACAAGAACGCCAATTATGAACGTTTTCGCTCAATGAAAGATAATCAAGCGGATGAACGGACATACAAAGATGCCCCGTAACCTTCTTTTCCTGAATGACACGACTTGCTAAAATCTGTAATCTTTCAAGGAGTTCTTTATTTTCACAGAAATACTTAAATGACCTTACTACTTTTGAGCCTTTTGGAATTTTTATATTTCCTAATATATATTCTTTATCCAGATAATTGTTGAAAAAGGCATCTTCATTATCGTGAATAAAACGAAAAAGATTTTCACATTCATTATAATCTTCGTCACAATAAGTGTTACAATATAAATAATCAATCTGTTCTATCAAATTAGCAAGAGCCTGATGCTTTTGAGTTTCTGTAAATTCAACAGTTACTTCGCCTAAGTCTTTAATAAGTTCGCCTTCCCAAGCATCAATGAATACCTGTTTGCCGTAAAGCCAATTGTCAAATAATTTGTCAATATTGAGATTTATATCGGGCAATTCCTGTGAATATTTAATAACTTCTTTTACCTGTTCTTTAATCTTGTCGTATTTCATCACTATTTACAGTCTCCCATAATCTATCTGAACAATCACAACACAATTCCTGATGCGGCACAGATGATACAAAAGCGCATCCACAATTAGAACACCACTGAACTTTCTCTGCGGCACAATCCTGGCAATAATAATGGAAATTTCCATAATCATTTTTTGCCCGAATAGATACAGATTTAGTTATCGTCTTACCACAGGAATGACACGCCGTTGAGGTATTATCCCATCTTTTTGAGATTTCTTCGTCATCATCTTCGTAGGGGTAATAGTCCCAAAAATGGAAGCTACTACGAAAGGGATTGGAAAAATACCCCTCAAATTTGAAGTAATCGGCGCCATCTACATTGGCTAACATATTCTTTACCTTCTGGAGCGTCATATAAAGATACTGAATATGAAGCGTTTCTATTTCTAAATGCTCGTCTTCATATCCAACAGACAAATTGACACCAGAAACTTCCCATACAGGACTGAGGAAAGATATATCAGAAAATGAACCGATATTTTCTTTAAAACCAAAACTTTCTACATACTGGGCGAATACTGCGTTACTATCATCGTAGAATACACAATCAAATTTGCCGCGTCGGTCCAACTGTATCATATACTTCATCGGCCAGGGAGGCTTAGGGAAATCTTCACAAAGCTGACTTGCCCCGACCCCTCCAACCTCTTCATCCTGAGTAAATATAATATGAGGAAGTTTTCCTTTTTGAGCGGACTGAATAATTTTGACAATAAGAAACACTCCTGCCCTATCATCTGCTCCTAATCCATCTGGCGACCATAAAACGCCTTTCTCTCGGTCATAAAATATATCTTTTTCCAGAGGTGGAATTTTGAAGACTGTATCCATATGAGCTATGAGAGCAATAGGGATATCCCCTTCTGCTATGAGATAATCTCCGGTATTTATAATATTTTTGTAATGTCTTTTTAAGATTTTAAATAATATCTTTTGAAGTTTCTGTTTATTTGAAGTTACTAACATTGTAAATAATTCATAATCATCTCTTGGCATCTGTATCATAGGTTATCCCCTTCTTATTTTTTCTATTTTATATATTATAATATATTTTTTTTGAAAAATCAAGTCGCAGGTGCTAATAATTGCTCGATAGCATCCCCCGACGCAGCTAAATGAAGTGATCGAGAACAAATCTTACAAACACCACTGCGTTGGCATTTTTGCTGGCATTGAAGGCGTATTTTAGCAAACTCATCGGGCAGTAATCTTCCAAGAGAAGCAGAAGTTAGATTGCCGATGAGGACATCTACACGGGTGCGCCATTCCTTCTGTTCCATATATATCTCATACATTGTTTTTTGATCGCAGTTATGAAATTCTATTGTTGAGATATATGGTTCATAATATTTTAGGTGCTGCGGCAATATCCAAGTGCCGGTAACGCCAAGGTCGTTATGCGGCAAACCATCTTCATATGCGATATTAGGGGCGTGCCGAATTTGTATTCTGGTTCCGCGCAAACGTTCAAAGACATTTTGAATGTCAAAGAATAGACCGGCGCCGAGAATGATATATTTTGGATGTAGATTTACAAAACCATTTAATTGATAATAACTTTCAACGGGCACGGGAGAATACCAATCAATTTCATTTTCACGAGCGTATTTAATATTTGTAAGGTCGTATAGAGTAAGAATAAAGTTGTTTTCGGTAAGGACTTTATAGTTTTTCATTTCAGTCCAATTTAATTCTGTTGCTCCGTTTGTATCAAGAATAATTGTCTTTTTATATGCTTTATATAAATCAGGAATGATTTTTCTATCTTTATATTCAACTTTCAATTCATCTGCCTTCATATACAAGTCGTGATTTGTGGCAGACACTTCAATACATGCTTTCATCTTTTTCTCCTTTTGGAAATAACAATAAGAAGAGAGAAAAATCCCTCTTCTTATTCTCTTTATTTAGTTTTGAAAGAAAGGGAAGGAGAAGGGCTTATGCCCCTCAGCCTTCTGCTTCGGCCTTTTCGCCGTCTTCGGCTTCGTCGAAGAGCTTATAGACCTTAGCCGTGCGGGACTTTCCTTCCTCGTCTTTGAAACGAGCGTCCTTCTTCACAGCAATGCCCTCATCGACAAGGACACGCAGGCGATATGCCACCTTGGAAGCAGTCACCTCGGCAATGCCGGAGTTGGAGACATCTTCCGTGATGTCGGCGATAGTAGCCCAGTCATAGGACAGAGCAGCCTTTACCTCATCATAGAGCGGGTCTTTCTTCTTCTTCTCGGCCTTACGCTCCTTGGCCTTCTCAGCTTTCTTGTCGAGAAGATTGATTTCATTCTCGGCAAAAGCCTTGAGGTCGTTGTCAAAGAGTTCTACGACGTTCTCACCATCGCGGAATTCAAGGTTTCCACCGTTAGCAAAGTTGATAAGGGCTTCATAGATGTTGCGCTTCGTAATCTTCTTCATCATAATCATTACCTCTTTCTTTTTATTTGTTTGTTTCTTTGTTTCTGTAATTATTATATCAAATTTTTTTTAGAAAATCAAATCAGCCGTTCTTTTTGCTATTGGTGAGTTTTTTCTTTCTTTCTTTACTGTATAATTATTATAACAAAATTTTTTTGAAAAATCAAATTAGCAATTTTTTTGTTTTGTAGAAAATGAAAACTTTATTTTCATTTTCTACAATTATTATATCAAAAATTTTTTAAAAAAGCAACTCTGTGTTTGGAGTAATACTCTCTTGCCATTTTTTCAAGAACTTCGGAGTAAGAAAGTGGGGCCTATCCCACTTTCTTAACTTCCTCAAATTTTTTAAGTTCTTCAAGGCACTCGGTATAATTGTTATTTCTGAGATACCAAGCCATTTCATCTAAACCGCGTTCGTTTAGCATAGTAACATCAATCGTAGTATAATCTTTGTCTGCCTGATACCAAATATCATCTTTATACTCTTCTTTGATATTTGAGCGAACAAATTCAGGAAGATAGACTAATCCTACTTCTATCCGATGCTCTCCAAGAGTGAAAACAACATCAGTGCCGTCGTCTAAGTAGTGGTAAATTCCAGAAAAAGAGTCGCAGAAACTTACCTGAGAGAAACAATTATAGCAGTAAGGTGTATCATCAATCCAGTAAGCATCATCTACGTGTATGATTTCGCCACACTCTTCACAGTATACATAGTCGTTATCTAATCCGGCACACCTCATACAGCTTAAATTTTCTTCACAAGAAAACATCTGAGCGTCTTCGGAAGTAAAGAGTTCGCCGCAGGTCATACATTCACTTTTGCCCGAATAGCAAAAAGTAAAGTTATGTGTGTCGTAATCGTTATATTCTTCTTTAAGAGCAATAAAGTGTGTGGCAGAGCTGAAATCATTATACATACGATAAGTATGAGGATTAATTCTAATTTTAGCGTTGTTAATGAATTCAGTTCTATACGGGACAAAAGTTACAGGTTCAATATATTTGTTTTCTTTATCCAGATTTGCGAGATATTTGACTGAAAATAAAGTAATATCCTTGTGATAGTAAGGATAAGACTTGACGCTAATGATACCAGGTTCGGCAATCAAGCAAAGAGAACGCCACTTTTTAGAATTCCAAGCAAAGTCGGGATTCATATAGTATTTGCGGTCAGATGCTTCAAGATAAACTACTACTGCGTAAGGAGAGTTCATCATCTCTACTGTGCCCGAACGGTAGCATCCTACTTCTCGCCAAGACATACAAGAAGTCCAGTCGTTGGCGTTATCACTCATTGTGAGATAGTCAAGAGGATGTATAGAAAAGCAGAGTTTCCCCTTGATTGAAGATGTATTGAGAAACTGAGAATGCCATACACAAAAAGCGTTGAAGTCATCCATAGAGCCTACTGCTTCTTCGCCATAAGATTTGATAAGCTGGCGCATTACACGAAGAGGCTTTGTGCCTTTCTGGACTCTGTATTCCCGAACGGAACCATCCGGCTTCGGCATCGGAATAGTAAATCCTTCTTCTACGGCATTTTCTGCCAAAGTCATTGAAGAAAGAAGGTTTTCAATCTGATACCAAGGCTGTATTTTTGCTTCATAGCTTATAGAGATTTCGGAAGGGTTCTGATACTCTTCCCAGATTTTATTCTTCTGAGCTGAAAGAAACTTCCAGAGAGACTCAGTAAATCTATAAGCGTTCTCCGGCATTTCATTCCAGCCATTGCTGATGTCAAGAGCAACTGCGTCATCAGACTGAGAGAATTCTACATCAGTTTTAAGGATAAGCTGTTCTCCAAACAGCTTGAAAATATGAGCTTTCTGAGTATTCCATTCACGCAGGAGATATTCAGCGGAACGTTCGGTAGGTGCTTCTGCGTGGGCGTTGATATAATTGATAAAAGCGTTCTTTTCAGTTTCGGTTAACAAGCTGAATGGAGTTTTAGACATATTGTTTTACCTCGCATTTATTTGTTTTCTTTTTTTATTGTATAAATATTATATCAAAATTTTTTTAAAAAATCAAATTGAAAAATTTTTTCCGGATATTTAACTTTCAGTGTGGTTTTAAGAAAACCAACCACAGAACTTTAGCATAGTGAAGTAGTGTGGTTGACCTAAAGTTTATGGTATATACAATCCATCATAATCTGTCAAAACAGGATAGCCTTGACAACATACTCTGTGAAATTCTTCAAGTCCTTTATCTCGGATTATTTCAAGTAGATAAACAATAAGTTTTTCTGTTTCTGGATGGAAGTATCTACCTTTTCTTACTTTGTAGAAATAGTTGAGAGGTTCGTCTTGAGTCCACTTTTCATTGCTGTAAACTTTGCCAGCACCTACCCAATCACATATCATTTCAACAACATACTGTGATGGAATTTTATTAGCTATGATTTGTCCGTTATCATTAAAATCTGTCCACCATTCCCAATGGTGTTTATTGACTCCTTTGTGATGTAACCAAGCCATAGAATAGCCACAATCCTCTTTCTCTGCTTCAATAGGACTTCTATTGCCTTGAAAGTGCTTTGCAGAAGCAGAAAACTCAATAGGGCTAAACTTCGACAAGTCATGTACAATACCTTGCCATGTTATCCCACAGGCTTTACATTCTTGATAAACAACCGCCTTGTGCTTGCAAACTGTTTTAAAATGTTTCCATCTTGCTCCCATAATTATTTCTCCTTTACACTGAAAGTAAAACAAAACCACAATAAACTTTAAATTATACACCTATGAACTAAAAGATAAAAATATCAATCAACCACACTGAAACTTAAATTACCTTTTTTCCAAGAGAGAAACAAGAGAGGAGAGGAAAAGTCTTAACTTCTCCTCAGAACTCTATTGACAACGGTCTGCTTCTTGCCGCGAAAGGTTTTGTGTTCCTTCACGGTAGCCCTGATAAGGCACTCTTCATCCTCTTCAAAATTCTGTTTGAGGGACTGAGTAAACCAAGTCAGGAGATTGCCGTCTTCGGTTTCAAACTGGTGAAGGAAGGAAGTGCCGTAGTTGGAATGGATTTCCTTGATTGAAAGAACCTTGACGGTTCTTTCAATCCTTTCACCAATTTCTCCCTCAAATGACGTTTCGTCAGAAACGTCATAACGGAGAGTGTCAAGGTATTCGGCAATTTCTTTGTCAGAGATAAGACGTTCTTCACCAGTGGCAGGAGATACATAGGAAATTTTGCTCCATTCAATTTTGAAAGGAGTGATGCCATCCGGCAGGTTCTGCGGTTCTTCCTCAGAAACAAGCGTCCAAAGAAAAGTTTTGCTGAAACGGAAGCCCATTGCTTTCAGTTCGTCCTTGACAGGATAGGTGTTGCCCTTCAGCCCCCAGATATGACCGAAGCTGGCGAAACCGAACTTTTCCTTTTCTGTCTTTTTCATCATATAGAACACCTCTACTTTCTTCTTTTGGATTTGGGTTTGTTTTTCTTTCTTTATCTTATATATATATTATACTAAAATTTTTTTAAAAAATCAAATTGAAAATCTTTTTGTCAGAGGCTTTTTGCCCTTCCAAGGACTGAAACCGAAGGTTTCAGGACTTGATTTTTCCGATTTTATATGGTATAATATAAATATGGGATAAATGGTTGTTGTTTTTTTTCTTTTTCTTTTCTTTCTTTATTGTTTGTAGAAAATGAAAACTTCGTTTTCATTTTCTACAAATATTATAACAAAAATTTTTTAAAAAAGCAAATAAAATGCCCAAGAAATAACCAGTCTCTATAATAGATATTGGGAAAATGTTGGGCATTTTAATTGAGTAAGTAAAAGTGTTAAAAATTTTCGTTAAAAAAATCATACCCCGGAGTAAAAATGCCGATTAAGTAAAAAATGTTAAAAATTTTTGTTAATTTTTTAGTATGAGGTGTCGGGCAAAGTCTGACAAGGCAAATAAAGAATTTTTTATAAATATTATAGGAGGTAAAATATATGTAGAAAATTACTTTTAGAGTAGATGAAGAATTATACACTCAAATTATAGAAATCGCTCAAAAAGAGGAAAGAAATATAAGTAGCCTTGTTAGATTAGCGATTAAAGAATACCTTGAAAGGAAATAGCAGAAAAATGAAGATTTATGAAATAAATAGAGATGATAGAAGGAGACTATCATTGGAGATGGATTTTATGGCATATTAGACAGATGATTTATTATTAGGATGGATGCTATGTTTAGCAACAGTAGATAAAAAAAGAGAAGATTATGATAAATGTTATTTGAGAAAAGGAACTTTTAATAAAGAGAAAAAATAGATTGCTGATATCTTAGGAATGTCAAGCAAAACGCTTACTCGGCATATGAAGGATTTAGAAGAAAAAGGATTATTAGCCGAGAGAGAAATGAAAATATCTGATGGAAAAAGTGAGATGGTTTATTGGTTTCCAGTAGAGGGTAAGTTCAAGATTATTAATAGAGAAATGTTGTATTATTTGATTTCAACGAGAAATAAATGTGCCGTAAAAATATATTTATTTTTATTTAATAAGTATGGATATAAATTAGAAAGAAATGAATATTTTACTTTTACAAATAAAGACCTTTTAAGAGCATTAGGTTATAGTGAAACAAGTAAAACGGCAAATGCTTTGGTTTCAAATATTATTGATGATTTAAACAAGCGTGGTATTATAGAAACTATTGATTATACTGAATTATTTACTACGCCGGAAGGAAAAGAAGTTCCTATGCCGAAGTAGAGACTATTATTTGTTGCTTATACTATTGATGATATGGAAGAAATGTATATTGAATAGGCAAGAAAAATTACTGCCGAAGAAGAGGAAAAAGAAAAGAAATAGGGTGTAGTTAGAATTATTAAGAAAGGTTAATTTTTGAGACATTTTGACTACCAGCGTGAGGACAAAATAGCAACCAGCGATAGGACATTTTAGATACCAGCGTGATTTTGGATGCGGGACATTTTAGATACCAGCGATAGGACAAAATAGCAACCAACCATAGGACAAAATAGCAACCATATCTAAATAGTATATAAATAGTATTCTAAATAGCTATTCACTTCTTGGCCTAATCGGCCAAGAAGATGAATAGAGGGCGCGATTTCAAAAGGAGATTGATGATGACGATTGAATTAAATGAGAAAAACAGTGAATTTTTGAAAAAATTATCAAAAGCAGTTGAAAAATATTATGAAAAAGAAGATTATGACGTTTTGGTAAATATGGTGATTAGAGAATATAGGGAATATTTACCTTTTTTATTACGATTAGCAGAGAAAGGAACCGATGGGTTTAGGTAGGCAGCGAGTTATGCGAGTAAAATTGAATGAAGAAAATAGTAGATATATTGAAAAAATGTGGGAAAGAGCAGATATTGCTCAGGAAATTGTAAGTAAAGAAAAATTGGTGAATTGGGTTATTTCTGATTTTATTGCCGTTTTGCCGATTATATAGAAATTATCGGATAATTTTTATTTGGGATTTAATAATGTTTTTGGAACGGGGTTAGAAGGAGAAGCATTTGATTTTGCGTATTCCAGAGAAGGTTTTTTGAAAAATGGGGTAAAAAATAAAGAGGAGGGGTAAAAATAAAAAGGGGTAAGGAACAAAAAGAAAAACCGATTTGAAAATCACGAGCGGAAACAGGCAAAAAATGAAATGAAAAACGAAGCGAAAAAATGAAAAAGGACGGTAAAAACCGTCCTTTTGAAAGAGAGGGGAACAAAAACAGAACAAAAAGTTTTCGGCTTTGTCCGTTTTTCAATTATTATGGACTAGGGTAAAATGTCCGTTTTTTTCCGGCTAGGGAAATTTGTCTGTTTTTTAAATATTTTATTTAGAATTGTAAAAATTTGAATGGTGAAGAATTGTAAGAAATGATGAGTAAAATTATAAAAAATTGTAGGAAATGCTAAAAATTGTGAGTTGAGCCTGGCCGCCGGTCGGTGGTGGTATGGCCTATACTCATCTACCATTTGTCATCGGCAGTCAGCAAATATTCACATTTCAAGGTTCAAAAAACTTTGAAAAAATCAAAATTATTTGAGAAAACTTATAGTTTTCTCAAATAAGTCCATTTTCTTTCAAAAAATCTTTGATTGCGTCTTTATCATCCTTTTTAGCTATCTTTTTAAACATATCACTATTCATAAAATCCAAAGTCTCGTTATAAGCCTTATCAAAAATATCAACAAGCTCTCCGGCAATCTCTCTTACCTTAGCATCAGCAATCTCTTCCTTCCCATCCAAGAGTTCAGGGTAATATTCGTGGAAGAAATCAATTACCTCTTCAATAAGGAATCCGAGGTCTTCAACCTTAGCTCTTTTTGTTTCGGCAGCGGCTATCTTCTTCTTTGCTTCGGCTTCCTTCTTCTTTTTCTCCTGGAGTTTCATCGCATCGTTGATAGCATTTGCGGCAGCGGCCGCGATATCATTTACATCAGTTCCACTTTCAAGCTGCTTCAAAATATCATTTACATCAAACGTCATCTTTTTCTGCGGGCCAGCCCGCAGAAAAAGCGGGAGGCCATTTTCCTTTCTTTTTTTTTATTTTCTTTTTTTTCTAATTATATTATATCAAAATTTTTTTGAAAAATCAAGTATTATTATGATAAAGGTTCCATTCACTATTAGTATATATTTGAGCCAAGCTATCTCCGGCCGCTGCTCCTAATAAGGCACGACTTATTGTTTGTATATCTGGTATAAGTCTTTTATTGACAAACTCTTCTACATTTTCAGCATAGCATCCATTATGCTTATTTCCTGTTGGAAAACAACTTCGCCATAAGTGGTCGTAGTTATCTTTTGTCAGATATACTTTATACTCTTCTTTTCGGGTCTCCGTGTCTTCCTCAGATATGCCGTAGGCAAGTCTCATTGCCTCTCTAACTAACTCAGATTTAGTCATCCCTACATCGGAACACTTCTATGAAATTTTCTCGGCAATTTCATCAGGAATAGTTATCTAAAATCTTGCCATATATACACTCCTTTCTTATTTTCTAATTATATTATACCAAAATTTTTTAGAAAAATCAACATAATATTTCCAATAGGAAAAGAACTAATGACCCGCTGCCGCGAAGCCTAAACCGACCGAAAATATCTAAGGCGGCAGCGGAATAAAAAAAATTGGCTTTCCGAGAAAATTTTTGTGATGCGAGAGCACCATAAATTGTAGTCTATTTGCCGATTTTGTTGGCCACGTCGGCCAATGAACCGCTGCCCCGAAAAAAAATCGTTTTTTTATATTATATCATATTTTTTTATATATGTCAAGCGGCACTCTCATTCCTTTTCCTTTTGGAACACTTACTTTGTAGGTCGCATTGCCGATTTCTTTTCTCTCTTGGAAAACTCGTCACGGGACTAAACTTTTGCTCCGTAGAACGAGTAAGAGTTAGCTTTGCGACCATAAAAACCGCTGCCGCTGCCCCAAATTTTTTCTGCGGGCAAAGCCCGCAGAGCGGTTCATTTCTTATATAAGACCGCTGCCGGCAGCGGTCTTATAAGGGAGAAGAGAAGGTGATGAAAGCATAGCTTTCATCGCATATGATACCGGCCGGTCCCCGGCCGGGGTGAGTGAGGTTTTGGGAATTTTTGGGGGAGAATAAAAAGTCCGCTGGATTGAGGAAAAAATTGCCATATGGGGCGGAGAGTCTGACGTTCGGCCCATCGCGCTCGCGCTCGGGCCGCGCGCCCTCTAACTTCTGTTAAGTATCTCTAACTTTGGTAAAAGGGCACTAACTAAAATGAAATGAAACTAACGGTCGTTAGAGACGACTAATTGCCCGGGCAGTTAGAAAAGACTAACTTTGGTTAGAAAAATAAAACGGCTGTTAGGCCGCCTTATTTTTCTGAACCTTTCTCCAACAAGCTGTATTTATCTGATAATATTCCATTTTGACTTTTCTTTTCACACAATTCATAAGCAGGGCGGCTTCAATCTGACAATCTTCCAAACCTTTGTGTTCTTCTTTGAAATTAGGATCATTTGTCAGATAACGGTAAGCAACTTCAGCACTTGTCTGAATATTTCCTTTTTCTGAAACAAATCCGTTTTCTGTCGCCCAATTACAAAACTTCTTTGTATTGAGTAGAGAAGAGCAAGTAGCGTGCCAAATGTCTAAAAGTTCCGTTCCGTAAGGGAAAAACCAACGAATTGCCGAACTTGTCAGATATCTTGTATCATTGTTTGTAGATCGTCTGTCAAATCCCATGTTATAAGCAAATACCCTCTTGATGTTGTAAGTTTTCATAATCTGATGAATTTCTTTTCGAATATTCAGAAAACGTTTCAGTTTGCGCTCTCCGTTCTGAATACCTTCCCAATACTGTGGAACCTTTTCCGCATAATACGCGGAACTCATCATTTCTTTATCAAGAAAGATTTCCGCAACCACAAAGGAAAATGTTTCTACAATTTCCCCTGTCTGTGTATTTAGCACCAGACCGCCAATATCATAAGGGATCGGCTGTTCCACACTATTTGTAGTTTCAGTATCAAGAACCATCACATACTTTGTCATTATTTTATACCCCTTTCAATTAGGTTTTATTCGTTCCTCACAATGACTATTATAAGGGATAACCCGAAAAAAGTCAATCCCCTAAAAAAAATTTTTTTTATTAGTTGAATTTTATTTTAGTTAGATTATCCTAACTCGCCCGGCCAGTTAGAGAAATCTAACTCAAGGTAAAGAAAAAGAACGGGCGTTTGCCCGTTCTCATTTCTTGCGGTGTGCGGTCAGTGTGAGGGTGTAGGAAACGCCGTCCTTTACAAAGTCCAGTGTTCTTTCTTCGTTGCTGAGGATTACGCCCGAGACTTTCCCATTAAGGGCGATACCCTCAAAAAGAGTTTTGACCTGTGTCATAATCCACCGCTTGCCCTCATTGGGTTTGCGCTCACGCTTGACAGGTGCTTTCTTTTCCTTGGATTTCTCACCAGTAGAGCAAGCCTTTTTCACTGCCTTTTTCTGTTCGGCGGAAAGATCAGCCTGTGCTTCCTTGACGGTCATTCCGTCAATTTCCTCATCCTCTTTGATGATTTCAATAGCTTCCTCACGAGATACACCGAGGGATTTCATCAGTTTCTCAATCTGTTTCTCATTCATCATAGGTATTACCCCCTTTCGTTATACTTATATTACCACATCCAACAGAAGAAATCAAGCCTGAAAATAATAAATTTTGAGCCGAATTGTCAGAAAACGGCCCGGGCGTTCGGGGCCTCTAACTCCCGTTAAGGTTCTCTAACTGTGGTTAGAAAAAAAGAACAGGGGTTTTACCCCCTGTCTTTTTCTCACGCCACCGCGTAGAGATTGACCTTGGACTTTTTCCCGTCGGGCAGTTCCTTGGAAACCTTGACCTTTCCTGCCTTGGTAAGCTGAGTCAGGTTGCCCGTGATGGAGTTCTTGTCCTCGTCCATCCCCTCAGCAATAGCCGCTGCGGTCATCGGTTCCGTCTTGTCAGACAGGAAGGCGAGGATTGCTTCACGCTTTTCAGCGTTTGCCACCTGATTCTTGTTCGGCTTGGACGGCTTGGACGCGTTCTTCTTTTCAATCTGAGCCTTGAGGGCAGTCAGAGTGCTGACCGCATCCGCATTTTCAGCAATGGCGTTGATAGCGATTTCCAGAGCCTGTGCGTAAGTCATAGCGTTTTTCATATTCGACACCTCATCTTTCTTTTGTGTGAGCCTTGCTTTTTGGCTCATTTCCTTTGTTCTGTAATTATTATAACAAAATTTTTTTGATTTGTCAAGGACTTTTTTTATTTTTTTTAGGCTTTTTTGAACCCCCTTGACCTTGGTTCCGACTGCCTGTTCCCTTGCTGTGATTATATATTACCACACCCCCCACCTAAAATCAACCCCCAGTTTCGGGATTTTATACGGTTCAGCGATTTTCACAAAAATTTGCCCCAAAATTTGTGAAACATTACCACTTGACAAAATGCCCCGGCGCCAGGTCCGTCGCCGGGGCGCCAATTATACCACATTTGCGGCAATTTGTCAAGAGGAAAATAAAAAAATAAAACGGATTTGAAATCCGTTTTATTCTTTCAATTCAAAGTCTTCAACTTCAAAATCAATCCAAGTTTCAACAAAATCTTCAAGATCGCTACGCGCAATTTTGTCTATAAGAAAAGATTTTGCTTCTTCTTTTGTCATATTGTCAGGGATTTTTACAATACAGCAATTCCGTGTGTAGAAAGAAATTTGTGCGGTCATTTTTATTTTTCTTCTCCTTTTCTGACTTGCCAATCAACAAACATTTTGGCACCTTTACGACTCCACCATGCTTGAATTTCTGTTCCGATATATACCTATTAAAAATATTATGACTACCATTTTTCCCCTTTCTTTTGATAAATTAAGTATACTATACAGGAACCGTTTTGTCAAGAGATAAATTTACCAATCTGTATTCACTCCCATGAAATTTTCGTCATCTTCTTTTTCGTAAAAGAGAAGTCCCTCTCTTTCAAGTTCTTCCCACGAATAGGCTTCATGATTGTCTACGTCAATAAACAGACAGCCATATTCATCATTTGGATAGCTAACCTGAATAAATGTTCTCAAAGAATTTTGAAAATGAAATTCTTCCATAACGATTCCTCTATTAACATCAATAATCATTTTTTATATCTCCTTTCTTTTGATAATGTAATTATAAACTGTTTAAAAGGGAAAGTCAATACTAAATTAAAAATTTGAGTGACTATTTAAAAGCCCGGGCGGTTAGGCCAGTTAAACTGGCCTTATTCCATTGTAATCTTAATAGAAAAGATACCTTTGATTACCGCAATTATGATTGTGAAAAGTAGAACCAATGAAAAAGAAAAAGCAACCGTCCAAGTTCCAATCATCGTAACGCCGATAGCTTTCAACAGCGCAATAACAATCCATATAATCGCAGCATTGATAAAAAAACCAAGACCAAATCCTACCAGAAGGCCAAAGATTACTAATAACATTTTAACTACCTCTCTTTCATTTGATAATGTAATTATAAACTATCCAAAAGGAAAAGTCAATAATTATTTTTTGAGTAAGCATTCAAGTTGCCTGGGCGATTAGAGGAGATTAACTCTCCTCAATCGGCATATCTCTAAGTTCCCTGTTTATCTGCCTGATAATCTTCTTTGTTTCTTCAATCCCGATTTTATCAAGGCTCTCGTTTATTTCTTTATAAATCTTTGTTTTAGCTTCTTCAATTTCTGCCGTTCTCTTTTTTTCGGCTCTCATTTTTGCTACTACTTCCAGACAAGCGGCAAGCTCATCTTCTGACAGAGTAGCAAGGACACCACGATTAGAACAATCTCTTGAGAACCCACCACAAAAGTTGTTCTCAGTTGTCAGCTCTTTTCTGAAAGCGCAGTAGCCAGTAATAGGCTTGTAGAATTCACACTCTTTACATTTTCCCATTTGATTTACCTCTCTTTCATTTGATAGACTAAGTATATCATTTCTTTTTTAGATTGTCAATAATCACTTTGAAATTTGAGCGGTTATTCAGTGCCCGGGCGGTTAGTCCTCACTAACCAGCCCTGCTCTCAATAATCTATTTATTTCTTGAATAATTTTTCTTGTTTCTTCTGCCCCAATAGTATCAATACAATTATTATATTCAATAAAAAGTTTTTGTCTTGCTTCTTCTATCAAAGCGGCCTTCTTTTTCGCGGCCCTCATTTTTTCTATAAGTTCACGGCAAGCGGCAATCTCGTCTTGTGAAAGATCAGCCAAAGTAATATTCATATTTTTTTCCTTTCTCTTTTGGAATTATGAGAAAATGCCAAGTGGCATTTTCTCAAAGATTATAAAGGCGAGGTCTCATTTCATTATCCCACCAGTTCCCAACATTCTTATCCCACCAGTAAAGATTCTTTTTATCGGAAGAAACCAGATAACTTGAAAACATCATTGCCCCGTAACAACGGTCTCTCAGGGAAGCAAGGGATGCGTTATTATCTTTGCCGAAAGTTTCATAAGCCCTGATTTCATGCTCGATATATCTTTTCAGGTTTTCAAAGGTTTCATTCATACTCATTTTCATTACCTCTCTTTCATTTGTTATATTTATTATAATATATTTTTTTTGAAATGTCAATCATCAAAATATTTTTGAATGATTATTCAAAAGGCCCGGGCGGATTAGGTGAAACTAACCGAAGTTAGTTTCAACTAAGACCCTTTTCTTTTTCGAATAATTCAACAGCCCATTTGGCAAGCTCATAAGAGTGGTAAGGAATATTCAGCCGACTAGCACATTCAAAAAGCCACGGGACAATTTGGTTTTCAGGTTCAAACCACTCGGACAACTTAAAATCTGAGAAGTGGAAAACACAATCAGGATGCTTTGTAGAACCGCCCCAGATTTGGAGAATAGTATCACGAGATTCAATATCAGAGTATAATTTGAACTGTGTCATTTTTATCCCTACCTTTCTTTTAATATATTTATTATAACAAAAATAATCTAAAAAGTCAAATAAAGATTTTAAGTGCCTGCTCAAAATGCCCGGGCGGTTAGACCAGTCTAACCGCAGTTCAAAAAAGAAGAGGGTCATGCCCTCTTCTTGTAGATAATACCTGTTTTCGAGTGCCCCTTTTCGTCCTTGTATTTTCCCTTATCCTCACGGATGAGTTTGCCATCTTCGGCAAGAGAGGACAGGACACGAGTGATGAAGGAAGTCGAAGCCCCAACCTTTTCAGCGATAACGCAAGGACGGAAACCCTCAGCAGGGAAGTCAAGAGCCATTACCTCAGTGGCAAGGCGTTCCCTCTCTTCCGCCTTTTCCTTATCCTTTTTGGTAGGCTTGGACGGATGAGCGGCTTCACGCTCTTTTACGTCTTTGAGGGCTTTCAGCTTTTCGATCAGCTCTTCTTTGCCCTCGATAGCGGAAATGATTTCGATAGCGTCAGCGAGTGCGGATACATAAGTCATCTTTGTCATACTAATCACCTTTTACCTTTCACTATTGGAGTGTTTGTTGTTTTCTATGGTCTTATTATAACCGATATTCAGTTGTTTGTCAAGGGGCTTTTTCAAGATTTTTATTTGTTGGGGGAATGAAGAAAGGAACGGCGCCATCTTCTTTTCATTCTCATTCTCAGGAACTTCATCTCTGTCATCCCCTTGACAAGTATTAGTATATCAGATAGGGGCGAATTCGTCAATAGCATTTGAAAAAGTTTTTCATTTTGAGTGGGCGCTCAAAGCGCCCGGGCAAAGGTAGAGGAGACTAACCTTAGTCAGTCTCCCAATACTCATCATCTTCATCCCAGAATGTGGCGAAATCATCACATTCAAAGTTATTCTCTAACGAACAAGTCCCGTCTATATTGTAATAAGGACAATCCCAACCATTCACAGGACAAAACACTTTTGCGTTTTTAGGTTTTCTCATATTTTCTTACCTCTCTTTCATGATTTAATTATAGCAAATCCAAAAGAAAAAAGCAAGAGTTATTTTATTTTTGAGCGGGCACTCAACCGCCCGGGCGATTAGAGGGGTCTAACCCCTCAATCGTCCTCATACTCTGTTTCAACGAACATTTCAGGTTTCAGTTCAACGAACCAATCCCAAGCCTGATCGCAGGCTTCTTCCTCTGTGTATTTATCCATATCAAATTCGTAGGTGGCTTCCTGAGATACTGTGATAACCCATTTTCCATTCTTTTTTGTCATCATTTTTATTACCCCTCTTTCATATTTTAAAAATTAGCTAAAATATATCTAGCAGCGTCTTTTAAAATTTGTAATTTAGTTTCTTTGGGGATTTCTTCTACTTCGCAATTATCTGAAATATAATCCATAGTAGCATCATAAAGAACGTCAGCGAGATATTCAATATCCATAGGAATCTCAACAGAAAAAGTATAAACAGTAGTCATTTGTTTTTCTCCTTTTCTTTTGATAGTTTAATTATAGCACATCAGGTTTTGATTGTCAAACTAAATTATTAAAAATTATTAGAAACTTGAAACCCAAATCTCTGACCGTTTCGGCATCTGCTTCTGCTTCAGACAGACTATCACAAACCGAATACAAATCATATTCCCCGTTTTTTTCCTTATCCCAAACTACAATATAAGGAAAATCATTCGCAAAAGATGGTAAATATTTTATTTCCATTTTTTTATCTCCCCTTCATTTGATAAACTTATTATAACAAAAATAATTTAAAAAGTCAATTACTAATTTTTGAGTGGTTGTTCAAAACGCCCGGGCAATTAAAGAAAACTAACCGAAGTTAGTTTTCTCTATAAAATATTATCATCCCAGAGCATTGCGTCAAAAGTTTAATTTTTTCAATAGAATCGTATAATTTGGGATCTATTGGAATACCTGAGAGTTTAGATGTGGTTAATGCTCCATCTAATATTGATGCTAACAAATTAGATGTTTGAATATCCCAATCAATAGTTTTAGCAGTCATCTGTAAAGCACCCCATGTAAGGATCATAACCAATTTCATAATCCCAATCATCATAATCATCGTAATCTTCTTCGGGTTCAGGTTCCACGCAGAAGTATTCACAAGTGGAAGGAAATTCAGCATTGTAAGGACACGGGCCAAAATCACAGGGAGTTATTTTTCTCAGACTCATAATTTTTATTTCCTTTCTTTTGATAATACTATTATATCATAAAGAAACAGAAAGTCAATATCTTATTTCAAATAGTCGCTCAAACCGCCCGGGCAATTAAGGCTCTCTAACTCTAATTTGGAAAAGAAAAGGGGCGTTTGCCCCTTTTGTCATACTTTCTCGCAAGTGATAGCACTTTCCATTAGCACCCACTGAGAACCGATTTTGATAAACGGCATTTCAATTAGGTAACAATCATCAGTTGAGGTCTGTGCGAATGTATCAAATAGAATCAGTGTATCACCATCAAGAGTAGCGTAGATAATATCCATGAAACTGTCTTTGATGTCTGTTCCGAGAGGAAGCTGTTTATAACATTTGAAAGCAAGATCTTCACTATCCTGAGATCCAACAAAAGCTGTAATAGTGGCAAAAGCAGTCCAATCAGTACTGTCAAACTCTTCGCCCTCTTCCTGTTTCATTGTCAGATAGGAAAGCGGGATCATTGTTTCTTTATAGTTACTATCCTTGATCCAAGCAGAAGCCTTAGTCAGTGAGTAAGCTGTGCCATAAGTTTCAAGCACGGATTTTTCAGCTGCGAAAGTCGGAACGGAAAGAGCGAGAATCATAACAACAGCGGCAATCATCTTCATCATCTTTTTCATTTTCTTTTTTCCTTTCTTATTAGGTGTTTTGTTTTCTTTGATGATATTAGTATATCATTCATTATTAACTTTGTCAATAATCAATTTAATTTTTTTAGTTTTTGAGCGGGCGTTCAAATGCCTGGGCTTTTGAGTAAGCCCTCAGGAACGGGGCTTACTCAAAACGATTTTATATTTCACGTTATTCAGGTGAAAAATAAATTCTCGTTCGGCATTTGTTATTTCAACAGAACCGCCCAGATTTTCAATTGAAGAAACTAACGCGGAAATGATTTCAGATTTTTCAGCGTCTTTCTTCTTTTCTCTTTTGGAATTATCAAATTTATAAACAGTAGGCTTGCGGTCAGCTTGACGGGCTTTTTTGCTTGCTTTCTCCTGCTCTTTGGAAAGTTCAAATAACTTTTCGCCTTTATCTATTTTTTTGTCATCCTCAACTAGCTTTTTTGCTTCGTCCTCAGATATTCCAAGGATTCGCATCAATTTTTCAATCTGATTTTCAGCCAAATTTTATTTCCCCCTTTCATTTTTCTATATATATTATAATATATTTTTTTTAAAAAATCAAGTAAAAGATTTTTCAAATCAAAAGTAAAGGAACGATTTGAGTGGTCGTTTGAAAAACCCGGGCGGTTTGAGAGGTTGAACCTTAGTTCAAACCTCTCAGAATTTCAAGAATATTCTCAACTCCAAATGCTTCACCCGTCCAGTTCTGACGATTCTTTTCCTCATCATCGAAAAGAATGTCTTTTTCAGTTTTTGCGAACTTTTCTTTGGCAGTTCCATAAGGAACAATGTTGATTTCATCAAATTCAACAGAAGGAAGGTGAGTTTTCAGCCAATTCTTTTTTGCTTCTGTAACTTTTTCGTCATATTCGGGAGTGCTGTTTTTGGAAAGCCAACTGATAATCCCTACCCTGTATCCCTCATCCTGTAATCTGTGAAGGATACGAGCCAAAGCGGAAAGTCTGATAAGTGGTTTTGCGATTTCATAAGGAAGGCTGTCAGAAGCGATTAGAAAATCCAACCAGTTTTCAACCCCATAAAGATCAGCGATTGTGCCATCCATATCAAAAAAGATTGTTCTTGTCATTTTTTTATCCCCCTTGTTCTTTTCTTGATTATATTATATCAGCTGTTTCCAGTTCTGTCAATACCTTTTTGAGAAAAATTTTATATTTTCTACGTGCCTTGCGTTTAATTTTCTTTTCAAGTTTATTTTTACCTTTTGTGTGTGGCATAATTGAACGGCAATTCAAATCCCACGCGGTCATATCCTGAACCGTTTCTCTTTTGAAGTTATCCATTTTTTGTTCCCCCTCTCTGTTGATACTTATATATTATCACATCCAGTAGAGAAAAGCAAGAGCCAATTTACGTTTTGAGTGCTTATTCAAAGCGCCCGGGCGATTGAGCAAACGCTCAACCGCTCAGCTTACGCAAAACGCGCTTGCCCTTGTAGGGTTCCTTTGGCTCTACCAATTCGGAATACACCGTCTTGTAAGTAGCCTTGGGGCCGATCTCGGCGACCATTGCCTTAGCTTCAAACAGTGTGGAAACAGTCTTTACCTTTACATTGCCGAAATAGATTTCATAACTAACTTTCGTCATATTTACCACCTTTTACCTTTCGTTTGAGTTTTCACTTGTTACTAAGGGCTGTCAGGGGCTTACAATACTCAACCAGAGCAAGTCAGTAGCCGAATATTGTTTTTTGTGCCCCTTCCGCATTCCCTCTCTTTCTATGGTCTTATTATAACAGATTGAGAGGGTTTTGTCAATCCCTAACTTTTAGAATTGGATCATCTTTTATATTCATGGGCGTGTGATTGTCGCTCATTTCAAGCGTGTATTCTTTGCCGATTTCATAAATCTTATCGGTCGTATCCCATCCCCAAAGATTACCCGTTTTATCTTCAAAGGTATGCTCTCCATTATAAGAAGCAATACAGACCGCGGAACGGGTATATCTTGTTTCATCATAGGCAATAAAGCCAAATGTGGAAATCGTGACGGCAGCGGTTGTTATACCATAAATCAGACGCATCATTTTTTTATTTCCCCCTTATTCTTTCCTTTTGGATTGTATAATAATTATAACAAAAATTTTTTGAAATGTCAATAAAAAGTTTTCAAATGCTTACTCAAAAGGCCCGGGCAAAACTTGTCATATAGCAAAAAAAAGAGCCTTTACTTTTCAGTTAAGGCTCTCTAAGAAGGCGAGCATTTTTCCGCTTTCAGCTTTGAATCTTACAAATCCGCGTTCATTCATTCCGCTAAACTTGAAACAGAATGTTCTGAATTCGTCCGCATTCATCATATAGAGTGTGGCGTTTTCTTCTATAACGCTGACCCAGATGAACAGGTCACTATGGACGTTTTCAAAGTAGGTGTCAAGGCTTTCGCCTAAGTCGTTACCGAGTTTCATATTCACAAGCGTTGCCTTGCTAGATTTTACGCTTGCGTTCATTTCCGGGATGTCGCTTCCCATATCATAACGGGTGTTCGCATCTTTACCGCCCATATAGCCGGTCATATACTTAGCTACGATCTCTTTGAATTCGCCACCGTTCATATAGTGCGTGCCGTCCAGTGTATAAGGAGCACCTTTATGAGCCGAATTGAATGTATACTCAAAACCGATCTGTCCGCTGATTTTTTTCATTTTTGTTTCCCCCTTGCTTTTGTTATACTCATTATAAGCGATAGACGGGGAAAAGTCAAGAGGGGATTTGAAATTTTTTATTTTCAGAATTGTCAGACATTTGTTTGAACGCTCATTCAAATTTTGCCACTTCACAGTAGTAAAGCGTTACCACTTCATCGTGATGAAGTGTAGTGCTTTACAGCGGTAAAGTGTTACACTTCACCGTGGTAAAGTATCTGAATTGTCTGACAGTTTCAGGATTTTTCTGACAACTCTAAATTGTCAGACAATTGTGAATATTTTATCGCTTCACCGCGTTGAAGCGCCAAAACGGGCCGCTCTGACCGGCAGCGGCCCGCCGAGCAAGGCTTAATAAGAGGAAGAAGACTTCTTAAAAGTCCTCTTCCTCTTCTTCGAATCTCCATGTCATAGCTGTGTCAAAGTATCTCTGTTCGTTGTAGATGTCCTTCCAAGCCCATGTGCTGTAATACAGTGTTGGCTCGCTCTCGAAGCCGTACTTTGTAATCAGTGCCTGTAAGTGAGCGTCTCTTTTTTCTTCTCTTTCCCACATCTTCATAATTCTTTATCCTCTCTTTGTTTTTTTCCCTTTCGGTAATTATAGTATATCAAAAAGCCGGGCAAATGTCAACCCCTTTTTTATTTTTCTTTTCTTTTTTTTTTGTTTGTGCCCCTCTTATTAGAAGGGCACAATGCCGAAAGTGTATTTGATTGTATAGAACTTGCTGTCTTTCCATTGACTGTCAAGATAGCTGAAATCTACTGCTTTCTCTGTGTTATAGTATTTATTATAGATGTTTGCCACTTGCTGTCTTTCCTCTGTTGTTGCGTCTTGCCACAGCTTGTCATACTCTGTCATAGCTCTATCCCCCTCTCTTTCTCTCTGTCTTTGTGTTCCCCTCTCTATGCTTTTATTATAGCATAGCCGGCCTTTTCTGTCAAGAAAAAACTTACTAATATTTATAAGATATTAGCAAGCCTGAGAAAATAAGAAGCTATTGCGGTCAGTGTTACAAAAGCGGCACACATGATGATAATATCAGTGATTAGGCTCTTAGTATTTGTCATAGTGTTTATCCTCCTTGTTCTGCCTTCTATTGTATCACTTCTCTGTTGGAATGTCAAGAGCTTTTATTCTCTTATTATTGTTATTATCTTCTCTCTCTTTCTTTCTCTCTTGTGTGTTGTCTTATATCTCATCATTGTAGATGCGTCCAACCTCGTAGTCCTCTACTGTGTATAGCCAGTAGTTCTGCTCTCTCTCCAGTCGCTCTGCCAGTGCGTTAGCTTCTGCCTCATCAAGGACTACTGCTGCGATGTATTCCATGTAGTCCTCAGGATACTCTTCTTTATTGAAACCTTTTACGATGTATGCCTTCATTTTTATTTCCTCTCTTTCTTTCCTTTGATGATTTTATTATATCAGAAACCCAGTTGATTGTCAATACCTTTTTCAAATTTCTTCTGCTTCTATTATTTCGTATCCTGCGAGCACCAGTCCTGTGAAACCCTTGTTGTCTGTAATGACTACCTCTGTGTCCTTTGTATCAAGGTTCATCACGGTTACTCTGTATGTCCTCTTTGTCTCTCTCTTTGCGAACAGTCTAAGCATCTTGTTATCCTCTCTTTCCTTCTGTGTTCCTCTTGATGATGTTATTATATCAAAGGCCCGGCCTTTTGTCAATAGGCTGTTGGAAATTTTTTTATTTTTTTTTAGGGGTTAGAAATCTCTAACTGTGGTTAGTTAAGTTGAACTAACTATAATGATAGTTTATTCAGTAAGCAATAAAAATAGTTAAGCACCTCTAACCATAGTTAGAGAAGCTTAACTATTTTAAGCGTTTTGGGAGTAACGATGAACTATCAGAAAACTTGCCAAATTGTCAGAAAATTGCTGAACCATTAAAACTGCGCGAAAATCGGCCTGCTTTGGTCGTCAGCAGGCCGCCGAAATTAGGGGTGGCAATACTTTTTCTGTGAGAGCGTGAGATATTTTTTCAACATACCGCTGAGATTTTTTTCGTAGAAGAAACCAAAAGGTGGGGGGGGGGTGGTTTTGGGAAAAAATTTTTTATTTTCTGACAATTCACTTTGCTCTGGACCAAACTTTTTCTAAACCTATTTTTCATTTTCGGATTACGAAGCTTTTGAGAAAGCTCATTGCTCTTCTTCTTCTGCCTGAGTTCTTGGACTCTCTGTTCCAAAAGTATGATCTTCAATTTTTTCAATATAGTAATCTTTATTACTATCAATTATCACCAAAATTGTCCCCACACTCCCATTATCAAAAACGGTCATCATAATATCATTGATAATTTGAACTCCATTCAAATCATCAGTATCACTCTAAAGTTTTGGAGTATCTTCAATTTCATAGGGAGGACTACTTACTGTCAATTTTTCTTTGGTATGTATTTCTTCCAATTCCACCACATACCAATATCTCGTATTGTGATAATCTAAATGACTTTTCGTATTTACAATTTTATAAGTCCCAACTTTCGCATTTCCAACAGAGACACAGTATCCATGCGCGTAGGCTATCACGTCATTATCTTTTATCTCATAAATCCCATAACTTCCATCAGCTAAATCAATTGCCGTTAAATAAGGCTGCGTATAAACATTATTTTCTAAAAATAAACTTGCTTCAATATCAATCGGCGGCACGCCCATCATTATCACCCTATTCAACTCTTTTTCGACCTACGTATTAATTTCTCTATCTACATTTCTAGCAACGACTGAGCCAAGCAATATCCCCACCACGGCACAACCAGCAATCATTAAATTTCCTTTCATCTTTTTTGGAAGAAGCGCTGCTTCTTCCAAAAAAGCTTTGCTCCTTCAAACTCCTTTCAAAAATTTCTTCTTTGAGAGGAGCATAGCTCCTCTCAAAGAAATTATATCAAAAATTTTTTTATTTGTCAAGTAAAAATTCCTTGACTTTGCCCAAAAAATGCGGTAATATAAAGGTATGAGGGACAAGCCCTCATACCTTTATATTTTTTTTATTTTGGAGGTTCTTATATAGAATGATAAAATTAGACTACACGATTGAATCTCCAGAAGAGAGAAACGAATTAGTCAAAAAAATTCTTGCCGAAGCAGAAGCCCAAGGCGGTGAAGCTGCCCTGAATCCGGCTTATTTAGAAATTTTAGCTGACTATCTCGTTCTTTGTATGGAGAAACAAGAAAAAAAGGAGAAGAAAATCCTCACTGAAAACCGAATGGCAACAGTGAATAAACGTGAAACTTCTTTTGAAGGTCTTGTTTCCACACTTGAAAATGGCGAAGATGGCATATATAATTTGATAAATGAAAGTAAGACAACAATATTCCAACCAAAAGTATCAATAACTAAAAAAGATTTAGAAGAAATTCCTTTCCTAAAACAATTAAAAGAAACCATTGCCGTGTGGGAAGAAAAATTGAAAAAAGCAGAAGGGCGAGATCGTTATATCATCAAAAAAGCTCTAATAGAAATGCGTAAAGACCAATATGTAATAAAAGAAGGATACCGCCAACCCATTCGGTTCAATAAAATTACCCGTTCAAAACACTACACTCGTTTTGATGATTCATATTTCTTTGACGATGATGGTTACGTGGTTGGTGAGGGATTCTCCCTCACCAACCCAAAGGTTTGTTCCGCAATTCTTTGCAATTATTCCCGATTAAAAGAACAAGCCTACGGACAATTTGAAAGTGACTTATATTACCTAATATATTCTTTTGATGAACTTGCCGAAAAGGTTCTTGCCGAAGAGCCTCTTTACCGACAAATCGTAATCGACAAAATAGATGGGATGCCGAATAACGACATCCAAGTAGATTTATTACAGCGGTTTGGAAAGACCCACTCATCAGAATATATCTCATCTCTTTGGCGGAAAAAAATTCCCAACTTAATTGCCTCGGCCGCTGAAGATGAAATTTTAGATTGGCATTTTTTAGTAAAAGAAAAAGGACGTTATAAAAGATGTAGCCGTTGTGGGCAAATCAAATTAGCCCATAATAAATACTTTTCTAAAAATAAAACATCAAAAGACGGCTTTTATTCCATCTGTAAAAAATGCCGAAATCGTAAAGGAGGTAATAAAGATGGCTGAAACTGAAAAATTGTTTTGTGATAGATGTAAAAAAACGATGTCTTCTCGTGAATTTTACAAAACAAACAATCTTATCAAGTATCCGTCCGGTTGGCTCAACAAATGTAAATATTGTATAACAGCGCATGTAGATAACTGGGACCCCAACACTTATCTTTGGATACTTGAAGAATTAGATATTCCTTATGTGCCGAAGGAGTGGGATAGCCTTCTTGCCACGTTTGGTAAAGACCCAAAGAAGATGACCGGAGTCACTATTATGGGGCGTTATATATCTAAAATGCACTTAAATCAATATAAAGATAAACGCTGGGCCGACACGGAGGTTCTTCGTCGTATTGAAGAAAAAAGAATGCGCGAAGCAATGGCGAAACAAGGATATTCAAGCGCCGAAATAGATGAAGCAGTTGAATCAAATCCTCAATTAAAACCATTAGACGGCACGCATTTTGAAGAACCAAAAATTATTACTCATTCACCTATGGACGATCTTGCCAATAAAGTTGCCGCGGAGGGGGCCCCGATCGGTGATGGCTATACTTCGGCAACCTATGATGATTCATCAGACCTCGGCATTGAATTGTCTGATGAAGATATTGTATATTATCGAACAAAATGGGGCAAATCTTACAAACCTGATGAATGGGTTCAATTAGAGTCTCTCTACCAAAATATGAAAGACTCATATGACGTTTAGGGAGCAGGGCATGAAGATACTCTTAAACTTGCTTGTAAAACATCGCTTAAATCAAACCAATTATTAGATATTGGCGATATAGATAATGCCAAAAAAATGGTTTCAATGTATGACCAATTAATGAAGTCCGGCAATTTCACCGCCGCTCAAAATAAAAAAGAGAAAGGTGAATTCATAGAATCAATCTCAGAACTTGTTGAACTATGTGAACGAGAGGGATTCATCCCTCGTTATTACACCGATGGTCCAAAAGATAGAGTAGATGAAACAATCTTGGATCTTAAAAACTACACCAAATCACTTGTAGTTGAAGAAATGAACCTCGGCAATCTTATTGAAGGAGCAGTTCGTACAATGGTTCAAGAAGAAAATAAAGAAGAAGATGAAGATATTGAAGATGAAGAACTTGACCTTGAAGAAATAGAACAAATAAAAGACGAAGATTACAGTGAGTTTGTAGATTTCGTTGAAGATGAATCGGCAAATGATGAAGAAACGATTGCCGAAATCATAAAAAAAGGATTAAATAATACATGAGAATAGAAGAAATTCTTAGTATCCAAGAGAAAAGAAATCAAAAGATTGGTCTTTCCGAAGAAAGGGTTCGGGCAATTTTACCGGTTGCCCGCCAGTATGTTGCCTTTTGGAGAGAATATCCCGATATTTTTGTTGATTGGCTTTTGGAGCAAGGTAATCCTCAAGATTTCAAGTTCTATTTTTATCAACGAGTTTTTTTACGAATAGCGATGCGGCATCAATATGTATATGCCGTTTTCCCTCGTGCTTATTCAAAATCTTTCCTTTCAATGATGGTTCTTATGATACGTTGTATTCTTTATCCAAAGTGCAAGCTCTTTGTTACTTCTGGAGGTAAAGAGCAGGCAGCGGGTATTATGAAGGAAAAAGTTCAAGAAATATGTACTCTTATTCCCGCGTTCAAAAAAGAGATAGATTGGTCGCGTGGCGTTACACTTGAAGGTAAAGATTATTGTAAATATGTTTTTCGTTCTGGTTCATATTTTGATAATATCGTTGCCCGTGAAACATCAAGAGGTAAGCGTCGCCACGGTGGTGTTATAGAGGAATGTGCCACGGTTGATGGAACTATTCTTTCAGAAGTTATTATTCCTACAATGAACGTTTCTCGTTTGTGTATGGATGGTTCAACACATCCAGAGGAACAACTGAATAAATCACAATTATATATTACTACTGCCGGATGGAAGAATACTTTCCCATATGATAAACTTATTCAGCTTTTGGTTTGGCAAATCATTAAACCAGAAAAATCTATGGTAATAGGCGGAACTTATAGAATTCCAGTTCTTGTCAAATTACTTGATAAAAACTTTGTCCGCGACCTAAAAATGGACGGCACGTTCAATGAAGCGTCTTTCCAACGTGAATATGAGTCAAAGTGGTCTGGTTCAGTAGAGAATGCGTTTTTTAGCGAAGAAGCAATTACTCGTAATCGTATTTTAAAACAACCAGAATATGAAGCCTCAGGTCGTGCTTCTAAGTCATCTTTTTATATACTTTCAATGGACGTTGGCCGAAAAGGTTGCGATTCTGTTATATGTGTATTTAAAGTTACTCCATAGCCATAGGGAATATCTACTAAACAATTAGTAAATATTTATACTATATCTGATGCCCATTTTGAAGAGTAGGCGATTTTTGTTAAAAAATTATTTTATAAATATAAAGCAAAACGCCTTATAGTTGACGGTAATGGTATGGGTATTGGATTTGTAGATTATTTAGTAAAACCACAAATTGATCCAGATACAAATGAAATCTGGCCTGATTTTGGTGTATATGGCGGCACACAAGATGATGCCGTTGATGAATATAAAAAATATAGAACTGCTAATTGCGAACAAGATGCTCTTTATATAGTAAAAGCTAATGCTCCTGTTAATAATGAAGCACATTCAAACGCTCAATCACAACTTTATTCTGGAAAAGTAAAAATGCTTATTGATGAGCGTGTCGCTAAAGTAAAATTAATGGGAACTAAAATGGGGCAAAATATGACGCCAGAAAAAAGGGCAGAATATCTCAAACCATTTACTTTAACTTCCATATTAAAAGAGGAAATGATGAACCTTCGTGAAGAAAATGAAGGTGTCAATATTATTTTGAAGCAAGCCAATAAGGGAATAAGAAAAGATAAATTTTCAGCCTTTGAATATGGATTGTATTATATCAAATTGGAAGAAGATAATAAAAAGAAAAAGAAAAGGTTTAATGCCGCAGATTGGGCATTTTTCAATTAAGGAGATATTATGGACGCAAGTAGAGGAGAAATTAAAATTCATGAAATCCTTGAAGCGTCAGGACTTAATTATGAAATGGAATATTCATTCCCTGGATTAAGAAGTTCTAGCGGTAGGCCGCTTCGTTTTGATTTTGTAGTATTTGATGATGATCACTTTGTAGATTTTATTATTGAATATCAAGGTAAACAACATTATGAACCAAGTTCAAAATTTGGCGGTAAAAGAGGATTTTATCAACAATAGTATAATGATAGATAGAAAAGAAATTTTTGTAGACAACATGAAATAAAATTAATAGAAATACCATATACAGATGAAAATTTGATTACATATGATTATATAATGCATTTGGCTGGATATTGTTAAAGGAGGTATATTGCTGTGAGAGATAGATAGGAAGAACTCCATCTTAAAGGCTTTGATATGATGCGTTCAGGCCGAATCAATCATACAGGTCCTCTTGAGTATAATGATATAAAAGTTGGCACAAAAATACTTGAAGATGCTGTTTTAGATTTAGGATGGCTAAAAAGGAATTATCGTTATTACGGCGATAAACGAATTGTATTCAAAGCAATGGCAGAACGAAATTTGCCGCTGATGCGAGACATTTCAAATTTCTTCTATCGTACAAACGGTATATATACAAGAGTTTGTGATTATTTTGCTTTTCTTTATAGGTATGATTGGTATATTGAACCAGAGAAAAAATTTGATAAAACAGTTCAAGACAAAAAGCTATTAGGAGATTTTTATAGTATTTTAGACTTTCTTGATAATTCTCATATTAAGAAAGTTTGTGGGGATATTGCTTTAAGTGTTATTATAAATGGCGCTTATTATGGATATATATTCCCAAACAAGGATGGTCTAATGATACAAGAGTTGCCGATTAATTATTGCCGCAGTCGTTATAATGTCGGTGATATTCCGGCGGTAGAATTTAATATGAGATTTTTTGATGAATATTTTAGGGATCCAGAATATCGTTTAAGGATTTTAAAAATGTTCCCAGAAGATTTCCAAAAGGGATATATGTTATATAAAAAGGGAAAATTGCCGCCTGACTATATCGGCGACCCAATGGGAAGTTGGTATTTATTAGATCCTCAATCTTCAGTGAAATTCTGTTTTAAGAATGGCGATTAGCCGTTATTTATAAACGCTATTCCTACTCTTCTGGATTTAGATGCTTGTCAGGATTTAGATAGAAGAAAATAGATGCAACAATTATTAAAGATTTTAATTCAAAAGTTGCCCCTTGATAAGAATGGCGATCTTATATTTGACGTAGATGAAGCTCGTGATATTCATAATAATGCTGTTGAAATGCTTCGTCGTGCTATTGGAGTTGATGTTTTAACAACTTTTGCTGATGTATCAGTTGAGAATATGGCAGATAAAAATACTTCTTCTACTACTCAAGATGGTTTAGAGAAGATTGAAAGAACAGTTTATAATGCATTTGGTGTTTCTAGAAATATTTTCAATACAGATGGAAATTTATCATTGGAAAAATCTATCCTTGATGATGAATCTACAATGAGAAGTTTACTGTTATAGTTCAATATGTTTTATGATAAAGTAACCAGTAAATTATCTAAAAATAAGAATTTATATACTTATCATCTATATTTCTTAGAAACTACTCAATATAATTATAAGGAACTTTCTAAGCAGTATAAAGAAATGGTGCAGTTAGGTCAGTCTATGATGCTTCCACTTGTTGCTCTTGGACATTCACAAAGTTCTATTCTTTATGCAGCAATGTTTGAAAAAGATACATTGAAGTTGAATGAGTTGATGATTCCACCACTTATGTCTTCAACAATGAATCCAGACGCAATTTTGGGTAAAACAGGATAGACTGCTAATGCTAATTCTCAAAAATCAACAGAAGGAACAAAATCAACTTCGGCTCAAGGTGGGCGACCTGAAAAAGCTGAAGGTTAGAAATCCGAAAAAACAATTTAGAACAAAGAATCAATGAGTTAAGGAGGCTTGTTATGGCAAAACATACAAGTATAAAAATGACTACTCCTAGCGAGGCTATCAATATTACTCCTCTTAATCCAATGGTTTCTAAATGTACAATTAAGGTTTGCTATGTTAGTGATAAGCCAAATCGTAATAAGAGTATTATCACAAAAGATGTAGCAAAGAAAATCGCTAATAGTTTGCCGGGGAGTCCCATTGTAGGATTTTTCAATGATTATGCTGAAGATTTTGAAGAACATAATAAAGCACTTGAAATAAAAAATAATCAATTATATATAAAAGAAATCACAAAGCCTTATGGTTTTGTTGATTTCGGTGCTAAATGTTGGTTTTAGAAATTTTTAGATGATGGTAAATATGAACGAGAATACCTTATGACTGAAGGTTGGTTATGGACTGGTCAATATCCAGAAGCACAAAGAGTTATTGATAAAGGCAATAATCAATCAATGAATTTAAACAATGAATATTTAAACGCTCATTGGTCAAAAGCCAATAATGGAGCACCTAAAATTTTTATTGTAAATGAAGCAGTAATTACAAATCTTTGTATTTTAGGAGAAAATGAAGAGCCTTGTTTTGAAGGTGCGTAGATTTCAGGTGGCGAATTTTCTCAAGCCGAACCTGTTATTGAGTTTTCATTTGATGAATCTTCTTTCCGTAAAGAGATGTATTCTATGATGAAAGAACTTAAATAGTTAAAAGAAATAATTAATAAAGGAGGATCAAAGATGTTCACTACTTATGCAGTAGAAATTGGAGATTCTTTATGGACCAACCTTTATAATTATGGTGAAGAAAAATTAGGCGATCAAGTCCTTCATGGGGTTTATAGTGAAGGAGATCAAACTTTTGCCGTTTTCCATAATGTAGAGGATAATAAGTTTTATCGTTTAAATTTCTCACTTTCTGAAGGAAAAGAATTTAGTGCTGAAGAAGAAGTAAGTGAACTTGCTGATTTTGCTGAGGAAGCTCAATTTACAGAAGAAGCAGTCGCTGAATTTAAGAAAAAGAAAGAAGAAGATGATAAAAAAGACGAACCAGAGGACAATTCCGGTAAAGAAGAAAATTCCGGTTCTGATAATAAAAAAGAAGATGGTTCAGAAGAAGATGATGAAGACAAGAAGAAGAAAAAGAAAGCAGAGTATTCTCTTGATGAAGTTACAGAATATCAGGAACTTCTTACAAACTTCAATAAACTTAATGATGATTATAACCAGCTTAAAGCTGATTATGATACACTAACTGCTGAATTAGAGCCTCTTAAGCAGTTCAAACTTGATGCTGAAAGAAAAGAAAAAGAAGCTATGATTGCAGGCTTCTATATGCTTTCAGATGAGGATAAGGCTGATGTTGTTAAGAACATTGATACTTATTCATTAGATGATATTGAGGCTAAACTTTCTATTATTTGCGTTCGTAACAAAGTTAGTTTTGCTCTTGACGAAGAGGATAATGATAAGAAACCAAATATGACATTTAATTTTGATAATGCAGGTTCCGGTTTTGATTCTGATACCCCCGCTTGGGTTAAGGCAGCTATGGAAGTTGCGAAAGATATGAATTGATTTTATAAGGAGGAAATAGAAGAATGCTTAGAGATTTTCTGAAAAAGAATATCACAAGCCAGGCCAAGTTCGTTGAATGGGGCTATGGTCAGGTTGAGCCTAATCATCTTTCTGCTCAAAGAACCTCTCAGGTATATGCTCAATTACCTGCAGATAAGAATATCAATGTTCTTGAACAGGGACAGTTTGTCAAGTATGATTATGCTAAAGGCTTAGTAGATTTTACAGGTATTGGAGAATGGATGCTCGTATTTAATGAAATTAAACTTTACAGAGAGCATCAGGATGATTGCGAATTCGCAATGATTAAAGATAATTATCAGGCTCGTATTTATAGCCCATTTGGTGGAGATAAGTATGATGCTAATGGCAATAAGTTAGGAAACACTGATCCTTATACTTATGATACAAATTTCAATAAGCAGTCACGTTATTACAATGGTGTTGATTCTGATGGTCATAATTCTATTACTGTCAATGGTCAGACATATGGTTATGATGATGTAACAGCTGCTCCTGATATGTATGAAATTCATTATAATGAAGATCCATATCATATTGAATCTCAGACACGTCCACAGTTTATGCCAGAAGGCACAACAATGGTTCCTCGTGTTTTAAAGACAAATATTGGTGATATTTTCACAACTAACACTATTGACGAAGAAACCCTTGCTATCGGTGACTTACTCAGCCCAAGAGATGCTGATGGTATCCTTATAAAAGTCGCTGGTGCTGATGGTACTGCATCTGAAAACGCTAGTGATGCTTCTTCTGATATGAGATGGCAAGTTGTTAAAGTTTATACAATGCCAGATCATCAGAAGGGTGTTAAGATTATGCGTGTAGCTTAATTCTGAAGGAAGGAGGATAATAGAATGTTAGATAGAAAAGATCTCGTAGCTCTTATGAAGACCGTTGCTAAAGCTAATCCTTCCGCTCCAGTAGCCTATAGTTTTGGAGGACAGGATTTAAGTTATGAAGCACTTAATGAAACTCTTCGTAGAGAGTTAAATGAATTAGCTGGCACTTATGCTTTATATAGAGAAAATAAAAATTTAATCTTCAGTATTATTGAAGAGACTCTTGATGAAGTTCTGCCAAAGAAAGTTGTAGAACAATATAATCAGTTCGCAGAAGTTCGTACATTCGCTCAGGGCGATAAGATTCTGTTTAGACGTAAATTAACATCTAACCAGAGAGCTAAACAGTTCATTACCAGAGTTGGTCTTGCAGGCATCTATGAAGTCTTCAAGCTTGGTAAGAACGAAGAGGCTTTCGAAGTCCGCACAAGCGCTATCGGTGGAGCTGCTCAGATTGGATTTGAAGAGTTCCTTGATGGCCGTGTTGATTTTGCCGAAGTTACCCGTATCATTATGGAAGGTATGGATGAATTAATCTATAAAGAAGTTGGTCAGGCTCTTAAGGCTTCTATCAATCAGCTTCCACCTGCAAACAAAGTTATTGTTACAGGCTTCGATGAAGATGCTATGGATAGACTTCTTACAATCGCTGCCGCTTATGGCACACCTACTATTTATTGTACATATGAATTTGCTGTCAAGATGATTCCTCAGGAAGCTTGGAGATATACAGATTCTATGAAAGAGCAACTTTGGAATAACGGCAGACTTCCTAACTATAAGGGACATCAAGTTGTTATTCTTGAGCAAGGCTTTGAAGATGAAACAAATGAAACTAAGGTAATTGATCCTGGTTATGCTTGGATTATTCCTACTGGCGCTGATGGCAAGCCAGTCAAGATCGCATTTGAAGGTAACACAATCGTTGATGAATTCAATAACCCTGGTGATCGTTCTCGTGAAATTCAGGTTTATAAGAAAGTCGGCGTCGTTTGCATGCTCGCTAACAACATCTGCGCTTATGTTGATACTTCACTTGTTGGTCAGATGAAGACATGGTTCTTAAATAACAAGAGTATTAAGGATTATACAGGCCAAATCAATTCTGTTGGTGATGGCAGTTCCGCAGGAACACCTCAGAATCCTTGATGATTAAACCTCGTTAAAATTTAATATATATTATGTGGGGGAGAGGGGAGTAAGCTTTCCCTCTCCCCTATTTTTCATTTACTAAGAGAAAAAGGAGAAAAATGAAATATGGCAGAAGTAACAAAATTTTATAATGTAAAAAATAGAAGCGCCGGCGTGGTTATTTATCGTATTCCTGAAGATAATATTCGTAGAGAGTTTATGCCTGGTGAGACGAAGGTTATTCCTTTGCCTGAACTTCAAAAACTTTCTTATCAACCCGGTGGTTAGATGGTAATGAATAATTTCTTACAAATACAAGGAATTGAAGCCCAGTCAACTTTAAATATTTAGGCTGAGTAGGAATATAATTATTCAGAACAAGATATTATTAGAATTATGAATGAAGGTTCTCTTGATGAGTTTCTTGATATGCTTGATTTTGCCCCAATGGGCGTAATGGATCTTGTTAGACAATTTGCTATTTCGCTTCCTTTGAATGATATTCCTAAGAGAAGAGCCTTGAAAGAAAAAACTGGATTTGATGTAAATGCTGCTTTAACACACGTTGAAGAGGAAAAATAGGAAGACCTTGAAAATGGTATTGCTGAAACTACCGCTCCTCAAAGACGTGTAAAACCTGCTCCAACAACTGGACGTAGAGTTATCAAAAAAGCCGCAGAGGTAAAAGTAGAAGAATAAGGAGGTCTGTAAATGGAAGGAACTTGTTTTTCAGCCATTTATAATCGCTTTCTTGGACAAATTACTGATGATATGTATATGGAGCTAACACCGGAGGATACTTTAAAAGACCTCCAACGACTCTTGATAAATGCTATCCCAGGCTTTGAATTTCCACGAGTAAATCTTACAGACTATACGATTGACGTGATTGAAATGCCAGAAGATGAAGTTCAAGATGATGATTTCGTTATAGGCGTTGTGTGGAATGATTTGCTTGAAGATCCTAATTCAGAAGTTCCTCATGTTATTGTTGAACGTTCTCGTTTTGCGGCAAATTTAACCGCAGAAGAAATAAATATACTTGCCCTTCTTATGAAGCAAGGTTGGGTTCAACGGCAAGTTACTTCCATAGAAAATACAAGAATGAAATATACAGGGCCGGATTTTAAAATGACCTCACAAGCAAATCATCTACAAAAGCTACTTTCTCTTTTGGAAGAATCAAGAAGAGACAGTTTTCATATGTAGAGATTATATAAACGTAGAAAACTCTCAGATGGATTATATTCATCTAATTGGAGTGTATTGAGGTAGAACAGTGCTCTTGAATAAATATGGTCTTGAAATCACTATGGAAGATATAACAAATAATGTGCGTAGATTAACAAATCAACTTTGGAAACTTATTCCAATGAGGGAACATGAAGAGGACTGGCAAAAACAATTATAGACTGTTCTATTAGAAATTGTTGGTCTGAACGAATTATTCGTCGGACCACTTTTTTTACCGTTAATTAGTAAATTAGAAGGTCTTTCTGTTAAAGAAACTGATTTTGATTTTTATAGAAAGACTGTATTTGAATGTATAAATCTTTTACAAGAGGTTGTAAAAAATTATGCGTAAATCTAATTTAATTGAAAATGATAGTTTAAGATTGATGATGCCGAGATTGGGAGCTTTTCATTAGAATGAAGATTATAAAAAACCTTAGCCTTATCATGAATCATTAAAAGTTGAAAAACAAATTATTGATGGCTTAGAAGATTAGAGTTTAAGATTAAAAGCTAATGGAGGATACACTCAGCAAGAGAGAATGATTTTTGATAAAAGAAGATCATTAGATAGATCGTTAAATTATTCATATCAGGCAGCCAACATTAGAAAAGTTGGTAAAGAAAAAGTAGATAGAGCATTAATAAATCCTGATAAAAATAAATTTGATTATGATGATAAAATAGTATCAGTTCATTATGAAGCAAGCTATGAATCAGGAGATGTTTTTGAATGGTTAGGGACAGATACATATTGGATTATTTCTTTATAGGACATTGATGAATTAGCTTATTTTAGGGGCGAAATTAGAAGATGCCGTTATACTATCGCTTGGGAAGATGAAAATGGTATTCAATCAACTTACGCGGCAGTAAGAGGTCCAGTAGAAACAAAGATCAATTTTATTCAAAAACATCAAATAAGTGTTGATGAACCTAATTATTCATTACATCTATTAATGCCGCTAACCGATGCGATTATAAAATATTTTTAGAGATATTCTAAGTTTTATTTATAGGGATGCTCAGAGGTTGCACCACAAATTTGTTGGAGGGTTGAGGCCACTGATTGGATTTCTACTCCTGGAATATTCGAATTAACTGCAGTTGAGTATTATTCAAATAAAACAGAAGATGATGTAAATGCTGGTTTAGTAGGAACTTTAAAGGCAAAACCTGTTGATCCTAATCCAGATGTAGTAAAAGAATTTATTGAAGGTGAGACTTTTATTAAACCTAAAAAAGTTTATACTTATAAGTTTAATGGTCTTGCTATAGCGAAGTGGAAAGTTCAAAAAGATAGACCTATAAAATATAGTATAGATTAGAAAGATTCTACTATTATTTATATTATGTGGGAAGGAACATAGAGTGGTTAGTTTGATATAACTTATGGTAATTTTACTAAAACTATTGTTGTAGAATCTTTGTTTTGAGATAAAGGAGAATTGAATATATGAAAATTGAAAGATATTTTCCACCTAAATCGGCTTTTCTTTCTGTTGAGAAAGATTTAAGTATTATAGTCGATTAGATGATGAAAAATGATGGACTAAAGAGATTATTATATTATACTTCTAAAGATGCTCTTACAAGACCAAACTTAACTACTGATTAGTCTCTTGGAATGTTTGGTAAAAATATAAAAATTGTGCCGAAGTTGTATGTTGATAATGAGGTTTTAAATTATGTTATTATCAATTTTGATAATTTTGTTACAAATGTAAAAAATCCCGAATTTAGAGATAATATTGTTGAATTTGATATTGTTTGTCATTTTGATCAATGGCATATGGGAGATTTTATGTTAAGACCTTATAGAATTGCCGCAGAGATTGATTCTACATTTAATAAAAAACATTTAACCGGAATTGGCACTTTAGAATTCTTGGGAGCAAATGAAATTATTTTGAATGATGAACTTGGTGGCTTATGTCTAATGTATGAAGCTATACACGGTGAAGAAGATAAAAAGAATATGCCTACTCCTGAAAGAGAAAAGATTCAAGAAATAGATTGGAAAAATAGAGGGAGTTATTTAACCTAATGGATATTAGATTAGCATTAATGACTGGTATAGATATTCCTGTACCGGAATGTTAGTTGATATTGCATCAACCTCGTATTGATGAGATAGCTTTTTTAGGAGAAGAAGATTTTTTTATTGGTTCATAGACTCTTTGTATTAGCAAAAATATGGTCATTGAGGACAAAAAAGCTCTAAGTGAAATAAGCAATTTTCAAGTATTTATGACAGTAATGAATGAAAAGACTACCCAAGATAAGAAGCAAGCGGTTGAATCTATTTTTGAATTGATGAATTTGGGTAAAGCGGTATTTACACCTCGGTCTATAGTTTTTACTGATAAAAATGAAACTCGTATGATTGATGAGAATAATTTTGAGCCTTTTTAGGATATGATAAAAAATATTGTATGTGCTAAAAATGGCCCAATGGATTAGCAAGCATTTAATCCATCAGGTGATAAGGCAAGAGAAATTGCTCAGAAACTTATGAGAGGACGGCAAAGAGTTGCCGCTCAAAAAGGCAATTCTACTGGAAGCGCCTTTAGTCGTTATCTTTCAATTTTATCTATTGCTTTACATATACCTATAACAGAGTTATAGAAATTGACAATGTTTTAGTTATATGATTTAATGGAAAGATATACATTATATACTAATTGGGATTTGGATATACGCACGCGACTTGCGGGTGGAAAACCAGATTCACATCCTGATGATTGGATGAAAAATATTCATTAATTATTATAAGGAGGAAAACACACTATGAAATTTGGTGTTAGAGAAATTTGCGAAGTAGTTCTTAAGGCTAAGGCTACTCAAAAAGTTGGTAACAAAATTTTCTACGCTAATGAACCAGTTTGCTATTTTGATACACTTAAGACTTCCAGTATGGAAGGTGCGGCAACCACAGTGTATGCACAAGGTGGCGTTGGTAACTCTCGTTTAATTGCGTGGGAAGGTGAAAGAACAGTAACCTTTACAATGGAAGATGCTCTTATTTCTCCAGAAGGTTTTATGATTCTTTCTGGTGCTGGACTTATTGATGCTACTGAAAATGCACCTATTTATCAACATGTAACTGAAAATATTGATGCAAGTGATGTTACTGTTGAAGAAGATGAAATTACAATTTGGATTTCTAAACCTGCTTATCTTCCATCTACTGGAGATCATTTTGCATATGTTATGTTCAAGAAAAATGATGAAATTATTAGCGAGCCTTATATTCCTGTTCATGAAGAATTAGTAAAAGACGCTACAAAGGGTCTTTATCCTTTAAGAATTCCTCATGGAAGTGTTCCTGGTCGTGCTGATAATAAAGCTCAGGGATTTGATACTGCTCTTCCAGTAGAAGGAGATTTTGATAGTGTTCTTGTTGATTACTATGTAGAACAAAAGAGCAATGCTCAACAGATTGATATTACTCCTGATAAATTCGGTGGTAACTATTATCTTGAAGCTTCTACATTATTCCGTGATACAAATGGTGTTGATATGCCTGCTGAATTCATCATTCCTAACTGTAAGATTCAGTCTAACTTTACATTTACAATGGCTTCTACTGGTGATCCATCTACATTCACATTTACAATGGATGCGTTCCCAGATTACACAAGATTTAACCATAAGAAGAAAGTTCTCGCAGCTATTCAGATTATTAAAGAAGCTGGTAGCCAAGAACTTACTCGTACATCTACTGCTCACGCAGAAGCTGACGAAGCGTTATTCGGATGATATAACAAATTATAAAGGGGAAAGAGAAATCTTTCCCCTATTTTTTTATTTTGAGATAAAGGAGGTATTATTATATGCCTGATTTTGATTTTACTTAGGATTCTAAAGAGGTTTTAGGTGATATTTCAGAGATTTTTTCAAATGAAACAGAATCAGAAATTATACAAACAAAAATAAATGAACTTCGGAGTTATCTTACTACTTTACTTCAAAATTTAGAGATAGCATCTCAAAGAGGCAGTAGTTAGCAAAAAACAATGATGAGAAAAAATTTAACTCCAATGATGAAAAATGCTTATTAGATTATTATGTAGTTTAGAACAGCTATGTTAGGGAAGGCAGAAGAAATTACTTATAGAGTTTATATAAGAGGAGAAGATGAAACTCAAGTTTCTGTTGTAGATATTTCTGAATCAGATTTATTAAAAGTTGTAGAAAGATCTGAAAATACATTGCGTTTAAAAAGAGATTTAGAAAAAATAGATAAAGCTTTTTAGAATAATAGTATTCAATAGATTTTTGAAAGACATTTTAAAAATGTTTGGAGAAGTTTTAAACATATTAAAGGTAATAATTTTGTTGTACCTATAAAAAATATCCCAGATATTTATTCTTAGGCAGAAGGTGCTAGTAATTTATATTGGCAAACAGATAATGGCCGAGGAAAATCAGCTTATACTCCAAAAATGTTTAATAGAGGCTGGATTTATTAGGCTTTTGATTCTACTGCCAATAGTTTATATGAGAATATTAGTTCAGAAGATGTAAATAAAGTATCATTACCAACATTTCGTTATGCTTATTTTACAAAGCATTTAGTTTATGACAATGTAGTAGGTTTCAAAGGCGGAGATGTAGGTTTGAATCAAATTAAATCTAATATGGCTAATCTTATGAGTATTACAACTCTAAAAACTTATATAAAAGATATATTATCTATTTTAACTCCAAATTAGTATAATAATCCAAAAGCATTGTCAGATTTTATTAAAGAAAAATTTTTAGAAGAAAATTCAGATAAAAAACAAAATTAGGTGATTAATTCAGTATTAAATAAAAATATTGATACTCTTTTATCTGTTTTAACTTGACTTTCACGAAAAAAAATTGTATAATTTTCTTGTAAAGAAAATTCAATCAATCCAAGTGATAAAGGAGAAAATAATATGGCAAAAGTATCATTTACAAAATTAAAACTTACAAAGAAAAATGAAGTTTAGACTTTAAAATATAATGATGAAATTATTGAGGTAAAACAATATTTGCCGATTTAGGATAAATTAACATTAATAAGCCGAGTAATAAATCAAGCTTCAGATGAATATAATTTTGCTAATCCTGTAAAATTAGATTTATTTTTATCATTAGAAATCATGTATCAATATACAAATATTAATTTTACAGAAAAACAAAAAGAAGATCCTGCTAAATTATATGATTTACTTGAAGAAAATGAACTTATTGATACAGTAATTGGTTTAATTCCGCAATCAGAATATAGAACATTATATGAAGGAATCCTTGAAATTAGTAAAAACATTTATGCTTATCAAACTTCTGTTTTAGGAATTCTTGATATTATTAATAAAGATTATAGTGATCTAAAATTGGATACAGATGAAATTGCTAAAGATTTTAAAGATCCTGAAAATATTGCTTTGTTGAAGAATGTAATTGACAAATTAGGATAAAACAATTAACCTATTTTTTAAAAAAAATAGGAGTTAAGGTGGATAGAGATTAACTCTATCCACCTTTTTTTATTTTTTATTTGGCCAAGTAAAAAAGAGAAAAAAATATGGAGAGAAAGGAGCAAATAAAAAATGGCGAATAACAGAAATTTAAAAGTTAATCTGGAAGTTACAGCCGAAATAAAAAAAGCTAAGCAAGAAATAAATTAGCTTCAAGAAGTATTGGGTAGAATAAAAACAGACTATCCAATAACTATAAAATCTGACGCCTTAAAAAATGTTGGTAGGGAAGCTGAACAAGTTCAATTAGCTTTAGAAAAAGCCTTTAATGTTGATACTGGAAAATTAGATTTAAGTAGATTTTCTCAATCTCTAAAAGAATCTAAAATGAGTTTAACAGATTTATATAATGATTTTTAGAGAGTTGGTAAAGATGGTACTTTAGCTATTCAACAATTATCAAGGCAAATTGCTCTTGCTGAAACGCCGGTTTTAACTTTGAATACAAAAATGAAGGAATTTTTAGGGACTATTGCTAATACTGCTAGATGGCAACTGTCTTCAAGTTTCTTGCATGGAGCAATAGGATCTATTCAATCCGCAATAAATTACGCAAAAGAATTAAATGATTCTTTAACAAGTATTCAAATTGTAACTCAAAAAAGTGATGAAGAAATGGCAAAATTTGCTGAATCAGCAAATAGAGCTGCGAAAGAGTTAAGTACAACAACTAATAGATATACACAAGCATCATTAATTTATTTCCAACAAGGTCTTAATGCTGAAGAAGTTGAGAAAAGAGCTGCTATTACTGTTAAAATGGCAAATATTACAGGCGATACAGCTGAAACAGTTTCTTAGCAATTAACTTCAGTCTGGAATAATTTTGCCGATGGTTCTAAATCGCTTGAATATTTTGCTGATGGTATGACCGCCCTTGGTGCTGCTACAGCAACAAGTTCTGCTGAAATTGCCGAAGGTCTTCAAAAATTCGCATCAATTGGTAATACGGTTGGTTTGAGTTATGAATATGCGGCAAGTGCATTAGCTACAATTACAGCTACTACTCGTGAAAGTGCTGATACAGTAGGTAATGCTTTGAAGTCATTATTTGCTCGTATTCAAGGTTTAAATTTAGGTGAAACATTAGAAGATGGTACTACATTAAATAAATATTCTGCCGCATTAGCTAAAGTTGGAGTTAATATTAAAGATGCTAACGGCAACCTAAAAGATATGGACCGAATTCTTGATGAATTGGGTGAAAGATGGCAAACATTAGGAAGAGAGCAACGAGTAGCATTAGCACAAACAGTTGCGGGTCAAAGACAGTATGCTCAATTAATGACTTTGATGAGTAAGTGGGGTTTCATGAAAGAAAATCTCCAAACAGTTGCTTCTTCTTCTGGAACATTATAGAAACAAGCAGATATTTATGCTAAATCTTGGGAAGCTGCTTCTACGAGAGTGAGAGCTTCATTAGAAGAAATTTATACAGAGTTAGTAAAAGATGATTTCTTTATTGGTCTTTCTAATTTTGCTACTAGATTTATAAATATCTTTGCTGATGTTATAAAAGGTATGGGCGAATTTAAAGGGATTCTATTATTGATTAGTAGTATTGTTTTAGATAAATATAGTAAAGAAATTCCTAATGCTATTTAGTCTTTTACTAATACTATTAGTTTATTTACAGGTTCCGCTCAAAAAGAAGCTAAAGCTCTTCAAGAAGAAAATAAATCTTATTTAGATACGCTCAATACCGCAGATGGATTATATGATTTTTAGATACAAAAAATAAAAATATTAGGAACTTTAAAATCTGAGTTATTATCAAAAGAAAAAGAATTATCTGATACTGAAAAAATACATTATGAAAGTTAGATTTTAAATTTATCAAAATCATTAGATTTATTAGATGAAGAAAAATAGGCTGTTGTAGAGTTAGAATTAGAAAAAAGGAAAGCTTTAAAAGAAGTAAATCAAAGTAGTAGAGGTATAAATACGGGAACTTCTTATTATGGTGATCCTAATACCCAAACTCCAGCAATACCTTATGATATGAAAAAAATTCGAGATGAATTTATACAATTAGCACAAGATGTAGGTACTGCTAATGGAGCTTTAGATAATTTTAATACAGATTGGAATGAATTTAATACTAATGATCCTAAATTTATAGATAAAACTGTTGATTTATTAAAAGAATATGAAGAAAAAGGATATTTAGCAGCTGGAGCAATTGAGAAAGTTCAACAAGCATAGAATGAATGTGGTGATGATACTTGGGCATTTATTGAAAAAATTGACTAGATATCAGAATCTTTATTTAAAGTTGGCGATGGTAATATTGAAAGTGGTACTGAAAGACTTAATGAAATTTTAGAAATTTTAGATCATACTACAGGTGAAAATGCTGAAAAAGCCAAACGATTAGCTGCTTCATTGAGAGAATATCAAGAAGCTGCAGATAAGAGTGGTAGAAGAACAGAAGATTTTAATCATACTTTAGAAGCTACTACAGGAAGAATGGAGACTAATATAGAGCATAGTAAAAATCTTGCTGAATTATGGAGTTAGGCTTTTTCTAAAACTTCTGCTATTGCGATGGGACTTACTTCATTAGGTTCTTTAATAGATAGAGTTTCAAATCCTGATACTTCTGGAATTGATAAACTTATATCTTCTTTAGCTTCTCTTCCTATGATTATGAGAAGTATTACAGCTGTAAAAGAACTTGGAACAACAATTAGTGGAATATTTGGTATTGGATCGGGATTAGCAACTGGAATTACAGGTGGTATTACAGCCGTTTTAACTCTTATTACTGTGGTTGAAAAGTTGAAAAAAGCTCATCAAGAAGCATTAGATGCTGCGGCACAACATACTAAAGAAGTTTCTGATGAATGGTCTAGTACAGTAAAAACTAAAGAAGAAGAATATAAAACTAATAGAGATTTAATAACTCAATATAAAGAATTATTAAAAAATTATAAAGAAACTGGAGAAGGCAAAGCAGATTTACTTACTGTTGGAGAATAGATAGCAGATGCTTATGATTCTGAAGGCAGTAAATTAGATTTATTAAGTGGTAAATATGATACTTTTTTAAATACTATTTTAGATGTTAATGCAGCTAGACAAGATCAACTTATATTAGAACAAAAAGCAGCTTTAAATGCAACTGAAACTGCTATTGATAAAGAAATAGCTAGTAATTCGGCATTTAAAACAAGTAAAAAGATATTTGGTGATGAAGAATCTCCTTTTGCTTTTCTTTTTGGAGAAAATCCTCTAATGGATCCTAAAGATGCCATAGAAGGTATCTTAACAGGCGGAGAAAGTGAGCTTTCTCAATTTAATTTTGCTCATGGTACTAGTCTAACACTTGAGAATCAAAAAACTTTACGAGAAATAGCAGAAGATGTTTTAGGATTATCAGATGAAGAAAGAGAACTTTTTGAAGAAGATATTCATAAGTTCTCTGATAGTATTGAAAGAAATTCTGATAGTATTGTACGAGCTTTAAGTGATAATGTAGGAGAAATTCAAACTACTATTTTAGAATTAAGTACTGGTCAATTAGCAAATGATCAATAGTTATTAAATTAGCTTCTTGAACAATTAGCAGCTAATTTCGATGAAGATGCTTATGATTTTGATGAAGATCTTCAAAAAATTACTTTTAATTTTGATGAAGATAATTTTGAAGAATCTTTATATAATACTATTCAAAAAATTCAAACTATAACAACAACATTAGGTGCTAATGAAGATTTTTCTCAATCTCCATTTTATGAAACTTTAAGTAGCTTATTCCCTCAAGAACTTATAGATTTAGCAACTCAATGGAATGAACAGTTTAGTAATATTCAAATGGGGAAAGTTGTTTCTAAAGCACAAGAAATTTTAAGAGAAAGAAAAGAAGGAATTGCTAGTTTTAAAGATTATCAAGATTTTATGGATCAACTTATAGCTGAGTTATCTGAAGATGATACTTTAAAAAATAGGACTGATTTAAAATCTCTTATAGATTAGGCTTTAGAAGGAACTGATCTTGTTGATGAAGCATATACTGGAAATTATAAAATACTAACCCAATTAGCAGAAAAGACTGGTATAGAAGCTCAAAAATTAGAAAAAGAAGTATATGATAGTTTAAGCGATACCGCAAAAGAAAATTTTGGTTCTTTAGATTTAGAAGTTGCTGCTAATATTATTTTTAGATCTAAAGGTAAAGCTATTCCTGATAGAATAAAAGATTTTTTAAATGAATAGGCTGAAATAATAAAAGAAGAAGCTGAAAATGATATAAAATCAGGTTCTATTGCTTCAAGTTTAGAAGCCTTAGAAAATATTGATCTTTCAAAAGCTTTAAGTTTTAAAAATCTTAAAAAATTAAAAGATAGTGGGATTGATTGGGGTAATGAAGAATTAGGTATTATTCCTTGGGAAGAATTTGAAGTTATGGATTCTAAGGGGTAGATGGAATATCTTAGATCTATGAAAGCTAGTTTGACTGAGGCTGATACTGAAATTCAAAAAGAAACATTAAGAATTCAAAATAGTAAAAAAGAAATATATGAAAGTTTTAATAATTATCTTGATAGAATCATAAAAAAAGGTAATTTAGATGATGAAACAAAAGAATATTTAACTTCATTACAACTTAGTGTTTAGGAAACTATAGCTACTTATGATGATAGTACAAAAGCTTTAGAAGCAGAAATAAATGCTGATGCAATAGCTTTACATAATAGTTATAAGAATTTACTTATGACTATGTCTTTATCTAATATTAAAGTTGGAAAAGTATTTTCAGCAGATGAAGTCGAAACTTTTAAAGAGTTTGGTATTGATATTGATAAATATGTTGATTATTTGGATGATGGTACTGCGAGAGTAAGGACTAGAGGCGATGAACTTGTAAAAACTATTATTGATCAAAAGGTTCAGCTTTATAAAGAGCAAGATACTGCTCCAGTTCCAACAGAGGTTAGTTCTTTACAAGAAGCTAATGCTTTGTTAGAAAACGATTTATTTAATCCGAGCCAATATGCTGCAGCAGTAAGATACTTAGATGCTATGGGTCAGTTAGAATTGACCTTTGAAGATTTAGGTAAGAATTCTCTTGAAAATATTCTAGGTGCTGAAAAGTATGAAGAATATGCCGGAAAAATTGATTTAACTAATGTTACACTTGAAGAACTAAAAGAGAAAGTTGCCGCTGGGGCAATACCGGTTGAGACTCTTTCTTAGAAAATAGATGAACTTTTAAGTAAAGATGATATTTCTACTAAAGAAGCTATTGAACTTTGTAATTAGGCTTTAGCAGATGGTATATATAATGCTGAACAATATATTTCTGCAACAAAGGATTTACTTACAGAATAGGAACAATTCAGAAATATAATGGCAGCGCCTATTACAGAGCAAAATGCTGATGAAACTTTTAAAGCATTATCTTCATTTATGTCTTCTGGAGATCTTAGCTTAGAAGAAAATTATGCTTCTTTAAATAAGATGGTTGAAGCCATTAATGAGATGGGAGCAGCTGGAAGTTTAGCTTCTCCTCAAATGGAAGAGCTTTATAATCAAGCTTTAAAAGTTGTTCAAATGGATGATTAGGATTTTACTCTTAATCAAAACTTAGAACAACTTCAATATATGCTCACAAATGGTTTAATTGGTATGGACCAATACCGTGAAAGTATCCAGCAACTCGTTGAATCATACGGCGAGTGGGGCATGACTGCTGAAGAAGTTTATAGCAGATTAGTTGATATTGAAGTAAAACTTTATCAGCAAAACGGTACATTAGAAGATAATGCCGGTAATTTGGGTCGTCAATGTGCTTCAATGGAAAATTATCAAACTTTAATGAAGTCTCTTATCAATCATTAGGCTTCTGAAGAAGCACAAATTAAAGCATCTAATGCTGCATTAGGTAAATTAGGTAGTCAATATGATAGTTGTAAGGATGCTTTAAAGAAACTTACTGTTGCTATGGAAAGTAATAATAAAGAACTCCAAAAGGCAGCAGAAAGTGAATTAAAACTTAGCGTCCGTGCCGAAGAAGCAGCCTCTACATATAATCTTGAAGCTAAACAAATTAAAATTCTTGCTAAATCGTATCAAGAATTAGCTAAACATGGTGGCTCTGCTTATCAAGCAGCTGCTGACAATGAGGAAATTGCCGTTGATTTAGCTACAAGATATATTAACTTAAATAAAGGTGTAAAAAATCTTCAAGAAAATTGGGAAGATTATGAAGAAACACTTAATGAATTAGTAGCTTCTAAAGATAGTGTTGAAGCTATGAATAGTGTTTTCTTTGATCATCAGGATGCTTTAAATGGCATTCAAACTGCTATGGCTCAGGTATTAAATATTTCTGATCCAACTTCTATTAGTTTCCAATTCTTAGCAGATAACGCTGATTTAGTTCGTCAAGCTATGGAAGGTGATAGTGCGGCGGTAGCAGAACTCCAAGCTAGAATGGCAGAAGATTTCATCATGAACTTAGAAATTAATGATGAAGATTTTTATAATGCTTTAAATATGACTAAATCAGAATACTTGAATTGGATAAATACTCTTCCTCCTGGAGAATTAGATGCTGATGATACTTTATTCCTTGAAAAATTAGCAAATTTAATGCTCCAAGCTGGTTATACAGTAGATCAAATTGAAGATTATTTTGCTGGTTGCGGTATTGATGTAGATTTTGAAGAATTATATGATGAATTTGAGACAGTTGAAGATGAGGCTGTAAAATCTACAAATGTAGTAGCTGATGCTTATAATGCTTTAAGTCAATTTTTACCAGAAAAAGTTAAACAAATGACTGATAAAGTCGCGCAAGCGATGGGAATTGATACTGAAATGACAAGTCAAACAGCGACTCAAGAAGATAATAGCACTTTTTATGGTGTTCAAGCTTCTACTTCTCCTGTTCCATATAAAGTTCAAATTCCTCGTTATCATTTTTCAGCTTCTTAGGATGGAATTAGTTATACGGCAGATGTACAAACATTAAAAATGAATTATTCTAATATTACTGCTACTCCAGTTCCAGTACCAGTAAAAGAAACTCAATAGAAAACGGCTTCTGCTTTAAGGGTTAAAACTGCTAATAAAACTTATGGTGGTAATATTTCTCATATTAATTCAACTGGTGGTAATAAGAGAATATCTACTTCTGCTCCAAGTTCGACTCCTCGTAGTAGTAGCGCAAGAACTTCTACCCCAAGAGAATCAACACCAGCGCATGTCAGTCCTCCAACAATAAAAGTTCATGATACTAAGTATAATGAACGTAAAACTATTGATGATTATCAGCAAGATAAGGTTAGAAAAGAAACTCCTAATAAGAAAGAGATTCCAGAAGAAGTTCATACTTCTAAAAAGAAATATTATAATGAGAGATATGAAAAAGATGCTACTTTTGAAGAAAAAGAATATGAAACGAAAGATACTTCATTATATAAACAATTTGATGATGAAATTGAGCGTTACCATGATGTAAGTAATGCTCTTGAAAATATTAGTCATAAATTAGATGAAATTGATCAGCGTAAAAATCGTGCATTTGGTAAAGCTCATTTAGATGCTTTAAATGATGAAAAGAATGCTCTTCAAGATTAGCTAAAACTTCAAGAATAGTATATTGATGAGATGGGTCAACGTAGTGGTGAATTAAGACAAAGACTTGAACAAAGAGGATATACTTTTGATGAAGATGGTTCTATTTCTAATTATGTGCCACAAACAGAACAAAACATTATAAATTATAATTTAGGAAAAGAAAAAGCTGTTGAATAGCGTAATAAAAATAAAGAAAGATGGAATAAAGCATATAGTGAAGCATATGAGGCTCGTAATCAGGCTTATAGAGAAATAACAGATAAATATAATGCCGCTATGCAAAAAGAAACTGAAAGATATAATACTTCAGTTGGAAAAGCAGATGATATTCGCAATGCCGCAGATAAAGCAGCAATAGCAAAATATAATAAAGGACTTGAACAATTAGCAGTTAATACTAAATTTAATGCTGATAGTGCCGCAAATAGTGAATATCTGGCAACAATGAAAAAAGCTGTTAATACTTATAATAAAGCTGTTACAGAAGCTGAAACGGCAAGAGAAAATGCTTTAAGTCAAGCTGAATCCAATAAAAAGAGAGATTTAACAGATGCTTATAATCGTTATATTGAAGGCGGCAATAAAGATGCTTATGATGATATAGTTAGCACTATTGAAAATGCTTATAGTAATGCAGTATCTCTTGCTGAAAATGTTTATTCTAATTCTATGGATAAAGCGGCAGATCAATTTGATAAAGTAAAAACTAAAGCTGATAATAAATTAAAAGAAGCTAATGAAGATAATAAAGAAGCCTATGATTTAGCCATTACAGAACTTGGTTCAACATTATCAAAAGAATTGGCTGATAATAAAAGAATTCATACAGAAAGTATAGAAGTAGCACAAGAAGTTTTTGATGATAATACTCATCAAATAAAAGAAGATATGTAGGACGCTCAAGATTTAGTAGACGCTCAATTAGAAACAGCAACTGACGCGGCAGATAAAGAACTTGAACGAGCTGATAGAATAGTTGAAATAGCCGAAGAAGGCGTTGAAAATACTTATAATTCAACTGAAGATATAAGATAGGAATATGAGACTTTACAAGATGAAATTCAAAATGCTATGTTGAGCGCACAAGAACTTCGTAATAAGATTTATGATAATGCACTTGAAGTTATTGATTATACATTAGATCTTAAAGTTAGAATTTCTAATGAAGTTATGGCAGCGTTAGAAGCATATCTTTCTGCTCTTGGAGATAGAGCTGATAAAGCAGCAGATCGTATTACTAATTTAGCTTCTCAAATGGGGCAATTTGCTTATCAAGTAGGAGAAACTAGAATTGCTATTGCCACCTTACTTAACTCTACTGGAAATATAGATTGGGCTATAATTGATAGATTAATGACTGGTAGTGAAGCAAGTGTTGATGATTTGAATGCTCTTATTGCCGGTGATTTATTTACAGAAGGTAAAATTGCTCAATTAGAAAAATATCGTGATTCATTAGTTTCTCTTATTAATGAACAACGAAACTTAAAAGAGCAAATGTTTAGTAATATAGAGTCTGCTTTTAATGAATATCAAGATAGTCTTGATCGTCAAATACAAAGAATAGTTCATTTGACAAAAATTACAGATACTTATAAAAATATTATAGGTATCATAGGTAAGAAAACTCTTGATGCTACTGGACAAGTTAGTGAATTATTAGCGCGTCAAACATTTGAATCTCAGCGTAGACAAACTGAAACTTATAAAACAATTCTTGATGAAATTGATAGTAATTTGGCTGATATGAAATATAAACAAAGTCAATATGATCTTGATAGTGAAATGTATAAAGATTTCCAAGAGAAGATTGATGCGATGGAAGATAAAAGACGATCAGCTCAAGAAAATTGGTTATCATCTTGGGAAGCTGAGATGCAATCAGCATCAGATTATTACGCAAATGCGATTGATACTATTACAATGGCATTTGAAACAAGTATTGCTGGTATAATTGGTTCTTTAGATCAATTACAAGCTGAGATGGATCGTCAAAAACAAATTGCTGATGTATATGTTGAAGATTATGAAAAGATTTATCAGTTGAATAAACTTAATCGTGATATAGAAGATGCAATCAATGATAGTGATCGTGTAAAGAATAAGCAACAATTAAAGAAATTACAAGATCAAATAAATCAAGCTAGTGCCGATGGTGTAAAATTATCTCAATATGATTTAGATGTATTGCGTAAAAAATTTGAACTTGAAATAGCCCGTAGTGAACTTGAAGAAGCTCGTAATGCTAAATCACAAGTTAGAATGATGCGTGATGCTGAAGGTAATTATGGTTATGTGTATACTGCTGATGCAAATGCTGTAGCTGATGCCGAACAATCATATGAGGATAAATTACATGAATTGCAAGTTTTGAATACAGAGTATATCAAGCAATTAGAAGATAACTATTTACAGTTACAACAAAATGTCCGTGATCAAATTGCTAATCTTGATATAACTTAGTTTGCTACTGAAGAAGAATATCTTGCCGAAGTAGATAGAATTCAACAAGCGGCATTAGAATTACAAAAGAGATATGGTCAACAAATGAATAATGCTATAAATAATAATCGTGATTTATATGAAAATGATTGGGCAACTTATAGTAGATTAACTGGATATAAGATTTCTATTGACGAAGAATATCTTGATAAGTTTACTGAAACTCAATATTCTGTTTTAACTGGATATAAGAGTATGGAAGAAGCCTCTGCGGCTTTTGCTAAGAGTTTAGAAGATGCTGTTGCGTCAGTAACTTTAGCATATGAAGAAACTCGTGCTATGCAACAAACAGCAATGAATGATGGGGCAACTTCTATGGAGGAATTTGCTAAGAGTGCTACAAATGCTACTAATGAAGTAGGTAAACAAACTTAGGCTCTTGCCAAAGAAGCAAAAGATCTTTCTATTAGTTATAGAGATGCTTTTACTGAAATTGCTGATAAAGCAAAAGATTTTGCTGATAATTATACAAAGAATATTCAACCAGCTATTGATAAGAGCCTTGAATTATTAGATGTAATTTCTCAAATTATTGAAAGTCAAGCTGGACTTAATACTGAAACTTCATCTTCTTCTGGAGGTGAAACATCAGGTACAACTTCATCAGGTTCATCTTGGACTGCTTTTCAAACTATTGGTGATACTATTGGAGCTACATCTGAAGGATTCCAAAAATATAGTGAATATTTACCATATATTGCGGCTCTTTTAAGATTTGATGAAGATACTAATTTTGGTGGTTGGGGAGACGTTAATAGTAGAGCAGCTAGACTTGAAAGAGTATTTGGTGAAGGTGCAGCAGATGATATTAATAGATATTTAGCTAAATATGGTGATGAACTGGCTACTTATCGTTCAATTATGAATGAAAAAGGAACTGCTGAAAGATATTCTTATGAAAGATTAAAGAAAATAATAAAACTTGATACTGGTGGATATACAGGTGAGTGGGCATCTAATTTAGGAAAACTTGCTTTCTTACATGAGAAAGAACTAGTTTTAAATAAAGAAGATACCGCAAATCTTTTAACCGCAGTTGATATGATTAGAAATATAGCACAAGTAATTGATTTAAATGCTCGCTCTACAAGTCAAGCGATGAGTTCAGCATTTAGTGCTGGATTAGTCCAAGAGACAAATAGAAATTTTGAACAAGATGTTCATATTACTGCCGAATTTCCGAATGCGACAGATCGTGATGAAATTATTGCCGCATTTGATAATCTTACTAACCTTGCTTATCAATTAGCAGGACAACAATGATTTAAAATGGGCTGAGATATTTATCTCAGCTCATTTTTTTATTTGGGCGATATAGGATACTTGACCTTGCAGAAAAATTATGATATAATAGAACTGGAGAGAAAGGAGGCCGTATATGGCAAGTAGTCAAACAATAGCCGAAGCCGTTGAAAATTCGTTAAATGCTTATAATATAATTTCTAAAAAGCATCTTGAATCAGTAAATTATGATACAACAGTTAAAGCAAAAATTGTTGATATTAAAAATCGTGATTTAGGTGAATATAAAGTAAATGACGGCACAAGTATTTTTTATGCTTACTCCGAAAAAACAGACTATTATAATGGTTAGACAGTTTGGGTGACTATTCCAAATGGAGATTATTCACAACAAAAGTTTATCCAAGGTAAATATGTGGAAAATGAAAATTCAGAACCATTTACTTATGTTTCTCCATTAGATTCTTTTGTAGATATGACTTAGAATCTAATAGAACCAGGCATGGTAAACGAAACCGGCCTCATTGCGAATGGTGATATAGAAGAAATCATTCTTTGGTCTATTTTCGGACGAGAATTAATTGGATATGATAGATTAGCAATTTAGGCAGGATTTAAATCTTGGCTAAAATCTTTGAATATTTAGTCTGGTGATTATGGCTTACGATTAGATATTGTAAGTAATATGACTGGGACTTCACAAACAAGTAATAACCGTAAATTATATCAAGTATTATTAAATACTAATGATTTTTATGGCGATGTATATAATTTTGAAACTTTTTACAATCAAATAAAGGTTGTTGATATTTCTATGATAGAATGTATTGAGAGTATGTCTCTTGTATTTTATCAAGGAAAAAATTTCCAAGATTCAACAAATAATCTTATACTTCCTGGGACTTTTAATAATATTTGGGTTCAAGAACCTTATGTTAGTTTAGGATTTGATGCTAGTAGATTTACACAAGACACAGTATTACTAACAACCAATGATAGTAAAACTTATGCTCCTTACTTAAGTGAACGGGCAAAAGCAGATTTCATAGCATCTTTAAATCCTTCAACTTATCCTGTTGGAAGTTAGCAATATATAGATATTGTAGATAAAGTTGAAAGTGGAGATTCTGATACTATTAGAATGATTCTTAATCGTTTGAATAGAAAGAATATGACGGCTCATTATATTCATATAAATGAAGATGGAAAACCAGATATATATGGGCCAGGAGATATTTTACCTGATGGAATTATTCTTCATTGGTATCAAAGTGTTTTACATAAAGATGTAAATGATAAATTAGCTGGTCCTTTTTGGGAAGAAAAGATTCCAGAAGCAGATAATTTATTTAAAATAAATAATTTTTATCCTAATATATCTCTTCCTAACGAAAAATTCAAAGTAATAGTTGAAAATCCTTCAAGAGAAGAAAAAGCAATTGAAGTATATAATAATAATTTATTTGAAAAAACTTATGAAGAAAATGGTATTTAGAAAAAAATTATTGATTATAAATCTCGTCCAGATATAGATGAAACTTATTATGATTGGGCGATGGAAGGATTAGATGCTATTGAAAAAGCTAAATAGCAAGCAGTAGCTTCTTTAAGTGATAAAACTCAAATTAGAGAAGCAGAATAGGCTATTTATGATGAATATTTACAAGTTTTAGCAGCTGAAGGACTTTCTCCTGAACAAGCAGCTGCAGATGATATAAATATAGAATATCGTAAAAAACTTATGAATGTGAGAACTAATCTTAATTCTCATGTTAATGAATATACTAATTTATATAATGAAATTATTGGCACTCTTGAAGGAGCTATTTCTTATCAAAGTGAGATTCTTGAATTTACTAATGAAGAAGAAGTCCCTAATACTGTATCATTACAACTTGTTGATGGTCTTACTTTAACAATAGATGATGATTATCATGGCCATTATCATATTTATAATGAACAAGGAGAAATTATTAGTAAAAGAGAAAGCCAAAAGAAAAGAGTAATAACGGCAAATTGGAAATAGTTAATTACTGGAGATCGTAAATTAGATAATATTGATAGTATTGAATGGTTAATTCCTACTACTAATACTATGATTCAATATCCAGAAAAAGGCGTAGAATATACTGATTATGAACCAGTAACTTTTGAAGATTAGATAGCTTTTGTATCTTATCCATATAATTTATATCGGAAAGTAATTGGTTCAGAAGAATATAGATTATATACTGATAAAGATCCTTCAGCATATAGTCAAACTTATTATAAGAGAACGGCTACTTCTTATACGCCAGATACTTATGGAAATAATTATTTTTCAATTTAGCGTTCTGGGCAAAAGTTTGAAGAACAAGAACTCGGAAAAGAAGAACCAGCATCAAGTGGGCAAGTGTTTAGAATTAAAGAATTTTATAATGAAAATTTAGTAAATAATACTATTAAATGTATTATTCATAAAGATAATCTTACTTATGAGGCAGAATTAACTCTTACATTTGGTCCTACTGGAACTGCCGGAACCGATTATACTTTTTAGTTAGAATTTGCTGAAAAGATTCCTGCTTTAACTGTTGGAACTTCTAATTTAGTAGTTATTCCTCATTTATATAATTATGAAAATAAAGATGTAATTGAAGAACATTTAGATACATTGGAGTATGGTTGGTATTCTCCATTTGTAGAATCTACTTCTAATTATAAAATACAAATAAATGATAGTAATAAAATGAGAGTTATTCTTACTATATCTAATCAAAATAATATAGAAGCTTTACGATATTATATATTAGGAGCAAAAGTAAGAGTTTCTACTTTAAATAATAAGAATATTGATTTATATACTTATAAGCCTGTGCCGGTTAGGCAAAATGATAGTTATATAAGTATAGATGGAGCAGATAAAGTTTATTATAATTCAGGAGGAACGAATCCTTCTTATTATAAAGATCCATATAAGATCTATACTTATGATTTTGAAAATCAAAAAACTATTGAAATAAAAAATGTTAGTTGGGCAATAAGTTTAGGTGAAGAAATTGGAAGTCAAGAACCTGATCCTAATTTTTATCCTATATTGTCTGATAATTATGCTTTAATTCCACCGTCTATATATATAAAAGAAAATGGTCGTGAAATAGCGGTAGAATGTAGTCAAAATGGAAATATAATTTGGACTCAACCTTTATATATTTATCAAAATGAGTATTCATCTGCTCTTTTAAATTCTTGGGATGGAAGCTTGACTTTAGATGAAGAAAATGGTATAATATTATCAAGAACAGTTGGAGCTGGAAGTAAAGATGATAGAAATCGTTACCAAGGCGTTCTTATGGGAGATATAACTCAAGTTGATAATACTCCTATATATGGTTTATATGGCTATGATGGAGGCGTTCAAAGTTTCGGATTTAAGATTGATGGAACTGCTTTTATTGGTAAATCAGGAAAAGGTCAAATCAATTTTAATGGTAATTCTGGATAGATTTCAAGTTTATCAAGAAATGTATCTGCCGAAAAAGGTGAAGGTATGTTAATTGATCTTGATGATGGTTATATTGATATAAAAGGTTCTAATGTATTAAATATTAAAGAGATTGAAACTGGTGCTTTATATGATGTATTACAAGTTTTAAATTTAGAAAAAAAGAAATATACTGATCTTATAGTAGAATATGAAAGAGAAAAAAGTAAAAAACATACTTGGAATGATATGGTTAGTATATAGAAAGATATAGATAATAGAATTGATGAATATGAAGATTTTTTAGAAGATATAAATAAAACTTTAGAAGTTTTTAATCAAGAAGATAAATATATAGGAGAAACAGATAAAATAAAATATTTACAAGATAATAACTTAACTTATCTTATAAATAATGATGATTATATTCCCGTTTATGAAGGAAATCGTAGTGGAGTTCGTATATCAACTACTAATCCTTATTTTACTATTACTTCTGATAACAGTAAAGAACTTATTCATATTGCTGATGATGAATATTTCTTATAGACAGATGATTATCAACCTGAATCTGATGAATTAATAGTAGAAGAAGATGAAGAAGGCAGTACTACTGAACATTCAACTCTTGGCCGAGGATTAAAGATAAATCTTAAAGGTAAGAGAGAAGAAGGGGATCCTGATGGTTATATTGAAGGATATAATTTTAAATTAAAGGGTGTTAATAGTGATGAAACTGATAATCTTGTAGGTTCATTTTTTGAATTAAATAGTAGTGGAGAACCTTTTTTACAAGTTCATTATGTAAATAATGATAATAATAGTAATTTTGTTAAAGATTTAAAATTAAGAGGATATTTAGAAGCAGAAGAAAAACTTGTTAGAGATTTGATAAAAATTAGTAAAGATACTTTTATTTTACAAAGTCCTAATTATTATCCTCATACATTTGATACTTCGTAGATTTCTGGATATAGAAAACATACAATTAATCCTTCTCAATCTGGAGAAGGCTTTTTATTAGATTTACAAAATGGTAAATTAGAAGGACATAATTTTGATATAAGTGCTGTTAATTCTAAATATATTGTTAATGGTAATAA
>Ga0326513_10000056_pt1 | contig 80664 bp, 118 predicted proteins | sample 2_2465_0518_D_FD_203654 | JGI IMG/M metagenome (GOLD analysis project Ga0326513, IMG submission 203654) | Bovine rumen microbial communities from UC Davis, California, United States - 2_2465_0518 | ecosystem: Host-associated > Mammals > Digestive system > Stomach > Rumen | place: USA...
ATTCACGAAGAGTGATCTTATTTTGCTTGAATTCCCTGAATATCTTTTGATCGTAGGTAACAGCACTTGACCCTTTCTTCAATACCTCTGCGTAATTAGGCATAAAGTTAGTATAGCTTTCTATTTAGCAGAAACAGCAAGTTTGCCTTCAGACTGGAATTTCTTCTTCCAAGCACGTACAGTCGACGCAGATAAAGCTGCACGACCGGCAATCTCAGAAACAGTCTTGCCTTCTTCTAAAAGAGCTAATACGTAGCCTTTCTTCATACTTCTTTCTACATCTTCAGCGGTAGCAATTAATGTCTTCATTTTTTTTTCTCCTTTCTGACATCAAATATCTTTATGCTTCGGCGTCGTCTTCATAAACAAATATCCATTTGTCGTCTGCTTTTGTCACTATACCTAGTTTGTATAGTTTTCGACAAGCAAGTTCTGCAAATGCATATTGACCGCCGTTTTCAAAATCTGGATCAAATATCTCTCTAGCTACAAACTTAGCGAAATCTATTAAATCTTCGTTGCTTGGTCCCATTTAGATGTATTCCCCTTTCTTGTTCTTCTCAGAGTAAATATCAAGGTCTCCTTGTGACTGATGGCAGACAAATTCGAAGTTCTTTTTATCGAACTTATTCTTGGCGTACTGATAATCTTTTGTACGTTCACAATCCCCATCATTCAGATACTTACAGCTCTCCCCAGTGCAAGCGCCATCTTTTAGTTTTCGTTTAGCGTCACAAATATAAATGAATTGATCGCTCATATTTACTCCTTATTGAAGACCTGCTCTATAAGATCTTTAATCTCTTTGTTATAATCTTCATCTGGCTGCCAATCTTCTGCAGTCTTGCCAAACGGAATATCATTTTCTTCAGGTTTATCGATCTTATTCATCAATTGAAGCATCTTTATTCGAAGCTTCTTTAAAAAATGACGAGGCCCTAGCCATTTGACTAGAGCCCCTTTAATATCAGAATCAAGCGCGAAATCCAGGACAGCAAGACCTATTACACATATGCAGAGAAATATTATAGTAATAGAAAGTGTCACCACAGTAAGAAGAATTGTTCCGAGAATATCAATGATCATAATTCTTCAAGATCCTCTCTTGTTTCTGCCTTCTTTCTTTTTGGCCTATGGATTGGATGTTCTTTTAATTTTTCTTTATAAACTTTAGTGCACTTACGGCGTTTTGTTGAAGTCTTCTCAGAACAAGTAGCATTCTTTACCAGTTCATCGATTTCATCTTTTGTATAGCCAAATCTGTCATATGCAAGAATATAAAGGAAACCAACTTCAGGATCATGTTCAGCTTCGATGAGCTCATGAAGTTTTAGAACATCTTCATGCGTGTAATTTGGTCTAAAACCGAATTCAAGTAAGTACTCCATTAAACCCGTATAAGTCCAAGGAGTTTTTCCCAAATATCTTTCGATTTCAGTACCATAAACGCCTCTATAACGAAGAAGCAGATACAAAACAGCCTTGTAGATGTTTGGTCTAACATTGTCTTCACGAGTAACTTTATCTAAACGTTCACCTGTGTAATTGTCTAGAAGGATTGTGTATTTGCCGCCATAAACAACACGATAAAGTTCAGCAAGACGTTTTTTCTTAAACAATCCTCTTATTAATTCGTAAAAACGTAGTACTTCCTCTACATTATTTTTCAAGAGTTTCCACCTTTGCTTTCTTCACTGTTTTTGTTTTCTTTACGGTCTGAGTAACTTTTACTGATGGATCAGATGGCGCTTTTACTAGAGCTTCATCAAGTTTCTCGTTAATTTTGCGAAGTTCCGTCTCGATAAACGTTGTCCATTTGTAGAGATGACTATCAACGGTGCTAACTTCTTGCTCAATAAAACTCATTTGCTCCTTATACTCACTAAGAATATTTAATAAGCTTTTGTGAAGCTCAGGTTCTTGGCTCATCGTATTACTGAGTTTTTCAAGCAATTGAGCTTCTTGTTTGTAATATTCGTTTCCAGCTTCGATAATATCTTTTAATTTAGAGAGTAATGAAGCAATACCGCCCCAAGTAAATAAAAAGCTTACTGCCAAGAAAATGCTGAGAAATATATTAAACATTAGTTGAGTCTCCTTCTACCTTTTTAGTTTTCTTTTTCTTTGAGTTCAGAATATCTTTTGTTGTGTTTTTGGTTTCGATCATCATGTCATACATACGATCATCGTACTGAAGCAAGCGGTCAAGCTTTGAGTTAAGCTTGTCAATTTCTCGATCGGCTTCTTCATCGTCTGTTTCAGTAATCTCGTAGCTATCTGCTAATTTCAACCAATAAACCATCAAACCAAGCTCGATAGCAATAATCAGCAGTAAAACGTTAGTAAATGTCATTATTTATACTCTCCTTTCTTACTAATTCAATGACCCAGCATTCATCAAATATCTCATATGCGCCATTCCCGCTGCCCATTTTCAAGTACCGTATCCTGCGTTCAGGCTCATATTTTGCTTTAATGAAATATCCATCTTTGTTAAGACGAGCTTCAACTTTTTCAAAGTCTTTCCAAACAATTGTGTTTCCGTAAATATCAAGCATTTTCTCAAGCATCTGAATGTTCTGTTCAAACTTTGATTTACGTTTTTTCTTCACCTTTAGTTTGTTGGCGTCTCTCAGAATATCTTTTGAAACGGTGTCTAAGTATTTACGTTCAACGTAGCGTTCCTCGTACAGTAATTTGGCACTGGTTTTAAATATATCTGATAGTTCGTGAGGTGTTATGCAGAACTCTTTACAGAGGTCTCCATTTTTACCATGCCAAATAACTTTGGAAGATGGATCTGCTGTATCATGTACAAAGTAATAAAACTGTCTCTTCATGTAAAAAGTAATTCCTCTAAAATAATCTCATCTGTTCATATTTCCATTTCAAATAGTCCTCCGGCAGCGGATCTGATTGAATATCAATGACCTGATCGCTAGGTAATTTTTCTTCTTTTTGCGTACTGAAATACTTTTGATTGTATTTACGTACAAGATCTCTAGAATTGAAGTTCTTCTTATTTTGAAGAGCGGCATTGATTCGTGAATCGATCGGACTGTTAGACTTTAACCTGTAATAATACAGATCCTCATAAGGCGTATTGAGTCGATCAATTCGTCCAGATGCCTGTTCAAGGACTTTGTAGCTTGGATTTTGGCTAAAAAATATAATGGTGTCAGTTTCAATACAATTCCAGGCTTCATTTCCAGCCGTGTATTGAACTAAATAAGCCCAATTATTACCGGAAGGTACTGGTTCGTGTTTATGTCCGTTCCATTCGTTAAATGGCACGTTAGCGGCTTCTAAAATCGTTCTGAGAATGTCTAACTCATAGTCGTAGTTATAGAAGATAATAACCTTACTGTGCTTGACTAATAAGCCGAGTAACATAGCTTGTCGATCGTCCGAACTATTACTTACTCTACGTTGCAGATAGTATAGTTTTGACCCGTTTTCGATCGGGCAATTGTCATACGGATCCCAACGATCTTTGAGTAATGATTTGTATAATTGTCTATCATAGTCGCACTCAATGATCTCGTAATGACGTTTTGTGTGCCTGTGAAAGTCCATATCGACAAGGATTTCGTTTCTGAGTCTGTTTAACTTATTTGTTCCTAAATATCTATCGACTTTAGGAAAGTTTGTAAACCGGCTCCAAACGACATGCTCATTATTAAATTCAGTTCGATTTCGATAAAAGCCATTCGCAATGAATACCGGAATATAATCACTCCAAGTATCCCCAGGAGTTGCGCTTAGCAATATCCAATTGTTTCGTTTAGCTATTTTTAGGAATGACTTAACCCAAACCCCACTCCCAACAACTCTTTGCTCGTCAAATATAAAGAAAGCGCCGTAAACGTCTTTATACTTTTGAATGTTATTCCAGCTGTCAACGACAACTATATGGTTGTGAATATCATTCCTTGGATCTGGAGATAAAAGAAAAGGAGCCATATCTGACTCCCAATCTTTTGAATCTCGTTTTCGAGCGGTAGTGATGATGTAAAGGTCTTGCATGGTGATCTCATCCGAAGAGTGGTCGTTACCCCATATATCACCGCCATTCTCTTTGTAATAATAGCCAAGAGCTGTCCTAGATTTACCAGAACCTACACCTCCGCATAAGACGCATCCGTTTTTCATTTCAGATATTGCCTTAAGCTGGTAGTCGTATAAACCTAATCCCATAAGTCTCCTAACTTACCATATAGGTTTCGTAAGTGTTTGTGCCTTGAATATCATTTAAAGCAAGAAACTGCATGTAGGAGTTTGAGATCTCTTTGACCTTCTCTTTGAAAATATCCATCTGATGGTTATAGACTTCTTCAGTAATAGAGCCTAACGCGAAATCGATTCTTGTCTGTAAAACCTGACGTTCGACAGATTCAATCCAGTCAATATATGACAGATTAGAGAACAATATCTTTGGGGCTTCAACCTTAGTTTCGGCATTCTCTTCGTTATTCTTCTTTGTGAATAATCCTTTTAACCAATTAATAAACTTTTTCATTATACTTCCTCCTTAAAATATCTTTTATGCGTTCTGACGAACGGTACTCATTCGATAGAGATTTTATGGACGAGGGGTGAGAATTGATTCTGCTTTTGCGAAGTAGACATCCGGATCTGGAATATCATACATCTTTGTCGTAAGACAGACGTCTCTATAGGCTTTCCAAGCATATTCAAACCACGGCTCATCTCTGTATAACATAATCTTCATATCGAGCTTGTTTTGGATCCACAGTGGAATATAACTGTAGAAGTCCTTGTTAAGCGTATTTAACATACTTTAGATCTTCCCTTGTAAAGGCTTTACCACAGCCCTTGCAGAACCAACGGTTATTTGTTTGAGCCGTTTTGGTGTAGATGCGCTTGTAGAAACGCATATTTGTTTTACCGCAATTTGGGCAAATAGCTCTCAAGTGGATCGTATTCTGACGCGCTAAACGTCTTTTACTGCGTCCAGACAACGCTGGATAAACGTGACGTTCTGAAGGAATTACTTTGTTACCGTTTTCATCGATATAAGTGTCGTCCATTTTTACTCTCCTTTTGACTTTAAATAAGATGCCAAAGACCCATTGTCTTTGAAGTGAACGGGTCTTTGACTGTTAACATTGGAAGAATGGTCTAAGCAATCACAGCATGGTTCATCTGATTCTGGTTTATCCTTATGCTCACAGAATTTGCATAACTCGAATCTAACGATCTTGTCTTTAATACTGTAATAGCTCATAGCTTTTTTAGCTCCTTTTGAATAATTTCGGCCAAGGCATTCAGCAAATCGTCAATGTTAGAATATCCAACAACATTTCTAAGCAGTTTGCCAAGCTCGAAATAGTATTCTCCATCGTAGCTAAGTTCGTAGACTTTTCCTCGTGGGCCACTCTCCTTATCATTTAAATGAAGCTCCACAAGTATTCCCTTATTGCCCTTCTTCCATAGGTATATTGGCAACTTAGGTGTGCCAGATTCCATATAGAGGTATTCGTTGAATACATAAAAAGGATGCGATTCAGGAAGTCCCATCATAGCTTTAACCTTCTACGTCTGTGTAAGCGTATTTGTGCATAAACGGATCTTCTCTAACAACAACATGCAGAGTATCGAGGTATGCACTGATACCACCAGATCCATTTCTCTCCCAATGGAATGGGCTGATTAACATATCGCAAGAAAGAATATCTGTCTGATCCAGCTGACCAACTGTCTCAGCTGTAAGCTCTTTTACCGTCTTGCTAGTGTGAATATAAATTCTAGGGCCTCTAGCAGATTTGAAATTGACATTAACTTTGATATGGTGAATGCCAACATCCTGAGGATCTCTTGGAGCTCTGAATTTTACATTCCAGCCATCGTTCTGCATCTGCTGAGCGATTACAGGATCGTCAATAATGACGTTAAAGTTCCTATCGCCATCGCGGTTGAAATCGGTTTCTCTACCTGCAAAATTGCGATACAGAATCTGTCCATCTTCAATTAATAACTTTCCATTAGGATCAATACTTACTTTACTCATTTTTCTCTTTTTCCTTTCTTTAAATAAGTTTTGAACGAAATATAAAAAGCACGAGCTATTAACTGCGTGCTTCTTACCAAATATCAAGGAGCTTGAAACTGGTTGGTAGTAAAAGCTTTGGGCTGTATTTTGATTGGAGGATTAAAATATCATGAATCTTTTTGTTCCAAGCTCCTCATCTATTTCAAATGGCTACTAGGAGGCAAACCATTCGAAATCACCGTACTGCGAAATTGTTTCAATCGCAGCATCTACTTGCTCATCATAAAAAGACCGGTCAATCCGATCTTCTAATTTGAGTGTTTTTACTGTTGCTGATTCAAGCCAACGGTAACCTTTTGCACCTGTTGCTGAATCATACTTAATCTGCCCTTTTAAATTGGATTCTCGTACTAATAAGCCTCCACCAACTCCGGGTTCTACAGGTGTAAATAGTCCGATTCGTCCAATATATCTATAGTTATGTCCTTCAGCAATTTGTTTCTCAAGATCTTCATTATCTTTGAGAAGTTTGTTGAGTAATGGACCACCATATTTCTTAGAGTCGATATCTTTTTGAATCTTTGCTTTCCGTTTTTCAAGATCAGATACATCAGGTAATCCTTCATTCATATCTAAATATAAAGAAGATGTTACTTGGAATGTTTCGCAAAGGTCTTCAAACTCGATCGGCTCTTTAGAGAACAGTTTTTTAAAGACATAAGGAACTGCAAACTGCTTTCCAGTTGCCGTCCACCAAATATCTTTTCCAGATTTATCCTTTTGCGGTTCTTTAAACTTTGCAATATAAACAGCATCATTCACAAGACAGAATTTCGAGAACTCTGCTTCAGTTTCGAACGAATATCCATATTCCTTTCCGAAACGGATAACAAAATCCTGAATCTCTTTAGTCGCATTAGGGATCTTAATTGAGTCTGTCTTAATATGTGCAACTGTATAACCCCATTTTTCGACTTGCTGCTTGAGCAAAGTCATGAATAAGGCTCCACGTTTTGCAACGATATTATCGACATTTCTAGGATCTTTGAATGTGTTGGAGAATTTCGCACTAGTCAAACCATATACTGAGTTAATGACAATCTTTAAAGCCTGAGCTAAAGACTTCGCATATTCATCTTTTAGATAAGGTGTTAAGACTCCGTTCAGCATTTTTGATGCTGCATCAAAGTCTTTATGCTTGATTGCAACTCTAGCATTAACAATATCTTCAAATGCCTTTGTATACTCCGGTCCGAATAATACTTCTGCCAGCATTGAGTGTGGATGCATACTAGAAACGTCTCCATCCCAAATATCATTCCACATGTTTGGATTTGAATAGACTCTGCCACCTTCTCCAATTTCATCACCGAGGTATGTTGATACCGGAGAATATTTTATATGACCTTCCTCGTCTTTAATCTTCTTGATTTCAAAAACATACCCTGGGAAGAATGGCAGTATAGAATATCCATTTGGCAGTTCAGATTTACCATCATATGTCTGATATAACGGTAAACCGCATTCATCAAATATCCTAAATACGTAATCTTCGCCAAACCTTTCTCTATAAGTTGAATATTCCTTATATGAAACCGGTTTAGACAGATCTCTGTAGTTGAATACACTTTGTGGTGTTCTGTTATTACCAAATATAATTTTCGTTGATAACGTATTTGTTGTGTCATTAACAGATACATTGGTAATACCATGAAGATTCTTTGCAAGCTCAACCTGAATCTGTCTAGCCATCCAATCTCCTTGGTTTGCTTTGAAGACCGCTTCTGTTGCAATAACATCGTTATCACAATATTCAGCAACCCTTTCCCAGAGTTCTTCCGGAACAGGTTGATCCCATGGCATACCAAGTTCATCATGAATAATATTTAGTTCTGGATACTCTTTATTCAATTCAATCTCCCATTTCTTAAGAGATTGCTTTTTTGTACAGAAATCATATACATCTGTATACGAAAGATTATAGGCTTCACTAAAATATCCACGACCTTCTTTGATTAGATTTTTCGAAAGTTCAAATATCGCTTCGTTGTTATAACCCATCATTCTTGCATATAGAATATGATTATCATAACGTCTGCAATTGAATCCGATTAATTTATGCGAGCAAAGTTCCTCAATCTCTTTCATACCTGGATTAATCATTCTAACAACTGGTCTGTCTTCACCCTCCCATTTCCAATTAACCAGGAATAAATTTGGGAAAACTTCGACATCATAAAATATCAATCCATCTTCTAAGACCTCTATATCATCAGAAGGCTCTTCAGAACAGAAATGCATCTTATTTACCAGTTTTAAACAATAATCTGAATTATGAGTACTGTTTGTCGCAAATATCCGTATATCGTTAGCTAAATCAGTTACATCGTATTTCAGATCTGAGTTATACGCATCTTCAAGAACCTTGTAAATAAAGTCGACATTCTGCTTTGTTGAGGGCATTTTGTCATATTCTTTATTCAAGCACCGCTTGATGATAGTTTTTAACGATTTAGCATTGGCAATTCCCTCAAAATTAACCACTTTGTTGTCTCCTTTCAATGGCAATCCAGAATTAAGTTCGGCGATTGGTAGATCATTACATTCAGTAAGTTTTCTTCGTAATGAAGAATTACCGGTAAAGACCTTAACTTCAATCTTGTCATCAAATATCCTACTGAGTTGGTTTGGATCGCCGCCTTTCCAAATATAATGGAGGTGGATCCCTTTGCCTGATTTGCTTAGCTCCGCATATGTCTTTGGCCATTTGCTAGCTTCAATCAGGTTTGCTTTAAAGTCTTTTTCGCCGTTCTTATTCGGAATATCAAAGTCGATAACAATATGATTCTCAGGAACTTTTACATAATGAAGCTCTGAAGTATTTATCTCTTTTAACGTTGTTTTTACTTTAGCCCAGGAATACGATGGAGTTTCATTTGTGTTTGCATACTGTGCAGGACATTCTTTACACAAATTATCAAAATAAGAAGGTTGTTTTTTGAACTCTATGAGATCTTGGTCAGCCTTTTTCTTTGATTTCTTTGTTTCTGTTGCGGATTCGAATTTAGATGCTTTAAATCCGTAATAATAGTTTCTCGATCGTTTTCCATCAGAACTTAAGTGTGTATCGTCAAAAAATTCAAAATAATCTCGAAGTTCTTCCTTAAATATCCTTTTTGGTAATGGATATGCGACTTTTGCTTCTTCACAATAAGTCTTATACATTTCCCAGCCGGTCTTTAAGCTTACTCCATCTTCTTCTTTAAATATAAAGAATGAATCAAGTACGAAGTTATAGAAGTCGTTTGATGCAACCATCATTCTTCTTGGAATATAATCTTCATACTTTTCCGGATCTTCGAGATATACCTCTTTACAATGAGACGCGATTCCACCAAGTTCAAAATCAATACCTTTAGTGAGTCGTTTATACTCACTAAGACTTAACTTATTCCCCGATGGAACTACGTCAATGAGTCTTCGGATAATACCAGATTTTGCATCAGTGATTTTTACTGGTTTGTTTGTTCCCATAAATAAAAACGACTTAAACCTGTTTGTATAAGTCGCTTTAAACTTTTCATTTACAGTCATAAACTCGTGAGAAACCAAACTATTTAATCTTGTATTATCTTCAATTTTTGATAAGTCTCCATCGTGTTGTATCGCGACCAGAGGATTCGTTCGGAATGCTTCCAAAGCGAATGAGTTGTTCGATGAACCCAATGCTTTTGCATCAAACACTGAGTAATATCCATCGAATAATTTCTGAATAATATTCAGAATTGTTGATTTACCAGATCCAGGAGCACCATAAAGTACAATAAACTTCTGCACTTCCTTAGATTCTCCAGAGATGATAGATCCAATTGCCCATTCAAGTTTTTCTCGTTCTTCTGGATCATACAATGTCGACATCAACTTTTCATAATTCGGGATTGGACCAGGCTGCAAAGGATAGTTTAATCTCTTACTAGCATAGTCTTTCTTATTTACCGGATCGTTTGAAAATATCAATTTCTCATCAAGCATATGGTAGTTGTCACGCATCTGCTTTTGACAATACTTGTGGAAATTATCAATCATGCAGGTTGATGCGTCCCACATATACATGATCTTCACATTACCATCAAACTTATTTTTGTTTTCTTGATAATACTTTGTAAGTTCATTATCTATGATACGCACAGCATCTTGTTCATCTTCACTCCATACACCGGCTTCTTCATCCCAAATCGCATAGAAATCTCGACCACGAATCATTAGATCAGAGCTTTTCTGTATTTTGAATTTTGGATAGATCTCTATGGTCCCCTTTGTGACCTTTGTAGATATCACTAAGAAATCTATCATAAGACCTCTCTCCTTTCTTAATGATTCTTAAGTTCGTTTACTTCAGTTTTAAGTTTTTTCACATCTCTATTAAGTTCATAAACCAAATATAAAGTTACTCCAAAGCAGCATGTTAAAATAAAACCGCTGCTATTCAAACCTTTAAGACTCTTTACAACTCCTTCGTTAATGCTTGATTGAATATCAAACATGTTAGAAACCACATTTAATGCTTGCAATGTGAATTCATGTGTGTTCACATCAGCAACTGGCATTTTAATTTCTGGTAATACTGTCTTTTTCAATTTAATTCCTCCTTAATATTCTCATCTAAAAACCACATAAACTGACACCAAATATCAACTTCTCTCATGTCTTTACGTGGATGCTCCAACGTAAAAAGCCCACCTTTACCGTTATAGTCGTACTTATGAGCTAGGAAATTGCTAATCACTTCGGCACAATAGTCGCGGTTGAACGATTTATCTTCCATACTATTTAATCCTAATGAAACTATCATTGACCAAAACCATTGTCCAGTTCGATTACCAAACATATAATTCGCTGTTATTTCTTCTTCGACTTTGTACGATAAAGCAATCATCATCTCTAAAATGCTACAATCCCTTGTCCCTAAACATTCGTCAATAATTACATCCGGATATCCATGTTCAAATCCAAAGCGATATCTGAAATCTATTCCGTCAATTGCACGATTTTCATCCATATTCATTTTCGGAACAAATGTTGATGAGTGCAGAAAATATAATAGCTTTCTGTATGAGATCTTGTTTTTACGTTCATTACTGCAAACTAGATGATACATCCATTCAAAATATTCATTATTAATCTTATCTATTTCCTTACTATGTATCATCTGACCTCCTTCTCGATAACTAATCGTTGAAGTCGTAATCTACTAGTTGAATTTCATAATCTGCGAAAATATCATCGTTCCTTATCCAGGCTATTTCGACCCTATCTTCTAACAATTTTGATAGTTGCTTGTAATTATCCTCTCCTAAAATATCTTCTGGATTATCGATCGGATTATATGCAGAATCGATCACAATTCCATTTGCATGGTATGTGAGTGAAACTTTCTGATATGCTTCTCTTTCTGCATAATCATCTGCAGATATAAAATATTTAGAATCTGGCTTTTTAAATACCAACCGTTCTTTCATATCATCGATAAAGTTTGATGTATCAGAAGCTAAAGAGTCTGCCGTTTCTTTGACAGACTCCTTAATTTCCTCAACTTTTTCCTTGGCTTCTTCTTTAACATAACCAAGCTGCTTATTTAAATCTTCATATGTATCGACCATCTTTTCTTTTAACGAACGGTTCTTCTCTGCAAGTTCTTTTGTCTTTTTATAATATTCATCTCTAGCAGGTTTAACTTCTTGCTCATAGAAATTGTCTTTTTCTTTTTCGAAAATATCTTTACTAATAAAGTATGTTGCTACAGAACCAACTGTAGCACCGACAACAAATGCAATAAATGTTGAAAACTTACCCATTTACTCTCCTTTCCCAAAATATCTTTATCGATAAACCAATGGTTCAATGCCAACAAAATCCAACAACATTACCGGATCTAATGAGTCTCCATCACTAATCGCAGTTTCAACAGGCTTTCTTAGTTTTTCTCCGGTTGGCGTAATAACATAAACCAAAATATCAAAGTTGTCAGGATCGCCGCATTCGTCAAACGTGTTTCCCTCTACTCCAGGTCTGAAAATAGCTCCAATTACATCACCTTTTTCATAATCTGGCCTTAAATCAAGTTCTGCATAAATCTCGTTTAAAGATACACGGTGAGATTTTCTTCTTTTCAGTTTTCTACGAATATTACGTTTTGCACTGTTAATTATCATTAAATTAGTGCTTACGCAACGATCCCAATAATTTGAATCTGAATCAAAGAATCTAGTTAAATCATCATTTGGATCAAAGGTTTTATCTGTTGATTTGTACTCTACAGAATCCTCTTCACCATCTTTACCTTTAATTTTCTTCGCTTTAACATTGTATCTGGCTTCTACATCAGCATTCTCACCAAATTTTTCAACAATATTGCTACGATAGTTTTCAAATGTCTTTGATAATCCTAGATAAGCAGCACTCAGTCCAGCATTTCGTTTTGCCATGATGCCATGCGATCCGATAATGCATCCGATCGATCCACCAATTAATAAACCTGCCGGTAAATATAATTTGACAAGTTTATAACCAGTTCTAAAATATGCCGTTGTGATGTCTTTTCTGCTATCTTTTTCTGTATATTCGATCTGAGCATCCATCTCAGGATCATAAATATAACCTTTTTCTGTCTTTTCCTTGATTTCTTCGATCGTTTCTTTGTGCTCTTCTAAAATCGGATCGACATGTTTTGTTTCTTTGCACGCAACAACTGTTCCGGCGACAACACCAGAAACCCCCATAGTAATGAGGATCTCTGGTAAATATCTTTTTACTAACGAAACAGCGCTATCAATAATCTGATTCATTTAGTTTTCCCTTTCTAGTCAATCGTATATGGTCTTGGTAAATCCAGATAATATCCGCCATCTCTCGATCTTCTGATTTGAACACCATCTAAATTTGTCCATCCATAATTGTTATCTGTGTAATTGCTATCACGTCCAGATATCTCCAAATAGTCTGCAACTCTAACTGCTGGATATGCATTGAGTATTTCCATCATTCTGTAAAGAACCGCTTCTGCATCAGATCTAGACTCAAATACGATCTCGTTATAGTCGTATCCATAATTTGTTCTCGGCTTTGAATAATATCCATTCTGGTTATTATTCCTCTGATCATAATATGGTTTGTATGAAACGGTGCTTCCTCTGTAACCCGAATAGCTTGTACGATTGCTCGTGTTACCAGAACCGCCATACAGCATCATATCCACAGCTGTATTTACAACAGACTGAATCATTCCTTTTACTAAAGGAACTACAACATCTTTTGCAATGTATTCAGTTACTGTTTTTCCATCTTCAGCAATGAATTGTTCCTTAATTTCCTGCCAAAGAGATTTTTGTTTTGTTTTTGCTGGAGTTGATACTACCGAAGCTTGTTTTTCGCGTTCAGGCTTATCGACCTTGGTTTTCTGATCCAATGATGTTCTTGTAATGTTGTTATCTGGCATAGTACCTTTCCTTTCTACTCTCCTTTCGCGCAAAGAAAAAAGAAGACATCATGCGATGTCCTCTAATATGAAGTGACAATCCTATTCGGATTTTTCTTCTGCCTTTTTGTCAATAACTTCAACAACTGGCTGATCTTTAGCCATCTGTCTTGCTTTACGATTCTCTTTCATCTTCGAGAAACCGGATTTGATTTTTCCAAATAACGGCTTTGCTGCCTTGACATAGACAAACTTGCCAACATGATATAAACCATCAAGTGCAAGTAAGCCTGCGCCAATCGCTAAACCGTCCTTGACATAGTCTCTTCCTGTTTCTTCCGTAGATTCAACAGAATCAATAGAATCAAGATCAACAACAGTAGGATCAACCTCAACTTCAGTGTTTACGTTTTCGATTTTTGTAGACATATCTATTCTTTCCTCCTTTATGTCCTTCATAATATGGAGTGAAAAAAACGCGAATATAAATCCGCGTTCTTCACCACCAATAATGTTTTTCGAACCACCAATCTAGTTGTTCTTGCAGTCAATAGGCTCTCCAATATTCTTGATACTTTGGAGTGCTTCCATAAGTAATCGAGTAACATGGATAGCCTTTCCATTTACCAACGGTTACTGTCTTTAAACTGCTTTCATTTAATTCGCAGCTAAATCCTTCATATGGGGTTGCTGAACTCCAGAAAGAGTTCTGTGCCCTATGAATTTGCGTTTCAGTCAAATAATCTGTAATACGAGGTTCTAAGATACAATACCATTCGTATTCGCTCATGCTTTCGTCAAACGATTTTTCTTGTTTGTCGTATCCCCTGCCTATTGCATATCTGATTTTATCCAGACTATCAACAAACATGTAATATCCGCTTAGTTCATCTTGAACTAAGATCTTAAGTGTTCCACCATCCTCTGGATTGATAACATTAATATCATCCATCGGAGGATTATTTTCTACATGATCTTGAGCGATGGCGTTCCTTATTTTCTGTTCCTTCTTTTCACCAACAATGTCAATCGTTTTCGCGCGATACTCGTCCATGAGAGTTTTTGACATTTCATATGCAGTTGCAAGAGCAGCATTTCTCTTTAAACTAGTATTGACAGATCCAACAATGCATAAAGTTGAAGTTACGCCAGTCGCAACAGCTGGAAGATAGTCTTTCCAAACAGTTTTAACAGTTTGAACCGGAGTTAATTCCTCAACATCCAATTCTTCTTTTGCCTTTTCAATTTTTTCTGCAGCTTCAGGAGCTGCTTTTGCTGCTAAAACACTTGTGGTAACGAATCCACCAATACCCAATCCTGCTAAAATTTCAGGCGCATGTTTTCTTGAAATGTCAACCAGCCTTAATGCTAAATCTTTAATAATTCCTGTATTCATTTTTTTTCTCCTTTGCAAAGAATAAAAGAGTCTATTCAGACTCCTTATTTTGATCTTTATACTTCTTTACAGTACCAGCAAGAACGTTAAATGTCTGCCCGATCTGGTAAATAAGCCACGATGCTGCCGCAGTTGTTAAACATTGCAATAATGCCGTTTTTCCAATCGACTTTGCTGTTTCTAACTGCTCGTCCGTGTTATCTAACTTATACGGGTCTTTCTTTTCCTCTTCAGTTGCTTGTAAATTTTTTGATTCCATATAAATCTCCTTTCATAAAAGCTCGTGAAAAAATAAAGAGCATCTTAATCGATGCTCTTACCTTCTAAAACCTTCCTAATACAAATTTTACGAAACATCCACATAAAAAGAAAAATACCACTAAATCACCGACGATCATTAATCCTGTTACGCCACCAAATATAACGCAGCACGCAATCAGTAATGATGCCAGTGATATAAATGCTATAATTCCAAATAATGTGATCATAATAATATGTACCTCCTTATCATTAAAGGATCTGAGATTTCAGCGAGCTAAAAACAAAAGAGGAACTAATGTCCTCTTCTGCCGAAATTGAAAATATCCCTTAAGGATCCGGTAATCCATCGACCACCAGAAGTCGTGTATGTATTTGTCCTTTCAAAATTCGTAATTGCCTTCATCTGATTTGTAAAGATGTTAGATCTGATGCCCAAATCTAATAACATCGTCAACAAAGGTACTGATGCGACGAAAACATCTTTTTTAGTGATTTCACCGTTTTTCTCAATTTTCTTGAGTTCCGTTTCTCTTTCACTATCAATTTTCTTTTCCTCGTTCAATACATTTGCTATTGACGTTGCTTTTGAAATGTATTTCAGATAATCCTCTGAATCAGCTTCGCAAGCATACGCTCTGTCCAAACAATCATTCATCGAATCTTCCAGATTCTTTCTTGTTTTATCGTCCATAAGTTATTCTCCTTTCATTATAGGAATTGAAATATCAGCGATGGGCAGCAAACAGAGCCCTATCCATAGCGCCTGTTGTTATTGAACCTAATATATAGCCAACAGTTAAGCTGCAGACAACCATAATACCAATAGAAAGGACCTTCCCGTTATTAACTAATTCTGAAACTTGATCTTTTATCGTTGTTTTGATTTCTTCTTTTTGTTTTCCAAACATTTAAGAATCTCCTTTCTTTATGACTGGCTTTGTTACGTTTTCTTTCTTTACTCTAGGCCATTTAATCTTTTGCCCGCAATGTGCACAATATTTTTCCTTTATTCCACTCAACGGATCAATACTATGAAATTCATTACAAGATGGGCAAAACCATACAAGATTTAAACCTTCCATCATTTTTGGAGGCTTTGCCGTGTCTTTTTCATAAAGTTTCTCAATTTTCTTTATTGAGTATTCTTTTCCACGAATATGGATAATATCATAAGGATCCGGTCTCTTCATTTTCACCTCTTATTTCTTTTACATATGGGAATTCTTTTAAAATATCAACGAATTCGTTCCATTCGTCCAGTTTATGCCCAGTTCTCTGATTGATCATAGTCATTACGTTTTCGTAATTCATCGTGATCGTTCTTCTCTGGTTATATGATGATGGAAGTGTTTGGATCATTTGCCACCACCATTTCTTATCTTTTGTTTCTATGAAATTCTGTCTTGCCGTATTTAAGCAGTTCAGATTGCTTTCAAAACCTGCAAGATTTCCTTCGGTTAAATGCTCAACACTAAAATCATCTAATGTAAATTCTTTTGCATGAATCTTATGCATTGTACTGCAGCTGTTTGAAACTGTTCCTACCTTATATGTGTCGAACTCTTTCCACCAATAAAGTGGTGCAGTAATATCCATTGAGACAAATATCTGCCTAAGATACTTTCTATGCTCCGGACCAGCAGCATAAAGTTTTTGCATAAGTTTTAAATCATTTGGCCCGATCATATGTATTACTGGGATTTCATCAGCATAAAATGTTGCAACTCCATTTGAATCACTTTTAGCCCAGCTGTTAAGAGGATTTCTCATACCTCTAATAGCGTGTTCAAATCCCCAAATATCTATGTTTTCAACTTTAATCATTCTGCTTCTCCTTGTAATCCTTACATTCACCAATGGAAAATCCTATTGATGTTCCTTTGCGATGACCATTTTCTCCGCATGGGCACGTTTTCCACTTTTGACATTTCCTACAGTCTTTCATTCTGTTTCTCCCTACTGCATCATCAACAACATGACTCCGCCAAATAGAAGCATAGCTCCTATGTAAATCATCCATTCCGCTATATTTTCAATCATTTTTTATTTAATCCTCTATAAGAACATATTTAGTTCCTAAATCATTACAATCAACATACACGGAGTTAGCTATTTTAAGCCCATATTCTCCAATAGTCTCGTCGCATGCAAGTTCTCCAGCATACACTACAACTGGAAGACTTTTATCAAGCTTTTCAAGCTTTCCAATTAATTCACCTACTGTCATTTTTTACTCTCCTTTTCTTGCTCAATTAAATATGATTCTAATCTCCAATTATAATTCCGATATCGATACCATTGACGAGCAGTTAGCGGTTTTTTAGGCTTTAAATACCAAAACCAGACATCATATGGCCATATTAGAATGAACAGCGTATAAGCTTTTATAAGTTCAATAGGAGTATCTTTTTCTTTCCAAATCTCACGATCTGAATCTTTAAAGTAATTATTCACTCGTATAACATTCCAAATAAATCTCCAATGCGCTCCGATTAACCAAAAAACCAGGAAATATTTCCAAATCATTTTCTACTCTCCTTATTCATAATAGGAACCCATATCTAGTTCGATTTCTGTATCTAGATTCACTTCTTCTATCCAAAATGATTCATGGAAAGATCTTACAGATTCTTCTGCTTCAAGATCAATATTATAAGGAACCCATTTTCTAGATTTTGGATCCCAAGTTTTTTCGTTTTTGTACCAATCAGGATGCTCATTATAAGTTTTTTGATAAGTCTTGATAAGTTCCTCTTTATTAGAGTATTTACTATCATTAATTAACCGGTCCATTTCTTTCTCTACAGATTCTTTTGATTCAGAAATGTATTTAATACAGATATCGACTGCATAGGATTCATTCCACGCTTTGTTATGCGCTAAAATATAAACAGTTTCCATTTTCTACTCTCCTTTAAATTCTTGTACTTTATTAAAATATCTTCAAAACTCGTAACCTATATTCTATAAAAAAGAGTAGACGCTTATTTGCGCCTACCCTTTAACTGTTCTCTGAACATGACTGTGGTTTTATCTCTCTGATGATAGTTATACAATGCTTCGAGATACTGAATAGCTTGATCTTTTGTAGCTGATGGTGGAAGAAGCATTCTACCATGCTTATCAAGCTTATCAATCATTCTCTGGGCATCAATAACATCGTTCAATAAGAGATCAATCAGAATCTTTTTATAGCTTGACATAGTTTTTACGCCAATCAACTTCAAAGATTCATTCATGATTGCGAGCGATTTTAAGACCTCTCTGGCCTTATAAAACTGCTCATCATTGATACGAATATAACCTTTTTTAAGGTTACTCTGTGTGTGCTTTCCAACTACAACGTCCAGAATATCAGACAAACTCACTTTAGGAAATTCGTCCTGTAAATTCTTTAAACGCTTGTAGTTGAAATTTCCATCTTCAGAATAAGCCTTAATGTAGTCAGATCCTTTCCAGCCTTTCTTCATAGAGTTTTTAGTTGCCACATCATAGATGGACATCTTCTTAACGATCATGAATTTGACTGGGGTATTTGACTTTTTACAAGCCATAAAACGATGCTGACCATCCTCGATCTGAAATTTCTTATCTTCAGTCAAAGAAACTTCAATCGGAGCGCCTTGCCAGCCATTTACTTTCATATTCTCAGCAATCTTGTTGATGTGCGGAATATCAATGTCACGGTTGGCTGTTCTAAAAACAAAATCGTCATAGTTGCTGCTAGTGTAGATGTAATTTTCTTTCATACCTGTACCCTCCTTTACATCGTTGATAGTGATTCCTAAATAGTCCAAATAATCTAAAAAGTCGTCCTCATTTTCATACTTTTTAGATTCGCCGCATTTAGTTACATATGCGTTAACAAACTCTCCATTGTTGTATACCGCAGAAATATCACCATGACGAATCTCTAAATAATAAGATTGCATTTTACTCTCCTTTTAAAATGCGAAAAATAAAAGGAGTTTAATCCTCCTCGATTACATAGTATTCTTCTTCAGAAACGATGTATTCGTGAAAATAAGCTCCTGTTACTGTTCCGATTCCAACACCGGCAATAAACGCTACTAAAATATAAATCATATTTTATTCCTCTCCTTCATTAAAGTGCAGGAGATTTTCGCGATTATTAACTCTGTTTTACTTGAACGATCAGATACTTTTTCTTCCGAAGATCTTCAAGTGGGCATAAAACAACAAGATTATAATGATCTTTCTCTGGATCATTTATATTTACGCCTAAGATTGCATCAACATTCTTAAATATCAATATTGAAGCAATTATACCGCCAACAATCAATCCGATAGCAACAGATATAAACATAAAGAAATGAATCTGATCCATATTTAATAACTCCTTATAACCTGATATTCGGTTATTTGAATAATATCCTTTGGATTCACTGCATTTTTAATTTCTGTTGTGGATCTAAGAATATTGCCATCATAATAATTGAATGCTTGATAGCAAGCTTCAGCATCGAAGTACGTCTGAGTCGGTATCGAATAATCCGCAACTACATAATTCTTGCCGTCATACGATCCTGGAAGATAATGCGGTTCCGAATATCTTGTTCTTAAATAGAAATGTTCATTATCGAAACCAACAATCTCTCTTGGTTCGCCAAATATCAATGCGTACTGATTTCTCTTAAGGACATCGATACTTGTGCTGACCAATTTTAAACCCCAGACCTTACCATCCTGAATATCACGTTTTAATTCGTCTTGTATTTCTTTTGGCATATAGTTCATTCGTTTTCCTCTTCTTCATCGTCTGCATTCTTATAGATAATCTTTACTTCTTTTTCAGTAGTTGTGAGATTTTCCTTTAAAGTCTTTGCTAATTCAAGTTTGAGATTAGCTAATTCCTTTTCGTGTTCGACCTCTTTTCTTAATTGCTTTGCTTTTTCGTAAGTTGAATCGGCCTTTGAAATATACTCTTGAAGTTCCTTACGGATTTTTGCTTCGATATTCGGAGTAATTTCTTTTTGATAAGCAAGCTTAGTTAATTCAAGCTTACGGCGTTCTTCTCTAACCAGAGACTGTTCACCTCTAGCCTCAGCTGCAGCTTCTCTTGATCTTTTAACCGCTTCCTCGACATCAATTTTCTTTAATCTAAGAACTTCTTCCTCTTCCTTCATACGAAGTACTTTTTCTTCCGGCGTATTGTAATTGTCATACGCTTTCTGAGAAAGAGCTCCAATAATAGAACCTAAGCCTAAAAAGCTTAATGCAGTAACGACCATCTGTTTAGTAATGTTGAATTCCATGTTTTTAGTTCCTTTCTTTTTTTTTATGTGTATTATTTATGAGAAGAAAAAAAAATAAAGGGAAACCTACAGCAAAATTATCTATAGATTTCCCTTACCTGTGATTTGAGAATAGAGAGGTATGCATCACAGGTTAACCATTGCCGTCTCCTTTAATCAGTAAATATATATTAAAGGCCCGTGCCCGATTTAACAGTGATGTATCCCTCAGTTTTCTAAATATACAAACCACCTCCTCTCATTAGAGCCGTTGAAAAAATCGCGAAAATAAAAAGAGTCGCTATGAATGGCTCCTTTCAAGTCCACTCATACCAACCCATAAGATCAAGCAAATGATCAATGTCGCGATTGTTTTTATCATTTCTCTATTCTCCTCTCATTAGAGAGCATGAAATTTACGCGAATAGAAAATATAAAAGAAAAAGAGTCTTATTCAGACTCCTTATCATTCGACAATAATCCGCCTTCAACAGCAGAACCGATCGCTCCAGCAGTGTATTCACATCCTGCTTCAAATGACTTATTAAGTAACGTAGTTACTCCAAAAGCACCTATAGCAAGATATACGATCTGCTTTAAAAAACTTCTCGTTTCCATTTTTTCAAAATTCGTTTTTGGCATTTTTAATGTCCTCCTTCTCATTAGAGCATTTGAAAATTTCGCGAAAAATAAAAGAGCCTTATTCAGACTCTTCATCGGATTTGGCTGTAATCCATAATAATAACATTAATAGCCAGTATGGAATCCATCCGATCGCGCATATTAACGCAAGTAATATAAAGTAAGCTTTTAGTAAAACTGTACTAGGTTCACGCATAAAAAGCTGTTCGTACAGCTGATGCAAAAAATCTAGTAAATCTTCACTATAAACATCTTTAAGTAAAAATACGAATGTGATTCCAATGCATAATAAATTAATCATATATAACATAAATTACATTACCTCCATAAGAGGACATGAAAAATAAAAGAAAAAGCGTTAGTCTTTGTTTAAGACTAAAACTGCCTTTTCTTCGATGAACTCAACGGCATCATCAAGCCTTTCATCAACATAATCCATGAATTTAAATGCTTCTTGTTCGATCTCTGGCCAATCATAAGCAACAATTTTACCTAAATTGATCATGCTAATGATCGAGACAGTAAATAAACAAATTAAGCCAATAATTTTCTTCATAAATATATTTCCTCTCTTTCTCATTAGAGAGGATGTAAAATACGCGGAAAAATAAAAGGCAACTATCTTCTGTTGCCCCATTTAAGGTTGTAACGATACGCAAACTTTATTGCTCCGATTAATGTAGCGATCAGCAATATTAAACCGAACATATCATTAGGGTTTGTTTCTAAGCCCTTTAAGCTTGTTAGAAACCCAATTTCTATTAATATTCCAATAACCGCTACTTTAATAATAAAAATAATGTTTTCCATATTGTTTCCTCTCTTTCTCATTAAAGAGAATGAAATATACACGAAAAACAAAAGAGTCTTATTCAGACTCTTCCTTTCTTGGAAATTCAATTCCTCTTGGCCTTCTGAGATCAGCCCATTTGGATTTGATCCAATTGCAAACACTCTTCGTGTTTTTGCCTTCTGTAGCCATATAATCGACTACAACAGCTGTAGACACGCCATTAACAATTAATTTAATCCATTGTCTAATCTCTCTAGACCGTTCAATATTTCCCATATTTGAACCTCCTTCATTAAAGGCCAAGTTATTTTAGCGAAAACAAAAGAGTCTATTCAGACTCCTTATTTTCGGATGTAATTCTATAATAATCTTTAATTCTTTCATCCATTAATTCTTCAGCTCTTCTGATAGAAGCTCTAGCCCTGGTAATTAAATTCTGAATATCATTGACTGTTTCCTCGTCGTCGATATCAAATATCGCCGCAGGATAAGCATCAAAAGTTGTATCCATAGTATTCTTTAAATCCTCAAGGCACTTCTTATACAGCATAGCTGCTACATAATTTTTAATCATAGTATTATACCTCAATAAAAGAATAAGAAAAATCAACGAAATAAAAAGAGCTTGTTAGGCTCTTATTCGAGAATATAAACATTTCCAGGAAGCTCGATCTTTGCTGACCTGTCCATTTTATGCTTTCTCTTATATTGAAACATAAGATTAGCTTTTGCTCTGGACTCAGATTCAGCTTGAGTTCCTGCTTTCCATAAATCGTCTATAACTTTCCCAAATTGAGTAACTGCTCCTTCATATCTGTAAAGAAATCTTGGTTTTTCTTCCTTCATTTTCTTTACCTCCTTTTCATAAAAGAGGCCGAAAAAGAAAAGAGCTTATTCGTCTAGCTCTTCCTTTGCTATTGTAGGTCGTGATAATTCTTCTCTCCTTCTTGCAATTTCACGTTTTAACGCCGTGGTTATTCGTAATATAAATCTATACGAATTCCTGCACAGATAATAAAACCCATAAATTGCTAAAAATTTAATAAACATATCTATTCCTCCTCATAAGAGAATGAGAAAAAGAAAAGAGCTTGTTAGGCTCTTTAATTAGACATGCTTCTTATGATTTCTTCGTGATACTGCTTGATCTCTGCATTGACAAATGCCTTAAGTTCTTCCATATTCAATTCTGTCTCTTTAGGCTTTATCAGCATAAATCCTTTTTCTTTTTTCTCGAATTTATCAGTTATTTTTTCATGTCTTCTAATTTCTCTAAACATAATTCTTTTCTCCTCCTCATAAGAGACTATGCTTTGTACGCGAACTTCTTTTGTTGCTTATCGAGAATATAAAAGAACTTGCGATACATTTGATAGAACATGTCCCTGCCACAAGGGATACCATCGTGCATCCGGAAATATGAATATGTTAATCCCTTAGTTACTGCTTTGAAAATATAATCACCAAGAATCGGATCCGTTGCTTTAGCGCATTTTTCGATCATATCCATCTTTTCTAAATACTCATGACGTTTTTCTAAGATCTCATCACCTGACATTGACTTTTCAAACTTTATACAAATTATCCCACCGGGAATTTTTTCGCACAGATCAATGTACTTTCTCTTGAACTCAGGGTATTGCAAACAGAAATGCTTTAATTCATAATACCGATGCTTGGAAATATAATACTGATTATTCTTAGAAATTTCAGATCTAATCACAGTTCCCATCGTACTGATACCCCGTTTCTTCATATAATCTCTTTGGAGAAATATAATAGTTTATTCTGCCTTTCTTAGCAGAAATCTCACTTGTATTGGTTATGCGTTTGCCATTTCTTGTGGCAAATCCAATTGGTAACCATCCAGCAATAAGTCCTGCACGAATCCAGCAGCTATCTTTTTTGTAAACTTTTGCAGCCACTGCAACCGGCACTGATCCACCTTTGTTAAACATCAATAACCTCCTATAAATTTGATAAATATATAGTAGGTAACAAAACAGTAACCTCTGTCCGTCTTTTGCAAAAATAAGAGAGAATGCCGAAATAAAAAGGGATTTGAAAATCCCTATAAAGCACAGTTATAGTGCTCCGCCACAGAAATGACCTTGTCGATATCGACATTCAGTTCTGACGCTATATCAAAATAGCCATAACCTTCGTCTAATAACGCTTCGATCTTCTTCCATAAACGGTATGCCCATCTGTCTTTTTTGTTTGTCTTTTTCATTATTTTTCTCTCCTTTTTATTTGAGTTTCCTCTCATAATAGGAGTCGAAATTTACGCGAAATAAATTCAAGTATAAAAATAATAGAGACTGATGGTATTAACTATTCAGGCCTATGGGCTCACTTTTGAGTTTGCAAGTTAAATTTAAATATAACCATTTTGTCTCCATTACAGGGAATGAAAAACAAAAGAGTCTATGCAGACTCTTCGTTTGATTCTTTAACAACAGGTTCTTCTTTCAAGATGCCGATATCTTTTAAATGACATTCAAGTCCATCGATCTCTGTGCTAAGTTCCATCATCTTAGCTTGGAGATGTTTAGCTCTTTGTCTTTCTTTAAAAGCTACGATCAGCGATCCGATTGTAATTAAACCAAGTAATTTGTTGCTCATTTTGAATCCTCCTTTTCTTCATAAGAGCAAATGAAAAATAAAAGAGCTTATGCAAGCTCTTACTCAAATATAAGAATCCAGTTTTCATCAGACATATATTTATCAAATGAATCAAAATCATCCGAATCAATATATACCTTTTCACCAGTTTCCTTATTTTTAAATACGAAACGCATAGTTCCTCCTCCTTCATAAAAGAGATAGAAATATCAACGAAAATGAAAAAGGACTTGCTGGGTCCTTTACTTTAACTCTCGACAAGCCTGATTGAAATACCGTACATACAAGCTTAGTTCTCTTATAACCGTTTCGGCTTCATTACAGCATTCTTCCTCAGTTGAATAAGTCTCCTGATCAAGAATTGTTAAAGCTTCCATGGCTTTGTCTTCTATAGCTTCTGCATAGTACAGTAAAGCATCTTTTTTATAATCGAATTTATCAATTGTTAAAATCTCTGCCATATTTAATCCTCCTTCATAAAAGAAGCGGAAAAATAAAAGAAGAGACGATGCTCTTCTGAAATCACTTTTTAGTTCGCTTTTTATCGATTCTTTGTTTGTAATACCGGATAACGCTTTCTGGTTTGTCGAGCTTCTTAGCGATTTCTTGGATATTATATCCTTCATCCAATAAAGCTTCGACTTTGCCCATATAAAAAGCTCTTCCGACTTCAAAATTCATTTTTGCTCGATATCTGCGTTCGATTTCTCCAATAGTCGTTTCTTCTTTTTTGGCTCCATCTTCACGAATAATTCCATAATAAAATGTGTTTTTAATCATTTCGATTCACCTCCATAATAGCAGCTGAAAAAAGCACTAAAATATCCAGAAAAATCAAGTCTTGTTCGTAATAAATGTAAGCGCTATACTTTTTATACAAATATAAAAGGAGGACAAACTCATGCCAAAAAGATCACCAAGATTCATTGCTTCTGAATTAGGAACTTCTTATACCAAAGTCATTAATGCGCTTATCGATCTGAATTATCTTACCGATGAAGACACTTCTACGATCGGTGATTATTCCGAAGGTGGCAGACCGGTGTTCGATGATGATGTTCTTCGTGAAGTAGAAGAATATCTTGATAAAGACAGTATCAGATGCTGCAATTGTGGAAAAGTTTTAATTCCAAATGGCGGAAGAGTATCTACAAATTCAGGATACTTCACTTGTCCTTGGTGCGGAACAGAGAACAAAGTTGACAAAAATTAAGAGCCTATGTGGCTCTTTTTATTATTCGAATTTTTGTCCACAGAATGGGCAGTATTTGATCTCTTTAAAATCTGAATGCACATACCACTCAGAAGGCGGTAAAGTCTTATCTTCCCAAGCCAGGTCATTTTGAATATTCACTTTGCCATCATTGTACTTCGATAAAGTTACAGTGCTGGTCATCTTTCCAAAATCACCAAGATTGAATCCGATCTTCATCAGCCTCTTCTTGCCGTTTTCATTCTCAAGATTACAAAATTTGCACATATAAGTGTCCTCCTTTTCTATAAAACAGTTTGATTATTTCGCGAATATCAGTAACCTGTATCCGCAAAATGAAAAGAGACGCTAAGCTTCAGCGTCCCAAGAATGATCTTCTTCGTTACAAACACGTTCGACCCTTTCTTTGCCGATCCATTTTTCGCCAAAGTGATCGAGTATTTCCTGACGAGAATATCCTTCCCGGTACATATCCAAAACTAGTTTGTCTCTTCTCCGATCTTCATCATCCAATTTCTTTAATTTATCGAGTGAGATTTCAAGTTCTTTACCGTGTTGTATAAACTGGTGCTTAGTCCATGCCATGTTAATTGCACGTACAAATTCTTTACCAATTAAAACTACTTCTTTACAAACTACATAAATCCCAATGATTTCAAATAAATTGTATTTCATGATTTGAATTCCTCCTCATAATAGAACCAGAAAAATAAAAGAAGCTTAAATCTTAGCTTCTTTCATCCAGAACTCAATCTCGACTTTCGGATCGATTTTTAAGCACCCTATAAGCTGTAACTCATCGCCCAATCTGTAAGTCATAATATTCCTTTTCATTTGCTTATTGATCCAATTAATAAACTGTTTTGTGCAAGCTTCTCTTATGAAGTCATTATACTCAACAAGTTCTGTCCAATCTTTACCCTTATTTTCTTCGAAATAATTCGGATAAAGCTCGTCCCATTCTTTGTTAAACTTTGTATATCCTTCATCAGAGTTGCATAAATTTGCATAAACATTATGTGTCAGCATTAACTCTTCTTTCATAAGCTTTTCTAAACCAGGAATAAACCTAGCGAACGATTTCTTAAAGTTTCTTATCTCATAGTGCACTTCAAAATATAATTCGTGTTCCATTTTGAATTCCTCCTCATAATAGAATGCGAAAAATAAAAGAGCCTTATTCAGACTCCTTTATTTTAAGTTTTCCATTTTCTAAGATATCAATTTCCAGATCACTATTTTCTATCCAATTTATTACGCGATTAATTTCTTCATCTTCACCAGATATAACATATTTGTCATGTAAAAATCTATGGTAAATTAAACTAGTGTCAATGTTCTTTTTTACATCAACATTAATATAATTCCTACCAAAGTTTTCAATAATTATCTGTTCAGATCCTGGAAACCAGCAATAAATTGTAATCTGTCTACTCATAATAATGTTCTCCTCCTCATAAAAGAAAGAGAAAAATAAAAGAGCCTTATTCAGACTCTAATCTATTTCTTCAACCGGTCTATAAGTTCATTAATCATATCGTGTTGCTGTTCAGCAATTTCAATAAGAGTATAAGTTTGAGACTTCCAGTCTTCTAAAAGCTTGCTATACTTTTTTTCAGAGCTTTTAAGCATCAAATAGTCAGTAACAAAATACCCAGCCAAACCGCCAAGCCCAACTCGACCAATAAATTTAACAAAATTATTCATAGTTGATTCCTCCTTCATAAAAGAAACGGAAAAATAAAAGAGCCTTATTCAGACTCTTTATTCTGGTTAACTTTATACTCTAAAAATACACCAAGTAAATCTAATGGCCATAGAAGTATTACGATTAATACAGCTCTTAATATGATCCATACTTTTTCTAAAAGATACTTAATATATGCAGACCTTGTTAAATATTGCTCAAAACTTCTACATATTTTTGCTGCTCTTTTATAATCAGGATCCTGTGAAGCTATAATCATTCGATATATTCCTATCACTAAGCCAATGCCAAAATACCAAAATATAAATTTAAGCATTATAAAGCTTACCTCCTCATAATAGAACGCGAAAAATAAAAGAGTTTGAATAAACTCAAACTCCTTTAATCAGACGTGCTACTTCTTTGGGATCAGCTTCGACCCAATACCATTTCTTAGTTTTTCTGTCATATTTTTGTCCATATACGCAACTATAATTATCACCGTTCTTATATGCGACTTGTACTGCTTTAACCTGTGGACTACTCTCCCTTGAACCGATTCCTCCTTTTCTATTGGCTGTAAATGGTAAATCAGTATTCAAACATTGCACTGTCCATTCGTCTGAACATCTCTTCATGTTTGCATACCAGTTCCAAGTATCACCAATACGGAACGAGTTATCTGGTTTTCCGTACCAAGTAATCTGATCTGCAGTACCTTTCGGCACTAAGTAAGATGACGCGCTGCGATTCTTCTCACAGAGAACTAATTCATGAGTATCTTCTAACTCTTTGCATAATTCCTCAAAGAATGATTCACATTTTTTAAATCTGTTTAAAATCTTTTCGTCATTCAAAACTCTTCTACTTCTTCTAATGTATTTCATAATACATCCTCCTTCATAAGAGGACCGGAAAAAAAAAAGAACTTGTTAAGGTTCTTTCTTTAATAAATCTTCTTGAATCTTTGAACGCCTAATCATTCTAATTGCTTCTGCCGAAAGAAATTCTTGCTCCTCTTTTGGTAATCCATCATACCAATCTTTAATTTTTTTCTTTTGCTTGTTAGTTAAATGCTTAGCCATATTCATTTCCTCCTCATAATAGAAACGGAAAAATAAAAGAGCCTTATTTAGACTCTCTTAGTTTTCGTCCACAAAACGGGCAATAATTGATTTTTGTTTTCATCCATTTTGAATTATCGGTTTCCATCGGAAATAAAAATAATTCTAAATAATAATCGCTGGCATCTGAAGATTTGCACATAGATAATTCTCCTTCTATAAATCCAAGTGCTCCGCAATTAAGTTTTACAGTTCTTCCGATAGGAACAGCATAATCTTCATTAATGTACTCTTCACATCTTTTGCACATGTTATGCACCTCCTCATAAAACAATCTGTAATTCGCACGAAGGTTACGATGTGGTATGATGTAATCGGTTCGTACAGATAAGCTTATAAAGGAGGAATAAGCATGAGAACCAAACGCCATATGAAACTGCCAAATGGATTCGGACAAATATCCAAATTAAAGGCACCTTTACGAAAGCCATTCAGAGCTATGATAACGATCGGAACGGACGCATCCGGTAGACCAATCTGTAAGATCCTCAAACCACAAGGATACTTCGAGACGTATAACGAAGCGTATATTGCATTAGTGGAATATCATCAAGATCCATATAAAGCTTTTCAGGAAATTTCCCTCGGCGAAATTTTTCAGAAATGGTTTGACGATACTTCAGACGATCGGAACGACCACACAAATCGTTATTACGAGACAGCATGGAAACATATCTCAAAATATCAACACATAAGATTCAAAGACATAAAGATCCCGCTGATTAAACAGATGGTTTCTGATAAAGAATTGAATGCATCTGCACCAGCTCAGATCAAGAATCTTCTGAACCAGCTTTACGACTATGCGGTTGAGCATGAGATCGTATCTCAGAACCTCTCTAGAATGACAAAAATAAAAGGAGCTGTCAGCCGTACGATCAAGAATCATCATATGACATTCACGGATGATGAGATCTCTAAACTCTGGAAGAATATCAGCGATTACTACGTTAGAGCCATTCTAATACAGTGCTACAGCGGATTTCGTCCAGGTGAGCTCTGCGACCTTAAGTTGGAAAATATCCACTTAGAAGAGAACTATATGATCGGAGGATTTAAAACTGAAGCAGGAACTAATAGAATCGTTCCGATCCATCCGGCAATTAAGAATCTCCTGATTAAGCAGATCGAGATCGCAAAAACAAAAGGGAGTGAATATCTTATGCTGAATAAGAAAGACGGAAAACTCACACCGGCGATCTACCGAACTATGTTCATCGATATAGTTAAGCAGCTGGATCTTAATCCGGAGCATAAGTGCCACGATCCTCGTAAGTACTTTGTCAGTCAAGCTAAGAAATATCAACTGGACGAATATGCAATTAAGCGTATAGTTGGGCATACGATCACCGATCTGACTGAATCAGTCTATACTGAACGCGGTATCGACTGGTTATACTCGGAGATATGCAAGATACCCGGATAGTTCATACATCATTTCTACACAATTCATACAAGTGTAGAAACAATGTAGGAACAAACACAATCCAATTAAGTTAAATTAAGGCTAAATACGTATAAATATCAGAATTTCACAGCTAACCAAGTCGTATTAAGTCCAAGAAAGATAATATTATATAATAATCGGATGCCTTATTTTACTTAATTATTTGAATGCTACTGTATAAACAATGTAGGAATAAATTGAGAATATCTGTACGAACCTCTTCCTTATTATATATAGTAGCTATTTTGCAAAAATAAAAGGACCTGTTAAGATCCTTTTTAGCCATGCCATTTTGATTATTTCTTTTAACTTGCTGACACCGGCGTTCCATCCGCGTACTGAGTTTCATAAATAGATCCTTCTATAGGAAGAATTTGGTTGTTCTCATATCCAAGAATTGTCGACCAGTTTGTTGCCGATTGGTATGAAGAAATTAAAGCTTGCGGAACATATAAAGTGCCTCCTGTACTGCCAGATTTAAATGGTGTTGCATTAAGCACATTTGCGTTTGAAATAGAACAAATAGCGTTGCGACGAAGGATAATTGTCCTCAGCGAACCACATAAGGAAAAAATGTTACCGCCATTAAACCCTAAAAATTCAGCACCGAAATCGAGAGTTTCAAGAGCAGAACAATTAGCAAAAAACGATGCCCCTACATATGTCTGTATTTTTGGAAAAATTAAAACCCTTAATTTGGCATCTGATGAAAATGTATTTTGGCTATATGTACTAGCAACAAATGTTGTGTTTTGAAGATTTGGCAAATTAATAGTTTCTAAATTTGTCATATTCGAGAATGCATAAATATCAATCTTTGTTACATTTGGCAAAGAAAGAGATGTTATTTCTTTCTTTCCAGCAAATCCATACTTGCCTACTTCTGTAATTCTTGGATTAGTATAGGCACCTCTCAATGTTCCGCTTAACAAAGCATCCTCAATTTCATGAGAATCACCGCCACTCACATTCACGTTTACAGGACTATATGCTTTCCCACTTTCTTGATATGTGCCGTTTTGTGTGACGGTTAATGATTCAACTGATGGGCCTGTCTGGATCGTGTCAATTAAGGCAGAATATCCATCCAGTTTCGTACTAGACGGTACGGTTACACCTTTTCCTTCGATTGAAGTTTTGATAGAAGCTTTCGCATTTCTTAATCTTTGTATCTGATTAGCAATACTCATACTCGCTCCTTAAATATCAGCTAAAAGTGATTCAACATTTCCAATAAGATCATACACGCATTTTGCACTTGGATACTGTGCATTAGTTGAAGAAGACGATAAACTGGTTACCAGATTTGAAATATCTTGTTTTTCGTCAGCCAAAGCAATACCGTCTTCCATGTGATTTAATTTTGCATCGGTGATTACTTCACCATTAGTCCATGTTTGTTTTGAATACATTTATTGGTCGGGCTCCTTTCTTAATTAGCTAGCATTATCACCGGCACACCATAAAAGAAAGCTCCCCTATTAGGAAGAGGAGCTTTAGAAATTGTTTTAATTATGCGGGCTCGAACCAGAAGTGCTTGGATATCCTTCACTGTTTGTGTAACTGAATTGTAAAATATTTAATTCAGTGGTGGAATCATTAGCAACATAAAATAATTTTAATAACCAGCCACCATTAGATGAAATACTGTCTAAATAGTACTCTTTTGTTGAATAACTGCCACTAAGTAAAAACTTAACGTTATCACCATTTAATACAGCAGATTTAATTTCGGAATATGTTTTGTCTAAAGAATAGCTATTAGAATGTTCAATAACGTTTATTAATATATTTTTTGGAAAACTGTTTTTAATAACATCGTTTAGCTCAAAACTGTTTCTAACTATTTTTAATGCATAAGTTCCTGCTTCGGATGTGAAAATACCGCCTTCATAAACAAATACAGGATAATTCGTAAATGATGGAGCGTTATCTGCAAGTTCACCCCAATGGCCGCCCGGGCCTTCTATATATCCGTAAGGCAAAGTATAATCTTGACCGTTAAAAGTTACATGAATATCCGTTTTTGGAAGTTTGCCTTGCAAAGTAATTTCTCCACCCGCACACGGCATATCGTCTAAAACAGTCGTTACTTCCCCATCGAATAAAGGAACTTCTCCGTAAGTATAGATTCCACCACCAGTAGAGATGCCCTCTTCCATATGGTTGAGTTTATCTTCGGTAATAATGTCACCGTTTTTCCATGTTTGTTTTTCGTACATAGACATATTTCCTCCAACTTCTTCGTCTTCGCCTGTGTAGATTTCAATGGTATGTTCGTTGCCATCAGCAACAACAATAGACGTGGTTACACTCATTTATTCAGCCACTCCTCCCTTACTGGATACGATTACAAACGGATATGTGCTGAAATCAAAAGGATTCATTTCAGCTCCGTAATAAAAAAATTCATGACCTGTCGCAGTTCTTTGGCGAACTGGAAGATTCTCATATTTTACACCATCGTAAACGACCGTAATGGATTCTGCGTTTATAAGCAAATTGTCGATAGCAAATGCATAAACACTACCAGTCGCACTCCCCGTAAACGTAGTCTGTTGTAATAATACTGTTTTTGCCATTTATAGACTCCTTTAACTATTTTGAATGATTGGATAACTATTTATAGAAGGCGCACCATAATAGAATGTACCTACTTTATTGCTTCCGGAGTTATAGCCAGCAGATACAAGCCCAAGGTCGTCATCATTCGCATTCACAGACATAACCACTTCTGTTAATTCGTCGGAGGACTTGATTATTACCAACCCAGTATCATTCGCATCTTTTATTTCTTTGAACGTTTTGTTCAACATGTGAGTGTTTGGGTCAAGTGTTGCAATTAATATGTTTCCTAACGCTGATTTAAAACCATCGTTTACTGTAAACTTTCCTACTCTCTCATTTATTTTCAAAGTATAAGTTCCTGCTTCGGGTGTGTAAATAAAACCATCTGCAACAACAAGTACAGGATAATTCGTAAATGATGGACCGTTATCTCCAAACTCACCCCAATAGTCGCCCAGACCTTCATGGATTCCATGTGGTAATGTATAATTCTGACCATTAAAGGTTACAGAAATATCATGTTTTGGAAGTTCTCCTTCAAAAGCAATTTCTGCATATGCAACCGGTGCGTCTTCCGACTGTTTAGCAGTAGTCACACTCCCATCAAATAAAGAAAATTCTCCGTAAGTATAAATTCCCCCGCCAGTAGCAACACCATCTTCTAAATGGTTTAACTTATCTTCTGTAATTACTTCTCCATTAACCCAATTGTGTTTTTCGTACATAGTTTAGGACTCCTTTGTAAAAATAATTTTATCTATCTAATATCTGACTAATATCTGAAGGATCTGCGCCAGTGTTTTCGTTTTCATCTTGGCCTACAGTATCTTGACCGACAACTGCAGTTCCTACTAATGCGGAATTCGTTTCTTCTCCACCTTCTTCATCTTCGGCTTCCGCCTGTTTAGTAAGATCAGCATAAGTCTGGCCAGAGAATACTTCGTCAATATTAAAGAAATGTTTTACATACTGTCCGTGCTTGTACTCTTTAGTAGTTAAAGCACTGGTAGTAAGATCTAATGACGAAAGGCTAAGTCCACCGTCATTGTCAACCTCAAAGATTCTAGTATTACCAAAATATAAAGACAGTAATTCATAATCTGTTACCGGTTTTGTAAATTCGGCATCTTTAAATAAGAATACTTTTCCGTCTTCTTCTTTTGGGAACACAGTGATGCCGATAACATCTACATCAATTGAATGCTGATAAATCATGCATCCGTCAACAAGTTTTGTTGGAACACTCGTTGATTCAGTAATCATTTGAGAAACAGTTTTCATTATTCTTCTCCTTAAATTAGGTCGTTTGACATTAAAAATCTCCTTTGTGGTGTGTCGGTAAGTTAAGCCAAATAGTCATATAGAAAGGAGATTCTACAAGTGTACCAAACGCCAAGAAAGAAACACTCGTAACATGGGAGGAACCAAAAAGATTAGCCCTTAAGCTTACCCGCAAAAGAAAGGAATATATCAACCTACCGGCACACCATAAAAGAAAAGACTCTCTAATGTTGAGAGTCTTATTGATTTAATAGCCTATTTAGTTTTACTGATGTAAGAATAATTTTATCTAGCCTAATTCGCAATAGGAACCACTACATTCACAAAAGATTCTATTACATTTGGAATATGATCCATAAAAAGAACATATATCTGGCCAAGATCATATAATTTTGCATTAGTAATCTCTTCATTCAGAAAAAAACCCATACGATCTTTATTTTCAACAGGACCTATTTCCATAGTATTAGACGACTGAAAAATTAGAGCCCAAGTTCCTGGAATCGGCATCTCAATTTCTTCGTCAATGGTAGTATCAATGTTTTCACCATCTAATAGCACAATCTTTGGCATTTTAAAAAGATCATTTGGATCTTCATGTTTTATCAAAAAAATTGACACTACATTCCCGTCAGCCCCGTTTAAAGAAGCATAGAACTTATAATAATTTGCTCCACCATGCTGACCAATGACCTCTGGTGTGTAAAGTGGAATACTAGCACCAGCAATTCCATCTTCCATGTGGTTGAGCTTATCTTCGGTAATTACATCACCGTTTTTCCATGTTTGTTTGGAATACATTTATAGGATTCCTTTCTTAATTAGTTATGGCCGCCGCCACCGCCACTGTTTTCATTACGTGAAGGATAACCGTTTTCGGAATCGACCCAAAAACTGGTAACAACCATATTATTAAAGTCAAAAAAGTCTACTTCAAAATCATTAGTTTGACCGCTGTAAAAAGCCAGCGGGTTTATATATGTTGCGGGGCCATTAAGATTTTTTAATACAACATTTTGTCCTGCGTTAAACGCATCAACAATCTCTTTATAAGTTTTGTCTAAAGTTGTGGTTTGTGTGCTTTCATCATAAGTACCACCTACAACGAACATCCCACTCGAAGCGATACCATCCTCCATATGATTGAGCTTCTCTTCTGTGATTACATCACCTGTGTGCCAAGTCTGTTTTTCGTATGCCATAAATTAAAACTCCTTTATTTTAACTCAAAGTAGTCCTTTCTTCTGAAGCTCGTTTACTTCGTGTTTAATATAACTGTTCTGCTTCTTTTCAATATACAAGTCATATTCTTCGAAGAAACGTTTCTTGCTCACTTCATCCAAAGGTTCGTTTGATCGCTTGATCTCAGAAAGCTCCTGAACAAGGAAGTTCTTAATTCCTTGCATCTCAACTTCGTCGATACGTTTGTTTAAAGGCTCTAAAGCTTTCTTTACTGCTCTTGTTACAGCGTAGTAAATAGTGGCTAAAGAGCCTACCAAGGCAATGATGAATTTTGCAGCATCACTAATATTGCCTAATGTAATATTTTCCATAGGTGTTTTTACCTTCCTTATAATAATTTATTGGCAATATCAGCAATAGCTTTTATGCCCTCTTTATATCGATCACGTTCATCTGTAAGATTATTAACAGCATCGATGATCGTCTGCATAGCTTTAGCAATATCACTGTCTGTTTTCTTTGCTAAGAACTCTGTCGTAGGATTACCGCACCATCTGTTCTGTGAAATCTGGTACCAGCAATCAAGATCGTCATTCCTATTTTCCTTATACCATTTCTTATCTTCATAAGACGCATTCTCAATAGAAATAACACTGTAATATCCGGTTTCAACATAGCCAACAATCGGACTATTTAGCGAAGGGCCTGTACGGATCCTAAGCGTCGTATCAGTCGTCCTTATCTGGTCAACAAACTCATTACGCTCTACCGATGGAATTGTATTAGGCATCGAGAGAATATATGCAGGTTGTGCACCTACTTTCTTATTCATCTTGTCTAAAGGCCATTCATGGTAGAATCTGGACGGATAGTTTTTAGACATGAAGTCAGAAACTTCTTGCATCGAACTAAACCTATTCCTAGTATCATATGATCCATCCGATAAAGTTGACACACCGTTTTCGCCAGTATAAAAAGAACCCCTAATCCAAGGGATCCCCTTCTCTATTTTGAAAACTCGACCAACGTGCGGAACAGCTGTCCACTCGATAATATCTCCAACTTTAATTTTTGCCGGATCGAACGGAATTGCTGCCCAATCGTTAGTCAAATACTCATGCCAACGAGCAGCTCCGACGACTTTTGATACCGGTCTAGGAGATCCGGTTACTCCACAATCGCCAATAACGAATGTTGTACAGTCCGGAAGACAGTCTTCAATTGTCGCTACCGGATTGAATTTAGGATCCCAAAAGTAATAATGGTATTGGCCACCATATTTGATCTTATCTATAGTGAGATCTACCATAAACTATGCGATCCCTTCTTCGTTGATGATTTCGTTTTTTACTTCTGGGATTTTATTTGCGTTTTGAACTATTTTATCGAGGTCAACCTGACGTTTAATGCCTGCATATTCGTAGACATTCTGGATCAGTTTTGCTGCCCAGACCAGGTATACTCCTCTTTTTGTGATATCGACAGCCTGCGCTAATGTGTAAGTTGTTTCACCAATGGTTATTTCAAAATCGCCACCAAATATCTGCGAGGCTGCAATAAGGCAAAGGATAGAAACCAGCCAAAGAGCATAACTACATATGCCATCGATAAGCTCTTGCCTGTTGTAAGAGCCGTCTTTACGAGCTTTCATAACTCCTGAAGCCGTATTGCCGGCCATAAGAAGTGTTACGGCAATGCCGAAGTAGATAAACGACATAATGTCAAATTTCATCAGTTTCAGCTCCTTTCTCTTCTTTCCATATTCGAACAAACGGTTCGTGCTTAAAATTATCACCTAAAAGTGTATCCATTCGGTCATCGCCTACAACATCAAAAAACTCTCCAGGTTCAGGAATTCTATTAAGTGTTACGTCTGCAATTCCATATTTTTTAAAAGTATCTAAAGCTATAACTTTATAAACTTTTTTGTTATCATATGGATTCTCAACATGTACTAAATATTCATCCCATCTATCCTTTGGAGGTGTGTAGGTGAATTTCAATTGATCAATATTCCTAATTTTTTCCACCGGGATTTTTTCCATATCGAGATCTAGTTTTATTGAGTTCGTATCGTTAAGTCCCAGTTCCCTAAATACAGGAATATCAGTACAAATAATAGGCGTATTTCGCAATAAAGCTTCAACAACAGACAAACAAAAACCCTCATTATCTGAGAGCTGAATATAAGCATCAAACATTCCGAGCTTATCTGTTATGTCTAGCCGAGGTTCACAGAATATCATATTCTTCCTTGGTTTTAGTCCATGCTTAGCCCTATAGTCTGTATCTGTAAAGATGAGCCATGTGTAATTCACATTGTTTTCATCAAGAATATCAGCTAATTTTAGCATTCTCTCCCAGCCTTTTTCTCTAGTTAATCTGGTAGCAGATCCAAATAATAATGGTCGTTCGCAGTCCTCTAAAACCACAGGTTCATATACATTTTCTGCATCAAAACTGGTAATCTTTTTCCAGGAATCACATACAGTTTGAGAAACTCCAATATACTTATCAATTCGATCGTCAATTGGAAGAGAATTTCTAGTGATTTGACCCCTATCAAGCATGTCACTATAATCACCATGTAAAACTAAAATTTTTTCTTTCGCTTCACACTGATTCAGGATTTCTCGGTTGAAGCAGCAGAATAATTTTTCACAGATTACCTTGTCTTCAGCTTTTAATTGCTTGCAGCGAAACGTTTGTTTTAAACGATCAATTTGAGTTTGATCACCGTTTTTATAAAAAATAGTAATGTCGAGATCACCGTATTTTTTAGAAATATAGTATAGATGCGATTCAATTCCACCGATCTTATTCAGGAAGCCAAAGTAATATGCATTAGTGCATTTGTAAATCATTCATCGATCAGTCCCTTCTTAAATAAATCTATGATGGAACCTTCTCTTGGATAGTTGTAATTATATGCAACTTTATTTGTGTAATGAATTGTTCCGCCACGTTTATCTAATTCTTCTTGAATGTCTATATTCAAAGAATAACCAGATCCTTGTTTTCTATTTGGGTATCTATGATCACCAATGAGTTCTCTATTTATCAGCACACAATGGTCCATCATAGAAAAGCGTGTTTCTGGTTTTGATTTCCAAATATCACCATTATTAATTCGAAGATCGAAGTAAACAAGGTCTGCGACCAATTCATTATCTAAAATATCTTCAAATACATCTGTTACATATGAATCATCTGAATCAAGAATAGTTACATAATCACCAGAAGCAATATCTAAAGCTTCATTTCTGGACAATGCAACACCAATATTTTCATCATTGTGTATAAATATACATCCTTTATGATCTCGACAATATTTTATTAATTCTATTTCAGTTCCATCATCAGAAGCGTCGTCAACTAATATTATTTCAATATCGTCTCTTTCTGGAATAGATGCAAGACAATCAGAAATATATTTAAATGTATTATATGCCGCCAAAATAATGGAAACTTTTGGTCTTTTTTCTTGCATTTTTCCCATCTATTTTGAATTTTCGCTATCCAATAGTTACAGTGGTTCCATAGGTGTTTGCAGTTTCGACATATGGAATAGCTGCAACTGTCACTTGTGACAAATAGTCATAATTAGCATCCGGTGTGATAACCTGTTCAGATGTTGTAGGTGTAGCGCTCTTTGCTTGTGCAGTGATTGCTTCGCCTGTGTATGTACCTGTAACCCCTAAAATCTGAACACCGGATTTGATATTACCGGAAATAATTTTTGCTTGTTCGGTGGAGCTGATACTGACTTTTCCAGAGCCATCATGAAAACCGATCGGAATGGTATACTGTCCAGCCTTCGTAGTGATAGTACCTGTAACAGCGCCATTATTTGGCATTGTACCAGTAACTTTGGAACCACTAACATATGCAGTCTTTGTTGCTAAGATTTCATCGGCTGACGCATTTGCATCAGAGGTGTCCGCATCATACGAACATGTACCAGTAATAATAGTACCAGAACGATCGTGTGCCTTATAGCCACTTAATAAGTGTGCGGCATCAACAGTATCTGATGTGAGGTCTATCAGTGTTTCACCACCAAATATAACTTTATTAATAGCCATAATTAAGTTCCTTTCCTGTAATTTTGAGCATTATTAAATAATGATGTGATCCCCTGCTCAACCCACACACCATTTACTTTTTTATAACCTTTAGTAACTTCTACCCAAGCTCCATTATTTTTCCAATACAAAATATCAACAGATACAGCACCGATAGTTACAGCAATTGTAGCATCACTAGTTGTTACGAATGTATACGTATAGTGATCTACACTACCACTTCCTGTTGAATATGTCACAACAAATGTGATTCCTTCAACCAAGCCACCATAATAACCAACATAATGTCTTAAAGTTATAGTATCTAACTCAGATCTTGTAGGAATATCAGTTGGAGTTAACGTGATCATTGAACTATTTGTGCTAGGAAAATCTACTTCTTCACTTATAGGTGTCGATCCTTGATACAAAACACATTGCGATACGTAAGTGGAACTTATTGTATTTGACTCTCTATGCCCGTAGCACCTGACCTGAATATCTTCTATCGTCGCATTACTTGGAATTGAAGAAAAATCAAAACTATAAGCAGCATAGCCAGTCGAACTACTAGACGCATACATATTTCTGCCATCGGCATTAGTGTTTGGGTTTTCTGCAGAATATCCAACGCAGTATGACGCATATGATGATCCGCTCTGAATTCCGCTAGTTGTGTTGTCAGATGCTGTAAAGTTAGCAGACTGACCTGTTCCATGAGCAACTAATTGATTAGTTACATCTACCCCATCGTGTAACACTGTAACCGGATCTGACTTATTAGTTGGAGTAATGGTTAGTTCGTACTCTGTACCTTCTGTAGTATTATAAGTTCCATTTGGATCTATGGTTCCATTTCCTGTAAGAGTTGATGTTATAACTACTGGATTCGGAATAGTATAGTCTACTTCAATTTCGGCACCATAAATATAAACATATCCGGTAGTATATCTCGAAGCTCGTCTACAGTTTATTCGAATACCAAAATTCGATCCGTAGCCAATTATATCCTCCCAATCAGCGGATAAGCCAGAAAACGTTAAGACTTTGGCCGTTGTAGTTATTGGATCACAGCTGCCATTGATAGCAGTTGTACCGTTAGCTAAATACGGTTTATAGGATGTTGAAGTTGATACACCGGATTCCCTTGCTTTTAATTTTATCGTGAACGAATTAACTACTGCACCGGTTGGAATATCATCAAAATTAAATCCGCGTAAGTAAATATAATATGAAGTTGTTGAAGTTCTCGAGTTCGTTACTGTTGCATAGTCATCATCATCAGTATTCTCGTACATACTGGATGCATTTGATACTGATAAATATGAAGTACTTGACAGGTAATAAGTACTCGGGACCAGCCTAATGGTAGCCATTAGCTAGCCACCTTTAAATAAATATCACCATCAGATCCTAATGATGAGCCAGGTTCGGATGTCCCTGTATAATATGTTACAAAAGAAAGAGTCCCAGTTATACGCGTCCCAGATTTATCTGTTGCTGTAACTCCGGAACTAAGATCCGCAGCAGTAACGGTGTCTGATGTAAGATCAATCAATGTAGTCGATCCATATATGACTTTATTGATCGGCATATATCTTAGACCTCCCCTATATAAAAAGTAGTTCCGTATTCATTACTTGTGCTGAATTTTGGAACTTTATGTACAGTTATGTCTTTTTTACAATATTTCTTTGCCGTATTTAGAATTGTTTCTTTCTTGACAAAAGGATCTACTTCATACGGTCCTTCGTATATCTCTGCATCGCCAGAAGTTACTATAATTGCAGTATCTGTTGTGAGATCATACTCGTATATATTAGATTGAATATCAAATTCAAATTCATTTGTACTGTTATCCAACGAAAGTTCAACTTCAATTGGCTTTTTAACTTCCTCGTCTGAAGATAAATCTACTTCGTATTGATTAGATAGAATATCTAAACTGAACTCATTTTTACTATTATCTAAAGTAATATCTACTTCAATTGGAAGATCTGGAATCATTGAAGTATTTCTCCGAGCAAGTTTTGTTTAACGCAAATTCGTTTAATCTCGGAGCATGCTCTCTTTCCATCTTCGTAAGTCCAGTTTGCTTGAATATCTAACAGACCCTCTTTAAATTTTAAAGATTCTTCTTGAGAAATATAAACATGAATCTTTTTTGCTTCTATTGTTAAATCGTCACCGGTTTTTGTGATAGAGGCAGGCTCATACTCTTGCGAAACCTGTGTAAAAGTTACATATACATTTTCTGCTTGAGTCAGATCTACTTCTTCGTCACGTAAAGTTAATGTAAACGTTGGTGTTGTGCCTCTGATCATTTTTAGTAGCTCCTTTCAAAAATATCAATTTATAAATATGAGGAATTTGCTGTGTGCACTATCTTCCGGATATATGGAATAACCAGATCAGCAAGGTTTTACGGTTTTATAATAAGAAACTGCGCAATGCCGAGCGCCACATATTCGTAACGACGAATTGTATGCTCACATTCGGAATTAGTGAGAAATATCTTACCAGACCCGTATGCCATATGGACGAGTCGCCAACCTCATACCTTCTAATACAAATTATTAAGCTACTTCATCCCAGCCGTATACACCTGGTTCCCAAACATTATTCTCTGCGGTTGAGATCCAATGCTTTTCGTTATGAGATACTTTCGCTCCTAATGCATAAGCATCTTGTGCACCAACTGGCTGAATCCATTCTGGCCATTCAATTCCTGGGTCATCTACTCTAACAAATAATGAAACTGCCACATCTGGAGTCCAATCTGATTGAGAAGTATGGGCTTGCAGAACTTTATAGAGTGTATTATTATAACGAATTCTATTACCTACTTCATACTGGTGCTCTGCTTCCCATTTTGGAAAAGCTTCAATGTGATTTAATGCAGTTTCATCGTCAACAGACGTTGCCATCTGTTCAATAAACTGACGAAATTCAATTGCTTTGTCTTTTATAGCCATTTTGAATTATGCCTCCTTGGTTACTGTGTATAATTTATACGTATTTGATGTAGAAGAGAATCTAAAAGAAGAACATTCATCTGGTAAAGTGAAAGTTAATGCATAATAGTCAGTATCATCAACAACTCTTCTTTCCATGAAGCCTTTAGTCTTATCTAGCAAGCCTATACAAACATTTCCATTAAACATCTGAATATTAGTATTATTACCGTTATACTTTGATGCTGATAAAATTTGCCATTCTTTATTTCCGACAGAAGCTACATAATCTGATCCATAATAGGCAGAATTACCTCCATAGCCGCCAGTACTATCATAATTGCGGCCATTTGCTTTTGTATATTCGATTTCTGTGTATACAGGTGGGTCAGGGATTATAGTTCCATCTGCATAATGTGTTTCATAGTAGGAACCTTCGATAGGAAGAATTTGATTATTTTCATAGCCAATAATTGTTGACCAATTTGTCGCTGACTGATATCTGCTTATGTATCTACTTGGAACATATAAAGTTCCGCCGGTTCCTTCAGAAGCAAATGGAGAATTTGCAAACACATTTACACTAGTCAATGATGGAACTGTATTTGTATCGTATGACAAATTACGAATAATCAATGTATCAAATAACGTATCGCCGTAAAAACAATTTGTTTCATTGAAATTATACATAGTATACAAATCTAAAGCTTTGAATTCTGGACATTGATAAAACATGTTTCCACCCATCCTACAGTTATTAGGGCCGCTATATAATGGTTTGCCCATCACTGGAAGAACTAAATACTGGAGTTTTGTGTTATAAAAAAGATTCTGCGAATATATATATCTTAATTTTGGTAATGAAACACTTTCAAGATTTGCGCAATCCCTAAATCCATCTACACCATCGTTGTTATAAAGCTGCAAATTAGTCAACGACGGAAGCGAAATTGACTTTAATGCTGTGCATCCTTTAAATACTGAAGCTGCTAGTCTAGTAACATTTGGAAAAGATGTTTCTTCTAAAGATGTGCATCCATTGAATGCATTATCCACAAGATTAGTTACACTATTGGCAATAACGCTCTGTAAACTAGTGCATCCAGTAAATGCATTGCTACCTATACTAGTTGCGTTTAATATAATTACGCTTGGAATTTTTGTAAATTTGTAAAAGCTATATGCTTTAATCGTATTAGCATTAATTGTGACTGGTTGTGTAACACTAGCGCGTTTATTGGCAATAACGTCGGCAGATAATCCTTGATAAACATCAGTCGCATCTATATACGAATACGCAGTACCATCTTCAGCAAAGTATGTTCCATTTTCTTTTGGTTTTAAAGACCCAAATGTAGGCATTAGTTATCTCCCATCAGAATATCAAATGCTTCGGCTTTTTCCTTCAGTTCGTCTTCTTCGGTCTGCTCTTCGAGAGGAATATCCGTCTCAATGTAAGCTCTTCCGAATTCTGCCGGATCAAAGGCTTCTGCATAGTCTCCTTCTGGACTTCCGCCATGAATGTAATATCCAGCATCAGAATAAGTTTTTACAAAAGCTTTTCCGTTGATTGTTAAATTTTCTGTTTTAATCATGTCTACTCCTCCTCAATCAGTATTTGAAACTCCTTCATAAATATAATCTTTCTGCTCGTATGAACTTCCTTCTAAAGCTAAAAATTCTATTTGATTGCTGGCAATAAGGGATGACCATACTGTTGCTGTTTCGTAACTTGGTATTAACGATGATGGCACATAAACTTTAACTGGATTTTCTAGCCCAACTCCAACAAAATTATTATTACCAGACGTTTGCTTGACTACCGATGTATTACGAAGAATTAAAACTTCAAGAGCTGCATCATTTGTAAAAATACCGCCAACTGTAATTTCACTGCATCTAATATCAACCAACTTTAAATTTGGGCAATTTCTAAATGTATTTTGCCTTGTTATTCCACCAGCATTAGGTAATCTAGCGTACACTAAATTCGGACATTCAGATATAGCATCAGAAACATACATACCGACACTCGTTACATTAGATGAATATATTCCGGATATTGCAGTTCCTCTAAGTCCACTCGCACTTAACGCGCCTGTAAATTTTGTTGTATCAATCTCTGATAAACTTGTGCAACCTTGGAAACAATAGTTCCCAATATTTATTGTTCCTGATATTTCAACTTTCCTTAGTGAAGAGCACCCATAAAAAGCATAATCTCCACTAATATTTAATCTATTAGCAGTTATCGTTTCTAATGCTGTACAATTCGCAAAAGAATAGTTATTAATAACTGCGACTGGTGCTGTGAATTCTATACTTTCAACACCGGTATCACCATAGAATGCATGGTCAACTACAGTACCTTCTGTTATAGTAATATCTCCTGAAACAAATTTATTTGCTATATCATCGAATGTTGTACTATAAAATGGTAAATTTACAATGACTGGATTATATCCAGCACCGGCTTCTGCAATATACTGACCTTTCTCTGTAATAGTTAATGTCTGTGCTACAAATTCTGAAATAATTGTAATACCTTGGTACTTAGCACGAATATTATCTATAAATAATTGAGTACAGTAGTCTAACCCACTAATCCTGCAAATAACCTGAGCAGTTTCAACGTTATTGCCATTCTCGTCAATACCTTTCATGGTATCAAGTAAACTAATAAAATCATTTACTTCATCCATATCAGCCATTGTAAGGTTCAAGCCAACAATTCTAACTCGGCTACCGGATGCAATCGTATTGAGAATTGTAACAATAGGCACTGCCGAACTGACATTCTCAAGTCTCAGAGTCGTAATGCCACTGTAATCTGGCATCGTGAAGTCTGTGATAGATGGTTGATTTCTGATAGTCAAGTTTGCAACGGTCGATGGCAAGTGAATAACTCTCAACACACCACCATTCGGCAAAGTGATACCTGTGATACCAGTTCCATCGAAATAGATCTCTTCAATATTCGTACAGCCAGAAATATCAATGGACTGAGTTAAATTTGGACAGTTCCTTACATCGATTGTCTGAAGCAAAGTATTATTGCCAAGTGTCAATGACGTTAAGTTTGTATTTGTATAACTAGAAGAACTGTCACCAAGCTTAATATTTTGTAATCTTGTAGCTAAATGGAAATCTGCAAAACCGACTTTAAAGCCAGATAAATCTCCAACCGAAGACAATTGTGATGCAGAATAAATATAAATTTCTGTATCGTTGACGTTGTCCAAAGGACAGATTAATGTTGTTGGAACATTTCTCTGACCTCTTGTTTGAACCAAATAAGAGCCATACTTAATTGATGGATAAACATCTGCATAAGGTGTTACCGTAATATTGTCCTTCGCATATCCTCTTATCTGAATGACATCGGTTAAAGCATCGCCAGCGTTGTATTTACTATCCAAATATCTAAAACGGTTGTATAGCCACCACTTACGCTGCTCTGACTTTGAACCCTGGAGCATAGGTAAGTATACTCCAGAGCCATCGTCAATCAAAGGTCTAATATATTTAAAATAAGCATCTTCATTAAAAATTGCTTCTGGCCATTTACTCTGATGCTCTTCGAACATCCTCTCGACAACTTCATAAGACAGTTCGCCATCTGATCGAAGTTGCTGATACATTTCCTTAATATCATCATAAAAAGCAGAACGCATGTTCACCCAAAGGACAGACTGCTGGCCATTATAAACATCAGCGCCGCCTTCAATGGTATCGATATCTTCGAGATTATAGCTAAATGTCAATGAACCTTCATTGTTGATACCAATTGCGGTATCAAAGTCGTATGGTAAGAATACAATCTTTTTCATTATCCATTTACCTCCGATCCCATAAATGATGGGAACATATTCTTTGCTCTACTATCCACCATCAGGAATAGCTCAGTAAATAAGTAATAGAATATAGCGCTATCCATCTCTACATAATTTCCGATTTCAGCTTTAAATTTAGCAAGTCTATACTCGGCAGTATCGTTTGTATATGTTACATTGCCATATGTAACAGCTGAAGGAAGCGCACTGTTTGTAGCAGCAGTTGTATCAGTCTTTACGATCCAGCTTGCAAAGCCACTTAAATTCGTAATATTGAAATAATCTTCAGGATATCTCGATTCAAAGTCGCTTCTCCAATCATTTCCAGCATAGTAATCTGATTTCCAGAGTACCCTATTGGAAGTATTGTTTAAAACTTCCCAAGATTCATCACCATTTTGAAAACCGAAGACTTCAGGTGTACCCTTATCGTTATTGAAGTTATACTTTCCTAAAAAGCTTACATCTGTTCCGTTATCCCAGAACATAACGATCGGGAAACCGTCAATACCTTGTCGTACTTTAGGATTTTGTTCCTGTGCGGGTGTCTTATATGGGCAAACACTATCATATAGTCTTACTAACTCGACGTTATTAGCACCTTCCGATGAAGCAACATCAGCCTTGAATGTAAATGTGCTTACTGGAATTGCATCCGCATTCATTGCATAAGTTGAGCCCTGAGCCCCATCGATAATAAAGCCATTCTTGAACTTGATTTTATAGTTCTTTCTAGCATAATACTGCGATGAAGTACCCTGAACATCGACTTGTGCTCCAGTAAAAGTGAACGACTTAGTTGGATCAATCGGATCAACATATGATCCTTCCATTGTCTTTTTATCGCCCTTATATTGCGGTAATACCGAGCCCTTAAGAATCATGTAAGGAAGATCTGATGGAAGTTTCGAAATAACAATTGAACCATACTCATCGAATACATTATTATGTCTAAATCTCGCAAGCATTGTATCGACATTCTGAGTGTCTGCAATCCAGTTGTCAAGAATCTGATATCTAGTCAAGTTATTGTCGTAGACTCGTATACAGTAAATATCAGTCGTACAATATGCGGAACCGATTGTTATACCTACAGGATTCGCCTGCTCAAAGTTATCATCTGCTGGATATTGAATAACGCCAGACATAATACCATTGAGATAGCAGTAAACAAGACGATTTTCGTTTCTCTTTTCGACAACAAAGGCAACTCTGACATGTTCGTTTTCTTTGTACTGAACTGAGATTTCTGACTGTGCAGATTTGATCATCATTTTCTGCGGTGTCAGCTGAATACCCATGTTGCCGCTAAAGCATGAAAACATGATCGTATCGTAGTTACCAACGTCTCTTGTCGCAAACTCAACTTCGATCGTCTTACCGGTAGTTCTGAAATCCTGGCCAAATATATAATAAGGAATCGTAACAACATCATCACCCGTAATTCGAAGGACTGTGTTTCTGTCATCATCGAGCACCCATCCATCGGAAGAATAAGTGAAATTGCTTAAAGTTGCATGAATATCGCCATAGTTCCAGACTGAAGGATCGCTTTCTGAATTACTTCGACCTTGTGAAGTTAAATATAATGCCAGGTCTTCGGTTTCTGCCTTTGCGGTAACGTCAGATTCAGTTACCTCGATCTCAAATGTCTTGCTTACTTCGCCGCATACGATGCTCAAAGTAATATCACCAATCTCGATTGGCCTATAAGTCCATACTTGCTCGGTTCTGTCAACCGTTAAAGTTGAAACAGTATTCCCATTGACCTGAAGCGAAATATCAGCGTTCAAATTGCTTGGATCGTAGACATAATATGGAATCGCAATATTTGAATATTGAGAAACCACATCTTGGTTATAGTTGGATGCAATGACTGGTGTTGTATTTCCAGTCTCCAAGCACATCAGATCGTAGTAAAGTTCATTAGAAAGAACTGTCTGTTCCGCAATGACAGCATCGAAATATACCAGTAAAGTATGCGAACCATGAGTCAAAGCTGGAATTGTATAGGTCTGCTGTCTTCCTGAGACAGATGTGACCTGTGTTCCGATCTGAATACCATCGACAATAAAGTGTACTGTCTTTTCAACATTACCTGTCGGCACATAAGGGAAGCTTATCGAACCGGAGAATGGTGTTTCGACAGTAAAGGATGAAGTAATGGTAAGTGCCACCATCGTTACATTGAAGTTTAAGACCTTACTATTGGAGTAAACATCTGTAACTTTGATTCGGACAGTGTTGTTACCTGTGGAAATATAATTCGTAATATTGAGTGTAACATCACCCTGCTGGATCGTTCGAATCGACTTAGCTGAACCATTAACTGTTATCGTGACATTACCAAATCCCGTTGGTTCTTCATCTTCTAACGAAGTCCAGTTGAATGAGATGTTACAAGCTGTTCCATATGACAGAGTCTTAGAAATCCATCCTGTGGTATTTGTGACAGTTAATACAGCATTATTTCCGCCATCTCCACCGCCACCGCCTCCTCCACCGCCAATACCGGTGATCTGGAAAAGCTGTTCGTCATCATGCATAAAATAAGCTACGCCATCTTCGACGTAGCCATTATTTACGTAGCTAAGTAATTCTGTGTTAATACTTTCAATACTCTGAGCATTATTTGTAATGTCATTTGTTAATGCATCGACCTGTGCTGTAACTACTTTATTTTGAAGAGGATTAGTTGAAGTTTCGCTAAGAGCGGTATCCAGTTTGACAGCGCCTACAGTTGTAGTTGTCGCATCTGGAAGTTTCATATAGTTGATCTTACCGTCTTCCAGAATCGGTACTTCAGATGTTTCATTATTTCCGTAGGTAAATGTGACGCTCTTAATACCAGGCTGTTCCTGTTTTTGAACTTTAACGACACCAAATGCATTTCTAGTTGCAGCAGGAATATTAACTACTCTAGACGAATCAGGTGTTAATGTAACTCCATTAAGTGTAATCGTTTCTATTGTGTTTACTTCCGACCCTGCTTCAATTGCGTTGAGTTTCGTTTTATCAGCTGCAGACATTAAACCATCTGAACCAGATGTAGCATGGTAGTAAGCTGTACCATTTTCTCTTACAAAAACACCATCTGTGTAAATGAATGTGGCGATAGTTCCAGGTTTTACATAAAATGGAGAAAGTTTATCACCAGGCATTGATATGTTCGGCAATTCCTGAAATAGCTTATAACCAGTTTCGTCTACAGAAATATATGCATTGTGGTCTGATGGAACACCATTTTCAAATAAAATTGCAAAACGGTCGCCATTTCTAAACGAGTTAAAACTGCTATCGGTTGTTGTGACATTAAACTTATAGCCATCAAATATTTCGTCATATACTTCGTTCGGAAGATCTGTTGACACGCCAAACCAGCTTCTATTTACTTGCGCCCCAGCTTCAACGTTCGCTAGTTTATTAAGACTCTGAACAAACGGTGTAACATTATACTTTCTAGATTTTATACCATCATCAACAACTAAATAATAATCACCAGATAATTCTGTAAGTAATTCTAATTCAGTAATTCGTTTATCACTCATGAATTATCCTCCTAGTTCTCTAATACGATCTCTCCAAGTTTTACGCTTTCTGATCGTGTCTTTATATTCTTTTGAATACTTGATGTTTATGGCTATAACATCTCTGATCCATGTCAAAGGATTATCTAAAGCGATAATCTCTTCCAGCCATTTAGACGCAATATAATCGGTATCAATTAGTCTTTGCTTTAATAAAGAAATCTCTTTTTCAGTATCTTTCTTTATCGAAGAAGCGGCCATTTCGCTCCATTTTGATTCATCGAATACAAGCTCATCTTTACCAAGCTTATATGCCGCCATTCTGCCGTTACTAAAGTCGTATTTGCTTAAATCTAACTCAACAAAATCAAGTTTTGAACCTGTATGACGGATAAATACTACATATCCGTTTCGATCTGTTACAACTTCGTATTTCATTTTGGCGCTTTCAACAGCAAATAAGCATGCATCGCATATGTATCGTTATAATCATCTGCATCAACATTAGAATCGGCCTTTTGACGTTTCAACAATGTTAAAATTCCAGTACTTTGGTTATATGACTTCTCTATAGTATGATTGTAGCTTACAGTCCATGTACCAGGATAACCTCTGAAATGATGATAAAGATATGTGCTTACTGCTTTTTGCGGAAATATAAAATTATCAACTGTAAACGTGCTATATTTATCCGGAAATCTTGTTTTTATATCAAATGTTTTTGCTGAACCCAAATCAATTAATTTACTTGAATCCAAAACAATAACAGGAACAACATTAGCATTTTTAACGTTATCTCCAGATGCATAATGCACGGAACTGAAGGTCCCTGTATTTGCATCGTAACTCTTATTTAACCATCCCCATATAGTAACATAACCAGTTTCTTCTCCGGCATTAGTAAGGCTATGGCTAACGCCTTTAACATCATCCATTGATAAATAATAAAAATTATCTACAGTTAGTTCTTTATATTTTGAAGTATATTGTTTGACATCCCAACTAGTTCCTGACGGCAATTTAATGATTTTGCCATTCGTCCAAATTTCTTTATCTCCCCAATAAATCTGTGAGATCTCTTTATCACCCCAAAATACTTGGTCGATCTCTTTCTCTCCCCAGAATAACGGCATAATTAACTCTCCGGAACAAAGTAAAGAGTTTTTGAATCTTTGGATGCTAAAGCGTTATATGATGATTCACTAATAATCTTAAAATTAATTTCAACTTTACCTTCAACACTTGTTAAATCCTTAGATACTTTCAATAACGGCGCTGCAGGATCTGTATTCATTCGTAAATTAATACCGCCAACAGAAGTTGAACCAGAACCACGAATGACTCGTAAATCTTCAACAGATGATATACCACTTGCACCAGACGTAATCTTATATAAGACAAGATCACGTTTTGATCCGTTACCATTCAAATTATCGCTTTGCGCATTACTTAAATTTGTAATAGATTCAAATAAACCTCTTTGGCCGTTTGGTTTAGTTAAATCAATTCTAGCAACTATGTAATATGTAGCATTCGCAGTAATATCAATAGTTGTTCTGCTTGTTATTTTGAAAAAACCTCCACCAATAACAGCCTGGCTTCCTGCTTCGAAATATGCTGATAAATTTGAAGACGAATAATGTAATGTAAATTCGTCACCGACGCTCGCGCAAATACAATCAGGAGTTGCTACAGCATATACTGCGCCATCATATTTTGATTCGATCTGATAATCTTCGCCATTATCGTAAAGCGTTTGAATTGCCATAATAAAACCTCCTTACAGTTTTCTATAAACAAAATTTCTAGATGTTTCGAATTCATCTAGAAGTCTTCTTGGATCATAAACACGAATATTAAAATCCCTATGAAAAAACACATTGACCTTACTGATCGAATAGGTCTCGAGTAAACTATTGATCAAGCCAATGGCTGTATTTACAGATTCGTTAAATACTGCATTACTAAGACTTGTACATATCGCTATGGCGATTGTAAATTTGTCGCCAGCGCCATTATACTTTCCAGTATGATTCACCATGTATTCATCAGGCATGAGCTGGGTAATGGTCTTGTTATCTACAATATAGTGAAAACAGGTATTTTGCTTTGATTCGTTGTTGTAATAATTCTCATAATCTTCGATTGTCTTTCCAATTCCGTTAACTTCATAAATTGTAATTCCTCGAATATCTTCAATAGATCTAGGATGACCATATTGAAGCCATTTTCTTTCATCTAGCATAAATATCAGTCCTCCTAGATCTTTTTTAATGTTAATAACTGTGTTAGTTTTGTTCTAACTTTACCACAAATAAAATCGACAGTTTCAATATTTACATTCTCTGCTTTTTTTATCTCATAGCCAGTTAAAACCGATTCATAATAATCGTTTGTTGTATAAATTCCTAATGACGCACCAAGATTAAACTGATCAAAATCATAGACAAAGTTCTTTAAAACTAATGTAAAACTGATCTGATGATTATACATCTGCTTAGGAAGATAGTTTGCAACCAAGTCTGCAATTGGATCGTCACTAAATACAATTTCTGTATTTGTTGATGTCATTCTGACTATATCAGCAGCAGTTACTTCAAAAGTTCCTGCTTCTGTTGCCACCCATGTTGCTCGATAAGTAACCTCATCTCCGGCAAATATAATTAATCGGTTTGTCTCTTCCGTTGTAGTAATCGGGTTTATATTAGCAATAGCGTACATGTTATTGCCAACGTTAATCATCTCATAGTCCGGAACACGAATTGTAACGGTATTGGCATCTGCAATATCGATATAAAACTCAAATATAATTCCATATTTTTCATAGAGATAATAGATAAACTCTTCAAAGTCCATCGTCTCTCCAACATCATAAGTCGGAAGGTTTATTCCGGTATGATTTGCTATATAATTGACCGTTATACCAGATAGACGTTGTGCAATAAGCGGATCTGTGTAATCGCTACCGACGATATTACCAGCTGCATAAAAATCAACAATGTTCTTAATATTTTGCTCAAGAATGACAGCGGTATCTGCTGGTTTTGTCGAATTTAAACCAAGGACATCGTCCAACATCGTAATTCTTAACTTGTCTGTAACTTTTGTCCAGTGAGAAGCCGTCCATTTTTCAGGAGTTGTTATTGCTGTTTTACATACATAAATAGCTTCTGAATATCCGACATAAGTTCCAACCGTATAAGTTTTTGTTGCATCATATGGTTTGAATGACATGTAATTTAAATACATATCCCAGCCATCAGATCCAGTCCCTTCTGTATAAAGAACATTGATCTTGTTCATCCCTTTAACAAGCTGCATATCAACCATAGTGCCTTGGCCAGAATCAAGATCCCCATAATTTATATCGTTAATATAGATGGATCCATTATCTTGCGTAATAAACGTTGCATGAACGATCGTTGGCTTCTTACACCAGATATAAGTCGTTGCCCTGGCTGTGTAATTATCGCCAATATTTATTGCTGCAGTTGACCCATCAGTATATGTGCTGGTTGAAACCGGAGATAACGCATCAATATCATCAATATGCGGATATGTGCTTTCGATTTTATCGTATTTCTCAAAGAACCAGCTATTGTCATAAGAATCTGGTAAGTTTTCACCTTTTTCGTAAATCCATTGTCCTTTATAAAAAGATTGCATTTGTGAACAAATAATTCTTTTTTCTTTAGACAATTCATTAACTACTTCTATCGACTTAATCACACCATTATAGAGAAATGTGCCTTTTGGATCATACAAAACAAGAACATCCCCTGCTTCGACATTATCCGGAAGGTCATAAACATTAAAAGTACTGTTCGCTGTAGTCATCAAGTCGACAGAAATTTCGAATGTTTTTACTCTGACAAATGCTTTTGGAAGATCTCTAAGCGCTGTTTGATCTTTAATAAAACAACTATATTGGAAAATACCCTCTGTACTCGGAGCTTTTCTATAAGAAGCTACAAGAGTTGTATGGTATTGATTAACAGTAATTCCCCTTGGATTTTCCGTAGAGCCGTCCGACCACATATAAAAGTTATAGTTCGGAAATGGTCTTGCCCAAACAGATGTCTCAAATGGCTCATATTGATCATTCGTAGACACATAAACACTTGTATGCGGAGTATCTGTGATTGCCTCAAGATGATATTTTGGATCTTCTTCAAAATATCCAGTTACATAAACATCTTGATCGGCATGCAATGAATATGTTGATTCTGTAATTTCAATTCTGTCTTGATCAACAATAAATTTTCCAGAATCTTCAGCTATAATTGGTGTTCCAAAAGAGTCACTAACTAAAAAAGCATTAACCGGATAGAACTCCATTTTGACTAAATGATGATGCTCATTTGGAGTCGCAACAAAGTCTATCCAGTTCTCCATGTATTCATCAGATTCTGGACTAGATCCATCTGGTTGATGCCTTGTATACGTAAGTGTTCCATTACCAATTACAGTAATATATACATTCCATATCATAGGTTCTCACCTCTTAGACAGAGAAGTAGCTATTCTTGAATGCCACCTCCACGGTTCCGGCGAATTCTTCAAGATTACCAGCCGATAATACAAATATTGATTTGCCAACATTCAAACGGCACCAAGTAAAATTAGCTATTCCATCACGAATATCAAACGCCTGACGCTGTTCTGGATTTGATATAACAATTCCATCTTCATCTTCAAGATAAATATAAGTTTCTCCGTCGACACTATCAACAATGACATGACTGTATGTCCCTTTTAAAGCGCATAAGCCATAAAGGACATTATTTTGGTATAAACTAAACATCGGATTTTCAATTACACCATTGACGGTAAATACAAATCCAACATCGTCTGTTCCTGTATTATTTATTTCCAATCCAGAACCAAAGTTATCGCTTAGATAATAATAAGGCCGCATCAAAGGATAGTTTTTACCATACTGGATCATTTCCCAATGAGCGTCGTTGTACTCTTCTGGTGTATCGATCTGTGAGATACATTGGAATGTTTTCTTAATCTCGTCACCATTATGGATTATGGTTCTTTGAACCCGGTCGCCAATATCATATGTTTTTGTTGCATCATACGGTGGAGTTGCTTCTTCAAGCTGCATACTGTTTGACAGCGTATAAACATGCTCGGATGAATCAAGCCATTGGGATAATCTATGTATGTTTATTTGGACTGATAGAACGCCATTTTGCGACATTTCGCCTTTTGACACTTGACTAATGATAACGTTAGCATAAAAACTATATCGCTCATCATCGACAAAGTTTGGTGTCAAATAATGGAATTCTAAAGGTTTAAATCTTATAAAGCTAATAAACTTCTGATAATCCTCATAAATAATATTAGGGGAATCGCCATAAAAGACGAGTTCCCCCGAAATATCAACCATATCCAAGCCCTCTGTTATCAAAAGCTCAGAATTATTAATTTTTCTGGTCTTGTAATTCGCTTTGAAACCAAAACCAGAAGGAGTATTTAAGAAAGTTTTCGATTTCTTTTCATCGGTCAAATAGTATTTCTCGCCAAGTGAATTCACCAGCCAGAATTTTCTATATGTAGCCATATGAGTCCTCCTTCCTTAAATTGAGTTGCCTAAAAGTATATTAATTCGGTTATATAATTTCCTAGCCATGTCCTCAATAACAGCCGGATCATTAATATCATTAGCTGTATTAATCTCAAAAGTATTATTCATCGAGATTAAAGCACCCTTTGTTCCACCATTTTGAGAATCTAATAAACTAGAATTACGAACTCCTTCAACAGACATCGCTGCATTGTAATAAGCTCCTGACGAGAGTAATCCGCTTATCATATTCGCTCCATTGATGACATTTGCTGTATCAAGAACTGGTGAAATAACAGGATCTAATGAATTTTCAAGCATCTGGTCTGAGATAACCATCGCATCGATAACTGCATTTCTTACAGAAGTTGCCATATTCCAGGCATTATCAACGGCCATGCCTGATAAATCATCAATACCCTCTGCCAAACCTTGTGTAAAGAAGCTACCCATTCTAAAAGCTACTCTAGATGGAGAATGCTCTTGCCATACAGATGCAAATATTCCTGCGATATTATCAGCAATTGAACGCGCTTTATCATACAAAAGGCCTTCCATTTCTGTCATTCCATCAATAAGACCCTGAATATAATTCTTGCCAATGTTTGTGAAGATTCCTTGGTAAGTCATTTTATGGCCCTCATGGCTTGTTTCTTTAAACTGATTAACGAGATTGGTTGCTGTTATTCCAGCTTGTTTATTCAACTTTTTCGTTGCGTCAGAATCAGTAAATACATCTGCTAAAGTCGTAAGATATGCGACACCAACTTCTATAGCGCCAGCTTTAATTTGCTCAATAAGTTCTTCATTTGAGAACATGCCAATGATTTTTTCGGATATGGAGGAAAGTAGACCACCACCAACGGAATTTCCTTCTTCATCAGTAGTTCCATCTTCTGCGAATAACATATTAATTGCATCTTTTGCTGCTGCGACCATGTTGACAATTCCGGTTCCCAACGATCCAACCATTGTTCCGGTCTCCGAAGTTAAACCCGATGTATTTGAAAAATCTACAATCTTCTGCAAAATATCAATAGCATCGTCTACAGAATCAGGATTCGGAACGGATTGTGGGAAGTTGTTTGCAAAATCGGAGATGCCTAAGCTAAGTTGCCCAATACCAGTTCCAAAAGCCGTAAGATTGCTTGTCGCTCCAACTAAAGAAGCTGAATCGCCAAGACTTGTTTCTAATCCAGCTAATTTTCCACCTACTTCTACTAGCCAATCAATATTTTCACTGGCTTTATCAAATAAAGTTGTGGATTGCATAGGTCCGACAAAACCATCAGGTTTTGTTTGCTCAACAACTGTTCCCAATTCAGCAAGCGCATTTAATCCTTCTACTAAACCATCGGCAAATGCAGCTACTCGACTTCCAAAATCACCAAGAGATTGATTACTATTATCGCCAATTCCAAGCCAACCAGCTACATTCCAAGAACTAACAAGCCCACTTTCTAAAGTAGTCAATGTCTTTGCTGCATCTTCAGCGATGCCTACTACGCTCGGATCGAAATTTTTAAGCGATGTTGAAAAGTCTGCTAAGCCAGCACCAAATTCTTGTGCTCTTGTTCCAAAATCGCCTAAAGATTTATTGCCATTATCTCCACCAGCTAACCAACCAAGTAAACTCCAACTATTTTGAAGAGTTCCTTCAAGATTAATTAAACGCTCTATTGTTGGCAAAGCCGATAAGACATATCCGTTCTTAAAATCGAGCATTTTAGTCGAAAATGCAACAAGCCCATCTCCGAATTTCAAGAGATTTTCTTTAAAGCCAACAAATGTCTGTTTGCCCAAAAAGAATGAGGTTAAATTGTCACTACCGAGAGAATCGTTTAACTTTACAAACATCGTTCCAGCATCGGCAGCCGCTTGAATCTTTTTAGTATCAACATCATCCATTTTATTAGAAAGGACCGCCATTGCAGCTCCAAATCCATTAAAGAATGTTGATAATAAATTTGTATTTCCAGCAAGGCTTGCTAGCTTCATAATGTTACTATACTGTGGTGCAAGATCTTTGAATAATGAAACTATACTTGAAAGAGTATGATCGAACGACTCTGGAACAACAAGATTTACAAAACTATCAATTGCGGTTGCAAATTTACTTAAATTTTCACCAGCAACAGCAAGCTGATCTGAGAACCCTGTTAAAATAGCTCCCAATGTTTCACCAACAAGTAAGCCTGCTATCTCTCCAATTTTTATAATAATTGCACCTAATTTTTCTAAACCAGCCAAAAGCGCATCGGTTGATCCAGGGAAGAAATAGTCAATAGCTTCAATAACAGCAGCCAAAACGGCAATGACTGCAACTATTTTAATTAATATTGGGCCGAGTCCTTCAATGATCTTAACCGATGAAATAAGATTTGCTGCAACTCCACCAAGAAGGAACGCAGCACCTAAAGCTACTAAGACTAGTGATAAAGCTTCAGCGACCGCTAATGCTTTATCAATATTAGGTATATTGACAAGAATAATCAAAGCGGCTGTAACCGCGGCTAAAATAATCGTCATTGACGCGAATGTTGCTAAAACCGCTTTTGCATCAAATCCTTTTGCCATAGCCGTTAACAACGCTAATGATCCAATTACCAAAAACAATGAAGCGCCAGCTACCACTAGTTGCTTCGTTGGAATGAATGACAAAGCTGCCAAAGAAACTGCTAAAACGCCAATTATCAGTGCAATCTTAGTCAGCGCTGACACAGCGGCGTACGCTTGCGCTCCTTGTGCAAACATGCCACTTTTACCGATTAAGAACATGACAACGCCAATAGTACCGAGAACTGCTGAAACAACTCTAACCGCTCTCCAAAGACCATCTTTATCAAGATTCTTAAATATCATTATTGCGCCAGCAATAAGATATAAAGATGCTGCCAACGTGACAATGACAATAGCAGAACCAACAGCTGATCGAATCGAAGCCTTATCGACCATTGCTAGTCTTGATATGCCAGCTCCGATAGCGCCAATAACTGCAAATAAAACAACAGCTGCGACACCACCTTTTATTAATTGATCAGTCTTTATTTTTCCTAATTTTTCAATTGAACCGGCAATCATACCAACAGCAATCGCCGTTCCAACCAAATAAGTGGCTGCCCCAATAATCGACTTCTCTGGAACTTTACCAAGCAGATATATAATTCCAATCATAGCAACCAAAATTGGTGCTAATCGAGCAAGGCCGGTCCAATACTTTGCAGAATCCATACTAGCAACTTTATCAAGTATTTCAACTATCCAGTTTAAAGAAGCGGACATTGCTATTAAAACTAGTGAAGAAGTTTTATTAACGCCTTTTAGTGCCCATGATACAGCCACCATCGCTCCAATAATTCCAACAAATCCCCAAAATATACTGGCAGGATTTTTAAACTCAATATTATCAAGATCGCTCAATGCGTTAACAAGCATTTTAATCGCTAAAGCAATACCGACCATATCAAGAATCGCTGTTACCGTTCCGGCTGGTTTGCGCACCAAAGAAAAAGCAGCGATAAGTGCTGCCATTAATCCAACAATTACAAAGAAGCTTCTCCAAACATGTTCCATTCCGTCAAGCTTTTGTATAGCATCGGAAATAATCCATATAGATACAGCAATTGTTCCAATTACTGCTGCCAAATGAAGCATATTGACCTGGGCTTTTTTAGCAGCACCTTCATTTATTGTTGATAATACAGCAGATATAAGCGCGAACCCGCCTATAACAACCATTAAAGCGCCGATCTGGAGTATAGCATTCCAAACATCATTAGATTTACCAACAACTGATAATGCGTATAAAGCAGCTGCTAAAATACCAACAGCAATTGAAATTTTAACAATATTATCAACCCAAATATTAGCTTTTTTTGCTGTAAAATATCCAGTGATAGAATTAAAGGTTCCTCGAACCGAGTTAATCAATTGGCCCATTGATTTAAATGGAGAGGCTAGACTTTCCAGCGCATTTGCAAATTTAGTTCCGATGCTCATGAATACTGCACCAGTACCGATGCCAAGCATCATCTCTAATACTTTTCCGAATGTATCAGTAAACTTAGCAATGTCATCTTCTGACATTTTCATGCTTTCAACTGTTTTGTCAAAGCCAGTCTTAATCGATTCACTAAATTGTACAAACCGCGATCCAAAATTACCGAAAAATTTTCCAATATTATCGCCAATAACTTTAAATGGGTCTGCTGGATTCTTTTCTATTTCTTCTACCAGACCACTGTATGCATTCTTTATGGATGTGATACCAAAATCCTTACCCATAAATCCAGATAATGTGGTCTGCATGCCAGACAATGTTTCGGAAACTTCTTTTGTTCCTTGAATAGATTTGACCCATTTATCAATATTCGCAAAGACCTTAGCAATACCATCTGTAGCTTGTTCTATCAAGCTAACGATTGGCTGATTTGTTTGCATCCATTCAAGGGCTTTATCTAAAGCATTGCCGATTCCATCTGCAAAATCTCCAATATCTATTTCAAGATCACCAAATAATCTTGATAAGACCTTAAGTCCTCCTTCAATTATTTGACCGATAACTTCTTTAACTAACGAGAATCCTTTTCCAAGTATTTTTAATGCTGAAAAAACAACTTCTAAAACACCACGTAAAAATGTAGATTCTTGAATCGTTTCTTTAATTTTCGCAGTGAATCCTTCTATTTTTTCTAATACACCGTATAAAATATCTCCAAAATCAACATCGGCAAAAACTTCAGCCCATGCTTCTCTTGCTGCTTCCTGAAGAGCAATCAAACTTCCTGTAATATTTCCAATCGTTTTGGAAAGAAGATTTTGACCAGAACGCCTTCCCATTTTTGTAAGAAGCTTTTCCAGATCTTTTTGCGCTTCCGCAGATTCTTCTGATACCTCATTTAATGCTTCTGATAAAACGTATGCCTGCTCACGAGTAATACCCATGTTTTTGAGCTCAGCATCAGTTAAATGCTCAATATCTTCTGCTAAAAGTTTATAGCCAGCTCGGTGACCTTCTTTTGCCAGTTTATTGATTAACTCTTGCGTAGTCGCATAATCAATGTTAGCCTCTTTTAGCTTATTTACACGCTCTAAACCATTACCATACGTTCCAAGCCACACATTATCGAACAATGATTGTAAATGTTCTGTGACCTTCTCAACATCCTTTGTACTACTGACATATTCTGATAAATTGAGTTTTGTAAAACTAATATACCTCTTAAGTACACCACCTAAATTGTTGTATTGTTCAGACTCAATTTGCATAATATCAGCATTATGGCCGATTGCATTGCTCAATGAACCGTATTCTTTAATTAGTGCTTTTACATCAAATCCAGCATCTTCGAGATATTTTTCAAATTCACTATTAAAACCTTCAAAATCTGCTCCTGCCCTGGTAAACAAGCTTCTTAATTGTGTATAGTCATCAGTAAATGCGCTCGAAAGAACATCATTTCTAATATCTCCGCCAGATGCAAAAATATCCCAAAGGTCATTTGCTAAATTTGTCCACGTCTCTTTTGCAACATCATAGTTACCAAATATCAAGTCGAACGATTTCAACCATTTAGTTGAGACTGCATCTTTTGTTGCAGCGATTGCTTCTCCGAAAGTTTTTGCTTCCTGAGCAGATCTAGCAGCTTTTATATAAATATCATCATAAATCTTCGATAACTTGGCATAAGCATCAGAAGCATTTTCTGCCTGGCCTTCTTGAATCATCTTATAAGCTTTTTCTGTATATTGGTAAAATTTACCAAAAGTTGCTTCCATGACAGAAGTATCTGCCCAACCTTCTTTTAATGTTTCGCCAAAATTACCGAGTTCGACAAGTGTCCCTTTTGACGTTTTGCCAAACTCATTCAATCTTCCTAATTCAATAGCCGTCTCTATAAACGACTGTTTTAAATCTTTAGACGCGACACCTGCCAATTCCAAGGACTTCCAGTCCATATATTTTAATGAACCAGCACCATAAGACTGGTTCAAGTTATAGATTGCTCTTGAGAATTCTTGTGTACTTTTACCAGCAAATGCGGTTGCGTTCGCAATACCCATAATCATCGGCATAAGGTTTTCAACCTTACCACCAGACGATGTTAACTGCGCTAAAGACTTTGTCATATCAGTAAAACCATATGAGGTTTCATCTGAAAACCACATTAGTTTATCTAAATATCCGTTAATTTCATCAATTGATTTTCCAGTTGAGTTTACAAGAGTCTGAACTGATTCTATTTTTTGATTATATTTATTCCAGCCTTCTCCAACCTGCTCCATAGTTAGCGCATGAACCAACCGTTCTCCAGCTTGTTCTGCTCTAATCGCGATACTGCTTAGTACGTTTATTGCAACTTTTTCGAGTGCTGAAAATCCTTCAGTAACAGTTACTTGCGCTTTTATCAACGGATTAAGATCTGTCTTTTCCGCCGCATCATTTACTCGCTTAAATCCTTCATCTGCATCTTTGAACTTTAAACTTTGTTCCAGCTTATTTAAAGAAGACATGGAAGTTTTTACATTACGTTCAAATTCGGCATTGTCAAAACGTAGAGTTACAACGCGTTCATCTATAGTTCTGCTCATTCACCTATCTCCTTCCATGCTTGATCAGTAAGTCTATCAAAAACTGGACCTATGGCTGGATTAATATAGTCTCTTCCTTCAACCCATCCGCCAGTTCCTGTGCCATGGCCGTACTGTAGAATAATAGCAATAGGGACTTCTTGCTCAATATGAGAGTTACAGAACTCTATTTTGATTCTTCCATCTTCTTCGATTATTCTATAATACCAGGATGCTCTAGTTAATCCTGTATCAACAGGAGTGGCTTCCATCAAAGCTAAAACACCTTCATCGCCATATTTTTCAAGAGTTGAAATATTAATTGGCTTTTGTAATTTTGCTAAATAATCTTTTGCTTTTGAAAACTTGCCATTTGATGTGACTTTAAACATCTCACCACTCCTGTTAATCAACCTTTACTATGGTATTTGGCTCTTCTTGCTTGATTCAAAGCTCGATTACGATTATAAATATCGCTTTGGCTCATCTTCTTAGCAGGAGCATTCTTTACTGCACAAACTCTAATTAATGTCATCAATCTTCCTAAATGCCATTTTTGACATTCAAATGGAATGTTATAACACGTCATCCAATAATAAATAATTTCTGCAGTAATTATTTCATTCCCTTTGCCCTTAGATCCTTCGCTATTATTAAAAGTTGTTGCTGTCATTGGATCGTTGATATAAGCATCGATCTTAGCAATTTCAATCGGAGGAATGCAATAATATATCATCGGATCTACGTTCTGCGTTAACGTCATGCATCGAACATAGTCTATTTTTTCTTCTTTTGTTTTTTCTTCCAATGAAAGATATGGCTTCTTCCATTTGGATTCCCACTTTGACAAAGAAACTAAAGAGTGTTCTAGCGAAAGCTGGATCTCATGATCAATATTAATGAATTCCTGCTTTTGCTCGTCAAACCATTCCCCTTTTGGAATGATTAATTTATACATAGCCGTTAAGAATTAATCTTACTTAAAAGCTGCTTAGTTTCTTCGTCAACCTCACCTTTAGCAATCATCTCATTTGCTTGTTCTGCTAAACCAGCTGGCAATACTTTATTAATAAAATCAGCTGCAGCATCTGAATCTGTTGCTAATTCAAGATAAATATCAGAATAAGCTTCTGTCGCCATAAAATCTTCACGAATCTGGTCATTCTTAATAAAACGACGGCCATCCTCGCTTTTTACACCATATGCTTTAATTACTGTTTCTTTGAATAATGCTATTAAAGCATTTGTGTCCTTTGCATTAATGATCTTTTTAATTGTCTCCAAAAGACCACCATCTTTAGAAAACTGCATATCCATAAGTTCAGCCTTCGTAAAGTTAAAATAAAAATCTTCAGTTCTTTCGACACCGTTAAAGTCGGTATAAGTTAACGTTTTTTTATACATATTTCTCTCCTTTCATAAAAAAAAAAGAAAAGAGCGACTAAAATAGCCGCTCTTCACACCATTTTGAATAATTGATTATGCCTACAAAGACGTAGTGCCACCGGAACCACTAGCCCTAAGGATGATGCTCTTAACTTCATCTGGCAAAGGAAGCCTAGCGTCTGCTTCAGATGATCCATAAAGAACATCCTGAATCGCAGTCATAGCATCTGATGATACTTTTGTTGAATCGATTTCGATCGTACAGGTTGGTTTAAAATCTGTTACTGGAACCGGGGTGCAAGTAACTTCCCAAGACATTTCGACTGCTGACGGAGAATCATTGATCGTATCATGAGTCTTTGCAGAAGGAGATGCCTTGCAGCCATAAACCAGGTGAAGTTTGTAACCAAATGAATCGCCAACAGTATCGTTACCAATAGCTGTTCTATAGCAGAAGCCAAATGGTTTACGGTTCTGCTGGCCAATTACAACACCAGTTGTTAATGATTCAGATCCATCGCACTGAGCGAATTGATCTGGATAAGTGTATGCTCTGATAGTTCCACCATATTCTTCTGCAGAGAACAGAGTAATGTAGTTGATATCATCCGCAAATAATTTTGTTGGTTCCGCACCCGATGGGTTCTCATCAAAGCCAAGCAAACCATTCCATGCGACACCTTCTGAATAAGCATTATTGCTATCAATCAGATATAAGACGGCATTTTTTGCACCAGTTTCGTAGAGTTTTTTGCCGAGCTCATCCCAAACTAATCTAGCCATTGTTTTCCTCCATTAATAATATAAATTAAATACGTCATGATAGAGATTATCCGAAATAAAACGACGATCATATGAACAATATGGAATCTCCAAAAACTTGTCTATATAATCGTCGTTATCAGGATCTCTACCAATTAAAGTTACCGTGTAGCGATTATATCCTTTATAAGCCAAATCGTCTGCATGGTTAATCTCCCGTGTATCTCTTTCGTAAACAACACACGGATATTTTAGAAGCTGCGATGCAGGAGGTTGAAAATAAACATTATTATTTCCGAGTATACCTCTAAATACAGGAGACAGATCTATCCGCTTCCTCGCCATTCCACAAACCTCCCAATTGCATAATTAACCTTGGGTACTGAACTTCGACATTTGTTATTCTCCATTTAGTACCCATAAAGGTTACATATTTCATTCTGTAGAAATTTTCTCTGGCATATGGATCGGCGATAAAACTTATCTGATTCGAAATATCAAAGCCATCATTAATTTGACTCGTGTTTCCAGCAGATTTGGTATTCCGTAAAACATCACCATAGTATGAATGTTCAACGATATGCTCTGTCCATACGTCTGGGGCTGTTTCTTCACTAACCGCGAAGCCTATCTGTCCGTACCATTTCGCCATTTTGAAAATTCCTTTCTATAAAATACTATGTACTAGCTTAAATGCTGCTGGACTCAGAAGCAACCTTCAGAACGATTGCAGAATGAGGACGAACCAGAGCACCAGAGCAACGAGTTTCAATCAAATACTTCATCTTGTTGTAATCGATATCGAAATCGTCGAACAGAGATACTTCACCACCCTTATTCATACCAACGTTGTAATCCTGCAGGTCAAGAGCTACTGCATAGACGTCTTCAGGCATAACGGTCGCAGGAACCTTAACGACTCTGTCAACAGACATTGCGGAAGCGAGTTCGTTCATACCCTTATAAAGTCTCTGACCGATCTTGTCTTCCATTAACAGCATGTCAGAAACGATGTCGGTTCTGACAAATGCAGTAACGTTACCAGAGCCCTGGTAATCATCAAGAGCCTTAACCATCTTGTTCTGAATAGCATGAGCTAAAGTCTCGGAGTCAGCAACAGTTACTTCATAAGCCATAGCATACAGATTCTCTTCGGTATCCTTAACAACCGGAATGATGCACATTTCATCAATCTTATCTGCGTCCGGAGCTGTTCTTCCGTCACCAAAGATGTATGCGCGAGCTCTTTCTTCATCCAGCTTGATGCGCATTTCTTTCTTGATCCAAGCAACCATATCAATATCAGTAATGTCGATCTGATCATCACGATCAAACTTCTGAAGCTTATAAATTGTAGTTGGATCTGCTTTTCTCTTTAAGAGCTTGAAGACTTCTTCAACTTTCTTAGTACCCTTAACATAACCTTTAGCCCTAGCTTCGGCCTGGGTAATATCTGCAAACATCATCTTAATCTTCGCAAATGGAGTCTTATGAACACCATTGTTAATAATATCAACCCATCCGTTTGGATTGGTATTGACAAATGGAACTTCGTTGCCATGTACGTTCTTGTATTCAGGATACAGATAGTCTAAATTCGTCACACTGTGAACAAGAACTTCCTGCGGATTTAAACCATGCTGTAAGAAAGCTTCCTTAACGGATCCATATCTCTTAGCATCCTGTAAAGCCGCGTATACTTCTTCTTCCATGCCATCATGCTGGAGAACATCTTCGTTATCAAATGCGTTATGTTTCATTTCTTCATCCTCTTCTTCTTCATCGTTAGTGCCAGCAGAAGCAAGAGCTTCGCCGACTAAGTATTCACAAACTTTTCTCTGCTCAGGTGTCATACTATCAAGAACATCCTGCACAGTCATATCGTCTTTTTTATCAGCCATTTTGTCCTCTCCTTTATCTAATTCTTTTTCTTCTGAAGTATCTGCATGCTCAAGTGTCTCTGATTCTTTTTCTTCGCTAGTCTTTTCCGAATCTTCAACAATTTCGATAAAATCAGAATCATCACTATGCTCAAGAACGAGATCTTCTCCTGTATAAATTTCAGCGCCAATAGCTACAGGATCTTCATCAGCGCTATGAGCCATAACATACTCAATGGATGCTCCTGGATTTGCACCGGCAAGTACCAGGCTAACCTCACGGATAATACCATGCAAAACATCTCCATCAGCAGTTTGTTTCAATCCATTTGCATAAATTGACAAACTCCCAATATCTCCATGCTGCATAATAGTTTTGATCCTTTGAGATTTTGGAAGGTCATTAAAATAGCCATACGCTTTAACACCGGCATCCACATTCTTTAGAACTGCGTGACCAAGCACATTATCCGGGTCGTTGTGCTGATGATTCCAGACTAGTGGAACCGTCATTCCGTCACAATCCTTAAAAGCGTTATGACGAATAGTCCTTCCATCGGAGCATTTCAAATCATTTTTCGTGGCCCAACCCCAAAAATCATAGTCTTTCTTAGCCATTTTGAATTTTCACTCCTTCATTAAATTTCAGACAATTTCAATTCACTCAAGCTCTTATCTTCAACCGTTTCCGCTGTTAATTGATCTTCTTGAGGATTTGTATTTTCTCCCTCAGAAGGTACTTCACTCATTTGATTCGCTTCGTTCGGATCAACAACGTTCGGGAACTGGCTTCCGTTTGACTGGTTAATGTTCTTGTTGCTAAGTTCATTAGCTCTAGGATCATCAACAGGCAACAATCCAACAACTTGTCTAAATTCATTCGAAGACATAATCTCATTACGAGTAAACTTATCTGCAAGTTCAGCAAGTTTAGATGTTGGAACAAGCTTGAATGGATCTCTAAAGAACGCTATTGATTGCTTTTGTGTTATTGCGGTCTTTGTAAGAAACTTTCGTCTCATTTCGTCTGCGATAGCCGAAACAATTGGCTCAACGGTCCGAGAATAATAGTTCATCATAGTCTGTTCATCTGCAGAACCATCTAAAATACCAGTAGTGATCCCTAACTGCCCGTATACGATGTTTGTCAGGTATTCAATACGTGCTAATAAATTGTTCTCCAAAGGACGATTCAACTGTGTGATTTTCTCTGTCGCATCAACATATGCAATACCGTATTTGCTTCCAGTAAGCTGCATTTCAATGTCTTTGCGACGCTGCTCAGCCTGTTGCCTCTTTGTTTCAGTTTTAACTAAATATGGAAGTTGGATAATCATATCTAACTTCCCAGATCCACTTTGTTCATCAACGACGTCCATCAACGTTAAAGTTCTGATAAGTCTCTGTAGCGTTGAGTTTGGTTCATTCATAATTGAATAAAGAGGATTTTCAACGATTGCAACGTTCTTCTTAGCAAACCAAATTTCTTGATGCCTACCAGTTCGATCGTTGTAAACGTTAATCTTTACATTGTCAGGCGCCCATTCTATAATCTTCCCAACCCGTAAAGACTGTATATCAAAAGATCCCTTATCGGGATCAATTGATGTATCGATTGGAACAATCGCTATAGTTCCTTCATCAAACATTGACATGACTGCATCTTGCATAAATGCCCTAGCAGTTTGGTCTTTGTTTGCAGAAATTGTTAAGCAATCGTTCAATGCCGAATCCATCTCGCTAATAAAGTACCCGTTTTTATCTAATTTCACATGCTTGAATTTAATCTGGGCAACGTCTAATGCGATTCGATTATAGATAGATGTGACTATCGTTCGTTCGTTACCTCGAGATAATCTATAGCGATATGGATTATATGATGAATAGGAAATATCAGTGCGATCATCATCGTATTTCCAATAATAATCCTGAGTTGGATCCCTATTCATGAAGGCGTTCCATGCGTGGATTAGCCTATCGCTGAATTTTGGCATTAGAACTCAACCTCCTATCCTAGGTAATTCTTTACTGCATCTATAGATACATTCATAGATTTTGCAATATCAGCATAGTTTTTACCTTCGTTTTTCATTTCTGTTGCGCGTTTTCTTTGCTTATCAGAAAGTCCTTTATTTCCGTTATTATTGTTATTGTTATTCTTATTCTTATTGTTGTTATTATTGCTATTATTATTGTTATCGCCAATCATAGTATCTACCAATGCATTCATGAATTTCTTTCCTGCATCGGCAGCAGCTGGAACTACAACTTTCTCAACCATAAGGTTCATAAATTGTTCACCCTTAGAAATAGGCTTTGGATCAAGATTATTAACTTGATTTCGTATATCAATGGCGTCTTTTTCAAGGCGCATTCTTTGAATGTACTTTTCAAGTTGTTTATCAGTCATCTGTTTGATGTCCTTATTTCTTGGAGACTTCATTTTACGAGCTTCGGCTGCAGCTTTTAATTGTTTAACTTTTTTATCATAAGCTTTTCTCTCGGCTCTACTTCTCTTGATATAGTTACCATTCTCATCAGTACGGTAACGACGTTTACCCTCGGCGGTCAGAGTTCCATCCGGATTCTGAAAGCGCCTAACACCCCATTTCATATTTAGGATCCCGTAATGGTAAAGCTCGTCTTTGTTTAAAAAATACGCCATTTTGAAATCCTCCTATTCTACTTTTTTATGTTTTTCATTTTCTTTCAGTAAGAGTTCCGTCAGGATTCTGATAATGCTTAATAATCCACTTCTGTCCTAAGATTCCGTGATGATAAAACTCATCATTATTTCTTTTTCGACTGTGATTTACCATACGCATAATCACCGATATCAATTAACCCGTACAACGCAACATCTGCCATGTTTGCAAAAATACCGGCAACCGCTGCACTAGCGCGATCGGCACCTTTTGCAGTCAGGTCGTCATATACTTTTGTTCCAAAACCTCCTGCCAATGCGGACTTAAGGAACTGTTTACCAAGATGCTGAGTCTGGATTTTCTTATTTGTCTCTTTACTCTGCCAACTATAATTTGCCTCTGCTGCAGCAGTCCTAGCTTCACCCAATGTCTTTTTATAATCGCTCTTTAAAGACTTGCGCTCCTCATCGGTTTTGGCTTTCTTTTTCTTTTCTTTGTAAATTCCTTTAATTTCCTTTTTATCTTGCCTGTATCCCTTATTAAGATTTACAGCAAGTCTTTGACCTAATGATGTATTAGTTAATGCTCTACCAATATTGTTCAGAACTTTATCAGTTCTATAACGTTCTTTGCCTTCAGACGTTAATGTTCCATCTTGATTCTGAAAACGACGAATACCCCATTTCTGGCCCAATACACCGTAATGCATTAATTCATCTTTGTTGAGATAGTAAGCCATAATAATACCCTCCATTATCTACGATCTTTTAACTTATTAGCGTCTTCAGTTGCGAACTTCTCTGGATTATCCAAATATTGCCTATAAGCTTTTTGTAATTCTTTTCCGCCTTTATCAGCAACTTCTTTATTTTGAACAATCTCTAAGAAGTCAGTCGAATATCGATTATATTTTCTTGCTGCGTCCATTTTGGAATTAATATCCTCTAGTTTTGTCTTATACTGTCCATTAATGAACTGAGCACCAGCATAAGTTGACTCCGGAGCGAACTTAGCGATCTTACGAGAGTATTTGTTGATCAACGACTGAGCTTTATGAATTTTAGCCTCATTCTTTGAAGTACTGTTTTGCATTTTTTCTGCCTTTGCAGAAAGTTTTCCTGCTTTAGCAGATAGCTTCTGAGACTTAATTTCTAATTTAGTTCTCTTCTTATCACTAATAAGCCAGCCATTAACGGCTTTGTTGTGTAGCTTAGCAGCTTTGTTCTGAAGTTTGTTTGCCTTAGCCAACTTCTTTTCTGCTCTGTAGTCTTTTCCAGCATTTCTATCGATACGCTTCTGATATTTATCGATCTTACGCTGCTGTTTATCGATTTTACCAACTAATTTCGCATACCGTTTTTTACCCTCTTCTGTCAGAGAGCCATCTTCATTTTGGTATCTACGAATACCCCATTTCATTCCTTTAATGCCAGAATGGTATAATTCATAATTACCGCAAGACGTCATATAAAATTCCTGCATGCATACCTCCTCAAATAAAAAAGTCTCTCTGACGGAGACTTAACTGTTTGAATATAACTTAAGTTTTTCTTGTGGAATAATTTTTCCATTAATAAATTCTTTTCTAGAAATCATTAAAGGAAAAAATACGCAAACGCTTTTGTCTTTTTTATTAACACCTATCAAACTGTCATTAACATTCAAGTTTTCATGTAATCTATAGTCAAATACAAAATATGAATCATATTCGATTCCGTTAACTATTTTCTTACCCTTAGCAGTTTTAAATTCCGATGCCAATTTAATTGCTTCTTTTAATTCCATATTTTCTCCTTTAACTATCTAAACTTCTTTGCATACTCTAAATCGTCTATCCAATCAGTCTCGATATGCTGATCTTCTAATACGCCTACAATATCTGGAATAATTCTCTCTAAATCGTCATAAGTAACGTATGTAGACCATCCTCCAATTGGGTAAATCGGTTCATTACGCTTCAATTCCCCGGTTTTAATCTTTTCGGTGTAGTCATTATACATATTCATATAAACCCAAGCAGCCTGTTCCATAAGGTCATTCTCGACTTTACCGCTATTAGCTATTTGAGCAGGACATGTAACATATGACATCCTAGATTTGTCGATTTCCAAATTGTCAGTTCGCATTGTATAAATAGCACCACTATCAATGTCAATATCAGACATTTCTTTAGTGTAATTCTTATTTAGCGCTTGGCTTCTCGAAATGTACTCTTCAATATCAGCTTCATGATTTGAATTTCCAGAGTATTTTTCAGTAGGCTGAGTATCGATAAAATGAACTTCACCGTTTACGATCTCATAATTGAAAATATGCCCACCATATGGATACCAACGGATTACTGTAAATCCACTTGAATCTTCGCCATTTGATTCAGCAAGTAGTTGCTTTTTAAGTTCGTCTGCTAATTGCTTAGACAATTGACGATCTTTTTTCTCGTCTACAAATGGTTCATAATTTTGGTCTAGAGAATTATAAATGTTTGAGAAATCAGTAGCAATGAACTCGCCACCTTTATAAAAGCTTTCGATTTCTTCATTCGTCATCCCACCATAAATATCAGGAATTGCTTTAACATCAAGCCCTTTCAATCTTAAGTCGTATGAAATTGAACATGAATAACAATTTGTCTGATAATAGGCATCTTCTTCATAGTTTGGATTAATCGTATCTCTATTTTGCTTTGGAGATAGTTTCTCTTTAATTTGTCTAAATAAAGGCTCTTTCGTCTTTTGATCCGGCTTATTAGTAGGCTGATCGATTGTATCGACAGACTTTTTAGACAAATTTGAAATAAAATTCGAAATGTTTTTATAAACATCAGTTTTTCTAATGTCTCTTAATGCATGACGCGCTATTTTTGTAGCATGATAAGCAATAAATCTTAATGCTTTATCTGGTCCGACAATAAGTCCTTCTGATTTTTTGTTATTATTTTTTGACAGATCACCGAATATGTTTCTAGCATTTACAAACTTGTCATGTCTTTCATTTGTTTCTGCTAATCCTCTTTTTATAGAAGCTTTTGCATTCGTAACAAAAGTCGTAACTCGATCCTTTAAATTATTAACTTTGGAAATACTAGAAGCTACTTTATTTTGGACTTTTTTACTCTTTTCTTTTGCTGTCTTTTTAACTGCAGTAAGGTTGACACTTAAATTCTTATTCTTACTAATAAAAGATTCAGCTTTTTTATAAAAATCACTTACAGGTTTATTTGTTTCTTTCTTTGCTGACTCTTTTTTATTTATACCGCTTAAAAAGTTTCGTCCAAGCTGCTTATAGTCTGTTCTTCCGCCAAAGTTTTTGGCTGTAGAATTTAAAAAGTAGCCTAACGATTTAAATTTGTTGGCTACTTGTGATGCTTTCATATAAGTGTCATATTCTTTTTTTGTATAGAAATACCTGTACTTAGGTTTCGAAGTCGACCCAAGATTTATTCGCTGATAGTATTTGTGTTTTTCTTTTTCAGCTCCTAATTTAAGGCCCCAGTGGTATAGCTCTTTACTTTTTAGATACTCCATTTTGATAATCTCCTATCCTAAAGTAGTAGTATGACTAGTAACCTTAATACGACTCTTCTTTGACTTTTTCTTCTTTGATAGCTTTTGAATAAAACTAGCTCCTTTTGAAGCTGCTCTTTCAACGCCACGTTCAATCTTTCCTTTTGTCTTAAATACAGTAACTGAGCCATCGCTCGATTTAACCTGGATTTTATTTGAAAGCCAACTGTTACCATTACTAGTAACTTCTTTGTATCTAGTAATACCGCCGTTTCTTTCAACTTTTACATATTCTTTTGTTGTTGGACGCAAATCAGTAGTTGGAGTTCTAAACTGATTCGTCATTCCTTTGTAAATATAAATCCACTTACCATTTCTCAAAAATTTGTCAATATATTTATGATTGGTCCATGAAGAACCTTTAGCCGCATGGGCTAATTCTTTTGATCTATATAATTCATATCCCATAGTGGCCTCCTGTTATATAATGTTATAGAGGTGAATAATATGAAAATTGCTCAGATTTACTGTCCTAGTTGTGGTGGTTCAATTAAAGGTGACTTAACAAAAGATAGTGTAATCTGTCCTTTTTGTGGAACGCAGCTTGCTATCGATCATGAAAAGAAAGAAATTACTATAAACCAGAATATTAATAAGAATATTTCTATTAGTAAGAATCAAACAAAACGAATAATTGATGAAGCTGAAATAATTCGTGCAAAAACAGAAAATACAAAAGCAAAATCAAATGCAATCTCTGAAATAGCAGCAATTATAGCCTTACTAATCATAATTCTGTTGTCATTTTTAATGTCGATTATAGCTTAATATATTTAAAAACTATCCTTATTATGCTTAAACGCTACAAACGCATCCAGCATGGCTGCGACACAGTCTATCTTCTGTTCTGAACGTTTCTTATAGAGTTTACGATTTCCGTTCGTATCTTCTAGAGTAATACAATTACCCATGGCGAAATTCATGATTTGCTCGTCAAATAACAAAAGTCTCTCTTCAGAGAGCTTTTTTAATTCTCCTAATGGAACCGATTCTGTTCTAGCACCCTGAATTACTTTCTCTACACCAAAAGGTCCTCGTTCTGTTGCCCAACGTTCTACAAATTCTTTTGCATTATATGGGTCATAACCAAAGCAATTTACATCATACTGATGCATATCGATAAACCGATCAAGATCCTCATAGACATTCATCATATCGAGGATCGCTCCGTCCATTACAACAAGACTTCCTTCACGGATAAACTCATCGTATTTGCTCTTTAAAGCAGAAGGTAATTTCTGATAAGTAAAAGCGCTGATATAGTTTCTTGTCTTAATGCCAAAAGATCCACCACGTAGAGGGAACATGAAAGTAAATGCACAAAAGTCATCCCCTTGAGATAAATCACCACCCATAGCGCATTGCATTTTGTCGAATGACCGATATGGATGCGTCAGCGTTTCCTCATATGGGAAGTAATAAGTATAACCTTCAAGCGGAATACCAAATCTCTTTGCAAGAATATCATTCCTATTTGCCGGAGATTTCTCAGCTCTTTCCTTGTCTAATTGATAAGTCTCATAGCTAACCGTGATTCCTATGTTTGGATTTGCTTTAACCCACATAGCTGGGTTTTCTACTTCCTCGATCGAATCTAAACGATAATACCAAATCGATACTCTTGGGTTTATATAGTCACCCTTAAGTATGTCAATAAGCTCCATTTTGATTGTGTCGCCAGGACCATTACGAACTGTGCCCTCTGAAGAAGTCGCCACGATCAAATAGTCATTTACCTCTTCAATACCACCTTGCTCCTTAGTACAAGACTGCTCTATTGCACCAATAACGTCTTCCCTGGTATCACCAGAGAGCCATTCATCGACAGTAGCAATCTTAACTCGATAACCCTGAAGCTTGTCTCGGCTCATTGGTTTGACTTCGATTGTGGATCCAGTAATAAAGTTCTGAATACCCTTCTTGGTAGAGGCTAGCTTAACTCGATCTGCTCGATTACCTGTTGTGTTTTGAAGTGAACCATATGTCATAAATTTAAACATAGGTCCTTTAGATCTGTTAATTGCTGTTCGTAATGGCGAAAGTACTTCATCCGCTTGAGCCATTGTTGGAGCTGTGACTGTTTGTCCATTTGAACTACGATCACAAATTAAAAAATATGCTTGCAAGAATGCAGCATACATTGATTTTGCGGCGCCTCTGGCAATAATTAAAAATTGCTTTGTGATTAACCGTTTTTTAAACATTTTATTAACATAATGCCCACCTCGACCATTTGGATCTGGGATGTATACACTACGTTCAATAAAGTAATACCATCCGAAGATTTCTTCCGCCCAAAGTTTAAATGATTCAAGCATTTTCACATCGCCGCCATTAGTGAGAGTTAACTCATTCTCGCAAAAAGCGACAAAACCATTCATTGCATCTTTGTCGTAATAAACTCCGGGGTTTTTAATAAGCTCATCAATACGGTTCATTTCCATAGCGATGTACTTATTAATTGGTGTCTCTCCTCTCATTACAGATTCTCTAAACTGGCCGTAATATATCGGTACGGCAGTATTAGATAGTGACATTGGCTAGATCTCCCCTATCTCTCCAACATAATTTTGTGTAATAAAACCTCTCCATTCAAGCTCGTCTATCGACTCTTTTAAGGCGGTAGCAAGAGCAGAAGAGGTTGGCGGATCAAAAATAGATTTGGTTTTTAATCCAGCCCAAGTAATGAGAGTTCTTAAATTTATTGGCTGACCTTTAATTAAAATGTCTGACCATTTCGATGTATTGTCCTTGATCGTATGTGGTTCATCTGATAACCCTTCTTGGTAGACAATGAATAATACTGCATTTACTGCAATAATAAGATCTCTATCGAAATCCGTGTTTCTTCGGTCAATGCCAATAACATCTTTGATCGAATCTAAAATACTTTGGTCCATGACTACCTCCTCCAAGGACATGTATCATTCGGAGAACGCTCATCCAAAGTAAAATTGATGATGTCATTCTCAAACCCGTAATGAATCAGATTATGGGTTTCTAATTTTGTAGTAATTAAATTATTTGGATCGAACACAATAGGATCTCGATTTAAAACATCTTCGATAGTAATCGGATTAATGTGATGAACGAGAATACCTTTGTAAATATCGTATCCTTCGCAAGCTAAGTCACATCCATGATCACGAAGAATAATTCTATTTCTAGTTGATCGCCATTCCGGACACTTATAAAGAACTTGATTAAGATGTCGTTCGTATCCAAATGTCTCTTCCGCAACAACACCATTAAGCATCAAATATAACAGACGATCTTTAAATCCGTTAATGGACATTAGTTCGTCGTAAGATCTAGAACGGTTCGATTTCGTCGTTATCATCGTCAGATGAATTTCCTGTATAAATTCCGAATGCTTGCATTGCTGCTGCAAATAATTCTTCCGAATGTTTAGCGGACTTAAGAGCTTCTGTCTTTGCTACAAGAAGTTCATTCTCTTTTCTTAGTTTCTCCAGCTCTAATTTCGACTTTGTTGATCCCAATCTGAGAAAGTGGACCAATTCTTGTGAAGAAGCTGTATGGTTTCTAATTCTATATTCGACTTCATCTGCTGCCAAAGCAATCAATTGATTCTCTCGGCCTTCTTCTGTCTCAGCTGGACGGAGTTTTGGTACAGTTTCGTCGGTGACTATACGCTTTTTAGCCATGATCTCACTTCCTTTCCCTATGGTTCTTCTATAGTTTGACTATACTTTAGTGTCATTTATGAGGCATTAAATACTAGGAGAGTTGATGCCTCGAATACAAAAACGAAGACACCTCGTGCGAAAGGAGAGTAGAGCCCTAACACGGTACTTAATACCTCGTAAATAACGCTAAAGAGTACCATGTGGAAAGCGATCGGGTTTGAAAAATATCCATAAAAAATTCCGCCGGAGAATTTCTTGAGACCGCCGCGATGCAATAGGGGGTGGGGCTTTTGAGGACCCCCCTCCCTATGCAAAAAAGAAAGAATGATAGAACAATTAATTTATTCTATGAACTTTTATAGTTTTTATTAATAACTTTTTTGTAAATGTGCATAAAATCGTTTGCAATGATTTCATCGATCGCACGTTCGATCTCATCATTGTTTAATTCATCACTTAATTGTTCTGAAGTATTGGCTATTCTTGCTAAATAATTGCTTGAACAATAACCTTTTAAGTTGTCATACATTAGCCAATCACTAAATTGAGTAAATGGATTATATGGATTGTCAATTGTTGTTAAAGCGAATTTCGCGTTGTTCTCAATTGAACTGTTCTTGATTTCAATTTCTTCTTTTTTCATCCTTAATACCACCTTTACTCATTTCCTTTTAATGCTTTTGAAATTGTACTAGCAGACATTCCTAATGCTGCAGCAATTTCTGCGTTTGTTTTTCCGCTTTGAGACATTGCTTTAGCTCTACTTATCATTGCTGGTGTCATTGTTTTTCTTGAACTCGGAGTAGCTCTATCCCTTAGTGCATCCGTATCCGTATGGTCCAGAACTTTTCTTAAAGTGTTTGCATGGATCGCACCAGCCTGAATTGCTTCCCACATTTTATCCGTGATTACAATCTCATTCCTCTGAGCCCCTACTCTCGTCCGGGCCTTAGTCAACTCTACCTGTCTAAGTTTCTTCTTGTCTTCCTTCTTTATTGATGGATTACTTTGAACCTTAGCTTTAAATTCTAGTGTTGCGATAACTTGAGCTTGTCTTTCTCTAGGCTTATTTTTTGTGGAGAGGTCCAGTTGGTTCTGTATCTCTGTTACCTCTTTAGCATAGGTTTTTGCTGCTTTACTACTATACTCTATGCCTTTGGTATCATAACTTAATTTTCTTGCCTGATTAGCCATCGCCTTCATAGTATTTGCATAGGAGGCATATAGTTGTTCCATTGGACTGTTGTAATCTGAGATAAGAGTTCTTGCATCATCTGTTTCTGCCATCTTGGTCGATTGCGTTTTACGAACTTTCTCAACTACAGTAGTTACACCGGTTTTCTTATTGGTTTTTTCAACAGTGTAATAAGCTTTTGGATCAGTCTTATAAAGCAATGCACCTTCTGGCTTTGTTGGATCATAATCAGAACGACCTTTAATATTAATTCTTGGTTGTCCTTTTCTCCTTGGCACATCTTCTTCCGATTTAGCCATTGAGATCAACGTAGATGCGCCCATTGATTCTTTGCCGTCTTTTGTTATATGAAGCTGGTATTTTCTTTTGAGCTTTTCAATCTCGTTTTGTGCATAACTAGACTGGTAATCAAGTTTATGCTTTTCAGCATCAATAACAACCATTGAATGGCGAACTGCTTGCGCAAGTTCATCTTCGCTGGCACCTTTAATTGTCATGTCTGAGATCAAGTTAGAAATTCTACCCATTTCATTCTGAGTGTTCTTCATAACTTTAAATTCAAGACCTGCTTTATTAAAGTAATGCTTATCACCATTTTTATCTTCGTAAGTCTTACTTGGATCACAACCATATTTTTCTTTTGGATCAAATCCTTCAAGACCCTTTAATGATTTGCCATTGTTGTTCTTAATCCTTATAGTGCTGTTTGTTGGAATAACCATAACTGTATCGCCATCAAAATCAGCTCCAGAAAGTTTTTCCGCAACAGATGCATTAATGCCAACAGCATCTCTAGAATTCTTTCCAATCATGGCAATGCCATCTTTTTGCTTATTGTTAACAGTTAAAATTGGAATTTCAAATTGGCCACCATGAGGATAACGAACTAAAGCAACTTGCTCACCATCTTTATAATTTGGAGCATAAATTTCGTTATTTTTCATTGATGGTATTGGAAGAATTACCTGAAATTTTTGTCTTGGTAGAGCAGCAGCGGTTAAATGAACTGCAGATGAATCACAGTCGCTGGCAAAAGAGTCAAGATAGTATTTCTTGATTGTATTATTCTCAAGGCTCATAATATCTTTTAGCTCTTGCTGCTTTTCAAGAATGGCTAAATTTAACTGTCTCTTAGCAAGCTGTACGCTTTGTTTTGATAAGAACTGCGCAGAAAGAGTATCCTTCCAGTTGTCCCAGTCACCTTCATCCGCTCTTCGATTTAAAAGATTCAGATGCCGATTTCCATCCTTATCATAATAGTAAGTTTGTCCACCTTGCTCTTTATCTTTTATTAACGAACCAAACGGATTATCGCGGTCAATTTCTTTTGTAATTTTATCTCTCTTTACGTCTTTTAATACTTCAAGTTTAGGAACATCTCTATGTTTATTGGTATTAAATATAACGTCTATACCAGGAGGAAATGAGCTTTGATCAATGGCATAAGCAGCCATACCCTTGATATATTTTTCGTCATCAACAAGAATCCTTACTTGAGCATAATTCTTTTCACCAAGAGAGAGATCCGGTACATTCCTACGGAGTTCTATCAAACCATCTTTATCTTTTCCACCATCTTCAGCATAACGAATCATTAGCCTACTCGAATCCATAGATTCTGGATATTCGAATTTCTTCTTAAAACCATCAATACCATTGTTGATGGCTTCATAATCCTTTATTGCCTTTATATGTTCGTAAGTATAAAAATCTTTCCAAGTAGCATCAGGCATAGCTACAACATTCATTGTTGTCTGTCTTGATCCGCTTGGATCTGTAATGTTAGGAACTCTTCCTCCAAACGTTTTATAACCTTCACCTTCAAGAATATAAACTGCATCGTCAAGTTTAGTTCTTGTAACATTAAGTTCTGTTTCTACGCCAGGACCAATATCAATCATAGCCTTTGGATCATCTTTGGCTAGTTCGTTAAGGCGCTCTTTTAAAAAATCGGCGGTCTTTAAAGTTACTTCAATATTTGCTTTTCTTGATGGATTTAATAACGATCTAACACTAGACTCATTTTGTAAACCCATCTTTCTAGCAATCTCAGAAGGACCATAACCAGCATCTCGAAGTGCTTCTGCACGATTAATCTTATCCATTCTATCGAGATTTGAAGCAAGAGTAATTGCATGACGATATTCTGTAGTAGACATTTTTAATATCTTTGCTACAGCTGTCTCACCTTTAAATGTTTTACCATAATCCGGATTCTTGATCTTTTCGCCATTCTTAATAATGTATTCTTCATTATCTGTGTAAGTTGGTTTCTGTTTTCTTAACTGCGCTACAAAAGAGAGAAAGTCTCCAGAATGTTGAAATGGTGAATCTCCAGATCCCCAAGGATATCTTCCAGAACCAGGAGTTCCTTTAATATGGTCTGTTCCATAATGCATTAAAAAATCGTCAAGTGACGGTTTCTCATTAATCATAAATATCAATTAACTCCTTCCTGTTCTTTCACATCATCGAGAATCTTACTGAAACGAATAATTAAATCCATAACCGGTAATATCTCTTCTGGTTTCGGATTATAAAAAAGAACTTCGTTTCCTTGATAGATTCGAAGTTCCATATCAATCTCACCAGGTTTAAATCCATACTCCAAACAGAATAAAGCAGCATAAACTAATAGCTGATCTATCTTTGCTGGAATTTCACCAGTCTTTAAGTCATGGATTCGTAATATCATTCGATCTGTGCCGCGCTGTTTGCCAAAGTAAATAGCATCAGCAGTGCCGTAACAATTAATCGAATAGAATAAAAGTACTTCCGAGTCCATACCATAGCCAATAGCATCATTAACAAAAGCATTTAAAGCTTTATTGGATTTTGGAAGTCTTTGCCTCAACTTGATGCATCTAGAAGCAAAGTCATGAAGCTCTGTCCCTTTCGCAGCAGCAAGCTTACTCTTAAATACAGATATCAATTTTTCATCTGTATAATTCAGCCAATGATAACTGGATGCACTCAAAAAAGCATGTGTGCCTTCAATCGCGGAATGCTGATTCCATTTCATTTAAAACACTCTCCTTATTCTCCGGATAAATAAATCTGGCAAAAGACATATTATTCATGAGCTTTACTCTATAGTCCTGGTTCGGACGATGCGGTGCATGCGCAGAACGTTTTACTTCTAATGCTGCCCAATGTTTTCCGAACAAAACTAAAAGATCAGGAACACCTTGAATCAAACGAGCATCAAGCTTAATTACAAAGCACCCTTTGAATCGTTCCTTAATATCTTTTACTAGATTTCTTTGAAAGTTCCTTTCTAAAGTATCAATACGATTATTCTTTCTCTTTGCCATGTTGTTCACTCTCCTTTAAACCTGACAAAACAAAAAATAAAAGGAGAATGCGATAAGCCAGCACAAACATACAAAAGTCGGCCTTTTATCATTTCTCCTTCATAACAGGGCATGGAATTTACGCGAAGAGATTTTTAGTCAAAATATCTTTTACTGAGTTCAGATAACCTATTAAAACTCGAAAGCAAAACTGCCATCAAAATCGGTCAAAAATATACTCTGCACAAATTCACAAAAATTTTCTTATATTTATATATATATTATTTTTTCTTTTCGCATTAATTAATAAAAATTTTTGTGTTTTTGTGCAAAATGCTCTAAAAGCCTTTAAAATAAGGCTTTTTCGTTACACAAAAATTTTTTATTTTTGTGCAAAATCACAAAAATTTTGTGAAATTTTCAAAAATTCAACTTCAAAAATTTTAATTTCCAAAATATTTTTGTGCAGAACACAATTTTTGTGCATAAATTTGTGCAAGAATTTTACCTAATTTTCTTGAAAATTTATGGCTAAAAATCGCAAAAGAAAGAGTCAATGCTCTTTCTACGGTTTAATATCCAAGGCTTCGAATCCATTTCGCAAAGGCTTTTGGATTCCAATAAGTTTCATCCACATAGCCAAGATTATTCTTCATGAACCACTCGAAACATTCACGAAGAGTGATCTTATTTTGCTTGAATTCCCTGAATATCTTTTGATCGTAGGTAACAGCACTTGACCCTTTCTTCAATACCTCTGCGTAATTAGGCATAAAGTTAGTATAGCTTTCTATTTTGCCTTCAGA
>Ga0326513_10000057_pt1 | contig 79787 bp, 82 predicted proteins | sample 2_2465_0518_D_FD_203654 | JGI IMG/M metagenome (GOLD analysis project Ga0326513, IMG submission 203654) | Bovine rumen microbial communities from UC Davis, California, United States - 2_2465_0518 | ecosystem: Host-associated > Mammals > Digestive system > Stomach > Rumen | place: USA...
AATACTTCATTACAAAGTTTAACAGCTTCAGTAATATTATAAATATCCTCATTAGACATACTACTAATATTATTATTAATAGTAGACATCAGTTCAGCCTTAGTAAAGTCAAGTTGTTCATATAGAGTTGCAAGCATACCTACATATTTAACAGATTCTTCAAAATCAAAATCCATATCAAAATCGAAATCAAAGTCATCATCACCCATAGATGCTTCAGCTTCTTTAGCCCATTTCTCTTCCATACGCTTATCATTTTCTGCATCTGTATATAGGTCATTTTCTCTCAGCTCAAGAGTTTCTGTGTCTTTTTTATACTGCTTATATAATGCAGTATACTTTTCTTTTTTCTTTTCATCTTCTGTTTCATCAGCAAGTTTCTTATACTTATCTCGTTCTTTAGAATATTGCTCAACAACCTTAGCCATTTGTTCTCTAGATATCTTCATCTTTAAGAATAGGTCTGTAATAAGAGTAATAACACCTAATACAGGATTTATAGCAGTAGCTCCTAATACAACACCTAGTCTTACAAATTGCATAATATCTGGAAGTTCTTGAATAATAGCCTCTGGTCGTTGTACAAAGATTCTATTAATAGCATCTTTAAACTTATTGATACTCTTTTTGTGTTCTTTCTTGAAGTCATGAATAATCTTTTTGATTTTCATTTTATCAACTTCATCTTTTTCTTTATTAGTCTTAACTCTCTTTTCTTTCCACTTTAAGAACATGTCATGAATCTTATTTTCTTCAAGAGATTCTAAATCATCATTTTCTAAAGCTTCAATAATAGCACCTTCATCTACCAATAGATAAGATACAGGCTCGATATCTTCTTCTGTAAAGAATTTAGCATTCTCAAGAATATACTTCATATCATGAAGTCTTTCATCTGTAGATTCTTCCATCAAAAAATAATCTGTTACAGATTCAATAATAAATGAATTCGTCACAGGCACACAGTTTTTAGACATTAGATACATAATATTCTCTAATGCAATATTATACTTAACTCCAAAAGGAATATCATAGCTTTCAATAAGAGTACATATATCATATATACACTTTTGAAGAGATACTTCATTTAACGGACATTTACGAACTCTAGATTCAAGATTATATCTCTTAGATAATTTAGCATGGTTGTTAAGAACTCTATCACATTGTTCATTAACCCAAGCCGCTTGAATAAATCTATTATAACACTCCTCAGCAACTTCTTCTTTATTATTATCTTGAGATTGTTCTTCATCATTACCAGAATTAGTATTCTTAACCTCTCCCATTTTACGACCATATATATCACGTTTATATTTTCTATGTGGATGTAATGAGTTACCTAGATAACCGCCATTGGCTTTTGCTCTTTGAACTGCAGTTTCATTATCTTTAGTATCATTAAGCATAGCAGTATGTCTATGCTTAATCCAACCACGTTTATAATTGTTTAATTGTCTGGTCTGTTTAGCATTACGTAATTTAGGAATAATCTTTCCCTCAATTAGACTAGCAGCATTTTCAATATTAGAATCTGTATCATTGTCTACAATCATTCCAAATACTTCTAATACTTTAGTCAATGCTTCTTCTTCATTGTTTGATAAGGCTTGCCAATTCTCTAATACCATCTTAGCTTTATTATATGAGTAATTTTCAGATAGATTCTCATATACATGTGATATATTGCAATTGATATTAGATACATAAGAATCTGTAATTAGATTTCTTTGACGAGCGATAATATCCTTATGTGTAAGATTCATGTTATATTGACCTCCTTTTCACAAGTGATTTTATATAAAAGTTCTTAATACACCCTGTTTGGGTCACTAGGAAGTACTTTATCAGATGTACCACCATAACTTTCTACCCTTAGACTATTTAAGTATTCTAGGTCAATATAAATTGCAATTGTAGATATTAATTTATCTGTAGGATTATCAGCATGTAACATCATATCATCCCAATTAATATCAGTATCAAGTTTTATTCCACCACTATATAATTGTACATCAATGAATACAGATGGAGAAATAAACTTACTTACAAGATAATTAGAGATTTGAGATAACTCACCATCGAAGAGTTCATTTAAATCAATGTCAATACTACCAGGTTTCTCTTCTTCCCATTGTGCATTAATAGTAAGCTTCCAACCTCTTGTATTGATTGGAGGTGGGTCATCATAATAATGCAGAGACATCATAAGAGTATTATCAATATTATATACTTCATCACCAAAAGTAATCTTTGTAAGTTCTTCTTTAGTGAAGTATACATATAATTGCATAGAAGGGAATCTTGTCTCTACTTGCATTTCGATACCGAAGTTATCTGATACATGACCGTATCTATTACCATCATCTTTAGTTACATCTTTAATTAAAAGACGTACTGGAATATGGTCTACTCTTACAAAGTATTCTTCACGAGCATTTACATTTGAACGCTTATAAGTGATTGGAATATAAGAACGGCTATTTAAATAAGTAAGAAACTTGATAGGTTCTACAATTCTATCATCCTTAACTTCAAATCCTAAATCTCTTGCAATAAATAACATCATTGGATATGGTAATACATAATCTAAATCTACATCATTAGATTCAGATAAGTTGGTTCTAAAAGCAAGCTTCATATATTTTTGAATATCAAGTTGCATTGCTCTAGATGGCACTTTAATTCTATAAGTGAAATTAAGAAGCATCATATCCATCTTCATTAAGATATAACGTTGGTTTATCGGGTCTTGAAAGAATGCCTTATCAATTTTAGTAGTATTGATAAACTGGTCTATACCAAATAAATTTTGGTCAAGTCTATCTCTATTATAATCATCATCTATTGTAGGGATGATTGTTAGAGAAGCTTTATCATCAGACGTGTGAGACATAATAGTACCCTTATCTAATTTAGCCATTTCACCAAATACATGACTACCATCAGTATGAATCCAAGAAAAAAAGTCATCTTTGAACTTTTGTAAGAACCAATGTCTCATATATTCAATACATAATGCGTAGCTTTGATGCAAAGGAGCAACAGTAATATTCTTATTAAGTTGCATTTCTCTCTTTACATCTTCTACATGTATTTCTCTATAAGCCATACTATCCCTCCTTTACAAAAAAGAATGAGCCATGATAGGCTCATTCTTTATTTTCTTATTCTGTTGTAGTATCAGGTTCAGAGAGAAGAATGTAGGGTGATGTGTGCTCTAAGTATTTATAATACTTAAGAACTCCACCCTGAAATGATTCAGTTATTACATTTAACTGTTCATCTAACTTACTACCTTCTGCTCTGAACCAGTAGTATATTCTTCCTGGTATTCTGCTGCTAGTATCAACTGCAGCTACTACGACTGGTATAATAGCGTAGAAGTCTGACTCACTATCTACTAAACCAGTATCTAAGATAAAGCACTTATCTCCAATCTTAAGATTTTTTGGCTCGTCGCAGACATTCTTATTATTAAAGAAGTCCTGCGCAAGTTTTTCAATTCCATTTAACATGATAAATCGTCCTTTCTTATATAAGATATGACTATTAGTCATATTTATTATATACAATTAGAAACGATTTATCTGGTCTCCGATAACTACAACCTTCCAAGACTGACCAATATTAGTATTAGATGCAATACCAGTACCAAAGTCAATACTTGTATCATCTAACAATCCTCTATCTGGTCTTGGATAATTAGGAACTGGCATACCAGTAGAAGTATCAATAACATCAAACATCTTATCACCAGTATTAGGGTCATATACTACAACAGTTTCGATATTAGGATTGTCTCCTAAAATCATACGATTCTGTTCTGGTGTAAGATTATTCATGAAGTTATTAAAGTTCTGCTCTTCATTTGCTGGTACTGCATTCATACCAGACATAAGAGCTCCCATATTACCAGCTACATTAGCAGAAGTATACTGAAGTGCTGGATGTTGTGCTGCTCCGATAGGTGTATTAATATATGCATTATAAAGGTCTGCAATATATTTATCATCATCTTGCTGATTTGCTGCAGCAGATTTAATATCTTTGATTCTACGAATTTCAAGTTCATGACACTTTGTCTTTACAGCGTTAATTTCCTTAATAGCAGAAATCTTAGAAGAGACAAGAGAACTTGCTGTAGCACAAAGGTCGGAGATATACTTGTACTTACCCTTTAAAGTCTTACTTCCTCTGATATGGTCAATCTCTCCTTTAACATCACCAGCAAGAATATCAAGCTGAGCGATAGATACTCTGAGCATATCATTAGTCTCTTCATATGTATCTTCGTATGGTTCATTAGTTTGACACAAAGGTAGACTAGAAGAATTACTATTACTTTGAACTACTGTAACTTCTCCATTTTGTTCAGACTTTCTAGGTCTTCCTCTTTTCTTTTTAGGTGGTTCTGCAATTGGATTTTCTACAACTGGAACAATTGTATTCTGAGTATCATTATCTTCTGGAATCTTAGCTCCTCTAGCTAAAACTTCCATATCTAAAAAGCTCTGCATATTGATTTCCTCCTTCTATGAGCATTTTTATAGAGATGTTTTTGACATAAATGCTTAATAGGGTATGTTAACATTTAAATAAGATGGTATTTAGGCCTCCATTTATACCATCTTGCGGTGAAAGGCATGAATGATTTCCTCTTTGATGCATTGTTTATTCCTCTGAAAAAGTCCTCCATGGTATCGGGGCCATGGAGGACAAACTTTATTTTTTATACTAGAGGAAACAAATATATAAATGACTCAGGTAACGTAATACGTAAGCTGAGAGAATGGAGGTTTTATATATGAAAGAATTCAATAACGATTTGTTGATTGGTAATTATCCTCCTGGATATGATTTAGCATTGTTTAATACAATCTATCATTATCCGCAGAAGGATAATAATGGTAAATGGAGACCTGGAGTAATTGACCTTATTATTAAGGATAATGAAACAGGAGAGAAGTTTCTTGAAACTATTGTAGACCCGTTATATGAGTATTATATGCTTAAACCAGATGTAATGGTGCCGAGTTATAATCTTGAATATGCAATGATGGATGACTGTAAGTGTATATTAGCACCTTATGGACAACTTCAAAAAGATATTGCTGAACGTCTTGGAGAGCTTGATAAGTTCTGGGAAAATATTCGTAATGGTAATAGAGAAGCAAATAAACGTTTGTGTAATTATCATCCTGCAGTATTAATGTCTGATATGGATATTGAAGATAATATTCGTTTTCAATTCTCACACACTTATGCTAATACGTATAAGAAAGCTTCAAAGTCTTATCTGGATATCGAGGCAGATACAATTCATTGTAAAGGTGACTTTGTAGAGATGGGTGAGTGTCCGATTAATGCGGTATCATTTATTGATGACCAGTCATTAGTTATTCATTCATTCTTGTTGAGAAATGATGAGAATCCATTAATTGCAGAATTTGAAAAGATGGCTAATACACCAACAATGGAAAGTGAATTAAAGTCATTTTTGGTAGATGCAGTTGGTGGTCCAGCTAATGCTGATAAGTATAAAGTAAATCAGATGAGAGTACAATTCCATTTCTACGATGAGAAAGATGAATTAACAATGCTCAAGCATCTGTTTAATTATATTAATAATCTGAAACCAGATTTTGTATTGGCATGGAATATGGCATTCGATATTCCGTATATCATTCAGAGAATCATTAATCTTGGTGCTAATCCAAAAGATATTATGTGTAGTCCAGATTTCAGATTCAAAGAAGTTAAATACTTCATTGATGAAAGAAATGAATTCAATTATGAAGAACGTAATGACTTTGCAAAGATTAGTTCTTATTCTGTATATCTTGACCAGATGATTCATTTTGCATCTAGAAGAAAAGGACGAGCAGCATTACCATCTTATAGATTGGATTTCATTGGACAGATGACTTGTGGAGTTAAGAAGCTCGATTATAGTCATATTACTCATAACCTTGCAGAGTTACCTTATAAAGATTATAAGACGTTTGTATTCTACAATATCATGGATACAATTGTACAGTATTGTATTGAATTCAAATCTGCGGATATCGATTCAGCATATAATAATGTACTTCTGAATAATACACGTTGGAGTAAGATTTATAGACAGACTGTATATCTTAAGAATAGACAAGCTATCTTTAATTATAAGAATGGCTTTATAACAGGTAACAATGTAAATGCAAATACACCTAAAGTATCTTTCCCTGGTGCATTTGTAGCAGACCCGAAACTCAATAGCGATTATTCAAAGCTTAGAATTAATGGTCGTCCAGTATCTATATATGATAACTTAGATGACTTTGATTATAAGGCTCTGTATCCGAGTATTACATCTGAATTTAATATGTCTCGTACAACTCTTATTGGTCATCTTACTATACCAGAAAGAGTATATGAATTTGAAAATAGATTCAATAGAGATGAGATTAAGTGGAAGAGAGAAGCTCAGTTTATGGATGATTTACAATCACATAACTGGATTGAGTTTTTCCATCGTTGGTTCCATTTTGGTAGTTATGAAGACGTATATGATGATGTCATTGAATACTTTACTAAAGTCAAGTATCCTATGGGTGTATTGACATATCATGATTTTGATGATGTATCTGGTACTCCTGAAGAAGATAATCGTAATGTATTTGTTCATTGTTCTACAGTAAGAGATTTACAGATTATAGATGCTATTGCAAGTAAGAAATTGGATTATATGTATCAACCGAGATTTGAGTTTGAAAAGTCTGACTTTAATAACTTTACAGAAATCTTTAATAGTCTTAAGGATGGTTATCTGTATAGTAAACCTAGACAAGTGGAGGGTTAATAATGGATAATAAGGTAGCAATGATATTTGAACAGTATGTAAAAGACCTTAAGATGTCTGCAACCGAACAGTATGTATATGTCGTCAGAGATGATTTCTTTGGCGACATAGTCTTTACTGTAAACTCTACAAGTCTAAGTATGATGAAGTGTCCAGAATTGTCTGATAAGTATTTTGGTAAGATGATATATACTGACTTTATAAGACAGAAGACTATTGGATTTGAAACAGAAATTGGTATTCTTGATAATAATGACTTCATAACTCTATATAATTGTAGAGAAAGATTTAACAGAAGTATCAAAATATTGAATCAGTTTAAATTCGATATTCAGAATGCAGATAAGATAAATCAGAAGTATGCATTAAATGAAGAAGAAGATTTCTTTAATAATGTATTAGCCCGAAAAGCTGATGAAGGTGCAGGAAGATATATCTTCAATGATAATATTATGTATACAGCGCCTTGTATGTTTCCAGGTAGTAAAACAACTGGTATAGATGTAACTAGTTATTATAAGACTGGTAATGATTATTATATCTCGTTGTTTAATACTCATAAGAAAACTGGTGACGTAGTAACACTAATGAGATTCTTATGTTTATAATATAAGAAGGGGTCGCTTTAGACCCCTTCTTATTTTACTTCTTCAACAATTTAGTAATACTAATTGAGAGAAGGAGGTATTCCAATTGGCTAAGAACGATAAGAAACGCTCATCTAATGGGCTTATAAAAAGACTTACTGATACAGTCCAGAATAATCTGGATAATCTATATCAAAAGACTTATTATTCTCAACCTAGCAATAAACAAGATATCGAGAATATAAAAACAAAACTTGATACATCTATTGATAATATCGTTACAACCAATAGAAATAATACTGGTAACGGTACAATGTCTACCTTATATTCTAGAATTCAAGCTGCTCCTATGTTGGGTGGACAAGGTGACGAACAAGCAAAGAAACTTGAAGAATTGATTAATGATAATCAGGTTATCGAATCTGGTTTGATGGGATTTATTAATAATACTACTACAGTATTTGACTATGATAATAAGATTGATACAATCCTTAAGTATATGCCTAAGTTACAAGAGGCGATTGATACTAGAAAAGATAACGTATTATCAGCTGACCATTTCTCTAAGGACTTTATCAATATTACATCATCTAATATCAATAATGATACAGAAACTTATAATGAGCATATCAAATACATTAAAGAAACATATAAGATTCAAGACTTAGTAGATGAGATTTATGATAAAGCATCTAAATACGGTGAAGCTTTTGTATATGTAGTACCATATAAGAAAGCTGTAGCTAGACTACTTCGTAATAAGAATAATATTAGAGCAGATTTAAATATAAGAGAACAGACTATTATTTCAGAATCTGGTAGTATAAGCATGGAATCGCTACCTGAAGGTCTAACACAAAAAGATTTTGAAGCTGCTGGTATGGGTGATATTAAACTCGAATGTTATACAGGAGCAATTAATTCAATTGTAGAAAACTGTGTGCGTTTTGAAAAAGCAGCTAAATCATTGAACGAGATGTCATTGAATTATGAAGGTGCAAATTTCTCAGAAGCAACAATTCTTGAAGCGGCTGAGAATGTACGCGATGTTGTAAAGGGACAATTTGACAGGACTATTAAAGATGATTTATCATTTGATGGGTTTGACGACAGAGGTCAAGATGGTCTTGTTGATAAGAATAAAGTAAAGAAGAAAGGTAGAGATGATAAGTATATTAATGTACCTGGTACTATTATCAGAATACTAGAAAGAAAACACGTTATTCCAATTTATATTGATGAATACTGTTTTGGATATTATTATATTGAAGTAGAAGGTCCTTATAATCCAGTAGGTGATTATGATAAGATGCAAGACCCTACTATGTCTCTTAAGGGTTCTAACTCTATTTTATCTACTAATAGTATGATGGACCAAACTCAAAAGCAGAACAATATTATTCGTTATCTATCTAATCAGATTTCTAATTTTATTGATGCTAAGTTTATTAATACTAACCAAGACCTTAGACAAGAGATTTATACTATTCTTAAGTATAATCAAGATAATAATTCTTCTAAGATGAATAAGATTAGAGTTACATTTATTCCTCCTGATGATATGGAACATGTATACTTCAAAATGAATAAGGATACACATAGAGGTATCTCTGATTTAGATAAGTCTCTTTTCCCAGCTACATTATTCTCTAGTATGTATATTACTCATACTATCTGGAATATGACACGTGCTCAGGATAAACGTGTATACTATGTAAATCAGAATGTAGACACTAATATCTCTAAGACATTATTAAATACTATTAACCAGATTAAGAAAGGTAACTTCGGTATTCGTCAGATTGAGAATATCAACCATATTCTTAATATAACTGGTATGTTTAATGATTACATTATTCCTAGAGGTCCTGGTGGTACTCCAATTGATTTTGAAGTAATGCAAGGTCAATCGGTAGAATATCAAACTGAATTGATGAATATGTTAGAAGAGGCTGCAGTAAATGCAACTGAAGTTCCTATGGAAATGATTCAGATGCGTAACTCTGTAGACTATGCATCACAGTTAACAATGTCATCTTCTAAGTTCTTACGTAAAGTATATAATCGTCAATCTAAGTTTCAGAAAAACATTACACATATTATAAATAATATTTATAATAACGAGTTTGATGATAATATTACATTAAATGTAGTATTGCCACCACCAATGTTCTTAAATATTACTAATACAAACCAGATGATGACCAACGTAAATGAATACTCTCAGTCAGTAGCACAATTGATTCTTGACCCAGATGAAGAAGAACCAATCAAGAATGAAGTTATCCGTGAGATTAATAAATTCAATCTTGGTTCTTATCTTAATATCCCTGAGTTGGAAGAGATTGCACATAAAGCTAAACAACGTATGGCTGCAGAAAATAACGATGAAAACGGAGAAGAATAAAGAAATCCCCAGTGACCGAAGTCACTGGGGAATTTTATTTTATCGACCAGTGTAAGCTCTTCTAGTATTAGCGTCCTGAATCTTCTGGTTCTGACGGTTGAGTGCATAAGTATCATTGGTTTTATTACCACCATTGATAAAATGCTCACCACCAGCTTCAGAATCTGGACCCATAGATGCTACAACATCAGCATACTTAAAGTTCTCTTCACCAGTAATATTTCCTTCTTCTGTACCAGGATTGAAGCCATAATAAGCTCTGTTGTCTGTATTTGGCTTATTAACAATCTGGTCAGCCTTTGCTTTCGCATTGCCATCAGCTTCAGACCAATAACCAGGAGTAGAGAATTTGTCATTAACACCTTCATGAATACCAGCCTGTGCAATAGCATTGTACTTGAAGTTATTGCTATCAACGATAACTCTGGTATTAGTAAGGTTAGCAGGATTACGCATAGCAAGAAGCATATCCTGAGCCTTCTGATATACATAGTCGTTATTGATGAAGAATCCATTGAATGGCAGAGATACTTCTGCGAACTGGATATCACCCTTAGTACCAGTATAAAGGTCAGAATAGTTTGCTGAGGTAGGCTGACAAGCTGCAATAAGGAATGCGCGCTCAATCTTAGTCATAGTGTTATCTGTGAGGAAGTACATGAACGAGAAGCACTCCTGATGAGGACCTGGGTCTTTACCAGAAACAGTATCAACACCGTTAAAGGTCCAAGCATCGGTAAGACCATGATAATGCTTAACCTGAGTATCGGGGTCCTTAATACCTGTAAGATAAAGCTCGTGAGCCTTAGTCAGGATAGAACCAGAACGCTCGTAGTAGTTAAGTGTAAAGTTAGAGTTAGTAGGCTTCATAACCTTATTGATAACACTAACAGAACGAATACCGTTAGTAATTTCAGCAGCTTCACCTGTGATATTATCAATGTTATCAATACCTCTGAAGTCATTCTCAAGAATATGAACGTAGTTGTTAACAATAGTTCTGATATTCTCGTCCTGCTCTGCGAGGTCTCTCAGGAACTGAGGGATGGATACTACACAGAGAAATGGATAACCTTTTTCATAGAGGTCCCACTGCTCCAGGTTACTAAAGTCAGTAACACCTCTCATAAGGTTAAAGTTGAGAAGCTCACGAGGGGTCTTTAAGCCTTTGAATGCACCTGTTCCCATAGCAACGGAAGTAGGTGTTTTCTGATTTTTAGCCATAATTTATCCCCCTTTCTTAGATACTGGTTACAGTACTAGAGAGAGTAGAATAATTCAGTGCAGTAAGTTCGAAGATTTCAGCCTGAGCAAATGGTCTGAATACAACTTCGATTGCTGCATAGAAAATCTTATTCTCAAGTGCTGCATCGTCTTGTACATACTTGAATCTTACAGAAGCAAACTTATTTCTCCAAGGCTTCATAGCAGTCTCGACAGCATCCTTATATACAGTGAGGTCATCAGCTGTAATGAACTGATATCTAGCTGCTGGGCAAGCCTTACGAATAGCCTGCATCATCATACAAACAAGAGCAACATTGTTCCAGTAAGAGAATTCACTCTCAGTAGGATTCATAGTATACTCTGTTTCGATAGAGAATCTATCATCATAGTAGCAACCATAGTTAACTCTAAGGTCACACATAAGCTGCTTCTCATTAATGATAGTAGAATCATCAGATGGATATACACCACCGATATTATTAAGAGAAGTCATCTCAGAAGTTGGGTAAATCTTAGGAACATAGTTCACAGTACCTTCAATAATATTATTGATAGTAATACCATTAGAAATACCTGCAAATACATCACCTACATTATTTCTGAAATGGCTAACGTAAAGGTTAGAAAGACCATAAGTACCAGTAACCTGAATTACTCTGTTATCATATGGATTTCTAATCTTATAGTAGAGACAAGTAACTGAGATATGCATATCTCTTACATAAGAATAGCTGGAGTTCTCAGATGTAAGGTCAAGACCAGATTCGGTACCTGGAATGATGGTTGTACAATCTTCATAACTCTTAACTTTACCGATACCCATATCCATATAGCACATGAAGTCACCACGATAAGCTGCAAGTCTCTGTATTGCAAGCTTTACATCATTATCGTAGTTAGCATCAAATACTGCGTTAGGGAAGTAAATATCAAGATTAAAGATATCCTTATCGAATTCACCAGCATAGAATCTATAATAATGCTTCTGATAAATCTTATCTGCTGCATAATGAATGAATACTTCCTTAGAAGTATAATCAGCAGCTTCATTATTGTTGGAAACAAATACAGCCCAGCCAGTCTCTTGAGCAATTTCCTTAGCTTCAGCTAATGTCTTATTCATAGACTCAAAGCAAACTCTGCTCATCTGTTTAGCTTTAGTAGTAGGAACTATAAAGCAATTTTTCTCTACAACAGTATCACCATTCTTAACGCATAGTGTACCAGGAATCATATTAATCTTAACCTTAACAAAGTTCTCTGGAATTACAGGAGCATCTGTAAGATTAAGTGTCTCTGAAGAAATGATAGTACCATTCTTCTGACCAGTAACTTCAATAATTTCTGCCATAGAAGTTCCATAGTCACCATTAACTGGCTTAGAAACCCAAGTTTCATCAAGAGCGATGAATGGAATAAATTCTGTAGCAGAAGTATCTTTTGTTCTAGTAAGATTATAACCGTTAGAACCAAATTCGAGTCTTTCGATAATCTGTTTATTGGTTCTAATCCAGTTATAATAATAACCCTTAGCGATGAGGTTAGTATTGATAGAAGTCATGTTTTCCCAATCACAATATGTATTTACGGTGATAATATCATTATCAAATACATCGAGATGAGCGTAGTCATAAACATAAGTCATTCTCTTAAGCAGGTTGGATACTGCATAAGAATTAAATGCCTTATACTTACCATTTGTAGCATGACCAAACAGAATATCGTAAGTACCAATAAGGTCTGTGTCATTTGTCTGAAGAATGAGCTGAAGAGTTTCAAGAAGTGCATCATAAGACTCATAGTAAGTCTTAACAGAAATCTGGTTAGAGTTATAGTTTACTGTGCTTTCGATATCGAAAGTATAACCAGTACCATCATTTCTATTATAAGGATTAAGTGAGAACCAGAATGTCTCAAGCTTCTTAGAAGTTGCGTAATTATAAACACTAAGCTTATAAATAGACTTCTTCATAGTTGTAGAAGAAGCAGCATCATATTCGATACCGATAGTCTTGATAGATTCACCACGACCGTTATCGAAGATAGAGAACATTGGGAATACCCACTCAGAAATGATGTAACCGCTAGCCTTTGTCATAAGGTCATTCATAAGTCTAACAGTATTATCATAAGGAGAAGTATCGATAATATCATCCCCGCTAGCGTAAACGATATTGTCTTCATCGATTTCCTTACTATCATCACCAGACTTCATAGTAACCTTACCCTGAATAAGAGCATATTCTGGATAATTGTTATCATAGCTAGAAGTATTCCAGCTAGGCTGAACAATACCCTTAAGGTCAGATACACTAGTAAAGAACCTAGTAATGTCAACTTTAGTAGCAATATCCTTAAATGTTGTTGCACCGTCAGTACCGCTACCTTTAACAGTAGTCCAATAACCAGTGTAGACACCACTACCTTCAGCAGTCTCTTCAACTACATACTTCATAATGGTATATCCAGCACCAGTATTTGAATAATCCTGATATGCTTCCTTGGTATTATCGATTGACTTACCGTCACCATTGTTGTCATCAATAATATCATTAGCAGCGTCAAATACAGAAGAATAAGTCTTCTGCTTTCCGCTTTCAAGACCAGTTGTAATGTTTGTAATCTTTCTTACCTGAGTCTTACCGTCAGAATTGATGTTGATAGTCCTGTCGTCAGCGTCATAGTATACAGACTGAGAGAAACCAGAAAGAATACCAGTACTTTCAACGCCATTAGGAATAAGCTTAGAAAGGAATCTATTATCAGGTGTATCTTCATTAGCGACTACATCGATAATATAATTTTTATAAAGGTCATATCTTTCTTTATGCTCGTTAAGTTCAACGTTAGCAAACTTATAATCATTATCATTCTTAATGCTAAACATAAGAGGAGCAATAGAATACTTTGCATCGCCGCTACCGATAGCAATAGAACCAATAAGAGATGGATTATCACTATCTGGTGTAATAGTTACATCTTTATACTTAGTAAGAACAACAGCAAGAGTTGCATTACCAAGAGTAGCGTCATCAAGAACAGCTCTCTTTGCAAGAATAGCAGCACCGTTATTAACGTTCATAGAAGCCTGGAACAGAGGCTGACCATACTTCTTGAAATCAACGTTATCCTGTGTGCCATATCTATCGTAGAAATTGTTACCATAAGATAAAGTGATACCTTCAGGACCCTTAACAGAAGCAAAGGTACTGAGATATGTAACTGCATCGGCAGGATTTGTAGTGGTAACTGGTACCATTGCAGTAGCCTGAGAGTTATCATACACTTTAAATTGTGTACCAGGATATCTACTCATGTTTTATCCTCCTTTATTAAAAATTTTGTTATAATATTTTATTATTTGTGTGTGTGGTTAGTCAAGTAGTATGTTAGGCTACTAGACCATTTATCTTTATGTTAAAAATCTACGACTCTCAATCCATCATAATCTTCTCAAGAGGAGAGTCTCTATTATTATCATTAGTAATTGATGAAATAACAGCTAAATCCCATTGTTCAGCTTGAATAGCTGTAAAGGGTGATGTTCCTCTAGGTACATCTCTGATAGCAATCCATTGGTACTCATTATTATCATTACTATTGGTGAGTCTAAATGGAGTATCAATATCTTTATTAGAACGGCATAGCTCTCCAATTACAACTCCAATAAGTTGTAGAGATACTCCATATCCGTTACCAGTGATTTGAGCATTTCTTAAAAAGTAATTCTGAAGTTCATCATAAGGAATATTATTAGGAAGTGAGCCTGTATCAAGTGCAGAATACCAACGTTGGATATTCTCTGCATCTTGAGAGATATTATAGTTTACAACGATAACTCCTTCTTTATAATATTTCAGAATACGATAATCTTCAGGTTTGTTATTCTTTGTTAATACAATTCCCTTAGCAATTTCAATCTCATCTGGTTTAGTGAGAAATGTATTAGGAAATTTAAAGTTTCTTAGCTTTCCGATTGGTTTATCATTCTTGTCAAAGAGAGCATAAGGTATTACTCCAAACAGAGCAATACATTCACCAATAAACTCTGCAAGTTTATTAGAAAAGAACTTCTCAGGAACATAGAATTTAAAACAACCATCATTAGCAAATACATAAGAGTCACCTTTAACTTTAATGAAACTAGGTGTATCCATGTATATCGCCTCCTATCTATATCAATTTATTACTTGGATGTTAAAGGTATAAAAATTGTGGGTTATATATAATAGATATGAAGAGACCTAGTCTCAAATATATTTTAAGGAGGACATTATTATGTCTAAGAGAATGAAAAAGAAGAAAATGAGATACGCTAAGCTTGGAGATTTTAAAACACCAAGCAGGATTCTTTATGAAGGAAGAATAAAAGGTTATAAAGTAGCTATAGTAAATGTATGTGGTAGAAATCCCTCCGCATATATCCAAGTACCAGAGGATTTAGCTGATATAGTTTTTGAATTGCTGCCAGTACATGGTGGTTGTTCTTTTAACGAAAAAATCTTCTTTAATGGAAAAGAAGAAGATGAAGGCTACAGATGGGTTGGCTGGGATTATGGTCACTTATGTGATTATACTCCACCCATTGACAAAAACCACAAGTATTCTAAAGAATATCTCAATCGTCCTAGACATACTACAGAAGAAGTATATCGAGATATCATCAGAGCAGTAAAAGAACTTAGATATATTAATCAGGCTAAAAAAGATTTCTATTTCGAAGTTAATACAAATAAAGGTAAAGGTGATAATTATTATTGGGATGACTTGAAAGAACAATTTAGAAGTCTTGAAGTTGCAATATCATCACCAGTAAGAGAGTGGAGTAAACTCTGGCTTAAAGGACTCTCTTCTGTTGGATTCAATACACCAGAACAGCAGATTAAGGTAATCGATTATATAGGTTACATAATTAGTATGGCTAAATTAGGTGAGTTGAAAATTATTTCTGAAGATTAAGACTGATAAAGAATGGTGAGTGTTAAACTCACCATTCTTTTTTATATATTATTAACGTGTAAGAGGTTACCGTAAACGGTTATAAAGACTCCACAACCTCTTGGAGGTAATATGAAAATATCCGACCAATATTATTTTATGAAAAAGGATTGTTCAATAAATCTCGGACGGTTTCCATCCAGACACATCCAAGAAATTTTAAAACCGTCTGGTTCAATCCAAATGTACTGGACATCAGATACTCCTCATTTACTTGAGAAAGGAATTCCTGGAGGAATTCTGTTCTTTAGTCTTGAGAGGCATAATCTTTATATAGATAAGATAGTAATAGAATCAGACTGCTGCTGTAAAGTGAACGTATATAAGAAAGGAGATAAGTATGTCATGAAAATTAAAGCTGTTATGAAAGGAGGCGAAAGCAATGGCTGATAATATCAACATCAACGGAATCGATGAACATGGTATTTCATACTCACTATACTTAGATGAGTGTGAATTTTATGACGAAGAGCCGCTCAGTTATGACGAGTGGCTCGAACAGGAGAAGTATGAGCAGGAGCAAATTGACAGAATGCTCCTTACCGACTCTGAAAGGTATGGAGAGGAGGATTAACTTTTAGAGTCAAGAAGGAAGGCGGGACTTTACATCCCGCCTTCTTTTTTATCGTCTTACCATTACTACCTTAATAGCACTTGTGATTTCTGTATCTGTATGAAGAGTAATCTTCTTGCTTTCTGGATTATAGCTCCACTTAATATCACTAGGAACACCTTCTGTAGTGATATTTGTTTTTTGTGTGCTATCCTTCTTAGCAATGATTTCATCATACTTATAATCAGATTCAGTTGCTTCAGATGTACCAAGTACGTGTAATTCGAATACACGATTTTCATGGTAATCTTCTACAAGCTTAGGAATGAGTACTTCTGCATCGATTGTTGTATCTGCCGCATTAACAGTAATCTCATCAGAAATCCACATATAAGTACCCCAAGGATTCTTACCACAAAGCAGAGTTTCAAAGATTTCAGAGATAGTCATACCCTTAAGAGAATCTCCTTCTTTAAATCCACCCATAGGATATTTAACAGTAGAATTCAATACGGTCTTACCATCTGCAGTTTCACAAGCATAATCATCTTCTTCTACTCCATCCTTAGGATATAACATAAGGCACATGAGTTGAGCAAATGTAAGCTTGCGGAATTTAGTACCCTTCTTAATACCACCTACAGATACAGTAGTACCATTTTCAGAAAGGTCTCTAAAGATATCTGCATCAGCGATATGCATAAGAATATGATTAAGTTCACCTTTAGTCACATATCTATTGTCTTCTTCCCAATGCATAGGATGAATACATCTATCATGTGGTGGAGGTGGAGGAGGGCAAGGTTTAGGTGGTGGGCATTTACGTCCAGGAACAAAATAAGTATTTGGTACTGGATTAGGTTGTGCATCATCATAACCGTCTACATAATAATCTGGTCTATATGGACCAGGAGTAGGTTTATCAGAGTAAGGTCTATTGATAACTTCTGGTCTCCTGAAATACTCTCTTGGATTTGGAGCAGGCTTAGGTGGTGGAGGAGGGCAACAACCATCATCCACACCAGAAACCAATTCAGGTTTATCATTATCAATGAAGGCACTCTCAAATTCATCATAGAAATCGTTTGCCATATGTCTTCACTCTCCTTTTTATACTACAATTACTGCTACATATTTACCAGAAGAAATTTCATCAGTCTTCTTAAAGATAATAGTGATTTCTTCATCAGTAAAATTAACAGATACATCTGCTAATACCATTTCACCAGTATTTACTTCATATAAATTTACAGATGGATACTGATTTGCTTCGATAGTAATATCGTCAATTACCCAAGAACAATCATTATTTACATCTGCGGTAAGAGCAGGATTAGATTTACGATAGATATTAATATTAGAACCACCGCCTCCACCGCCAGAACCAATAGTAACCCACTCGTTACCATTATAATATTTCAGTTTGTTTTCAGTTGTATTAAAGATAATCCAGCCTTTAGCAAGTTTGGTTGTAGGGTCAACAGCAACTTTCTGAATTATACAATTTAAAAGCTGATTTTTAGCAAGGTTAAGGTTAGTTAAAAACTTCATATATTAACACCTCCTTTATCCATTCCATTTAACTGTAGCATTTGGCGCACCCCAAGGAGCACCAGATATACTTCCCTCTGGTTTATTTATAGTAATAGATGTAAGAGATGTACATTCAGCAAATGCACCACCACTAATACTAGTTACACTACTAGGTATAGTAATAGATGTAAGAGATGCACAACCAGCAAATGCATTACCAATAATACTAGTTACACCATCAGGTATATTAATAGATGCAAGAGATGTACATCCAGCAAATGCGTTAGCACCAATACTAGTTACACTATCAGGTATAGTAATAGATGCAAGAGATGCACAACTACTAAATGCAGCATCACCAATACTAGTTACACCATCAGGTATAGTAATAGATGTAAGAGATTTACAACTAACAAATGCACCACTACCAATACTAGTTACACCATCAGGAATAGTGATAGATTCAAGAGATGTACAGTTAGAAAATGTACCCTCACCAATAATACTAGTCGCACCATCGGGTATAGTAATAGATGCAAGAGATGTACAACCCATAAATGCATAAGCACCAATACTAGTTACACTATCAGGTATAGTAACAGATGCAAGAGATGTACAACCCATAAATGCATATTCACCGATACTAGTTATTCCATTAGGTATAACAATAGATGACACTTTTCTAGAAATAATATTTTCTAATAACATACTAACACCTCCATTTATCCATTCCATTGAACTGTAGCATTTGTTGCACCCCAAGGAGCACCAGATATACTTCCTTCAGGTTTATTTATAATAATAGATGTAAGAGATGTACATCCATTAAATGTTTTACTACCAATATTGGTTACACTACTAGGAATAGTAATAGATGTAAGAGATGTGCATCCTTTAAATGCTTCATTACCAATATTAGTTACACCATCAGGTATAGTAACAGATGTAAGAGATGTACATCCATTAAATGTTTTACTACCAATACTAGTTACACCATCTGGTATAGTAACAGATGTAAGAGATTTACATCCACTAAATGATTCATTACCGATACTAGTTACACCATCGGGTATAGTAATAGATGCAAGAGCTGTACATCCACTAAATGCATAAGCGCCGATACTAGTTACACCATCGGGTATAGTAATAGATGTAAGAGATGTGCATCCTCTAAATGCTTCACTATCAATACTAGTTACATCTTTAGGTATAGTAATAGATGTAAGAGATGTATTCCCTCTAAATACTCCACTACCAATACTAGTTACACCATCGGGTATAGTAATAGATGCAAGAGATGTACAACTCATAAATGCTTTATTACCAATACTAGTTACACTATCAGGTATAGTAACAGATGTAAGAGATGCACAATTAGCAAATGCACTGTCACCAATACTAGTCACACCGTCAGCTATATCAATTGATGAGATAGTTCTTTCTATATATTCTTTTAGATAATCCATATCAAATTTTATAGAAAACATGTTTTCTGTAATAAAATTATATACACCATTAGCAGTAGGCACTTGTCTATCGGTACTACTCTCATCAATAGTAATGGTAACATCTTCGTTTTGAATCAGTATATTAGCACCCCAAGGATAACCAGTTCTAGATTTATAGTCTTCAAGTATTAATATATCACAATTACTAAATGCATTGTCACCAATACTAGTTACACTACTAGGTATAGTAATAGATTTAAGTGATGTACAACCATCAAATGCATTGTTACCAATACTAGTTACTCTATTAGGTATAGTAATAGATATAAGGGATGTACAACCCATAAATGCTTTATTACCAATACTAGTTACACTATTATATATAGTAATAGATTTAAGTGATGTACAACCAGAAAATACACCCTCACCAATACTAGTTACTCTATTAGGTATAATAATAGATGTAAGAGATGTACAATTTCTAAATGCATTAATATCAATACTAGTTACACTATCAGGTATAGTAATAGATGTAGGAGATGTAATAGATTTAAGTGATGTACAACCATCAAATGTAGCTTCATTAATTTTAGTTACTCTATTAGGTATAGTAATAGATACAAGAGATGTACAACCCATGAATACACCAGCACCAATACTAGTTACACTATTAGGTATAGCAATAGATACAAGAGATGTACAACCATTAAATGCAAGTTGGTCGATTTTAGTTACACTATTAGGTATAGTAATAGATACAAGAGATGTACAACCAGAAAATGTATCGCTATAGATACTAGTTATACTTGTATTAGAACCTATAATAACACTTTTTGGTTTATTATTAGACTTAATATAAGTTTTAAAATCAGATAATGTATCAAACGTATGTAGTGTTATTTCGTCGTCTATTACATTTATTTTCCCTTCATCAATTTTAAGTGTTTCTCCTTCGATATTACACCATTCTTCGCCGTTATAGTAATATATTGAACCCATAGTTTCATCTTCATCAATTAGTAAACAAGTTCTACCTACGAATAAATTAGTGTCTGGAAGATTATAAACTTTTTCTGGGACAGCTAGTTTAATTTCATTTCCCTGAAAATCTAAGCATGTGTTAATTTTCATATACATTAACCTCCTTTGTATTAATCATTAGAGAATGGGTCGTTTATAACATACTCCTCGTATCCAGATGGGCTACATTCACAATAATGTGGTGGAGATACTGGTTCTGGACACTGAGGTACAAAATCAGGAATCATACCATCAAAACACTTTACAGGCTTAATAGAAATGATATTCTCGATACCGATTCTAAGAAGCTTGCTTTCATATGCATCAGAGTAATCTACAATAATTGCAGTTACATCAATCATATGAGGCTTATCAATAAGCTTTTCAATACCCTTAGAGCATTCAAAGTCAATGATTCTTGCAGCAAAAGTACAAACTCCACGAGTCTGACTAACTGCTTTAATCTCATAAGTTTCATTCTCATGAATGTCAAATGTCTGTACGTGACCATGACAATCCACATAACGAACAGATAATACTGTTCTTCCTACAATACCAACTTTGCCATGATAATGTGGATGACAATGATGGTGAGGAGGAGGGCATGGATGTGGCGCTGGGCAAGGTCTAGGGCCACAATTATAATCATCAAAATGTGATACATTCTGATAGTAATAAACAGGCTTCTTCATATAGAATATCCTCCTTTATAATCAATTTTATATGTATGTTTTGTTAGAATAGATAGGTGGAACTTTATAATAAAATGCTCAAAAGGAGGTATTCTCATATGCTTATTGACCAAGCTAAATTTATATATGACTTTACTACACCAGATGTAGAAGTAACAACAGAAGGTGCTTTATTAAATGAAGCAGCAGCTACTTCAGAACATTTTAAAACTGAAGTACTTGATGTAGATAAGTTTATCAAGAATAATATACTTAAAGAAGTATCTAATCCTGTATTCTTTAATGGTCCAACTCCAACAGAAGATGGATTGTTAAGTAATGAAATCTTTGGTATCACTAAAGCTGAACGTGCTGGTATATATGCCTATATTAATCTAGGTGGTCAGTTTATTCAGCCATTAATCTATAAGACATTACTTAAACTCAATGGTAAAATCGCAGATGTAGTAAATGGTACAGATTATTTTATCATTAATGATAAAGGAGAACTTGTACAGAGCGATGATGGTGATACTGGTATTGACTGGTTAAAGAAAAACTTCTCTAAGATTAAGTTTAAGAAGAATGAATCTGCATCTAGAAATAAGAGAATTGATTTTATTGAGAAAGTAAAAAATAAGATGTGGGTAGATAAGTGGGTTGTTATTCCTGCTTATTATAGAGACGTAGATACTAGAGATGCTGGTATCGGTGTAGGTGAAATCAATAAACTCTATAGTAGCTTGATAATGGCTACAAAAGCACTTAAAGAAACATCTGGTTATGGTCTTACATTAAGTGATGTCACTAAAGCAAGAGTACAGAATATCTTAGTACAGATTTTTGACTGGTTTGGTAATGGTACTACTATTAATGGACAAGAAACTCCTGCTAACTTACCTGGTAAGATGGGTCTTATTAAACGTGGTACATTGTATAAGACTATTGACTATTCTGCTCGTCTAGTTATGTCTGCTCCTGATGTAAGTGGAGAAGATATAGATGACTTGATGATTGACATGGACCACTGTGCATTACCGCTTGCTGCAGCGCTTTGTTGTTTTAAGCCATTTATCATGTTCTGGTTAAGACGTTTCTTTGAGAATAGATTTGCTGGTAAATTAGAGTATCCTATTATGATTAATGATAAAGAGTCTGTCATGGTTCCTCTAGTAGACTATCAAATTGCATTTTCTGATATAGAGATTGATAAACAGATTGAACGTTTTATTCATGGCTATAGTAATCGTTTTATTCCTATTGAAATTCCAGTAGATAAAGAAGAGTTTGCTAGACGTGCTAAGAATCATCAAATAGTAGGAGCTATTTCTGGTAAAGAAATTAAAGATTTGAAAAATTTAAATTTTTGGATGGGATTTACTGGATATAAACTTAATAATTCAGAAGAATATAAAGAGACTAAACAAGATTATTCAGAAACTCTTAAAGTAAATAGACGTATTACATGGTGTGATTTATTCTATATGGCAGCATGTGATGTTACATCAGATAAGATGTGTCTTATTACTCGTTTCCCTATTGACTCTTATCTTAACCAATATCCTACAAAGGTTAGAATTAAATCTACAGTTAAAACTGCACCTATGGTTATTCAGTCTGACTTTGAAGATAATATGAAATTATATAAGTGGTATCCTGTTATTGAAGATACGGACATTAACTCTAATACATCTCCAGTATTTGAAGATACTCTTTCTATTAGTAATGGTCTTATTGAAGCTATGGGTATGGACTATGATGGTGATACAGCAATTGTTAAACCAGTGTACACAATTGAGGCTAATCAGGAATGTGAAAAACAAGCTAACGCAAAGATTCAGGTTCTTGGTATGAATGGCTTCACTACAAGAGGTGTATCAAAAGAAAACATTCTTTGTCTATATGAACTTACTATTCATCCAGATAAAAGTGTTAAGTTTGTTAATCCAGAGTTCTAAAATTGTATATCATAATAGTGATGAGAGTAAATATATTATACTTTCATGTATAGCCTCACTCTCATCCATACTATCCGAAAGGAGGTGTTAGTATGGGTGACGGATTTGGAGGCTTCGTTGACTGAAAATATTAATATTAATTCAGTCAAGCAAACGAGATTTTCAAAATTCTATTCTTTAGAAAGGAGCAAGAATTATGAGTAAACTATAACAACTCAAGTTTGAAACAAAACCCACACGCTCATCGGCGTGTGGGTTATTTTTTGTATTATTCATCGTTACCTTCATAATAAGGTGTATCACTGAACTTATCTTCATCTTCAGGGTCTTCCTGAATAAATTCCTCATTCTGTTCACTAGTAGGTTCTGTAACAGTTGTAGCTTCTTCTACAGGCTGTTCAACAACAGCAGCCTTCTTAGAAGAGGTTGTAGTAGTTACGGTCTCTTCCTTAATCTTCTCTACACGAGCAGTATTGTTTCTCTCATCTTCAGCGATGCCCTTATTTATTTCAGTATCGTTGAGCTGAGCAGCATAAGAACGAAGTACTTCCTTGAAATTATCTGCAGTAAGTCTAACCTTAGTTCCGTTATTTTTTTCCAAAGTAACGATAGCATAACAAGAAAGACACTGAGCAATTTCAGAAGCATTCATCTTCTTACGAATTCTAGCATAACGCTGAATAGTTGGTCTAATAGTAACAACAGGATAATTCTTAGTCTCTACAGTTACCATGAACTTAGTTACATTATTAGTCATTGTTTATATCCTCCAATCAATAGTCAACATCGATATCACCGTCAATTAGAGAGTCAATATCATCTCCATCATCAACAAGTGCTTCTAAGTCCTCATATGGACAAAGAACATCTTCGATATCTTCAATAAGGTCATCTTCATCATCAATACCACAATCATCTAATGTATCTTGAAAAAGGTCACCTTCTCCTTCAATATCATCAGTGATTTCAGCATCAATAAATGCATTTACTTCCTCATCATCTTCAAGAAACTGAGTCTCGTCATCATAACCAGAATCGATTTCAAGGTCAGCCATCTTATCTGCTGCAGTAGTAGCTTCGGTAAGAATATCCTTCTCGGCAAGAAGCCATTCATCTACAGCATTTTCTACGACTAGGTCTCTCTGAGCATTCATAACGTCTTCAATAATCTGGTCGACTGAAGCAGTTTTAGTAAGCATAATATAACACTCCTTTCTTAAGCATTAAAGATAGAATCATATTCAGAAGTTACATTAGTTCCATCATCTGTAGTAAAGTGTACATCATTTTCATCTGCATCACCATCTACATTAGGAACTGAGATATATAACTGAAAATCTTCAGGAGTAATCTCATCAAAGTTTACATCTTCGCAATAGTCAGGGTCCATATTATTAAGATGCTCATCATCTGCTTTTAGACCAAGCTGTTTCTTAAGAACTTCACCATATGAATCATCAGCAATATCTTCTACAGTATCAATTCTTTCAAGTACCTTATCTATAATATAATTAAAAGGTAACTCACCTTCATCTCTATCAGCTTCAAAGATATTATTCTCATCATCCATAACTCTAAGACATAAATCATCAATGAAGTTATCTACACATGTAAAGATAGAATCAGATAATTCGTCATCTGCTACTACCATATCACATACAAAATCAGTCATAAGACTATCAAGTGTAACAGGCTGAGACATATAAAGTCCTCCTTTCCTAGATTATTGGTATGTTAAGACATGAGCTTTTTAATGCTATACTCAAGTACAAATATTAACATAGGTATTGTGTAGAATAAATCAACTGTAGGTTTAAAATCAATAGCTTCTAATAATGGTATAATAGAAGAATCAAGTTTAACATCGTTGAAATAGTCTATGATAATATTATAGTATGCTTTTGGGTCATTCGGTAATAGCTTTTCTTTAAATTTAACGCTACTAATCAATTGTGCATCTACTGGATTAAACAATGATAGACCAAAATCTTTATGTTTAATAATGTAGTAATCATCTGCTACAGTAGAGAATAACGAATACTGGTCTTGTATAAGCTCAGCATTACAATTTTGATTAGTAAACTTCTCTACAGTTTTAGTCTCTAAAGCTCTAAATAGACTCTGATTATAATCAATAGAGAAAGTTCTTGGAACTGGTACTTCATGATTAACATAGATATACTCAGTAGAGCCAGATAAGATATCATTTCTAGATAAGAATTCAATCATGTAAGGGTCATAGAGATTACCATAAGGACCAGTATAAGTAAATGTCTGTACAGAGTCATTATAGAATAGAGAGATATAATAATCCTTCATTTGTATAAGCAGACTATCTAATGTATCAATACAATCATAGATAGTTTCTTTTACTATAGCATTATAACTTGTACCGACATTATTGATAATCATTCTATAAGTTTCAGTAACCTGGTTATCAATATAAGATTCACCTGTTTGGTCAATTTGTGCATCAAACTTATAGACGTTATTGTTATTATCTATAGTGTCATACGATACTGAATTGACTCTATAGATAAATTCTTTACCAGCCTGTTTAAGAGTAAAATGGTCGCCTTGATAAGGAATCCATGTATTAGGAAGCACAATACCACTAATAGATGGAGGTGCAGTAGATAAACCATCTTCATCATACTCTAAGTCAATTTCAATTCGAATACCTTGAGCATAAAAGACTGCATCTTTAATGAGTTTATAACGAATTGGACTATTCTTACCAATTGCTACATATTCTGCTCCAGTACCTTCATCTAGTGTAGTAGCATCTTTATCAATATTACGCCAATCACAAATAACAGGAGACATATTATTGAATACATAGTTAGCAGTTTTTACTTTCTGTATCGTACCAGAAGTAAGAGCGTCAATAGCCCTAGCATATGACTTATTAATAAACTTGCCACTCATTTATATACCTCCTTGTATGGTTATATTATTGAAATGTTCAACAAACAAAAAATAAGGGGTGAAGTAAATCACCCCTTATATTTTATAACAGAAGTCGTCCATTCTCCATTCTGGTACACCGAAGTCTTTCTCATTTCTGTACTTGTTTCTATGCAAGAAGAACTGATATCCGAATACAGAGTAGTTCATAACTATATTAGTTATCATCTTGTCATCTACATCTGCATCTGGGAAGAAGTGTACTTCTAAACTAAATGGCATTGCAGTATGAATAAACCAATATAAAGCTTTCTCATACGCTTTACCACGTCCAGCAATATATACACAATTATCTTCAGACTTTATTAGATTGTATTTTATACCCAATACATCAAACGGTCCTTCTGCAATATATAACTTTATATGTCTACCTAAGTCTACATTACATGGAAGTATATAGAAGTCATTATCAGGTGTATTCTTAAACACTTTATAATTAATATACTTCTGCTGTAATGATTCTTCTAGTTTACTTTCTGCATAACTACCAGATATGATATTTCTCATATTCAAACTAGCATTACTTCTAGAAAGAAATCCTATAAAGTAGTAGTTAAGTTGTTGTACAGTATTAGGATGTCTTGTAAGATAGTTAATACCATTGCGAGATAATAAGTCTGATATATTGAGTATAATCTTATTTCTTATACAATCTTCATATGTGAATCTTAAGCCAAGTCTATCATTTACATACTTAAGTTTATATTCAGATAACTCATTCACGGTTACATTATCCCATAATAGATTATAGAATGAATTGTTTCCAGAGAATCCCATTTTAAAGTCTGAGCCTTTATTAGAATTCAATATCTCTGGGTCAAGTTGTTTTGATATTCCAATATCATCTAAAAAGTCTTGATTCAGATAACCATGAGATTTACATATGAAACAGTTATAAGTTATTGGTTTATTAGGGTCATTAAATGGTCCTATATATAGCTTTGGTCTTTGTTCACCACAAAATGGACAAGGACAAGCTATTTCATTACCACCTGAAACAATTGATGGTCTATCAAGTACTTGTAGAAGATATTGTTTTATCGCTTCCTTCTGTATCATTATCATCAACTACTTTCTTATCTATATTAATCTCATACCCTAATGCTTCAGCATAACGTATAAGACTTCTAAGAGTATAAGAGTTTTCTCCACTCTCTATATTACTTATTGTAGCTGTTGATAGTCCACTCATTTCTGATAATTGTTTCTGAGTAAGACCATGAGACTTACGAATATTCGTAAGTCTCATTCTAATGAATTGGTCTTGAATATACACATCTATATTATTCACATATACCAATCCTCACTTTCAATTCAAGCTCTATAAGTTTATCTACATCTACGTTAGCACATTCGTTGGCATCTGATTCTGGAGAAAGACTATAATATTTTTTACAAGTCTCTCTATAGAATACATCATCATCGTCATTTTCATGTTCATTATAAAATGTCCAATACTCTTGATTAAACATTTCATTTTCTAAATATAACCACACGTTTAAATCCTCTGTACCTCCTCTATCCTCTATTTCTTTCTCTATATGAAGAACATGTCCTATTTCATGTCTAAGACAGATTTCGATATATTCCTTTATGATAGAGGTGTCCTGGTTATGATATAGCAGTTCTATAATATGCTGTTTAGAAATGATTGTTCTGTATGATAATTTACCATCATCTCTTTCATCGTATTTTGTAAGAGCAAATGCATCATCATATAATTTATTATCATTATAAATTTCAGCATACAGACTATCAACGCAGTCACATTTATCTTTATATCTTATTTCATATTCCTGTTCAAGGTATTCGTTATATGTTTCAGGGATAGAAAATTTCCATCTTGATTTATCTATATTATATTCACTAGAGAGTTTATTAGCCATCTCTTTAGCGAATAAAACGATTTCATAATATCTTCTAGCAGTCTGTCTAAGCATATTACTCACTCTCCTTTTCAAGTCTGATTTCCCACTCTACTGTATCAGCAATATTTATGCCTACAGCTTCATTAGCCTTCTTTTCCATAGGAAGATTATGATAATAGGTATAATATTCTCTCATACCATCTTCATCAAGAGTATCGAAATCATGTTCTTTGATATATTCTTCCCATAATTTCTCTTGTTCTTTTACATCATTATTAAAGATTTCACCAGCTTCTTTTACTTTGTGTTCTTTAAAAATTTTAATATTAGCCACAACATGTCCGACTTCATGTCTAAGACAATGTTTGAGATAATCAATCAATATATCTTCTGGACAATCTACATGATAATACAGAAATTTGCAAAGTGTTTCTTCTGGTATAATGATAGCTTGTACAGGAGCTCCATCTGTTAGTACACATAATAATTTATTATACATAAGTGTACCGTCAAAACGCTCATCGTCTAAATAAGCTTTATACAATTCTTCCTTTGTTACTGTGCTAAACTTCCAGAGTTTTTCATAGTTAACCATGAACTCAAGTTTAGAATTTGCTACGACGAAAAACAGATTAGATTTACTAATTGGTTCAATCAATCCAAATTCCTCACTAAGTTTATCGAATTCATTATAAAGCATAGCTTTAATTTTTGTTAAGAAACTATATCTCTTATTCATTACAATCATCCTCCTCATCATTTCTAAAGAATGGTATATTTGGTCTATTTGGAACACTTAACATAGTGATTCTGTGTGATGAAAAGTAAGAAGAATTTCTATCTTCCCACTTATCATAACATGCAGATACAAAATTGTCCACCTCATCAAGGTCAGAGATATCAAATATACATACAGCAATCTGTTCTCCTTTAGATGTGATACCTACGAGGAATACAATATTGTTAGAATGTAATGCTTTAGCTACAGCTTTCTTAAGAGCATCTATATCTCCCTGCACAATATATTGATACTTCTTTTCTGGTGGAATCATTGCTTGTGGTGGAAATTCCTCTTCAAGTAAATCAAGAGCTTTATCAATAAAGTCATCTCTATCTTCGCTAGAAAACAGATAATGCTTTACTACATCATCAAATTTCTCGTAGAAACCTGATTCCTGTATTATATCTTTAAAGCCTTCTTCAGCACTCTCTACTTTTTCAATAGATTCTTCTGCTGCTTTAGTAATTGCTTCTACAAGTTCTATTTTTTGAGATTTTAATTTTTCTTTCTCTTGGAATTTATCTATATCGTGCTTGATATTACCTATAGTAGTAAGCATATGCTTATAATGAGAAATTTCTGCATATTTCTTAATCTTATCTCTGAGTTTATCAACAGATGCCTTGACTTCTTCATTTAATGCTTTGAATTCCTCATCTTCAATCTTTTCAGCCATCATATCAAGACCTTCTGTTATAATCTCGAAGAGTGCTACATCTCCAAAATTAAATTCTGTTGTTCCATAATGACAACGAACAATATCGACTACATCATCATAATCAACATACTCTGTTAAAAGACTTTCAGGACATTCAAAGATATCTCCGTTATTAACAGAGAGTACCACCCAGTAATTCTTCTTTTTAGCCTTTTTAATTGTAGTTACTACACTTGTACTTGCTGCCATGTTGCTCTCATTAAGAGCATCAAAGATGTAAGTAACTCCAGCATAAATCGGTTTTCTCTTTTCAAACATAATTAAGACCTCCAAAAATTTTATTATAGACAGAGAGGAGTTAAGTCTCCTCTCTGTCTTTAAATCATACTTGAATAATAAATCTTAAGACTTCATCGATAAGAATATCTGATTCCATCTTAATATCCATACCATCAATATCCTTGTTATAATAATCTATAACTTGGAATTTGCTACTAAGCATTGTTGCTACCAATGCTAGTATCTGTCTAATCTTCTTTTCGTCACCATTATACTTTTTCATGATTTCGTTATAGTATTCAGACTGTTCAAGTTTGATAAGCTCTTTCTTACAGAGAGTTGTTCTTTGAGAAATCTGAATAACATTACTTGCAAAAATATAAGGTAACAGACGCATACCACTATTAAGCATATGACGTTTACCTGCGATTATAAGCGTAATATATTGGTCTGCATTAATAGAATTGATGCTTACTGTATCACCAAAATACTTGTAAAACATGTTATTCACAAGATTCTGTTGGAATCTATTGATAACAGGTCTTCCATGTTTGGTGAGTTCTCTCTTATAATAATCAATCTCTGCTTGTTCAAATGGTCCAAACTTTGCAACGATTGATTCCATAATCTTCTCACATCTGAAGTCATTCTGAATAAGAAGAGATTCATCTGTCTTAATAAGATGAGCCTCGAACTTATCAATCTGAGAAGTATTATCTTCTCCATCTCTTTTACTACTACTGAGAGATGAATAGTCGTATTCATAACTGATATCAGAAATATTATACTTGATATTATTACGAACACTTGATATGTTATAACTCACTATATTACCATTATAGGTATACTTAGGCATTACTTGCATAATAGTAGTATTGATAGCATCATTCGAATTAATGGTAGGTGAGTATCCTCTAATCTCACTAATAGTCCAAAGAATCTTATTTGTCTTATAGTGAGATTGCATTGTTGTGCTTGCAGTTTCATAAAGCTTTGCATACATATCTGCAGGCTTTAATCCTCTAGCAGCCATTTTATCGAAGTCTACATATACTTCGAATAACCAATTGTATACAGTAAAGATAATCTCATGAATCTTCTCTGTAGAAGTGATTCGATTTCTGTATACAAAATGCATAATCAGTGGGATAAGCATATTCATAAAGAGACTCATCTCCATAAAATACTTACCGTGATTATTATTATACTGAAGTCCCTCATTACTTTTATTCTTGTAATTCAGGTCAAGCTGGTAATTTGTACTTACCATATTCCATGCTTTATTATACATAGAATCTGACAGGATATATGTTTTAATATCGCTTAAGAAATCTTGAAGAGTATAAGCTCTAATAAGATTCCCATTATTATCAATAAATCCTGTGTCCATAAGCTGCTTCATTCTAAACATATAGAACAGCAGCTCATGTTCTGAATCGAAATACTTTTCAAAGTAATTCATATACTGACAGATGTGAGCTCTAACTTCATCAGAGTTATAACATCTTTTCGGGGTCAGCATAAAGCTGTCCAGTACTTTGCTTTCTTCAATACCGAAGAAGCGAGATACTGGTAAGATAATTGCATTCTTACATTCTCTAAAAATTCTTTCCTCCTCTCTCGGATACCATTCATCTACTCTAGGTAGAAATGATGGTGACATTAATATTTCGTAAAGTTCCATATAAATACCTCCTATTCATATAGAGATTGTATTTACGCAATAATAGTATACAATCTTATCTCTTTTTAACCTTTTTAATGGTTGAAGTAGTCTTGGTTTTACCTACAATCTTAGTAATCTTAGGTTTAAGTGTATCTAATGGATTCTCACCAATAAGATTCTTAGATTTGATTACTTTACTTTTGGGTTCCTCTTTGATTCCTTTTTCTTTTTGCTCTTTTGTAATTTTATTACGTTCCTGGAGCTTTTTATCAAAACTTGGAATAGTACCAGCAAGTTTGACAATACCACCGCTAGAGGCAATTCTATTGAGTGTATCTTTCTCAAACAGATTCTCTCTATTCATAACGATATAAGCAAAGTAAAGTGATTTATTATAACCCATAGCATTATCGGGATTTCGCATTGTAGGTTTTTGTACAAGACATCTGAATGGGAGATGTTTTTCAAGGTCAGAAATTAAAACTCCATGAGTCTTAAATGTGTATGCATATGTATATACGAAATTAGTATCATTAGAAAAGAATCTAACGTTATATTTCTTAATGCTTCTATTAGCAGACGAATCACCCTCGTTCTGAGTAAATTCTACCACTACATCATTGAAAAAACCTTTAGTAGAAGATGGAATGAGAAAGTGAATATAATATAACTGTTTACCACCAGTCTTAGTCTGTCTATAAACAGTATACTTCACTTTATCATTTCTACTTTCAAGTGACATAAGTTCTTTTTCATAAGGCTCACTATTAGAAGCCATAGAATTAACTGCACTACCTCTGCCAGAAGGATTAGCAATATAGTCGTCAAACGTATATTTTAATTTAGCCATATATAATGTTCCTTTCTGAGAAATATTTATAGTTAAGTTTCTACACCTGTAAAAACAAATCATTAGATATATACTATATCTATGATAGACAATCTATCATAAAATTTTTTAAGGAGGTACTTATTATGAGTACAAAAATTCTCGACATTATTAAAAATGCAGACCCTAAGAAGGATATAATCACCCTTGTTACACATAAGGGTAAGTTTCATTCTGATGATGTAATGGCTACTGCTATTCTTAAGATTATCTTTGAGAAGGAACTTAAATTCAAGACAAATCTTGTACGTACTTTTACTCCTAAAGAGGATGGTTATGATGATGATACTCCTAATACTGTAGTATATGATATCGGTCTTGGTCAGTATGACCATCATCAGATAGGAGAAGATGCAAAGCATTGTATCAGACTTGACAAATATCTGGACGAATATGGTATTGAACATACAGCTATCAGAAAACATGCTGCAGTTGGTCTTATTTGGAATGAGATTGGTATACAGTGGATTGGAGAGAAATATGCCCCTGTAATCTATGATTCTATTATCCGTTCCATTGATGACCACGATAACGGATTTGGTCATAATCCTTTATCTACACTTATCAGTAATTTTAATCCAAATATCCTTAATCCTACAGATGAGATGTTTGATGAAGCTTTCAATAAAGCTGTTTCTCTCTGTATTAGTTTCTTTATGCGTACTATTACTCATTATAGATTTATTCAGAGATGTGAAAAAACTCTTGTTGCTGAAGCGGATAAAAGTGATGGAGTGTGCCTTATAACAGATTATTATTTACCTGGAGCTGATGATATCTGTAGAGAAAGAAATATCCCATTTTATGTATATCCGAATCAGAGAGGTGGATGGTGTTTCAAAACTATCTCTGTATCCGCCGAGGATATGAATACACACCTCTGCGATATTCCTGATGATGTACGTAACTGGGAAGGTGTAACATTCCTACATCCTAGTTGCTTCCTTGGCTCAGCTGTAACTAAGGAAAGAGCAATTGAGATTTGTCATAAAATCTATTCTTGATGAAAGTAAAACGGGTACTGTTATCAGTACCCGTTATTTTTTTAATACAGAAACAATTTAGTAATATATGAAAGGAGGTTATCTCCTATGGCTACTGATGGTAAATATACAGATTACTTTGTGGATAAAACTGAACCACTGTTATCTGTAGATAAATACTATAAACCTCTTGTTGCTAAGGATGAAAATTATGCGACATTATTACTAGTAAGATTGATTCTGTTAGAACCTGGAACTATTCAAACACACCCAGATTGCGGTGTAGGTTTAGTTTCTAAATTCAGATATGCTACCGACGTAGATATGATTGAATTACAGAAAAGAATTAAAGACCAAATCATGTTATATTTACCTCAATACTCACTTGTCAATGTAAAGTGTGAATTGGGTGATAATAAAACTGGTGATGAGAAAGTCATCAAAATTTATATTACATCTGAGCAACTCAATGTCTTTTTACCAATCAATGTAGAGACAGGTGAGGTCTTAGAAACTACAAAATTAAGTGATTTTAGATAAGTATTGCATAAGGAGGAAATTATTATGTCTGAAAACGTAACTCTATCTGAGCTTGCTAACGGTGCTGTTCCTACTGCTACACCAGTTGGCATGCCAGCAAAGCCAAAGCTCAACACTAAAAATGTAAAGGAAGCTAATCTTGCCGAAGTTGTACTTCCTGGTGATGATGGTTCTGTAGTAGGTAAGGGTACAGGTAACCCAATGCTCGATGCAGCATTTGAAGGTCTTGATTCTACTATTGATAGACTTGCTACAGAATCTACTGAACTTATCGAAAAGGGTAATGAAGAGAGAATTGAACAGGCTATCGAAAATGGTGATGCTGATATTGATGATGACGATGATGTTAATGTAATCGCTGCTCAAACAATTAAGGTTAATACATTTGATGATGTACAGCTTAAGAGTACTTCTTCTAATCCTGTAGAAGTAGTAGCACCTTCTGAGACAGTATCCATTACTAAGCCAGCTATGGTAGAACAGGAAGTAGATGTATCTGCTCCAGTTGCTGGTACTAAGAAGGAAACCATTTCTATGGTGCAGGATGCGTCTGTATATGATGCTGTCAATGCTACAGATGATGAAGACGACCATCTTTTTGATGGTATCGATGATGAAGATATGAAGTTCCTTGATGATGATGAATCTTCTGATGACACAACTGAGTCTGATGAAGAGGATGATGCTAAGGCAAAGCAGGAAGCTATTAAGCAGAATATCAGACAGGAAATTAATCATAACTTTAATCCTGTTGCTCATAAGCTTGACCTTAAGAATTTCACAATCTCTAAGAAGCCTATCAATGCTTCTAAGATTATCAATGAGATTAAGACTAGAGCTATTGAATGTGCAGATGGTGTTCTGTGGTCTGAAAAGCGTGCAGTAAGAATGTCTGCATTTAAGCCTATGGAAATTCAGTCTCTTGACCCACAGCTGCTTCGTGGTAATAATGCAAACTATAATAAGTTCATTGAGAATAAGCTTAAGCTTATCTATGAGCATATTATTGATGCTAATAAGCCTAAGACTTTTGAAGCATGGGCTATGATTACACCTAATACTGTAATGGATGATTATATGTTTACTGCATATAAGGCTACATTCGGTACAGCAAACATTGTTACATTCAATTGTAATGATGATAATTGTAATAATATATTCATGGAAAATGTACCAGTACATTCTATGATTAAGTTTACCGATGATAAGAAGAAGGAAGAATATATGACTATCCTTACTCAGGGTAATACAGATTCTACCACTTCTGAATATAAGGTTGACCTATATCAAGCTTCCGATGATTATGTATTTGGTCTCAAGATTCCGTCTCTTTATAATACTTATATTGAACCTACTCTTGTTGACCAGAAATTCGCTTCTAAGTATGAAGACTTAATTCTTCTGTTGACTTATATTGATTCTGTATATAGAATTGATTATAATACTCGTCAACTTATTCCTATTGATACTAGACCTGTAGCTGATAAGGTACTTACTTATAAGCGTCGTGTAAAGACATATGCTACTATCCTTAAGTCTCTTACTTCTGACCAGCTTCAGGCACTTTCTGTAGAAACTGATAAGTATGATGCTGGTACACTCGATGATGACGGTAATCTTGTTAGAGATATTACTTATGTATATCCTGAACGTCGTTGTCCTAAGTGTGGTAAGAAAATCGACGAGGTTGAGGTAAATCCTGATAACTTACTTTTTACCAGACATCAGCTGGGTCTTATGAAAAAGATATAAGAAAACTTGAACAATTAAGCACTTATTATAAAGGACGGGTATCTCTTATGGAATTATATGAGATGCCCGTTGCTATGTGTCAAGTCTTATATATGATTGCCTTCGAAAAAATGCAAAGTGAAGAAGGTAAGAAAGAAGCTCAAGCTGATGCTGTAGAAGAAGTAATGGAAGAGGGAGGGTTAATACCATAATGACCAACGATATCTTGAGTTTTACAAAACAAATATCTGGTATTGACCTTGTCGATTACGTTATAAACTACGTTGACCAAAATATGATTGCATACTCATTGCTCAAAAACATGAGTTTTGATATTAAGACTTGTGTTGATGGTACATGTGTAGTATATGATATTAGCAATCTATCTGACATTGATATGACTACTATCAAGTCATTACCAGATAATCAAATTGTATATCTATATGGAAAAGCATATAGAGTAGAGTTTGCAATACAAGATGGTTACAACAAGCTACTGATTACTATTATGCTTTTGAATTAATATATACGATGCTAGACTTTGGTCTAGCATCTTTCTTTTGTATTATATATTATATTAGCGATAGTACATAACACTATCGTAAAATATTTTGAAAGGAGCATGTTATCATGCAAAAAGAACAATACAATCTTAATAACCCAATGGAAAGGGCTAGAATCATAATTGATTCTTTAAATAATTTTAAATGCAAAAAGGTGATTCTAATGGCACCAGCATCACTTACTTATACGTTCAATAACATTGTAGAAGCATTAGAGTTCATATTCTACCATACACAAGAGGTAGACTATAGAGGTACATTCCTCGAAGCTCATATTACAGAAAGACCTTGTAATGTTTATATAAGGTCTGATTATGGGTCTTATACAATTAAGAAACTTTCAGACTTCGAATATAAATATGACCCTAACGAAGATGAAAGATTCGTTAGCGATGAGAAATTCAAGATTGAACTTATGGAAAGAGAGTTCAACAGCCAATTCACAACTAATGAGCTTGAAGATAGAATGACAAATCAAGCTCTTGATATGCTCAATGATTCTAATATGCACACTATGATTGAGCATAAACTAGAACAGTTCCTTAACCGTTATTTTAACGGTCAGTGGTTATCATATTGTGTTGAGTCTAGACAACTCGATGCAATTTCTACACAGTATACTTTACGTGTAAAGTATAATAGTGGTGAAACAATAGAGTTGAATAAGCCACAGATATCTCTTAAGAAGAAGTAAATATAAAGGGTGGTTAACTCCACCCTTTGTTTTTTGGTATCTTTAACATTTAAGTAATATGAAGGGAGGAGATTATATGCCAATTAATAAGATGAATCTCTTGCTTAACAAGATAGAAAGGCGTCTAGGAACAAAGCCATTAATGCTTCCTGAAGATATTGCCAAGGATAAGTGGGTAGATGAAGTAATTATTCCAGACACACTATTAACGTTTAGTCGTTACTTTCCTCATATGGTAAGGATTATGGTTGATACTAATGATAAAGCTAATAAGAGGAATGGTTATTTTTTAATTAATACGGATTTGCTCGGTGGTGCTGAATTGCTTGGCGTAAGAGATATTGCGTGGGATGTATATGGAAAAGAAGATGCATTAGCACAACAATCATCTTTAGGATATTATGATTATATGTCAGCATATAATAATTACAGCATGGATGATACGATGCTCTTAAGCGGTAGGGCAGATATGACATCTGTATTTAATAATACTATATTTGTAGATTTTAAAGAGCCTAATATGATTAGATTACAGAGTGTTACGACAGGAGACATAACTGGAGGCTTAGGTTGCATACCTTTAGATTGTTTTGTTACACATCCTGTTAATTTAATGACTATTTCACCTACTAAAATGGGTGTATTTGAAAATCTTGCTACAGCAGATGTAGCATCTTTTCTAGTAGCATATTTACAACACTATGATGGACTTGAAACAGTGTTTGCTGGTGTTGACCTTAAATTAAACTTCCTTGAAAATTGGGCTGGTCGTAGAGAAGATTTCATAAATGAACTTAAGGAAGCATATGTTAGTCCTAGTAATGATAATCAGCCAATTATGTATTGTGTTTAAAATAATCATTATTTGTATATTATATTTGTGATAGGACCCAGTTCCTATCACAAATATTTTATCTAGAAAGGAGGTGTCTTCATAATGGAGAACAAAATTACAATGACTACGAATAATAACGGTTCACGTTATCCTTTTGACGATGAATCAAAAGATGTTTTTAATGTCACTCTTCATGTTGACAAAAAAGCTCTTGAAGGGATGACATATGGACAGATTATCGCTGCAATTACATTGGCAGTATCGGAAAAGTTAGTTGTAGCACCGTCCAAAAGAACATTCTATCCCCAAGGGTTGTACAATATTAATGTAAAATCAATACTATTGTAGAACCCGATAGTATCTGCTTGGTAATGGAGAATAATCCATTTGAACCAACAGATAAAGATAATATTGGACCTTTCAGCATCGTAGTTGAAGCTGGAGAATTTATGGGTCCTGAAGATTGAGGTGATATTATGAAATCTAATTATCGTCCTAAACCAGAGTTTTTATGGAATGAGAAGAAACAGATTTTGGATACTGTAACAACCAATGAAAAGTTATTGTACAATAGTCTTATACCATATAAACATATAAAGTTCATAAGTGAACATCCTGATGAGTTTATTACCAGTTCTAATAATGGTGATGGTACTCATATTGCTACGATGACTTTACAAACTCTTTGTAAGCTTATGATGAGCACTGATAAACAACATAAAGGAGGAAAATAATAATATGAATAAGGGAACAGTAATAGCTGAAAACACAGGCAAGACTTACAAGCAGCTCAAGGAGTTCGGTCTCTTTGAACTCATGCCAAACGGATTTAACGTATATCTCGATGATGAAGATATCGTTAAATCCGATGACTCATACTATGCTCATTTTGAGTATAGTTTAGATGAGGGTGTATATAAGACACCTAATGGTATTGTATTAACTTCAGAAGAATTAATGGAGTCCAATGTGACTTTCATTGGTTCTGACCCTATGGGTGATTTCGAAGTGCCTGCATTATGGATTATTCCAAATGATGCATGGTATGAAAAACAGAAGAGAATTGATGAAGCCCTAAAATAATATGTCTAAACAGACATATTATAAGTTATTAAGAAAATACGTCAGCGTACCAATAGAGTACGCTGACGTTCATTTTTCCTTATTTTTTGTTTTAACGAACAGATAACATTGAAGTAAACCAAATAAGAAAGGAGTCGTGTTTATCATGACTGTAAAAGAATTTAAAGAAATATTTAAAGGAGATATAAAATTCTTTGATTATGTAACTGGAAAAGCTATTGGTGAAGAATTTAAAACAGAGAAAAATGAATCACTACAAGAACTGGAAATCGCTAATATAGAATTAGGAATTAAAGCTAATTCTACTAACAGCAGACCAAAATATTCTGCTAGCAAAAGCGAAGAATATTCAGCTTATGTGAAAGTTTTTGTAGACATTGATACAAAAACACTTAAAATGAGAGAAGCTGTTAGAACTGTCGCTATGTCTCTATATAATACTTGGTATATTAGAGATACTGGAGATAATCTCTTATATACAAATGATGAATATTTTAAAGGCGATGCAGACCCAAGATATATAGCGAATATAAAAGATTTACAAGTTAAGATTCTTAATTCTTTAGTAACTAAAATCAGAACTACTTTGTATAAAGATACTTCCAAATGGTCTATTACATTTAATATTATTAATGAAGAAGAGGAGTGAGTTATCATGACTGTAAAAGAACTCAAAGATTTAATTACAGATATGAATAAGGTAAACTTTATCGACATCGTATCTGGTAAACAAGTATCTATGCCTACAAACAAAGATGGCTCTATCAGGTCTAACTGGGAAAAGTTAGAGATTATCAAGCTACAACCAACCAGTAATATCGCAACCACTTATGACGGCTATAAACCAATGCTAAATGCTTATGTTGACCTGAAATATAAAACACTCACTTTAAGAGAACTCATCGATACTATGAGATTAGAGTTTGACTATAGAGAGTGGCAAATCAAGACTTTTGAAAATATACTCTATACAAACGACGAAGTAATGAGTGGAAGCAATGTTTTCTTAGATGATATTTCCAAATTACCTAGAGACATGATGGATAATATGATTGTACAAAATATTGCCTTTATTATTAATGGAGGCGGTAAGATAGTAATTACTGTTTTACCTAGAAGTAAGGAGTGAGTTATCATGACCTTAAAAGAAGTATTGAAGAATTTGTCTGGTTATTACTTTATTCTTGATAAGGATACTGAGTGTATTTGTACAAACCATCAAGACTATATTGATGAGTTGCCAGAAGCTACAGAAGAAATCTTAAAACAATATGAAGATTATGAAGTTTATAAGATATCCTCATCATATGATGGATGGTCTGACCCATGGATTGATTTATATATCGATAAGGAGAGTTAATATGGAGTTATTTACACTCAACTCTAATGGAACAGTACCTTTAACTACAATGATAGAGGCACTTGAAAGAAGAAAATGCCGTTATGTAGTGAATCTCTTCGATGAGTTCTATGGAAATTATAGTAAATGGGCATCAGACCCAGTGTTATATGATGACTTTACCCATAACTTCTTAGAGATTCGTAGAGGGGATGATAAAGAAACTATTGTAAAGAGAACGCTTCAAGAAGCTATTCCTAATATAGAGGATGTAGTTGTTGATGGTATAATACCGACGCATTTCTCTACAGAAGGTTCTTTCATGATAGTAGACCCAGAATATGAGCATTACTATATAATATACTGTAGACATAAATCTCAGTATGATGAATTTTTGAATTTCTTGCTCGGTCCACCAATGGACTTCAATAAACTTACATCTAGTCTTGCTAAAGTAGATGCGTTTGAGAAGAGTCTTATTGGATGGAAAGAGGCTCGCAAATACGGAATGAACGAAAAGGACTTATTAAAGTCATATTATAAGGAGGGAAACTAATATGGATAAGAAGAAGATTACATTAGGTGACATTAAGTCACTGATTATGTATACACCTACATATTTATTATTCGATAGAGATGAGAATGCAATTGATTCTACGACTATATCATTATCAGGGCATGAAACTATTAACGATATTCCTGTAAAAGGCATATATGCAGAGGGTGGTATTATCTGTATAGTATTGGACTATAAACAAGATATCATCAAGGAGTTAGGTATACAGGATACTGACGTTCAACTTAGTGCTATACTTGCTATACTGATTAAGAGTGCACAACATATAAAGGTAGTAGAAACAATTAACAAAACAACATGTACAGGTAATACCATATTCTCTATCAATGCAAATGGTGAGCTAAACTATAATTCATACTTTGAGTATATGCTTACTAAATTCAGTGAGACTGATAAAGATACTGAAAAGGCTAAGGCTATAAGAGAAGGAGTCAAAGACAAGATAAAAGAAGTCATGCAGTACAATGTTAATAATGTAGAAGCTAAAAAAGATGAGTTTACTGATATAATATATTATATCGTATACATATCTAAAGACTAAGGAGGATAATATGATGCAGGTAATTAAACGTGACGGTAAGACAATTGAAGAATTTGATGACAATAAGATACGTACTGCAATTATGAAAGCAGTAGAAGGCTCACATTCTAAGGAAGAGCTTAAAGAGAGATTTGATGAGTCAAAACTAAACGACTTAATAGCAAAAATCTGGCTTGATATAGTGCTTCAGTGCAATAAGTCTGAATTAATGGATGACAGAGTTGCCATTGAAGTAGAGAAGATTCAGGATATTGTAGAACGTAATCTTATCAAAGCTGGCTTTGCTGATACTGCTAAAGCATATATCTTATATCGTAGAAAGAGAGACGAAATTCGTAGTACGAGAGATAGTATCTCTAAAACAATCTCTGATGTACTTATGAGTGACTCTAAAGACAGTGATACTAAACGTGAGAATGCTAATATTGACGGTAATACAGCTATGGGTACTATGCTGCAGGTTGGTGCTAATGTATCCAAGAATTATTATCTCAATAATATGATGAGTAAAGATATTGCTAAAGCGCATATTGATGGATATATTCATATTCACGACCTTGACTTCTATAAACTTACAGTTACTTGTTGTCAAATTGATTTTGAGAAACTTGCTAAGGGTGGTTTTAATACAGGTCACGGTTATTTAAGAGAACCGCAGTCGATTGGCTCTTATGCTACTCTTGCAGCTATTGCAATTCAATCAGACCAAAATGATTGCCATAGTTTCTGTGGCTCTATTCAGAAATGAATAGATAAAAACGGCGTGAACCTGTTTATCAGCAGGGTGTAAAAGAATCGTTAAGATTTGAGTAGTAAATGACTCATTAATTCTTTTGCTAACGGGGGATACACCAGAATCCCGTGCCAAGCTTCTTCTATAATCTCACTACTATTATATTAGGTGGTGATATTATGATTAAAATAAATGAACTCTATAGCTTAGAGAATATATCAGATTGTTATTATGTAAACGATAATCATATTAAAAATACTTATGGTATATTAAGAATAGAGATTATAGAAGATAGAAGGTCTAGAGACTATCGAAAGGATATATATCTCGCTTAAGGAGATTGAAAACCGAGTAGAGTAGGGCTGAGATTGATACAGACCCAAAGTGCGTCGGAGCTGACCGCTTGAAGGCGAAGCTCATGATATAGTCCTGGTTATGTAGTGTAACCAGGGTGGACAATCTATTCCTAATTTTGATTATTCTATGACACCAGGTATCTATAAATCATTCAGAAAAGCACTAAAACGTAATACTGATAAATTCAATGAGTTTAATGCTGAAGAAGAACTCAGTATAGTAGATAATGATATGAATGACGAATATATTGATAAACTTCTTGTTGATGATATGGATTGGAATGGTAATCTTAGAAAGATTCTAAATGTCACTAGAAAAGACTTAGAGCGTGAGTGTTATCAAGCTATGGAGGGATTTGTTCATAATCTTAATACACTTCATTCTAGAGCAGGTGGACAGGTAAAATAAGTTGCCTAGTATAATGGAAACATTATACGGAGTTCGGGCAAAATCGGTGAAGGCTTGTTTCATATCACATTTGAAAGGTGGTATGATATGTCTATTATAATATCAAATGATTATAAACAAATGATAGTGAACGATTATAGTTCACATGTTCAAACAATTGAATCTTTAAGTCATAAATATAACTTAAGCCGTCCTACTATAATTAAAATTCTTAAAGAATATAATATACCTACGTATACTAAACAACAATTGTATTCTATAGGACTTAAAGAAGATATCTTTAGTGTTATAGATACAGAAGAAAAAGCATACTTTTTAGGATTTTTATTAGCAGATGGATGTGTATTCTATGATAAGAATAGATTGAACGCTTCTCCAAAAATATTATTTGGATTAAAAAGTGAAGATTCTTATATGGTAGAATTATTCCATAAGTTTATAAATGCTCAAACTTCTTTACGAATTGATAATAGGGCTGGTAAAGGCACAGTAAATTGTGTAGTTTCAAGTTTTAAAATGGCTGAAGATTTAAGTTTTATGGCATAGCTAATCCAAAATTTCTTAGACCATTACCTATAGTAAGATATGATTTAGTACATCATCTTATTAGAGGTTTCTTTGATGGAGATGGTTGTTTTACATTCAGATTAGCACATCCAGAACGTAAGATATGTAATTCATATTCTGGAAAAGTCGCTCTTGTAACATATGAGATATTAAAAGAAGATATAATAAGAATACTTGAATGTATCGGTATATCTCATTGGCTAACTGAAAGATGTAATAGTCAGATATATTTAGAAATGGTTGATATTAGAAGAAAGGATGAAATAGCTTTATTCTATAATTTCATATATCAAAATGCTACAATATATCTCACTAGAAAGAAAGAAAAGTTTGAACAGTATTTTCAATTAAATCATATGATATGAAACATGTTAATACCGAGGTAACTTTATACTTTAACAAGTATAAGAACCGTAACGAGTAGTGGTTGAAACTCTTATAGAGAATATAATACCACCAAGAGTGTCCGACACAATAATCTATAGGATTATTCGTTCAATTTCACCGCATTGAATGCCTAACGTTAAACGAGGGTGAAAATCTACTCTGAGCTGGTCTGAATTAACAGACGTATCGTTTTGAAAATATAAACGTATGAGCGAAATCATAAGCTCCAGAAGTATAGGATAAAGAGCCTATACGATAACATAACTGACCTTTTTCATCAATCAACTTGGGTACAGATACTTCTAATGCAGGACGTATGGTTATTAAGAATCTTCTCCTTGCTATGGAAGCTGGATTGGGACATGGTGAAACTTGTATCTTCCCGATTGTAATCTTTAAGGTAAAAGAAGGAGTAAACTATAATCCAGAAGACCCGAATTATGATTTACTTCAATTATCTTATAGAGTTACTGGTAAGCGTCTGTTTCCTAATTACGTATTTCTTGACTCGCCGTTTAATCTTCAATATTATAAACCAGGTCATCCTGAAACTGAAGTAGCACAGATGGGATGTAGAACCCGTGTAATCGGAAATGTCTATGACCCGACAAGAGAGATTTCTCACTCTAGAGGTAATCTTTCTTTCACTACAATTAATCTTCCTATGCTTGCTATTGAAGCTAATCATGACGAAAAGAAATTCTATGAGCTTCTTGATAAGTATTTAGAGCTTGTAAAGAAACAACTCTTAGAAAGATTTGAAATTCAGTCTCATCTTAAGGTAAAGAATCTTCCTTTCCTTATGGGACAAGGTGTATGGCTTGATTCTGAAAAACTTGGTCCAGAAGATGAAGTTGGAGAAGTACTTAAACACGGTTCTCTTTCTATTGGCTTTGTTGGACTTGCAGAAGCATTAGTTGCACTATATGGTCATCATCATGGTGAGGGTCAAGAGTATTGGGATAAGGGATATGCTATTGTAAAACATATGAGAGAGTATACAGATAAGGTAGCTTCTGAAACTCATCTTAATTTCTCTGTACTTGCTACACCTGCAGAAGGTCTGTGTGGTTCTGCATTAAGAAAGTGTAGAGCTAAGTATGGTGTAATTGAAGGTGTTACAGATAGAGACTATTTCACTAATAGCAATCATATTCCAGTTTATTATAATATTACAGCATATGATAAGATTAGACTCGAAGCACCTTTCCATGAACTTACAAATGCAGGTCATATTGCATATATTGAAATCGACGGCGACGCTGCATCTAACGTTAAGGCAATCGAAGCCATTGTTAAGTGTATGCATGACCAAGGTGTAGGATATGGTGCTATTAATCATCCAGTAGATAGAGACCCTGTATGTGGATATACTGGAGTTATTGGCGATACTTGTCCTTATTGTGGACGTAAAGAAGAAGACGGTATTAAGTTTGACAGAATCAGACGTGTAACAGGATATCTTTCTGGTACATTAGACACTTTTAATGATGCAAAGAAGGCTGAAGAAAAAGACCGTGTAAAACATGGTGCTAGATTCCATGAAGAGTAATTAATAAGAGAGTGGTGTAAATATTACACCACTCTCTACATATAAATAATGATATGGATTTTGGATTTTCGTATCATAATAAAATAATATCCTTAAGGAGGAATATATATGTATAATGTAATTCTTCAAGATGATGGCACGCATGCACCTTGGTGTAATTGTCCAAGATGTGGTGAAAACGCAATCTCTAGAGAAGAAATTAATAAGAAATTCGGAACTAGAGTAATGGCAAATAAAAAAAGAATCCCTCAGTCTAATTGTAGAGACTGTAGAAGTGAGGAGAGAAAAGACCCAGTAAAACAGAAGGATATCTTTACTAAAGAAGAAAGAGACATTATTAGAAATGGTAAATCTTTATTTATGCCATGGAGGTATGAAGATTTAGATAGATTTTATTATATTATAGCACATGCTGCTCCAAATGTAAAATATGTATATTAATCAATTTCAAGAAGGAATATATTATGAACAACAAGAATATCAAAAACAGAGCTTATGAGTTTCTTAAAACTCAACCAGAAACTAGACTTGATGATAGAGCTCTAGGATTCGCATTTGTAAAGGCTTCTCCTAATTATGTAATTCAACCTATTAGTCTTGAAGAGTACTTAACTGTATCAGTAGAATATCTTTTCAATTTCTATGGTATGCCTAGATTGGAGACTATTGGTCGTTATCGTAGAGAATTTCTCAGAACTAATCAGGTATTTAAACCTAATAATGATGCTAATACAAGAGCTACAGACCCAAGTAAGAAGTTTAAGGCTGGACCCGAAAGTTTGTTCACTCAATATAAATAATATTTATATAATATTAAGGTGAGTAGCAATGCTACTCACCTTATTTTAATCTTTATGAAAGGAACAAAATCTTATGAGAAACGAAAACTTTTTATCAAATGACGTCATAAAAAGGAACTGGGTATACATTGTTGTACCTGAAGAAATTTATGACGTATTTGCTAATCAAGCAAAAACAGCTCATGTCTCAATGGCATCAATCTTTGGCAGATTTCTTATGTCTGCTAAATACGAAGAATTTAAAATAGCAGTAGAGAAACAGGAAGATTTTTCTGGCTCATTCAATATTGCTTGCGGATTCGACAACAAAAAGTTTAGCATACTTCTTAGGTATGCTAAAAGGCTAGGTGTACCTGTAAACCAAATGGTTAAACAATACACGCTATATAGCTTCAGAGATAAGTATGAAGTCTCTGTAAAAGATAACCCTATAGTGTATTCAAAATACATTAGGGTCGAGCCTTCATTTAAGAAGGCTGTGATACGAGTGCTTAATAGATATAATAAACTCAATAGCACTAACTATAAACTCAGCAAATTCATTGCTGGTATCTTAACTGATAAAATTGATATCTCTGATATCAATTATAAGTCAAAAAGATATGATACTGGGAGTGGAAGTGAGTTTATCTATCTTAGCTTCACTGAAGAAGAGCATAAATATGTATTTGCTAGAGCTGAAACTTGCAAAGAGTTCAGAAGATTAATAGCAAGATATATATCTAAGGACTTATCTCAGTAATATGATGGTAATTAGGTTGGAGATTAACATGTCTCCAACCTTTTTATAAAAATTTTATAATCGAAAGGAAAGAATTATTATGAACAACATGAACAACAACGAGAGAAACCCCTTTGCAGAGGCTATTATGAAGCCTATGGAGGAAGAAATCAAAAACGCACATGACGAAATCGATAACTGTGAGAAGAACGGTGTTCGTTATGTAAACACTACTCACGAAGAATTCGCTAAGATGATGTGTGAAATACATAAAGATAATGCATCTGATTTCAATCTTTCTGCATTAAAGGTTACTGAATACAAGTGTGACCTTGGTCCTGGACCTGACGATGCTTCTAAAGATTGGGGTGCTATATATTTATTCCCTCACTATCTTATTAAGTCACCTAAGTATAGAATCGAACCTGATATCGAGGATACTGGCTTAGTAGACATTACTTATATCTGTACTTACAATGAGCTGCTTACAGTACTCATTGATAAGAAGGATATGTCCTGCGAAGGATTCAGAAGATTCATATTTGATACTCTGGAAAATGCACTCCATACTGTCAACGGATGCAAGATTCCTAAGACAAAAGAGCCAGAGAATTATGCATCTTATCGTCAGTTAATGACACTGATATGCTTTGTCAACAAATATAGCAAGTATCTTTATTATAGATTTAGATATGTGCTTGTTCATATTCTTGGCGATAATAAATGCCGTTATCGTCGTTATACTATCATTGCTATTGATGAGAAAGGCAGCAAAGTCAGAGATACCATGAATACTCATCTTGTTGAAAAATCTACAGTAAAAAAGACTGCTAACGATTATAGAAATGATAATCCTAATTATAAGTATGAGGCAGCTATGAATTTCACAAAGATGAGTGATAAGATTGACTACGAGATTGCTAGTCATGATACTTTTATGGCTGACCTCATTACCTATTACGATGGTAATATCAGAAAGCTCGTAAAAGAGTTCAATGAGAAAGTAGATGAAATAGGCATCGAAGAAGCCTGGAAGACAAAGGTAGGCTTTATTATACTTAAATATATCGACTATATTGCCGAGTTTAAAACCGATAAAATGAAGCCCATTAAACTCTATGTAGATGATTATAAGCATTTATGCTTCACTGATAGAGTAAAGAAATCAGAAATCTCAAATAATTTCGGTATATTTCCTGCATTTCCTAAACCTGAGCCGAACTCAGACTACAAGTATAATCCTGACGATTTCAAAGTTGACGATGATTATATTACAGAACCTGGTAGTATGATTATCATCTACGACAATAAAAATCTCAATAATCTTGAGGATGATGTTGAATAATCGTAATATAAAGAAGACTGGCTACTTGTCAGTCTTCTTTTTTTGCTTTGTATATTATTATTGTGATATGGGAGTCATAAACCCTATCCTGTGGAGGACCGCTAGCCCATAGAGGCACTATAAATTTATTATGGTCCAAGAGCAGTACCTATGAGGTATATTATGAAAAAGGTTATCACCATTAAAGGGGACCTCATCCCCACTTTTATAACTAAAATTGACGGTGTCGGTGTCGTCGATACAGCAATCATGAGAATAAGAGTAAAGGATTTGAAGTTTCTGCCCATAGAGGCCAACCCTCGCTCTTTTCATGATGGTACAACAACAAAGAAAATAGAGCATACAATAGTTCAGGAACCAGAACTTTTTGAGGTTCTAAATCGTGGCATGACTATTGTATGCTCTGATTGTATCTACGATAAAGGGGAAGTGTCCTTTATATTCACAGACAAAAATCAGGGTCTCGTGGATGGAGGACATAGCTTTAATGTTGCTATGAGAAACTCTGATTCTAACGCAAAAATCATTGCCAAAATTATTTATGGTGATGGAGCTGCTATCCTAGCAAATAGAATTGCAGAGACGTTCAATACGTCTGAAAAGGTTTCAGAAATGTCATTAAATAACCTTAAAGGTTATTTTGATTTTATCAAGAAAGAAATATTAAATCAACCATATTTCTTTGATATTAAGTGGGAAGAGAATGCGAAAAAGAGAATTCTCTCCACTAGAATAGTAGGATTAATGAATTCCTTTGACCCTGATAGATGGGGTCATGGGGATGTATGCGAAAAAGCTCCAACTGATTCATACAATTCTGCACGTCATACACAAAATGACTATGCAAAGATGTATGAAAATTTTGGGGAGACTATAGATAATCCCTATTATGCATTAAAAAATGTAATAGTCCAGATAATCGATTTATTCGATTGGACTGAACAAAATTTTGTCAGATTATATAATAAGGTGGGAGGACGATACAAAAATATCACCGTAACACTACCTGATAAGACTAAAGTAAAATTGGTTGAAATTGATAAGAACAAGAAGTTCAAATCAACTTTTTATGGTCAAAATTTGCCAGGCTATATTCCTACATCTCTTATCTATGCAATTATTTCTCCTATGAGAATTCTTTTACAAAGAGATGGAAATGGGTTCTGGCAATTCACCACTGACCCAAAGCAAATCATAGAGGCAATAGGTCCTCAGCTAATTAAGTATGCACTGTCATACTATTCCATATGGAATCCGAATGCGGCTATGAAGGACCCCAAATTTTGGGTCTATCTATATGATAAAACAATTTTATTAAAAAATCAGATGAAGTAATATTGTTTTAGAAGGGCTGTTCCACTCCAGCCCTTCTTTTTTGTCCTCAACACATAATTTAACAATTTAGTAATATTTATATATAAAGGAGTGTGTCCCTATGTTTGACTTATATAGAAACGACCAAATTTATAATATGGTCGCAGAGGGTGAGGTAGCTACACTATTATCTCAATTCTCTAGCTCATATGTTATGGATGTTATTAACAACTCTATTAGAAATAGATTTGCTTATAATCCAGCTGTTACTAACCCAAATATTGTTAACTCTTATGAGATTAACTTTAAGGATATGCTAGGTAGATTTCCGTCTGATGCTGATAATATTATGTCTATTAGATATGAAACCTATCTAACTATCATAAATAAGATTTGTTCTTCTTTCAATGTACAATATGTTGGAAATGAACCAGACTGTTATATTCTAGCATATAATCTATATGACCTATTTGTTTCTGGCTATGCTAGAAACATCATTAATTTTTTCGCTCGTTATATTTATGCTAACAGAGAACAACTATATGCTGCTATGAATCTAGACCGATATAAGAAGATTAAAGATAGTACTTCTAATTATATACGAAAAGCATATAATGACCAAACTGTATCTATTATAATTGCTAGAATCAAAGAAGTAATTTACTATATCTCTGGTTTCGATATTGATTTCTATACTTTCTTGACATTCAATTATAATAGAGATATGTGTGATTTCTTATATCAAAACATTCAACCTTTTGGAAATATATTTAAGGATGAATTCTGTCAAGTTATCAATAATCCAGAAATTCTAACAGAGATTAGAATTGCAATTCAAAAAATGATGGAAGCTGATATGTCAGCTTCTCAACAACAACCACAAGACAATAATCTAGAAGAGGAAGAAGGAGCTGAGTATTAATGCCAGTTATTAACAATGCATATCCTGTAGATGAAAGTAATTATGCTTATTCACCATCTGATATGGATATTACTCATAAAGATATGAGTAGAAAAGACATCAATAATTTGATTGATTCTCTATGTAAAGTCCGTATGGAGAATCCAGATGTAGTATTGATGGACCAGATTAGAGATGAGTCTAAATTCTATGACCCTATTGCTCAAGAAAAGAGAGAGCTTGAACAGGATAATATCGCTGTTGAAGAAGAAATTCTCAAAGGCATTTTTGAATCTGATACGCCAATGAGTGTTGAAGAACAAAATGAACTTATTGCTAAGGGTGTGTATCAAAAATATCAAGAAATGAAAGCAAGAAAACAAGGTAAATCTGTACAACAAATGGCTAAGGAGGATAATGAAGCTATGAATGATATCGAAGCAGAGCTCAGAGCAAGTATGAATACACCTATGGTAGGTGATATTGAACAAGTGACAGAAGTTATTTCTGAAACACCAATGGAGGAAATTACGGAGAGTTCATTTCCAGTCGAGTTTACAGAAGAAAAAGAGTCTACTGGAACAGGTGAAATTGCTAATCCAGTTGAAGGTACTACTCTGGTTGAAGAAGGTACTAGAGCGGATGCAATAAAGGAATATAATGAAGCATTGAAAACTGTCAATAATAATCTTAATACTATTTTTGATAAGATGGACCCTCCTAAATTAGAATATGACTTAACAGAAGAAGAGCTCAATACAATGGCTAATTGTGATACACTAGCTATAGATGCTATGGAAGATACTACTCTGGTTGAAGAAGGTGCTGGAATGGATGCAGAGTCTGTAATTGATACTTTTGAAACAGAGAGAAATAAACCTGAAGAGAAGCATCATCTTTCTAAAAAGAGTATTGCTAAGCTTGTAGGTGGTTTTCCTACTGCAGCAGCTGTAATGGCTAATCCACAGGAAGAAACTCTTGAAGATGTTATGACAGAGTTTAATGATACTGTAGATAGTATCAAGAATCTGCCAGAAGCTATTAATGCTAATAACAATGATGATGTAGAAGAAGACAAACCTATGTCTGTTGAAGAGTTTAATGACGTTCCTGCAACTGAAATTAATCTTCCTGATGATGTAGTTACTTCTGCCCTTATGAAGCAGTATGATAATGTAACTTATGAAGAAGCAATGCAGCTTGTAGATGTAATGAATCGTTATAAGGCACATGAGAAGTTTAATGTATTTGAAGCTTTACCAATGTCTATTAAGACAGTGATTCTTCAAGAAGCTGCATCTGTTGGAGCAGACCGTTCTACAGTTAACTTCTTTGCAAAGACATTCATTAATGACCTTGTAAATAATACTTATCTCGATAGAGAGATTAAAGATTTCAATGATGAACTTCAGAAAGCAATGGCTCCTATGGGTAATATTGTAGGAACTATGATGGATGAGTATAATGATGAAGTATACGATAAGTTTACTACTAAGCTTTTTGAAAAGGCTGATGAGATTAGAAACTCTGACCCAGAAAAGGCACGTCAGCTTAATACTATTGGTACTAACTTTGAAGCTGCTGTAACACTTAGCAGAATCCGTTCTAATCTTGCTGTTAATAATTCAATCTCTAATAAGCATTACAAGTATGCTAGAGATAACTGGAAGAAGCTTGTAGAAGAGTATAGAGATATTATCGCTAATGTAAATCCAAAGCCTAGAGATTTAGATACATGTCTCAAAGGTCTTATTACTGCTGGTTATCCAGAAGATTATGCTAAGACTATTATTTCTCTTGTAGTATCTGAAGTAAAGGATGCCATAGAGAATGGTAGTCTTGAAGAGCATATCTACGCATATTATCTTACTAATTCTCTGCTCAATCTTAACTATACTGCTAATAACAGTAAAGTAATTGAGAAGATTAAGTATGGTGTTGATGATGCTATCGATATGATTGATAAGTATATGGCACCTCTTAAGATGAGAAATACTAAGAAGAACAGAAAGAGAAATAAGAGAAAGTAATATATGAGGGGTGAGTAAAATCACCCCTAAACATTTTATTAAAATACCAAAGGAGGTAATATTATGGTTTCTTTTTTAACTTGTAATGCAAAAGCTGTATTAAGACTTATCCTTGAAGTATCGTATCAAAAGAAGGATAAGATTGCTAAATGTATATACGAGATTTCTTCTGATAAGGTATATAAGATTACTGTAGCTGATAATATGACTGGTCTATATACTTATAATGCTCGTGTTACTGGATATACTATGTGTAATACAGAAGAGGTATTATCTTTTGTAAATCAGAATACTAAACCTACTGTAGTAGATACTCTTAAGATTGACTATTCAGAGGATAATATTTCCAAAACTACTTCTATTAATGTGGCAGATATTCGTTACATTGAGGAGTTATCTACATCTGGTTTTGATGAGATTCTGAATCGTGAAATCCCGACTTTTAAATAATACACACGAAACAAAATAATAATAATTTATAAGGAGGAATCTATCATGTTTGATAAGATGAGAAAAGCAGTATACGACTATGTTGTATCACACCTTGATAAGACCGATGAGGTTTCTATCTCACTTAATGATGTTTACATCATATGGACTTGTAAGACACTTCAGAACTGGAAGGCTTGTATTAGTACTACTCTTCCCGATGGTATGTACTATGAGTGTACATATAATGGAGATACTAATGAGCTCTATCTGGATGCTTATAAGAAGTTCGAAAACAAAGTCATTAAAGATTTTAATTAATGGAGGTAACTAACATGGTTGATATGTATGAAGAAAGAACTACTCCAGACAATTGTAATTATGATGTAGTTGAAAATTGTCTTTCTTTTGGTAAAGCTCTTGATAAGCTGATTGAAAGAGAGAACGATGATAAAGATACTAATGAATACGGCATTAGAATCCGTACATGGCCCGAAGGTATAGTAATTAGAATCCAGACTCCTGATGTAAATTCTAAGATGTCTAATAGATATCTTTATAAAAATCATAAAGGTAAGAATACTCCTTGGGTTCCTAATAATGAATTCATCTTTAATCACTTCTGGGAATTAGTTAAGTTTAATAAGAACGAAGATGTAATTCCTGATAATAAGAACTACGAAGATTGGTTCAAGAATCCAGATATTCAGAAAGAACTCGACAAATGTAGACGTAAGTGTGAAGAGCTTAAGAAAGATTATGCTAAATATTGTAATCTTGCAGCTAAGGATATCGATAAGTGCTCTCCTAATTGTATTAAGAAGTGTCTTAATGAGTGTCATAAAGCTGAGATAAAACCTAATACCAATCATACAATCATTGTCAAAGGTAATGTAAGAAAACTTGCTGATACATTTGATGAAATTATTGATGCTCTGTTAAGTTAATATAAGTCCCCACACCTTGATTGGTGTGGGGATTATTTTATTTCCAAGAGTATCCATTATTGTTTTTATAATCATTACTATCCATAGATTCAGAATAGAAGTTATCAATAGCTCCTAGCATACTATATCCATTATCTTCCCCTTCTAATTGTTCGAGAGGAATATTAAATTGTCTAGAGTATGCTTCTTTACCAACTTTAGTTGCTAGTATTTGAGCCATTGCCATATCATTTTCCATCTTTTGTTGTTCTAAGAACTGACTATATAGTTTTGTCTTATCAAGCTGTTTTAATTGCTCGTTAACCATATCATCATGTTCAAGATTTTCTATATCTCTAACAATAGATATTTCTTCTGTAGCATTAAAGTCTTGGAAAATTTCTTGTGCTTCATCATCTGCTGTTCTAAGTGTAGGAATAGAGATGTGCCAATTCTCTCTAACATTCTTTCCATAATAAATAGGATAGATAGAATATAAATAAGAGAATGTACTATCGTCATGACTATTAGCAGAATGGTCAATACGACCTGTCTTCTTAATCTCAAGATTCTTTAATTCTTCATATAGAATTGGAGAAATGAATTTATCATAATGGTCTCTTACACGGTCTGTAAGTAAGTCCATTAACTGTTCTCTTACAGTACCAGTGTTATCTACACCATATACTTTAGTAAGTTGCTTTCTCTTATGAGACCTTAATCCATCAGGACGTTCTTCTATAGTACGCTCTTTAATCTCATAATATAGATTATTTCTAATCTTAGATTTCATTAACTTAGCTAGTGTACCAGTACCTACACCATTACGCTCGATAGTGATTAACGAATTAGGTAAATAGTTTAATACAAGATTATATATTACTGTAGCTAAATCAACTGGGTTAATATAGTTACAGTTAAAGTCTGCAACAAGTTTAGTAGTCTTAGAATCTGTAACAGAAATTGCAGAAGAGTCCTTAGAATAACCTGCTGCAACGTCGACACCAATCAATGTCTTATCTCTTGGGGATATCTCAGAATAGATATTGAACAGGAAGTTAGAGATATAAACCTGTTTAATTGGGTTACGTACATATCTCTGTACATTTCTAAGTTCCTCTTGTGTAAATGGACAATTCTCGGAAGATGTAGCCCATTCAAGTAAGAATTCACGTCTGATGTCAGTCCATTTTTGGTTCTGTTCTTTGATTCTTTCCTTAAGCCATTCTTCAGAATATCCAAGCTGTTGATAAGTAGTTCTAATATATACAAAGATAGACTTCTCGTTTGCATTTAATGTCTCTGTAAGTTTCTGTAGAGAGAAATCATACCAAAGTTCTGAGAATGGAGTCATCTTATTCTTAAGGTCATACATATATTGACCTTCTTCTGTAGTTAAGAAACCAGGTGTAGATGTAAGGCATAGACCATGAGGTGCTCCATTCATTCTACAGTTTCTAAACGCAGTAGTCAATGCAGGCATACCGTTTTGTAAGGATTCTTCTAAGTATTGGAAGAACGCAGACTCGTCTATCCAACAGTTAGTAATAGTTTGACCACGAAGTAAAGATATAGCTGCCGTTCTATTACGTGCCATTGGAAGAGCCTTGATATTATTAAAGTTAATCTTATGCTGGATATATTGTACTGTGTTAGATGCTTTAAGTTTCTTACCATCTACACCGAATGCTTGGTCAAATCGTAAATAAGATGGTAATGCTTTAATAATATCTTTAAGAGAAGATAAGTTACGCTTAGCATCATCATGTTTCTTATTAAGGAATATCATATTAGCATTTCGAGAACCAAAGTTATATACCCAAGAATACCATACTTCAGTAGCAACAGTTTTACCTGTCTGACGAGGTTGTTCTTGATAAATATTAAGATTCAATGTAAAGCAAAAGTTTAGTGCTAAGTTACCTCTATCAAGTCTATATCTTACATAAGGTCCACCCTGACTCTGTACTCTAACAACTTCTCTTATATAATACCAAAAGTTTCTCTGACATTCTAGAAATACTTTTTGTTTTGTATAAGGGTCTAAGTAAGGGTCATGTGGGTCTATATATGCTAAGTCCTTATCATATAATAATAGATGGAATTTATTATTTTTTATACCTTTAGCCTTTAGGTAGTAGTGCATATCTAAGAAAGACTGGTTTTTTGTATTCATTTGATAAAAGATAGATACATATCCAGAACCATCATATCTTCTATCTTCTTCTACACCATTACTATTTTTATTAGACATGAAACTTAATAATGGAACATATCTACGTTGGTTAGAATTATTTGGTATAGGATTCATAGTAGACAAATTATCTGGTTGATTATACTGTACATCAGTATTATCTTCTTTTTCTTCTATGATAGTAATACCAGTATTTACTACTTTCATGATATAATAACACTCCTTTCTTAAGATTTTTATTAATAAGTTGACCTAATCAGGTACGATTAGAGTTATAAATTACAATACCATAAACAAATAAGTAAAATATTATGGCTAAAAGCCAGGAGGTAAGTATTATGAATAATAACAATTACAACGGTCAGAACAACAACGGTGGAAATGATATCTTTACTCCCACTACTCGTTCAGCTTACAGATTCTTTAACTCTGAATCTGAAATTGACAACACTTCCATGAGTTTCAATTTCTGGAACTCTCTGCTCAAGATTACAATGAATCCTATCATTGTAAAGGAAGGTTCTGCTAATAAAGTAGATACAGATAATCATGTAGATATTTATCTGTCTCCTTCTAAGGCTAAGATGCTTCTGTATTGCGTAAAGGAATTCAGAAAGAATCCTGATGCTTATACAAACATCGGTGTTAATACAAACAAGGGCATTATCTTTATCGCAAATGGTGATAAAATGTTTGGTCACGGTGGAGTTTGTGTAGTAATCAATCTTATTAACAATGAGACTGGTGAAAAGGAAGCAGAAGCAGCATATGAGTTTAACACTAAGGACCTGTATGCTATTACAAATTACATGGGTGGTTCTGACTTCGGCAAGGATTCTGGTTATGCAGATAGTCTTGAACTCGACATGTTTGAAAATCTACTTGTACAGTTTATCAATGCATCTACAAATGCAGTAGCAGCATCTATCATGGAGACTGGTAAGTTTAATGAAGCAAGACAGTTTAGCTTCATTAAGGATGTAAGAGAGAAGCTTGGAATTTCTAAGAGTGATGGAAGTAAGAATTATAATCGTTCTAGCTGGTTCAATAATAATGGTAATGGTTCTTCTTCTGTATCTTCTGAAAGTTCAAGTAATAATTCTTCTACCTATGAAGACGTTATGAATGATATCGCATCTATCATGGACTAAAGATATGGACACAATACTAGCTATTATAGGAGCATTATTCCTAGGAAATATAATTCACGGTATTCTCGATATACCATTTATGAATGATATAAAAGGTAACGAAGATGACCCAGATGAATAATTTGTAAAATTTTGAGAGGGAATGTAATCATTCCCTCTTTTATTAAGAGGTGTATACGTATGATTTCAACAATAATAACATTAATAGTGGGACTCTTCTGTTATATATGTATAATAGTTAGAGTCAAAGATAAAGAGTATAAAACTTATATAGAAGACTTACTCTTTAAAAGAATACATCCTTACTTATATCTTATTGGATTAGGTATAACTACATGGATTATCGTAATTAAACTTATCAGGAGGTTAGTTAATTAATGTATACGCTTATTAACAATGACGGTCAATATCTTTACAAAACTTATAGAGGAGATTTTATCTTTTCTAATTCAACCAACATGCTTTTCGATACAGAAGAACAGGCTACAAATTGGTTACATTATAACTCATTTAGATTTAAAAATGAGGATGTAACTGTAGTTAATCTAGAAAATAAGAATAAAAGAGTTTACGATTATAACGGTTTCCTTAATAGTATTAATGAAACCTTTAAAAGTGATATAAATATTCCTGATATTCCAATACTAGTCAAACAACATATACCAATCTATGATAAAGAAATGATACCTCAAGAAAAAGTACAATGGACTCACGAAGATTCTGTTAGAGAAGCTAAAAACTTATTAAAAGGTGTTTTTACTCCATGTTTTGATGATATTGAACAGGGTAAGACTAAAGAAATATATGAATATATTGATAGCTTAACTGATGAAGAATTAATTCATTTAGCGACCTCTGTAGCAAATTCTATTGTATCTTCGTCAGATAATAATACAGATAACCCTCTAGTTAAAGAGGAGGAATAATTATGGCAATTGATTCTATTAAAGTAGAAGAAGTTCAACCTGATGGTAGTAAGAAAGAAATAAAAGTAGATAAGGCTGCAGCTGGATATCATAATTATCTAGTTATGTTTAATACTCTTATTGACCTTGATTTTGCTGTACTTAGAATGGTGCAAGCTGAGTATAATAATCCTAAGTTTGTAGACCAGAAAGTTATGCATATGACTACTAAAGAGGTTAAGTTTCTTCTTATCAATAGAGAAGACTCTAACCCATTAACTATCTGCTTTAAAGATAAGATTATTGCTGATTCTATCTATAAAGAAATCATGTCTACCAGATATGGTGATTTGCTTAAGGAAGATAAGTATATGGCAATCACTGGCATATTCTTCTTAATATCTGTATATGCTGCTATGGATAATACACATGTTACTGTAGTATGTGGAAATGAATTAGAAGAGAAAATCATAAGACGTTATCATAAAAACATTAACGTCAAAGTAGTCAATGAGTTAACTGACATCAATGTAAATGATTATACTGAATTCATTTTCAAAAGTAAGTATGATGTATATAAGTTTAAGCAAAAATTCATTGAGAAACGACTTTTGTTATTAAACTACAAATTCAATGTCTACTTTAAAGATGGTATCTTATTCTCTGATTTAGAGCTTGGACATTGGTTATGGGAAACTGGATTCTCTAAAGCTGCAATCATTGATACTTACAGCAAAGAAGACGATGACTATGCTACTCTGAAATTCAAAAGAGTAGTAAAAAAGAAACCAGAAAACAAATAAATAATATTATATATTTAAGGAGGAACCGAAATATGGTTTATTCAAACGTAGTAGAAAAGGAAGCTCTGAGACGTGTTCAGAGCGAAACACTCGCTGTAATCTCAGATGCACTTCTGAAGTCTTTTGGACCTTATGGTTCTAATTCTATTATTGGTAAGGATGGCGCACTTTCTAGATATACTAAAGATGGTCATACTATTCTTTCTAATCTTCAGTTTGTAGACCCAATTGCAAAGGCTGTACATGCTGATATCGAAGAGGAAACACTTGCTCAGGCTAAGAAGGTCGGTGATTCTACAACAAGTATTACACTTCTTTCTTCTGCTATCTTTGATGCTCTTGCTGGTTATGAAAAAGAGCACAATTATAGACCAGCTTCTATCGTAAAGGCTTTCAAGAATGTAGCTGAAATGATTAAGAATAAGATTAAGGATTATGGTAGAGAAGCTACTATCGAAGATATGTATAATATTACTCTTATTGCTACTAACGGCGATGAGAACCTTGCTAAGATTCTTAATCAGGTATACAAAACATATGGTCTTGATGTATATATTGACGTTAAAGCATCTATGAATGGTACTACCTATCTTAAGGAAATCAATGGTATGACAATGGAGTGTGGTTTCCTTGACCCTACTCTTATTAACGATACTACAAAGAATACAGTAGACATTAAGAATCCTAAGATTTATGCATTCAAGGACCCAATTGATACAGCAGAGATGGGTATGTTCCTGGATGCTATTCTGGTAAAGAATATTCTTAAACCTATCAGTGAAAAGAAGCCTGAGAATGTAGTACCCACAATTATCATGGCTCCGAGAATCTCCAGAGATTATTCTGCATATATGGATACTCTGATGGCTTCTATTGCTCAGACACCTGCAGCAAATCGTGGTATTCTAAATATCATCACTGATATTCAGGGTTGCGATATGGAACAGTTCGAAGATATTTGTGACCTTTGTGGTTGTAAGTATATTAAGAAGTATCTTGACCCTGAGATTCAGAAGAAGGATATCGAATCTGGTCTTGCTCCTACACCAGATAATATCGAGACTTTTGCTGGTGAAGCAGAACTTGTATCTTCTGATGCATATAAGACTACTTTTGTAAATCCTAAGAAGATGTTTAACTCTAATGGTGAGCATTCAGAGCTTTTCAATCAGAGAACAGATTATCTTCAGAAGCAGATTGATAAGCTGACAGTAGAAGGTAATACTACTACAGAAATCTATACTCTTAAGAAGAGACTCAATTCTCTTAAGGGTAAGATGGTTGAAATCTATATCGGTGGTGTTACTATCGCAGACCGTGATGCAGAACGTGACCTTCTTGAAGATGCAGTACTTAACTGTCGTAGTGCAGCAATTAACGGTGTAGGATATGCAGCAAACTTCGAGGGTTATAGAGCAGCGCTGTCTGTAACAGAAGATGAGCTTACTGGTATTGAAGCTGATATTGCAGATATTCTGGTTAAGCAGTATTATGAAATCGTATATGCTTTATATGATAGTGTAGGAGAAGAGGAAATTGATAATCCTCATGAGATTATAGAACAGTGTATCGTTCATGGTTGTCCTTACAATATTACTACTGGTAAGTATGATGGTAAGGTTCTAACAAGTATTGATACAGATATCTGCATCATTGATACTATCTCTAAGATTATCACTATCATGGTAACTGCAAACCAGTTCATTCTTCCTACAATCAATATGAATAATTATTAATAATACAAAAAAAAGAACGGGCTCATTAAGAGCCCGTTCTCTTTGTTATTTGTCAAATTAAATCATTAAATGAACCACAGAAGCGGTTCATTTTCTGAAGTGAAACCCACATATCGAGAAAGCATTCTTCTGATTTTTTATTACCATCTACCGCTTCTTTAAAAAGACAGAAGATGGTATTTTCAACTTGCTCACCGAAAGGACGAGCAAGCTTTATAATCGCCGAGCAATAGCAATCGTCGGCGTTAACTACTCCTGAAAGCTCCCTAATTAAGCTAGGGAACTTATTCGAGTGGCTCTTAGCATAACGAGCTACATTAATGATGTCTCTACCAGTTCCGCTGCATATGAATTCTACAGCGTTTTCAAAATTGTAATTATCATCATTGGCAGAGTCCTCGACTCGCTCGACTACAGCGTTTCCGTCTCTGCAGACATAGACGTATCCATCTACTACAAAGACGGACACATTACTTGTTTTTACTACAACCTTAACTTCTCTAGCCATATTTATGACTCCTTTGGATAAATTTACTCCTATTTCAGGAGCATAGATAGTTGTTCTGGTTTTAAAGGCTATTCCAGAAACCTAGGACGCAACTCCTCTTAGATAGTCTCTCGGTACTTTTAGTGTAGTATGGCTGTCGCTAAGCCTCTACCGAGAGTCCGTGAGTAAAAGATAATGAGTGGTTCGATGTGACGGCATCGAGATTTATTATCTCTTACTCACTTATATTATATACATACCAAATATTAAACTTTTACAATCTCGTTATCTTTGATTTCCAGAACATTGAAATAATACTATGAAAGGAGGACCGTTATGGCTTCAACAAGAAAGTATAAGTGTCCATTTTGTAGTAAATCTTTTGAAAGACCTAAGTTAGCTAGTCATATTGATAAGTATCATGATGACATGTTAAATCCTGATAAAGGATATACTGCAAATAGAATTGTATTTGACATTTGTAATAAGAAAGAACCTATTGGTGCTGGGCAAGGAGTATGTCGCATTTGTAAGAAACCTACAGAATGGGACGAAGACTCTGTACGTTATAAATCTTATTGCTCTGAAAAATGTAAGCAACAGGCTAGAGAGAATTATAAGAATAATATGCTAAGAGTATATGGTAAAACTACTTTACTTGATGATATGGAATGGCAAGAAACTAAGATGCTTGCTAATCGTTCTATCTCTGGTAAATATCGCTGGTCTGATGGTACATACAAAACTTACGTAGGAAGTTATGAAAAGAAGTTCCTAGAGTTTTGTGATAACGTATTAGGTATTAAGTCTGAAGACTTATTAACTCCTGGACCCACTATCTATTATGAGTATGACGGAGAAGAACATACTTGGATTACTGATGCGATTTATCTACCATATAATCTTGTATTCGATATCAAAGATGGTGGAGATAATAAGAACAATCGTGAAATGCCAGAATATAGAGCAAAGCAATTAGAGAAAGAGAAGTTTATTACAGACCAAGGTGAGTATAATTATATTAGACTTACTAATAATGAGTTTGTTCAGCTTCTTACAATCTTTGCTGAGCTTAAAGAAAACTATATGGATAGCACAGAACCTAAGACTATCTCTAGAGTTCATGAGCATATGAGCCCAGCGGGTCCAGGTGGTATGCCAGCTGTAGGTACTGATGTAAATCCTAGTGTATTTATTACCAATTATATGAATAAGAATACATTTGAATCTGGATTTGCTATTTCTAATGACGTTACTTCTGAGTATATGATTGCTAGAGATAAGAAATCTGGTAAGCTTAAGAAAGTAAAGTCTAAAGATTTACTAGAAGATTGTGAATGTGAAACTTATAAGTATATTGGTGATAATATTTCTAATATTCTTAAAGAACTGTATTCTGTATATAAAGCTGAGGAATATGTAGACTATCATTATCTACCATGTCTTGTTACAGAGTTTACAGAGATTCTATCAGATGACCAATTAGAATATAGTGAACTATTGGAAATGGTGAATTGGGAACAGATTCATGAGAACTTTAATAGTTCTTTAGCTACATTACAGTTCCAATCTGAAGCAATATTAGAAGGTAATAAACCTATCGTATTTAATGTATTAGACCCAGTTAAGTATGAGTATAAGAAAAAGCTCTTGAGAGAATATGAAGACTTGACTATTCTACAGAGTTTAAATGGAAAATACTTTGGGTATAATAAACTCACTTGTAAAAGAACTAAAGGAGTAGATAGCATATATGATATAACTGAGTGTATGCTTAACTCTATATCTACTAACTCACAATAAGGAGGAAATAATCATGAGTATGTTTAATGAGAGAGTATTCAATATTCTTCTTGAATCTAGTAAGTGTAAGAGCACTTCTAAAGAAGAGTGTGGTAATGAGTGTGCTGATTTCCAGGATACTATCGGTAATGGTCATAACTTCTCTGATGTTATTGTACCATCTAATGTAAAGATGAACAAGGATACTATTCCAGTTTGTAAGGTTTCTAAGAAGGAATGTGGTGCAGAGTGTAAAGAATGCGGTGATAACTGCAATGAATCTGCATACTTTATCGACGGTAGAATGCTTGACATTTATATGGATGACAACGGTATTAATGATGATGCTCAGGCAGTACATGATATCTGTGAGCATTATGGTATTGACGTAGATGATGTTTATGTAGTAGTAGAATGCGATGAAGTAAACAAAGGTCTTATTGACCATGCTAAGACATATGTTGACTGTGGTCTGCTTCGTAGATGTCATGACCAGATTCGCAATTGTATCAATGCAGGTATTAAGGTAGCTAAACGTTCTTAACATATGAGAGAGGGTAGGTTGATTCCTACCCTCTCTTTAACTTCCTTATAATATATTATAAATGGAGGTGTTCTAATTGAGTAGAACATATAGACGTCGTAATAAGAAGAAGAGGAGTTATAGTTATTGTAATTCTAAAAAGAGTACTGCACCTGTTAGTTATAAGGTGTCACAAGACCTTACTAAAGATAAGTCTCCTGAAGTTAAAAGAGATGCTTCTGGTAATATTATCTATTCTTCTAAATACATAGGTGATGAAAAGTTTGAATATTGGGTAGAATATAACTCAGATAAACAGCCTATTCATTATCATGACACTAGAGGTGGAGAATGGTGGATTAAGTATAATTCCAAAGGAAATATCTCTAACTTCTGGGATAATACTGGATATGAAGAAGTGTATAACTACTATAAGAATGATATAGTAATTAGTACAGATTCTTATGGTATTAAAACTAAAAAAGTTATAGACAGAGAGCGTTGTAACATTACACGTGATGTATTCTTAAATACACCATAAGTTATATATTATTTTAGTGTAAGCAAGACTTACAAATATATTTTGAAAGGAAGATGTATATGCCAAACTGGTGTAACAACTTTATCACATTCTGGAGCGATGGAACTCCAGAAGGAAATTGTGCTTTAATAGATTTGCACAATAAAATGGAACAAGTCGCTAAACTTATGCAACAAATCTGTCCTGAAAACAGAGATTTATGGGAGGTGTATTTAGCTAAATACGGATATGGTGTTGATATTTCATGCTATCAGCGTGGCTATATCTATTGGATAAGTGATATAGTCGGAAATGGAGAAGAATTTAGCATCGAGTGTGAAGATGCTTGGGCTCCTAATATTCAATTCTGGCAAGCTTTACTATGTTACTTTTATCAGAATAGAGTATCATTTACATTTCAGGCATCTGAGCCTGGTATGCAAATATATGAAACTAATGACTGGGGTATTCTGCCCAGATATAATGTCAATATATATGCAGAAGGTGTAGATGAATTATTAAATTTCGATAAACTTTGGAATTGGGATAATCCATTGTTTCCGAGAATTGATAATGATTATGTAGATAATGCTCAAGGTGAATGGACAAATTATCCTCATTTTCATGAGAATGGTATTATTAGTATATATGAAGATTATCAATCACCTAATACTGATTATAATCCTGGATTATTCTGTGATATTAATACTGTTAGATACGTTAACCTAGAAGTTAGATTTGATACCAGTGTAGAATCTGAACCAATCTATGATAATTTTACAACATTTTTAGGAGGTGACTCTAATGAGTAATCTTAGAGTATCAGGAATCGTGAAAGATTCTATCGTTGATGGTCCTGGACTTAGATATGTAGTCTTTGTACAGGGTTGTTATCATAATTGTGAGGGTTGTCATAATCCTCAGACACATGACCCTCAGGGTGGTATTAATATGGATACAGATGATATTCTTAAAGAGTTTATCAGTAATCCTATGTATAATGGTATCACATTCTCAGGCGGTGAGCCTTTCCTTCAGGCTGACGCATTAGCAGATTTAGCTATTGCTATCAATAAGTATTACAATAGCTCTGTTGAACAAGACGGAAGAGAGTTTAATATTATCTGTTATACAGGCTATACCTATGAACAGATTAAAAAAGGCATTGATGAAGGAATCATGTCTTATATGAGACTTCTTTTCAATATTGACTATCTTATTGACGGTAAGTTTGAAAAAGATAAAGCCTCACTTGACTGTAAATGGAGAGGTTCTACTAACCAACGTATCATTGATGTAAGAGCATCTTTGAGAAAAGGTAAAGTTGTAGCGTTAGCACTCTAATATGAAAAAAAGAAACAGGACTCTCGTGTCCTGTTTCTTTTTAGTGTTTAACTTTATTATAATATGTAAAGGAGGTAGTTGGTATGGCTACAAATATTGTTAAAGAAGATAATCTACTCAAAGTTAAACATCATACTACTACATTAGTGTATGATGAAACAAGAAAAGATGACTTATTATCTAAAACAGATTTAGACCTTATAGTAGTATTTAAAGATAAAGACGGAGAATATCCTACAGGTAAGATTGTAGTAAGTAATGAATTTGTTACTAAGTACAACTATAAGTATGTAACAGATGATATTGGTAATGTATTATCTTGTACTATTACTAAGACTGTATCTAAGAATGGTCAATCTACTGATATTGAAAAGACAAGTACTACATCTTTCTATGATGCTAATGGTAGAGTAGTAAAGAAAGAATACTATACTCGTGACGGTATTATGTATAATCGTGAACAATTCTGGTATTGGGAAACTGGTAAACTTAAGACAAAGAAAGTTAAGTCTACTCATGTAATCGAAACTACAGAATATAATCATGATGGTAATGTAGTCCTTGTATGGGCTAAGACAATTGCAAGTAAATGTATTTCTAGAAAGTATTCTGCTACTTATAATGAAAAAGGTGAGATTGTTCATTATGTAGAACACAGTAAAGGATATGAGTGTTTTATAGAAAGAGACCTTGACCATGATGGTAATCTCTTATCTATTACTGAAATCTTTAAGCATCTTAGTGATAGAAAGATATTTGCTAAGACTACAAAAGTCTATGACCCTAATGCTGGATATAAGCTTTCTAGAGTTATCAAGAATGGTTTTGTTGTAGACCAGTATTGGTATGACTTAGAAGGACAAGTAATTAAGAACGTTAAGAGTGAAAAAGATAATGATATAATCACTACAATCATTGAAAGAAGTACTGATACTGAGACTGGTGAAAAGACAATCGAAAAACATATCTACTTTGTAAATAAGTGTGGTAAACAACACAGTAAGTATATTAAAGAAGTATATGATGAGAACAATAATCTTCTTACATTTGCAGAAGATAATTCTAAGGTTACTACATATACTTATAATGAAGATGGTAAACGTGAATCTGCGATTACCAAACAGCTTATTGATGAGGAGTTTGTAGTAATTGATAAAATTACTTATACCTATTCTACAGAAGAAACTGGTGAAGAAAAGAAGACTCGTGTAGAAGAGCGTTATGATGCTAAGGGAAATATTACTTATAAACAGACTCATACAGAATCTATTACAGATATTAAGAAAGAGTATACTGTAGAGAATAGAATGTATGAAGTTCCTGAAGCTGATGATAGTACAAATCCATAAAAATAACGGGGTGTATAATACACCCCGTTTATTTCTTGTTTTAAAACATAAGTCCGAATTGACGTTGACATAGCTTAGCATTATAGTATGTGTATACAACTCCCATAAATGCTCTATAACAGTTCTCAATGAATTCGTATTCATCTGGATTACTGAATGTCAATGGAAACTCTCTGAAGTTTGGTTCTTCTTTATCAAACTGAAGAATTAAACAACCTTCAAGATTGATATTCTTTTTTATATAGATTAGATATCTATATGCGGCTAACTGCATAAAGTATTTATAACCTACATGATTAGATGTCTTAAAGTCTACCATATACGGTTTGTCGTCAATGCTAATGAGTAAATCATATGTTCCTGCAAAGAACTCACCTACCATAGGTTCTTCTTGACCTAGGATTCTTATTCTATGACAATTATTAATACCTTCCCACCATTTCTTAAATGCTTCTAAGCATACGTTAGGATGTTCTACTTTCTTTCCCTTTAGATACTTCTCAATAGATTCATGCACCATAGTACCAAACTCAGCAGCTTTCATAGCAACTTCTCTATTATCTAATCCTTGTCTACCAATTCTATTAGCCCACCCAATAAGACCTTCTGTATCAATAAAAGATAATAGTTCTGTTACACTTGGAACACCTCTACCATTGTATGTATATCTTGCTTTTCTCTTATTAAAGACTGTTAAATCGTTAAGCAATAATTCTGGGTCTAACATAGTAAGAATCTACTCCCTTCATTACAATAATTTAATAGTAAGTTGAATCATATATTATTTATGTAATGGAGAGACTTACTCTCAATCTAAATATGAAAGAAGGAATCGATGTGGAAATGAATGACCCTCGTATGGAAAATCTTCGTAGGGCAGCTGGAGTCACTAGACAGCAAAGTCAAGCGATTATGAATCAGCTTAACTCTATGAATGATGAAGAGGTCAATTTGTTATTAAGCGAAAATGAAGAACTGAGAGATTTTATCTCAGTAGATGCAGACAAGGATAATAGTGGCATCGTTGTCAATTATGCAAATCAGCCACAAAACGAAAACAATCAGATTACATTCCAAGCACCATGGGAAGGTAATCTATCTGTAGGAGGAGGAACAACATCTCCTCAAACAATGAATCTGTTCCAGTCAAATGGTTTGTTTGGAAACATTTGGAACTGGGGACAAACAGATAAAAGAGTCCAGGTATATAATCAGCATCCTGGAATGAGACTGTATAATATCAATCCTTATCAGTTCTTAGATGAGAATGATTTGATTGATTATTATAATGCACTTGAACAGCAAAGAGAAAAGAATGAGAACCTCAACTATGTCTTCTGTAGACTTGGAGCTAGATTAGATGGTTCTGATGAAGCCTTTGAATGGGCAGAGCAGTTCAAGTTTAAGCCTGCTGATGATATTGTTAAGGAGCAGTATGAATCAAGACAGAGAGCAGAAGAAGAAAGAAGAAAAGAACTCTATGGAGAAGATGGTACTAGAACAGTATATAATGTTTATGATGCTAACGGCTATCGTCTTCAGAGAGCTTGTGGTTTCAAACTTGTAAATCTTGAAACAGGTGAAGTTGTAAAGGAGGTTAAATATCGTAAGGACGAAAACGGTCAGTCTTACGAGATTCATTCTATGACAGAAGACCGTAAACTTGCATATGAAATTCAACAGATTCATGCAGCATTCTATCAGGATGCAAGATTTAAAGAAGTATTTAGAAGACTCTTTAATCAGGACTATTTTGGTAATATTGCTAAGTGGGAGGGTTGGAAACAAGCAGGTCTTACCAAAGCTGAAATGTATACTCTGTATGAAGACGAAAGAGTAGACTGGAAAAAGCATGAGAAGCTTATTAATAGAGCTCTCATGGCAGCATCATATTCTAGAGAGAAGTTTAATGATATCCTCAGAAAGTGTTGTCATTGTGAGTTGGACTATGCTAATAAGTCCAGCTTCTTTAGTCTGTCTTATGACTTCGAGAGAGATTTACATTATAAGAGACTCACATCTACACCTGAAGAAATGCAGAATGACCCAATGGTACATTCTAAACTTCAGCAGGAATATGAAATCAAGCGTAAGTTGTTCATGGATAAAGTGAACAGTGGTAATTTGGGATGTAATATGATGATGGATGCAAACTATCATCCTACTTTCCCGAAGCCAAATATCGAGAGTCTTACACTTGAAGATTTTAACAAGCCTGAGAATCAAATAATGTATACTCAGATTGTCACACCTGAAATAGCAACTCCGAATATGTTCATTCCAGATAACAAAACTAATGATAAGCCATTGTCAAGAGAGGAGATACTTGCAATGAATGGCGTTAAACTGGATGAAAACGGACAAGTTATACCACAACAAAGAACCATTGGTTATATGACTGTAGATGATGATACAGGTCAGATTATATCTCAGCAAGAGTTTGATGTAGCAGTTGGTAATCAAGGTAACACAGCAAGTAATGACATGACAGACGAAGAACTAATCAATGCTGGTTTCTAAGGTGGTGTAATAATGAAAATAAATCCTAATCTTGTAGATATATATAAGAAAGATACAATTAAGATTTCAAAACTCCAAGAGGAGTATATTAAGTGGTATGATAGTCTACAGACTAGATATCCACTGTCTTATTATCTAACTAATCAAGATATAGCTTATCTTTACAGATGCGCAATGTCACCAGCATTGAACTGTAATGTTAAAGAAAAGTATAGTCTTATTAGTGAATTAATGAGAAATAGAGGCTTTGAGTTAATCGGTGGTGGTACTAACCGAAGAGCTTATAGATGTACATTCGAAGATTTGGTTATTAAGATTGCTACAGACCAAGTAGGTTTCACAAGTAATCTAAGAGAGTATCCAAATCAGAATGTAATCAAGCCTTTCTGTACTAAAATCTTTGGTACAGATTATAACGGTGTAGTATCAATGTCAGAGCAGTTCATTCCGTTTAAAACTGTAGAAGAGTTTCAGAAGTATAGTCAAGATATATTTGATATCTTGTATTTCAAACTCAGAAACAATGATATCGGTATGGAAGATGTTGGTACTCGTTCGTTCAAAAATTGGGGACTTCGTAACGGGTTTGGACCTGGAATGTTAGATTTCCCAACTATGTATGTATTAGACCCTACTAAGAAATTCTGTCGTAATATCGTCAATGGTCAGATGTGCGGTGGTACGTTAGATTATGATGAGGGTTTTAACGTAATTGTTTGTAGCGAGTGTGGTAGAACACATTTCGTTAGAACACTTGCAAAGAAAGATGGAGAAGATATCTCTAAATTACTACAAGCCGTAGGTTATCAGCAAAGAAAAAACGAAAAGGAGTCATTTAATATGAAAATTAAACTTGTAAATCTTGAAACTGGCGAAGTTGAGTCTGTTAGAGAAGTAGGCGGAAAGTCTAACTTCGTAGACCCTAATAGAAGAAAGAGACCTAAGCAGGTCATTAATCTTAATGAACCTCAGACTGACAATACAAAGAAGAAAAAGGAAATCAAGTTCAAGGATGTAGTTATAGGTACTCTTAATCCTGAAACTGGTGAAATCGAGGATGGAACTACTCCTAAGGTTAAGCCTGAATTCATTTTCGATAAGCTTGAAATGACAACTGAGAAGAAGCCTTATGAAAGTAGCTACTTCATTACAGAGGATGAGATTGAGGAGCTTGTTGATAATGATAAGAAGCACTCTGTAGAAGAGGTTATCAATACGTTTGATAAACTCATTGTCGATACTACTATGAATTATGAAGGTAATGACGACCCTCATAATGTCATGAACATTATTGATGTCATCAACAATAATATCAATGGTACTGTTTATATTCCTAGAGAGAAAGCAGAAAGTATGTTTAAAGAACTGTCTGTAGCAACTCTTGGTCTTAATTATGAGCATACCTCTATAAGCGATGATACAATCAAGTTTTCTAATAATACCATGATTGCACGTCTTGTGAAGAGAATTATTAGAAATCCAGAAGATAACTTTACAGCATTTTATCATCTCATTAATACTATAAAGAATTCTGCTGCGTTCTTTGAGAGCGTAATAGGATTCTTCAAGACAGTATTAGAGCATTTTAGTTATGATATTGAGGAGAAGGTCGGTGGAGAAGATTATCATTATATGTATAAAGATGTCTTTGATATTGCTAGAAAGGCAATCGCATATGTATTTGATGATTTCCTCTATAATATCATGCTTAATGGCATTTCTAATTCGTTCAGTGGTCAGCTTGTTTATAACAGAAACAATGCTTTCGTTAAGCTTAGAGATTGTCTGAAGGAAATGTCTGAAGCATTTAATAATGCTGATAAGGCTTCTGAATCTACAGATAGGACTACATCTATCCAGCTTTATAGACGTAATGATTACGCAGAGCTTTATTGTTTTACAACAGAGGATGATGATAATGATAACGAAATTGAACTGGATACATCAGATGATGTTGAAGAGAGTACGACTGACTCTAGCGAAGATATTGAAGATATCTCCGAAGAAGTATCAACTGAAGATAACGAAACAGATGAAGAAGCTGAAACAGAAGGAAAAACAGCTAGCGAAGAAGAGATTCCAAACGTGGCAGAGAAGGAAGAAACTGAAGAGAAGATTTCTGAGAAGGATGCAGATGGAACAGTGGAAAACAGTGTGGATAATGTATCTAGTTCTGAGTCTTCTGATGACACTTCTTACTCAAATAATGAACCTGCTATTATGATTGACAGCTATAACAAGATGTCAAGAAAACAGAAAAAGAAGTTTGGAAAGGGTAACAGCAAAAAGAAGCATAAGTAATCCTAATCGTGTAAGTTGAGGTGAGTTTTACACTTACCTCAACTTATCAATAATAATATAAAAGGAGGAATTTCCATGATTGGAAATATTTCAATTGCCACAAATTTCAATGAATTAAATTTCATCATTCAAACAAGACTGAATACAAAAGTGCGTTCATATATGAGTAATGGTATAGAAGCACCTAAGTGTAAAGTTATTGTTATAGATGATTATTGTCCTAAAGATGACGATAATTATATGTGTGCTTCTCTCTTGCTTCCCGATGGTAAGTCTATGGAATGTCTAATCAATGATGACTATGCTCAGTTTGAATATTTTTATAATATGAAACTAATGAATGACCAAGATGTTAAAGAGTATCTTGTTGTTATTATTGCTGGATTGATGGAGAGAGGTTATGACTTCATCTTTTATTTTGATTTCCAGAATAATACAATCATGCAACCTATTGCACAGTATTTAATAAACTTCTTGAATATGAATCTTGGACTGTTGTTTTATGACGCAGCTTGCATTCAACAAAATCCTCAGGCATTGTTTTATCAATCTATGAGACCAGAAGCTATGTATGCTAACAAAAAGGCTATCGATGCTTATGGTTATTCAAATAAAAAACCATCTTTGTTTCAGCAATTTTAAGAGGTGATTTTATGATAATCTTTGGTAGTCCAGATGCACTCAAATATTGTAAGAGTAGAATAGTTTTAAATTCTATAGTAAACTTCAACACGATGTTTGAGGGTGTTCCTCAACTCATGTATCTAAACCCTTACCGTAATAATCAATATTACGGTAATACCAACTGTTATGAATTCGACATGTGGTATGTAAACTATCTTGCTTCAACACCAGAAGCATTTAGAGAGTTTATCAATCTTATGAGAGAAGCTTATAATGGTAAGAATATTTGGATATTAGTAGACTTTTCTACTGAGACTGCATCGAATGTAGTTGAGACATTGATTAAGTATATTATGGAAACTTATGGATATGCTTGTAATGTTGCTCATACTCCAGACGATACAGAAGACTTTGTAGAAGGACAGTTCTCACCAATGGGTATTCAAATGTTTGACACTCATATGGAAAACTACCTTCAATACTTTGGAGGTAGAGGACTTGAATCTGACCCAGAATAAAATAGAGGTGATTATAATGAATGAGTTATATAAGAAGACCTTATATACTATGAATGTAAAATGGCTCATTCATGAAATCTTTGAATACGATATCTCTAAAGCTAATATATCCATACTGTTACGGTATGGATATATTTCTCCACAAGAGTTTAATATGTATTCTCAGATGAATAGAATGCAAAGACAAATTGCAATCGGTAGACTTCAACAGAATCCTGTATATTCTTCTGCTATTAGTAGAGGATTTGAAGAAGCTAGAAAAAATCTAATAATCTCTAACAATATCAAAGAAGATGAGATTGTATCTATTAAGAAAGATGCACTTTATGTAATGAATAGACTGAATGTGACAAATTTCGGTAATATTCACTTTACACTTCGAGGAACATACTCAATGTTCTTGATTTGCATGGGGTTGGAAATATACTTCTTCTGGGACGAGAGAACTGATAATTATGACATCCAGATTAAAGGTATTAGTGATGATAAGTTATATCTTCATGAAGCTTTCATATCTATCATATGTGATATCTTGAGAAATGTACAAAAGCAAGATATTCAATCAGCGATGGTTATGATTAGTCAGATTAGAGGGAAGTATGATAGTGGAGAACTTCCTGTAGAATGCTATAGAGAATTTAACTCTTCATCCTGTTATAGACTTAAAGGTATGGATTATGGAGTTATTGACTTGACTCAAGATGAAATGCTGACTCTATTACCGCATATTGACAAGTCCTATAACTGTGCATTCTTATTAGAGATTCATAAGATTATAATGGAAATGATGTTTACCAGATAACGAGAAACGTGCTCTTTGTAGCACGTTTCTTTTTTGTCTTATTAGTGGAACTTTAATATAAAGATTCTTGTAAAGGAGGAAACAGTATGTCAACAAACTTCTTAAATAGACGTATGGATTTGCTACATAGCGCAGCAATAAATACGAACTTTCTTACTATGGATACTAGTTATCCTGTTAAGATTGCTGGTAAAATATTAAAGCTGTTTACTGCAGCTGATATCTTTAATACAAATGATTGGGTACTTCAAAATACTGAAAGTGAATCTATTCTTACAATTAGCTCTAATCATGTATATGACTTTGCAGGTAGAGTTATTAAGAATAATATCGGTGAAGAAAAAGCATATGCTACTAATGCCGATGTATATAAACTCAATGATTATGTAATGGTAATCATTGATTTTGATGATGAACATAGCAATGCTAACCCATCTATCCATCTTTGTTCTCAGACTAACTTTGCAAACTTTATCACTGGTGGAAGTGGTAGTGGAAATGATTGCAAATTTAAGTTATTTGATATAACTGGCGATACTCCAATGGGTAATGGTTTTGATTATAATATAGATACAGATGTATTTGAATCTGCAATCGAATTTGATAATTTAGAAGATTCTCATGCTTTAATACGTCATTCTTCTGATAATATAGTATATGAACTGCCCGTTAAAGACAATAACAATAATTATTCCATGAAGCCAGTATCAAATTTAGAAACAATTGATATCAATAGTATCAATATGTCTATTCAAAATTTCATATACCCTTCTATAAATATTCAATCTGTTAATGTAACAGGAGGATTTGATACTCAAGATGGACTAGAACTGTATAAAGTATATAATGGTTCATTCTCTGATAAGTTTATAGAAGAGTATTGTTTCACTGAAGAAGAGATGCTTAATCTTGGATTATGGAATGCTGATTATGTTAACTATATAAAATCATATTATAATAACATAAGCGGTGATAAGTCAGAATACTACTACGTATTAAAGAGTAGTAGTAGAGAATATGATAGTGATGAATTAGATAGTGAGCTTAAATTTACTCCTATCAAGATTAGTAATAATAAGATAATGACTATAGATTATATAACCAATAACGCATTTACTGTAGGTGATAAAAAAGTAGAAGTTACTTATATCGGAGAGAGTTCTAAGTACTTTGGAAATTTCTGGGGTAATGATTTAACTACTGGATATTCTTATTTCTGGTATAATGGAGACTATGGTAAGCTGAGTATCTATAATCTTACATATATAAATGATAATGGTAAATCTGTAGACATAGATTCTTATGATGTTAACTATACAGATTATATAAACAATGGCGGGAATATAGATAATGCTGACCGTATATTCCATAAAAATTATAATTTAACTGGTGCTGAAGATAGTGAAGCCTATGTAAACCGTTTTATAGACTTCTTCTGTAATGATGATTCATCTTACAAATCATTTTTACTTGGTAGAGCTTATGGTTTATCTAATGGTACTTCTGGTGATAATGCTATTACCTTTAAAAGTGAAGCTTCTAATTCAAAAGTTATATCTAATACAGTAATAATGTATCCAGAACTTTATGAGAATGTGTTGTTTGATAAAGATGGTGATACATTTACTCATTCTTCTGAGAAGATTAGAAACTTCACATCTCTATATAATGGAGAATCTACAACTGATTTTGATAGAACTGATTACTATAATGAATCGAGAATTAGTGCTAGGTCTAATATAAATAACTATTATACTGTATATGAACTGTTTGACCATGCAAATACTATAGAAAATGCTGTTCCTCAAGATTTAACAAATGGTGATACTTATAATTATGAAACCGTAATAAAGGGTACTGAATATAAGTATAAGTATAGATGTAATAAAGCGTTGAATAGTGACTATGGTAAGATACTTGTTATAACAAATAATGATAACGTTACTAAAAAGATACTTCTAAGTATTGTAAATAAGCTCATAGTTTCTAGAATAGCTGCACCTTATTATACTGATACTAAACCAAGTTATAATAATGCAGAAATCGGACATAGCTCTGTTGTTGTAAGACAAGATATCAATAGTGCTACTGATTCTATTGAAGCAGATGGCAATAATATTGTTATAAATTTCAATGGTATATCATATCAATTATATAAGATTGTAAAAGATGGAACAAATCTTACTCATACTGCAGTAACAACAAGTAACTTTAAGACTGATTCTAGTACAGAAACATCTAACTTAGAATACTACTACTTCATTACTGATGAGTATGTATATAGAATCAAGTATTTCTGGAAATCTAGTGACACTTCTAAGGCTGTAAATGCTTATGATTATTATACAATATCTAGATTATTTAAATATACAGAGGATATAACAGAAGCAAACTGTCATAATAATACATTTACAAAGGCATATGTAGCAGCATATGTAAATACAGAAAGTGCTACTGTAAATAGTGCTGTTAGTTCGTTCAATAGTCTAAGAAGCTCTAGTCAACTTTCTATCGTAGAATACATTGTTAAGGCATTTAACTTCTATCCAGTATCTCCATCTAACGATGAATTCATTACAAATTTACATTTTACATCTTCTGTAGATGAATTTAATGTATGTACAACAGATTTGATACTTGATGACTTCTATCTGGTATATCCAAGAAATGTAGGAGATATTACAAAGAATGACGGTACTGGTTTACGAAAAACTGATTTCTATGGTGATTATGTAGTTTATCAGAATGGTCAAATCCCATCGCTATCTAATGTATCTAAAAACGGTTCTCTAATCTACTCTATACAAAATTATAATAAGTTCATCCAGAAAGAACTTGTTAGTGATAGAATAAATACCGTTGAATTTAAGTACATAAACGGTATTGGTATTAGAGAAGATTACTATGTAAACAAGTCTCTATATGATTTCTATAATAGTGCTGTATCAAGAAACCTAGCAATACCTAAAGATGATACAAATAGCATCAGAAAATTCAATGAATCACCATTCAGCTTCTTTAAGAAATCTGATGTAGCTAATATAACTAATACAGAGAATATTAACGGTAAAATCAAATTCAAATCAGGTACATCTAATTATACACTAAAGTCTAGTCTATATGTCTCAACAGATATAGATTCTTCAAATATCTATAACTTCAATAAATCTACAATTTATAGTAAAGAAGAAGACCCTAATAGTTCTGAAGTTAGATATGTAGATGCTACTAAAGATTACTCATCTAATGATAATATATTTGTAAATGTATCTAAGGCTGGAGATAAAATTATATATTCTATAGCTATTAGTGATGCGAATATAACATCTCCGTCTATAGTTCCATTATCTGGTATGATGGATGATATAGATGATGATAAAATTAAATGGGATTCTTTATTAATAGCTCTCTTCAATGACAAATCTATAGACTTATTATCTAGCCCATTAAGACAAATCAAATCTTCGTTAAATACAGATTTAGTTGATACTGGACAAAATATTAATGATTCAGTAGATATCAACGATGATGTATCAACTTTAGCTAATTCTCATGATAATATCTTTGATGTCGATAGCAAATACTATAAAGAGCATAACGCAGAATTTGATAGTAAACATAATGTATATAAATTCAATTACGGTTATGGATTTATAAATCAGAGAAGAGACGTAAATAACAGAGGTGTGATAGTATTTGTGTCTGACGGTTCTTATACATCTCAAATAAGAAATGGTGCTGAAGAACCACCAGAAGATTACAGATATCAATTTACAGAAGGTAATATATATCCAAAACGTATGTATATTAATAATGACGGTCTTCTTTGTACAAAGGAATACTTTGATAATGAGGCTGCTGAATATACTCCTGCTGGTGGTACTGGACCTGTATATCCAGACAATCCTACAACTATTGCAGCTCTTCTTAAGAAGATTGAAGAACTCGAAAATAGAATTACTACACTTGAAGGTAACTAATAATTTATCATTGTTAGAGAGACCCGTTAATTTGGGTCTCTCTAACATTATATTAAAATACTAAAAGGAGGTATTTATATGCTTAAAGGTGTAGATATTTCTAAATGGAATGGTAGTATTGACTTTTCCAAACTCAAGGGACAAGTAGATTTTGTCATTATGAGAGCTGGATATGGTAGACTTACTTCTCAAAAAGATGAACGCTTTGAAGAATATTATGCTGCTTGTGAAAAGTATGGTATTCCAAAGGGTTGTTATTGGGTGTCTTATGCTACATCTGGTCCTGAAGCTGTTCTAGAAGCTAATGCTTTTCTTTCTTGTGTAAAGGGTAAGAAGTTTGAATATCCTGTTATGTTTGACTATGAAGCATTTCCAGGATATGAAAAACAAAAAGAACCTTCTGTTGCTAGAGAAGTAATAACTAGTTTTATGAATACAGTAAAAAGTGCTGGTTATTATATAGGTCTGTATTCTTACTATCTTATGTTTAAGAATTGTATTCCTATTGATATGCAGGATGGTAGATATGATATCTGGCTTGCACATTATACTTCTTCTACTCCTTATACTGGACATAAAGTATGGCAGTATTCTTCCAAAGGAAGACTTAATGGAATACCTTGTGATTTCGATATGAACTACTGTTATATAGATAATTATCCAGAGATTATTCAGAAGGGTGGTTATAATGGTTATACTAAGAATGGTGAAGTTGTAACACCTACACCAGTAGTAAAACCTACAAATGTAACTTATCCTATTGATTCTTCTACAACTACATATGAACAGAAACATTATGCTTATAACGATAAGACTCAGTTATCTAAGCACTTTAATGTACAAGAGTTCAAGTGTAAGTGTGGTAAACAGCATGATATTGTAATCAATACTAGACTTGTTGCTGGACTTGAAAAGCTGTTTGAGAAGTTTGACTGCTCTATGATTATTGTAAATAGCGGATATCGTTGTCCTGAATATGATATTCATATGAATGGCTTTGCTGGTAAACATTCTGTCGGCGATGCTGCGGACGTAGTATTATATGATAAGAATAAAGCTGTTATTTCTACCAAGAAGATTTCTTGTGCTGCTCAAGATATGGGAGATATATTTGGTGGTATTGCAAATATAAACAAGACTTATACAGCAATTCATCTTGATGTAAGGCAAGGTTGTATATGGCTTGGTAATGAAGTTATTTCTAATAACACCGTTACTAGTAACTTCTATTCTTACTATGGTCTTTCTAAAGAAGATGTATATGGTAAGACTGCTCCTGTTGTTACACCAAAGCCAGTTGTAGAAACTCCTAAGGTAGAACCTAAGATTAATACACTTGCTGCTGGAACTAAGATTAATCTTAGCAATACAAATCTCTATGCTTCTTCTACTGCATCTAATGCAGTTAGAAAACTATCTGGTGACTATTATGTATATGATGGTCAAGTAGTAAATGGAAAAATTCGTATTACTAACTCTGCTGATAGAGTAGGTAAAGGTATGAGTAATGTAACTGGTTGGATAAATGCTTCGTCTGTAACAGCTAATAAGAAGGAAGATACTGTTATTACTGCTGGTAAAGAAGTAAAACTTAACAGCACACCTCTTTATGCTTCTGCAAGTTCTTCCAGATATTCTTCTAGAAAGACTGGTACTTACTATGTGTACAGTGATGAAGTGATTAAAGGAAGAATTCGTATTACTAACAAAAAAGAAAATGTAGGAAGGACACCAGCAGGTAATTATGTAACTGGCTTTGTTAATGTATCTGATATTAAGTAATATAAAAGAACAGGGACACAAAAGTCCCTGTTCTTATTCTTTGACTCGGAGAACTATTTAGTAATGACTTAATAATGTTAGGAGGTAATTATATGGAACAGGATAAAGTAATCCTTAATGGAAATGATTTCCCTGATATTACTATGTATTTAAACAACGGAAATCCTACACTAAGAAGTCCATCTTCTGTTTATGAAGTATCTTTAATGCAAACTAAAGAAACACTTGCTGATATTGATAGTTATAGTAGATTCATTAAAAATGCTATTACTCAATTCAGACATAATGGTAGATTCTATAAAGCATATAAGGCTCATTTAATGGAGCTTGGTTTAGACCATTGTGCTTATTTACATAATGTAAGTTCTGATATGGCAGAGCTTGAAATGAACCATGTTATTCTTACATTATTTGATGTAGCTCTTATGATTTGTGAGCACTATATTAATACATATGGTCAGGTATCTACTTTCCATATTGTAGGTGCTTTAAGAGAAGAGCATAAACATAATAGAGTACCAATCATTATGATGTCTAAAACTGTACACCAGTTATATCATGATGATGATTTATTCTATGTACATCCTAATCAAGTATTTGGTAAATGGACTGAACTGATTAGAAATTACTGTAATGGTATTACACCAGAAATTTGTAATAAACTGTTATACTATATTAGACTTGCTCTTAAAGAGAAAGAATCTAATGATAATGAATTGCTCACCTTAGCAAACGAAATTAAGAATTGGAGTGAAA
>Ga0326513_10000058_pt1 | contig 79508 bp, 93 predicted proteins | sample 2_2465_0518_D_FD_203654 | JGI IMG/M metagenome (GOLD analysis project Ga0326513, IMG submission 203654) | Bovine rumen microbial communities from UC Davis, California, United States - 2_2465_0518 | ecosystem: Host-associated > Mammals > Digestive system > Stomach > Rumen | place: USA...
GCAGGCAGTCATGCTTCTTCGGTCTTACTGGCTGTCTGCTTTTGATCCATAAATCAGTGTAATTACTGCTCTTCGCTCGCGGCGAGTCCAAGTCCGAGCTCGCTCAGCTTAGCAAGAACCTCTTCCAGGGATTTACGACCAAGGTTACGAACCTTCATCATATCCTCTGCAGTTTTGCTGCAAAGTTCCTGAACGGTGTTGATTCCCGCACGCTTCAGGCAGTTGTAGGAACGAACGGAAAGCTCGAGTTCGTCGATGTTCATCTCCAGAACCTTAGCTGTCTCGTTTGTCTCCTTCTCGATCATGACCTCAGCGGTTTTCGCATTCTCGGACAGATCGATGAATAATTTCAGATGCTCACTCAGAACCTTAGCGGCAAGGCTTACAGCCTCGTCCGGAGCAAGTGTGCCATTTGTGAATACATCGAGAGTCAGTTTATCGAAATCGGTAACCTGGCCTACACGAGTATTCTCGACAGTCATGTTTACACGCTCTACCGGTGTGTAGATCGCATCAACTGCGATCACGCCGATCGGCATGTCATCCGTTTTTCTCTTATCAGCGCCGTCGTAACCGCGACCCTTGGTGATCGTAAGCTCCATATCGAGCTTGCAATCCGGACCGCCGTTCAGTGTAGCGATGATCTGATCGGGATTCATGATCTCAATGTCCTGATCCACCTTGATATCAGAAGCACGTACTACGCACTCACCCTCTGCCTCAATGTAAGCAACGCGCGGTTCATCGGAATCGCTGTTGTTCTTGATGGAGAGACTCTTCAGATTCATGATGATCTCAGTGACATCTTCCTTTACGCCCGGAATAGAGCTGAACTCATGCAGCACGCCGTCAATCTTGACCTGACTTACAGCTGCTCCCGGAAGTGAAGAAAGCATAATTCTGCGAAGTGAATTGCCTAAGGTCGTACCATAACCTCTCTCGAGAGGTTCTACTACGAATCTGCCGAACTTTTTATCTTCTGAAATCTCAGTAATTTCAATTTTCGGTTTGTTAAAATCAAACACCTGCAAGTTCCTCCTTATTAGGATGATCAACGGGTTACTCTAAACAATCAGAGATTATTTAGAATAGAGCTCGACGATGTACATCTCGTCTACCGGAACATCGATCATGTCACGAGCCGGAACCTCTTTTACAGTACCCTGCAGTGCTTCGGTATTAACATCCAGCCAAGCCGGAACAACGCGTCCGCTTGTTGCATCAAGGATGTCTTTGATGCGCTGTGTGGATTTCTTGCTTTCTTTGATTTCGATTACATCACCCGGTTTTACCTGGTAGGACGGGATGTTGACCTGCTTGCCGTTTACGGTAACGAACTTGTGATCAACCATCTGTCTTGCTTCTTTTCTGGTTCTTGCGAATGCAAGACGGAAAATAACATTGTCCAGACGCTGCTCAAGAAGAGCCATCAGATTTTCACCGGTCTGACCCTTCATGCGGTCAGCGCGTTCGTAGTAGTTACGGAACGGTTTCTCAAGTACTCCGTAAATGAATTTTGCTTTCTGTTTCTCACGCAGCTGCTGGCCGTACTCAGAAATTTTTCTGCTGCTTCTCTTCAGCTGACGTTTGGATTTTTTATCAATACCAAGATATGTCGGATCCAGACCAAGGGATCTGCATCTCTTGAGTACAGGTGTTCTATTAATAGCCATTACATTGACCTCCTAGTTGTAATCAGACTCTTCTACGTTTCGGCGGACGGCAACCATTGTGCGGTACCGGTGTTACATCACAAATGCTTGTTACTTCAAGTCCTGCTGCGGACAGCGCACGGATTGCTGCCTCACGACCGGAACCAGGTCCTTTTACAAATACATCTACACTCTTTAATCCGTGAACAAGTGCTGCTTTTGTAGCAGTCTCAGCAGCTACCTGTGCTGCGTAAGGAGTAGATTTTCTTGAACCTTTGAAGCCCAGGCCACCGGCGCTTGCCCAGCTGAGAGCATTGCCTTCGGTATCAGTCAGTGTAACGATTGTGTTATTGAAAGAAGACTGAATATGTGCCTGACCACGTTCAACGTTTTTCTTAACACGACGTTTTGTCGTTTTCTTTGTTACTTTTGCCATAATAAAAACTAACCTACCTTTTCCTTAGTTATCTGTTAGATATCCGTTATTTCTTCTTGTTAGCTACAGTTCTTCTCGGTCCTTTGCGGGTTCTGGCATTGGTCTTGGTCTTCTGACCACGAACCGGAAGTCCTTTTCTATGACGGATTCCGCGATAGCATCCGATCTCCTGAAGACGTTTGATATCCATTGCGGTCTGACGTCTCAGATCACCTTCTACGATCTGTGTCTCGTCGATTACTTCCGCAATCTTCTTAACTTCTTCATCTGTAAGATCTCTTACACGGGTATCCGGGTTAACGCCAGCCTGCGCAAGGATACGATCGGAAGATACTCTTCCGATTCCGTAGATATAGGTAAGACCTATTTCTACACGTTTGTCTCTTGGTAAGTCTACACCAGCAATACGTGCCATGTGTATTGTCCTCCTTTTTTCTGACCGATCTCACACCTCAGTGGCCGGTCTCTTTGTTTAATACCATCTTAACTGGGATGCCGGTATATGCATCCAACCGTCAGACGCGACGGCCTTTTCTCATTCCCATCCAACGGGATCGAATGAGTATTAAGTAATATTATAAGGGATGTAACGCCCCAAGCGTTTCATCCGCCGGAGGTACTCCTGACGCAGCCTGTCAGGTTCTCACTTTATAATATTAGATTCACATAAACTTGTCAGAGATTATTGAGGTGATCAGCCCTGACGCTGTTTATGCTTTGGATTCTCACAAATGATACGAATACTGCCTTTTCTTTTGATAACCTTGCACTTTTCGCAAATCGGTTTAACAGAAGATCTTACCTTCATGAGTATCCTCCTTTCTTGTAATAAAGCCTATAAGTAGCTGTATCCCGGGCGCTGCAACTGTTTTCCGGCGGGTTATTCCAAAAAAAGGCGCACAAAGATACAGCTAGCATTGTATCATTGTGCGCCATTAAAAGCAAGTATTAATTTAATTAATTACGCAGTTTGTGATTTTACACGTTCAAAAGGGCTGCATCCCGGGCGGAGTGATTATTTATCACGCCAGATAATACGTCCCTTGCTCAGGTCATACGGGGAAAGCTCCAGAGTAACTTTATCGCCCGGAAGGATCCGGATAAAGTTCATTCTCAGCTTGCCGCTGATGTGCGCGAGCACAACGTGCTTATTCTCTAGTTCTACGCGGAACATCGCGTTCGGAAGTTTCTCAAGAACTGTTCCTTCAACTTCGATTACATCTGTCTTTGACATGTATTATTTACCTCCTGCCTCTATAAGGGCTTTCTTTATATCCTGATCTGTCAGGGCCTGCCGACAACTGTCTTGTTCAGCAATGATCTTCGAAAGTTGATAGACCGGCTGGACATGCATCCTCTTTTTTTTCTTCGGATGCGCCAGGGTCTTATTTACTCCGTCGACGAGAATAACATATTTATCCTCACATTTCAATACAATATACAGCCTGCCCTTGTCGTGTCCCGCAAGGCTTCTGGCATACATGCCTCTTTCCAGCTGTTTCATAGCGGCACCTCACTTCTTCAGGGAAAGGATCTCCGCCTCTCCCTCTGTGATGAGGATCGTGTTCTCATAGTGTGCCGCCAGAGAATGATCTCCGGTGATGACCGTCCAACCATCGGACAGCCATTCCACCTCCCAGGTTCCCTCCGCGATCATCGGCTCGACAGCAAGTGTCATTCCCGGCCGGAGAAGGATGCCCCTGCTCTTCTGCGCGAAGTTCGGGATCTGCGGATCCTCATGCATGTGCGTACCGATCCCGTGTCCGCAGAGATCGCGGATCACGCCGTAACCGCGCTCCTCCGCGTAATTCCCGATCGCCGCCGAGATCTCATGCAGATGATGTCCCGCTTTCGCGTATTTCATTCCTTCGAAAAACGACTCTCTCGTCACGTCGATCAGCTTCTGCGCATGCTCGCTGATCGCGCCGACCGCAAAGGTTCTTGCAGCATCGGAATGATAGCCCTCGTAGATCAATCCGCAGTCGAGGCTGATGATATCACCCTCCTTAAGAATGCGGTCATCCCTCGGAATGCCGTGAACGATCTCCTCGTTAATTGAGGTACAGATGCTGGTCGGATACCCACTGTAGTTCAGAAAATTCGGAACACCGCCGCATCCGCGGATCAGCTTCTCCGCCTCTCTGTCAATGTCCTTCGTGGAGATACCCGGTTTGATGATCTCTTCAAGTTTTTGAAAAATATCCGCGAGCAGATGGTTGGAAAAACGCATCTTCTCGATCTCCTGCGCGCTTTTGATCGTTACTGCCATATCAACGCTCTTTCCGCAGCAGGGATGATCAACCCAGCTTGTCGGTGATATCAGTAAATACTTTATTGATATCCTGTGTACCGTCGACCGTGAAGAGAACGCCGGCATTGCTGAAGTAGTCGATCAGCGGCTGTGTCTGGTCATGATAAACGGTGAGACGTTTCTGTACGGTCTCCGGCTTGTCATCATCGCGAAGGATCAGCTCGGCGCCGCAGGTATCACAGATACCCTCTGTCTTCGGCGGGTTGAACTCGAGATGATAGGTAGCGCCGCACTTCGGGCATGCGCGTCTGCCGCCCATACGGTTGATGATATTCTCATCCGGAACTTCTACATCGATCGCGTAATCGATCTTCTCACCGCGTGCCGCAAGTGCTTTATCCAGAGCCTCTGCCTGCGGGATGGTACGCGGGAAGCCGTCAAGAACGTATCCGTTTGTGGCATCTGCCTGGGAGATACGATCGACAACGAGATCGCAGGTCAGTTCATCCGGAACAAGGAGTCCCTGATCCATATATACTTTTGCTTTTTTGCCGAGTTCTGTGCCGGCTTTGAGGTTTGCGCGGAAGATATCTCCTGTGGAGATGTGCGGAATATTATACTTCTCGGCGATTTTTGCAGCCTGTGTGCCTTTGCCTGCGCCCGGTGCACCTAACATGATAATTTTCATGATAACCCTCCTAAAAATAGTTTTTTATGAAAAGAAGGCTGCAGTGCAATGCACTACAGCCTGAATTTCTTTCTTTATCCCGAATCCGTCTTACTCAGAGAGGAATCCCTTATAATTACGAACAATCATCATGGATTCGATCTGTTTCAGAGTCTCCAGGATTACCGAAACGATAATGATCAGTGATGTTCCGCCGAACGAAACGGATGCGTTAAACAGACCGTTGAATATATGCGGGATCACACAAACGATTACCAGCCCGGTTGCTCCGATGAAAATAAGATATTTCAGGACCGTATTGAGATAGTCTTCGGTTGGCTTGCCCGGACGAATACCCGGAATAAAGCCGCCCTGTTTTTTCATATTGTCTGCAACTTCCATCGGGTTGAAGGTGATGGATGTATAGAAATATGCGAAGAAAACAACCAGTAATACGTAAATAATAAGACCCAATGTAGAGAACCAGTCACTGGTATCGAACCAGTTGCTTGAACTCAGCATATTGATGATCTTACCACCCCATCCACCAGGAGTTTTTCCTGTAAACGCGACGATGATGCCCGGGAAGGACATGATCGACGACGCGAAGATGATCGGAATAACACCGCCGGTATTGACCTTGAGCGGGATATTCGAGGACTGACCGCCGATCTGACGACGTCCTACCATCTTCTGGGAATACTGCACCGGAATTCTTCTCTCCGCTCCGTTGAGGATCAGAGTGAGAATCGTAACACCGATGATAATCGCAAAAATTACGACCCAGGCAACAGCTGCTTTCGCAATTGTTTTGCCCTTAACAAAATTCTCGAACAGAGTGATCATGTCCTGCGGCAGTCTGGAGAGGATGTTTACAAGGAGGACGATGGAAATACCATTGCCGATTCCCTTGTCATTGATCTGCTCACCGACCCACATCAGGAAACAGGATCCTGCTGTAAGAGAAGCAACGACAACAATTACATTTACCACATTGACATCAAGGATCAGCTGATTTCCGAAACCGATGCACATGGCAACGGATTCGAAGATCGACAGACCAACCGTCAGATAACGGGTAATTGCTGTAAGTTTTTTTCTGCCCTCTTCACCGTCACGGCTCATCTCTTCGAGCTTCGGAAACGCGATGGTCAGAAGCTGAACGATGATCGATGCCGTAATGTACGGCGTAATGCTGAGTGCGAGAATAGAGAAGTTTGTAAAACCGCCTCCGGTGAACGCATTCAGGAAATTGAATGCGTCCGTGGAGTTATTTGTGAAGTAATTTTTGAAAAACTCGGTATCTACACCCGGTACAGGAATCTGAGAAGCTAATCTGATGATGACGATGATGAGTAAGACATATAAAAGTCTCTTGCGAATTTCTTTGATTCGAAATGCATCTCTCAACGATTTTAACATCAGTTCACCTCTACTGTTCCACCTGCTGCTTCGATTTTAGCTTTAGCGCCTTCGCTGACTGCGGTTACCTTAACGGTAAGTTTCTTGTTCAGCTCGCCGTTGCCAAGGATCTTAACGCCATCACGCGGGTTGGAAACCAGTCCGTTCTCTACGAGTGCAGCGATGGTGATCTCAGCGCCGTCTTCGAATCTGTTGAGTTCGTTTACATTGATGCCAACGATCTCTTTAGAGTTTCTGCATTTGAAGCCTCTCTTCGGAAGACGTCTGTACAGCGGCATCTGGCCGCCTTCAAATCCCGGTCTCGGTGCTCCGGAACGAGCTTTCTGTCCCTTATGACCTTTACCGGCTGTTTTACCATTTCCAGAACCATGTCCACGGCCTCTGCGGAAGTTATCGCTGTGCTTGGATCCTTCTGCCGGCTGTAAATTTGATAAGTCCATTTACGAACCTCCTTCTAAGAATAACTTACTCTTCCACCTTCAGCATGTAACCTACATGCTGAATCATGCCACGTACAGAAGCATTGTCCGGAAGTTCTACTGTCTGATGTAATTTTCTTAATCCCATAGCCTCTACGATTGCTCTGTGTTTCGGAACACGTGCGATCGGAGATTTTACTAATGTGATCTTTAACATTTTGTCTGCCATTTTAACTCCTCCTTATGCAAGGACTTCATCAACAGATTTGCCGCGAAGTCTAGCGACTTCTTCCGGTGTCTTCAGCTGTTTCAGGCCTTCGATGGTAGCCAGAACGACATTCTGTTTGTTGTTGGATCCAAGACATTTTGTACGAATATTGGTAATTCCCGCAAGTTCTACAACAGCACGAGCTGTGCCGCCTGCGATGATACCGGTACCTTCAGGAGCTCTCTTCAGCAGAACCTCAGCGCTGCCGTATTTGCCGATGAAGTCATGAGTAATGGAACCATTCTCATCGAGCGCAACAGATACGAGATGCTTCATAGCATCCTCTCTGCCTTTACGGATCGCCTCCGGGATTTCAACTGCCTTACCAAGTCCTGCGCCTACATGTCCGTTATGATCACCAACGATTACAAGTGCAGTGAAACGGGAGGTACGACCACCTTTTACAGTCTTGGAGACTCTCTTGATAGATACAACATTATCTTCCAGCTCAAGCTGGCTGGCATCAATAATTACGTGTCTCATTTACTTTCTCCTTCCTCTTAGAAATTCAGTCCGGCTTCACGTGCTGCATCAGCCAGGGCCTGCACTTTACCGTGGTAGATATAACCGCTTCTGTCGAAAACAACCTCGGTGATGCCGGCTTCAACGGCCTTCTTACCGATGACGGTTCCTACGTAAGCAGCTGCTTCTACGTTGTCGGTCTTCTCCAGCTCAGATTTGATATCTTTCTGAAGAGTGGAAGCAGAAACCAGTGTTTTGCCTGTGGTGTCGTCAATGATCTGCGCATACATGTTATTGTTGGAACGGAAAACCGTAAGACGCGGTCTCTCGGCAGTTCCGGCTAAATGGAAACGCATTCTTTTATGCTTTTTCTGACGAACCTGTGCTCTATCAATCTTTTTAATCATAGCTCATACTCTCCTTATATTATTTCTTACCGGTCTTGCCGACTTTACGTCTGATAACTTCATCAGCATATTTGATACCCTTGCCCTTATACGGTTCAGGTGCTCTCTTGCCTCTGATCTCAGCTGCGTACTGGCCGACTTTCTCTTTGGAAATTCCGCTTACGACGATCTTGTTGCCGTCAACGGCAGTCTCGATGCCTTCCGGATCTTCCATCTCAACCGGGTGAGAGTATCCCAGGTTCAGTACAAGCTTCTTGCCCTGTTTAGCTGCACGGTAACCTACACCGTTAACTTCCAGGTTCTTCTTATAGCCTTCGCTTACACCGATAACCATGTTGTGGATCAGTGTACGGGTAAGGCCGTGAAGGGATTTCATTCTCTTCAGATCGTTCGGTCTGGAAACAACGATCTGACCTTCCTTCTCTTCGATTGTCATTTCGATCGGTAATGCTCTCTCCAGAGTACCTTTCGGTCCTTTTACAGTTACAACATTACCTTCTTTAATTTCTACCGTAACGCCGGCAGGAATTACTACGGGCTGTCTTCCGATTCTAGACATCCTTGTGTCCTCCTAAACTTAGATTTTCGGAGAGCTGATTGTCAGCTCTCTGTTTTCAGTTGCGATTAATTACCAAACGTATGCGAGTACTTCTCCGCCGATCTGAAGCTTACGAGCCTCTTTATCGGTGATAACGCCCTGGTTTGTGGAAAGGATTGCGATTCCCAGTCCGCCAAGAACCTTCGGAAGCTCCTCTTTATTTACATAAACACGGAGACCCGGTTTGGAAATTCTCTTGATTCCGTTGATGATCTTCTCATTCTTGTCTGCGCCGTATTTCAGTACAATGTGCAGATTGTTGAATGCGCCTGCTTCAACGAGATCGTATTTCTCGATATAGCCCTCATTTACGAGGATATCTGCGATAGCAATTTTCATCTTCGATGCCGGAACATCAACGGTGTCATGCTTAGCTGCATTTGCGTTGCGGATTCTTGTAAGCATATCCGCGATCGGATCGTTCATAGACATAATGTATTATTCCTCCTTCCTTGATTACCAGCTGGCCTTTTTAACGCCCGGGATCTCTCCCTTGTATGCTAACTCACGGAAACAAATACGGCAGATACCGTATTTCTTTAATACAGAATGGGGACGTCCGCAGATTCTGCAGCGTGTGTATGCTCTGGTGGAAAATTTCGGTTTCCGAGCCTGTTTGATTTTCATTGCTGTTTTAGCCATGAATCGTTATCCTCCTATATTACTTGGCAAAAGGCATTCCGAACTGTGTAAGCAGCTCACGTGCCTCTTCATCTGTCTGTGCAGTTGTTACGAAGATGATATCCATACCGCGAACTTTGTCCACTTTATCGTACTCGATCTCCGGGAAAATCAGCTGCTCTTTGATTCCGAGTGCATAGTTACCTCTGCCGTCGAATGCGTTTGCACTAACGCCGCGGAAGTCACGTACACGCGGCAGTGCCAGGTTGATCAGGCGGTCAGCGAACTCATACATTCTCTCACCACGAAGAGTAACCTTGGTACCGATCGGCATGCCTTCACGAAGTTTGAAGTTAGCGATGGATTTTCTTGCCTTAGTAATAATCGGTTTCTGGCCTGCGATCTTCTCCAGATCCGCAACAGCGGAATCAAGAACTTTTGCGTTCTCTTTTGCTTCGCCAACACCCATATTGATTACGATCTTCTCGAGTTTCGGCACTTCCATGATATTTTTATAGCCGAATTTCTTCGTCATAGCATCGACGATTTCATTCTTGTACATCTCTTTATATCTGCTCATGCTGTATGCCTCCTCTCTCAATCAAGTGTCTTGCCGGATTTCTTAGAAACACGGACTTTTGTCTCACCATCGAACTTGTATCCGATACGGGTTACCTTACCGTCTTCGAGGTAAGCAATATTGGAAATATCGATAGGAGCCTCTTTGTTAACAATGCCGCCCTGCTGGTTAGCTGCGCTCGGTTTTACGCTCTTTGTAACCATGTTCACACCTTCAACAAGTGCGCGGTTGGTTTTGATATTAACAGAGAGAACTTTGCCTTCTTTGCCTTTATCTTTGCCGGCGATTACACGAACGGTGTCGCCTTTTCTGATTTTAACTGACATGGACATCCTCCTTATAATACTTCCGGAGCTAAGGAAACAATTTTCATGAACTGTTTCTCACGAAGCTCTCTGGCAACCGGTCCAAAAATACGAGTTCCTTTTGGAGTTTTGTCGTCTTTGATAATTACTGCAGCGTTCTCATCAAATTTGATGTAGGAACCGTCTGCTCTATGCGCACCTTTTACGGTACGAACTACAACAGCTTTAACGACGTCGCCCTTCTTTACAACACCGCCTGGTGTTGCATCTTTGACAGAAGCAACGATCACATCGCCGATATTCGCATATCTTCTGGTAGAACCACCCATAACACGGATGCAAAGGATTTCCTTAGCGCCGGTGTTATCAGCGACCTTCAGTCTGCTTTCCTGCTGAATCATGCTGGTATTCCTCCTTTAGCAATTCTCAGATTATTTAGCTCTCTCAATGATCTCAACCAGTCTCCATCTCTTGTCTTTGGACAGCGGTCTGGTCTCCATTACACGAACGGTATCACCGATCTTGGATTCGTTGTTCTCATCGTGTGCTTTCAGTTTATAAGTATTCTTTACAATCTTCTTGTAAAGCGGATGTTTTACATGGTCCTCAATTGCAACGACAATAGTCTTGTCCATCTTGTCGCTTACAACTTTACCGACACGTGTTTTTCTTAAGTTACGTTCTTCCACGGTCATTCTCCTTTCGACGTATGGAATCTCAATCAGTTATGCTCAGTCGTTAGCGATCTGAGCCATAACTGTAGAAATTCTGGCGATGTTTTTGCGTACCTCTTTGATACGGCTGGTGTTGTCCAGCTGGTTGGTAGCATTCTGGAATCTCAGGTTAAACAGTTCCTTCTTAGCAGCTACCAGTTCATCATTCAGCTCTGCTGCGGATTTCGCCTTTAATTCTTCTGTATATTTTGCACTTTTCACTTATTTTCACCGCCTTCTACGTTTTCGCGGCCTACGATTTTGCACTTGCACGGAAGTTTGTGCATAGCAAGACGCAGAGCCTCTTTAGCGACTTCTTCAGGAACACCGGCGATCTCGAAAAGAACGCGGCCCGGTTTAACAACTGCTACCCAGTGATCAGTAGCACCTTTTCCGGATCCCATTCGAGTTCCGATCGGTTTTGCAGATACCGGTTTGTCCGGGAATACTTTGATCCATACCTGACCACCACGCTTGATGTAACGTGTCAGGGCGATTCGAGCTGCCTCGATCTGATTGGATTTGAGCCAAACCGGCTCAGTGGAGACAAGTCCCCACTCACCCTGGTTTACAACGTTGCCACGGGACGGCTTGCCGGCCATGGAACGACGCTGCTGTTTACGGAATTTAGTTCTCTTAGGCATTAACATAATTATTTACCGCTCCCTTCCTTATTTGCTTTGGTTGGAAGTACTTCGCCGTTGTAGATCCATGTCTTAACACCAACTTTGCCGTAGGTTGTATCAGCCTCAGCAAAACCGTAGTCGATGTCAGCACGAAGTGTCTGCAGCGGGATGGTTCCATCGCTGTAGAACTCTGTACGAGCGATATCAGCACCACCGATACGTCCGGAGACAGCTGCTTTGATACCCTTAGCACCTGTGCGCATTGTTCTCTGCATAGCAGATTTTACTGCACGACGGTAGGATACACGGTTCTCAAGCTGGAGTGCGATGTTCTCAGCAACGAGCTGTGCATCACGATCCGGTCTCTTAACCTCTTTGATATCAACAACAAGCTTCTTGTCAGTGAACTGAGCAAGCTCTTTCTTAACTTTCTCGATCTCTGCGCCGCCCTTACCGATAACTACGCCCGGTTTGGAGGTGAAGATGGAGATTTTTACACGATCGGAAGCGCGCTCGATATCGATCTTGGATACGCCCGATGTGTACAGTCTCTTCTTTAAGAATTTACGGATATTGTAATCCTCCACAAGGTTATCTGCAAAATCAGCTTCTGCATACCATTTGGAGTTCCAGTCTTTAATTACGCCGACTCTAATGCCGTGCGGATTTACTTTCTGTCCCATGCTTGACCCCCTTATCTTTCACCAAGTACTACAGAGATGTGGCTTGTTCTCTTCTCGATTCTGTAAGCTCTTCCCTGTGCTCTCGGCTGAATTCTCTTCATTGTGGATGCCTTGTTTGCATAGCACTCAGCTACGTACAGGCTGCTTCTGGAAAGTCCGTTGTTGTTCTCCGCGTTTGCGATTGCAGACTCCAGAAGTTTCTTGATAACGGAGGAAGCATATCTCGGGTTGTATGTTAAGATACCGAGTGCGGTCTCAACATCTTTGCCACGGATTGCATCCAGTACAAAGCAGGCTTTCTGCACTGACATTCTTGCGTAAGAAAGTTTTGCAGAAGGTCTGTTATCTCTATTTTCATTTCTTTCACGTTTAATCTGGCTTCTATGTCCCTTTGCCATTTTAAATGACCTCCTTTCGTTCTACGTTGATCAACGTACTCCAGATTTCTTCTCGTTTCCAGCATGTCCCTTGTAGGTTCTGGTTGCGACAAACTCACCGAGCTTGTGGCCTACCATGTCCTCTGTAACATATACCGGAACATGTTTTCTTCCGTCATGAACTGCAATTGTATGTCCGACGAAAGACGGGAAAATTGTAGAACGACGAGACCAGGTCTTGATGACGGTCTTATCACCGGATGCATTTGCTGCATCGATTTTTTTAAGTAAGCTTGCGTCAGCAAACGGGCCTTTTTTTAATGAACGAGCCATCGTCTATCCTCCTTATTTGGAAAGTCCTTTACCATTTCTTCTCTTTACAATCAGTTTATTGGAAGCCTTGTTTTTCTTACGAGTCTTAAGACCCATAGCCGGCTTGCCCCAAGGTGTGCTCGGGCCCGGACGTCCAACCGGTGCCTTACCTTCACCACCACCATGCGGATGGTCATTCGGGTTCATGACAGAACCGCGGACTGTCGGGCGGATACCCATGTGACGGGTTCTTCCTGCTTTACCAATGTTAACCAGATTGTGGTCACCGTTTCCGATGATACCAATAGAAGCACGGCAGTTAAGCGGAACCATTCTCATCTCTCCGGAAGGAAGACGTAAGGTTGCGTATTTGCCTTCTTTAGCCATGAGCTGTGCGCCTGTGCCTGCGGAACGAACAAGCTGTCCGCCCTTGCCCAGATGAAGCTCAATGTTGTGAACCATAGTACCAACCGGGATGTCAGCCAGCGGCAGGCAGTTGCCCGGGCGGATCTCGGCGTTGGCGCCGTTCATAACCTTCTTGCCTACCTGAAGTCCTTCAGGAGCAAGGATGTATGCTTTCTCACCGTCTGCGTAGCAGATCAGAGCGATGTTTGCGGTACGGTTCGGATCGTATTCGATCGAAAGAACGGTTGCCGGTACATCATCTTTGAAACGCTTGAAGTCGATAATTCTGTATTTTCTTCTGTTAGCGCCGCCTTTATGACGAACGGTGATTCTTCCCTGGTTGTTACGTCCAGAAGTCTTCTTCAGAGATACTGTGAGGGATTTTTCCGGAGTGCTCTTTGTGATCTCGGAAAAATCAGATCCTGTCATGTTTCTTCTGGAAGGTGTATATGGGTTATAAGATTTGATTCCCATTACAAATTCTCCTTTCGATGTTTGTTATCGCGCGTCTCCGCGCCTAATCGGACTTTAAATTAAAGTCCCTCGAAGATTTCGATTTCCTTGCTGTCCTCGGTAAGAGTTACGATTGCTTTCTTGGAAGCTGCGGTCTTACCAACGGTCATGCCGCGGCGTTTTGCTTTTCCTGCATAATTAACAGTGTTGACTTTTGCAACTTTAACGCCTTCGAACATCTTCTCTACCGCTTCTTTGATCTGAGCTTTGTTTGCCTCTGTGTGAACTTCGAAGGAATACTTCTTATCGCTCATCTGGTTCATGCTCTTCTCGGTGATCAGCGGACGCATAATTACGTCATAGTACTGAATTGCTGCCATTATGCATACACCTCCTCGATGGACGCTACGCTGCTCTTGGTAGCGATAACAGTGTTGTATTTCAGGATATCATAGACATTGATGGATTCCGGAGCTACAGTAGCTACATCCTGAAGGTTTCTGGCGGAAAGAACTACGTTGTCGCTGTCTTTGCCGGCAATGATGAGTGCGTTCTCAACATTGAGTGCCGCAAGAACTGCCTTCATATCTTTTGTCTTGATCGCATCGAACTTCAGCTCGTCGAGTACCAGGAATTTGTTCTCCTGAACTTTGCTTGTCAGAGCGGACTTCAGTGCAGCCTGTTTCTCTTTCTTGTTCATTTTGAAAGAATAATCACGCGGTACCGGTGCGAATACAACTCCACCGCCGGTCCACTGCGGAGCTCTTGTGGATCCCTGTCTTGCATGACCGGTTCCTTTCTGTCTCCACGGTTTTCTTCCACCGCCTCTTACCTCAGAACGTGTCTTTGCCTTCTGTGTTCCCTGGCGATTATTTGCCAGCTGAAGGACAACTGCCTGATGCACGAGGTTTTCTTTTACTTCTACGCCGAATACGGCATCGGAAAGCTCGATGTTTCCAACTTCTTTGCCTTCCATATTGTAAACAGATACGTTTGCCATCTGTATGTTCCTCCTTTCTCGTTAAAGGTTACTTAGATCGTCTTTACAGACTCTTTGATAGTGATCATGGACTTCTTCGGTCCCGGAACAGAGCCCTTTACGAGGATCAGATTGTTCTCAGCATCAACTTTAACAACCTCAAGATTCTGTACTGTAACCTTTACATGTCCCATATGTCCCGGCATGTGTTTGCCCTTGAATACCTTACTCGGATCGGAGCAAGAGCCGTTGGAACCTGCATGACGATGATATTTGGAACCGTGAGCCATCGGTCCTCTGGACTGACCATGTCTTCTGATCGCGCCCTGGAAACCTTTACCTTTGCTGATTGCGGTAGCGTCGATGTGATCGCCTGCAGCGAAGATGTCTGCCTTGATCTCATCTTTTACAGAGTAGTCAGCAGCGTTCTCGAAGCGGAACTCCTGAAGGAATCTCTTTGCGGAAACCTCTGCCTTGTCGAACTGTCCCTGTCTCGGTTTGTTGACCAGTTTCTCACGGATATCAGCATAACCAACCTGTACTGCGTTGTAGCCGTCGTTCTCTTCGGTCTTAACCTGTGTTACTACGCACGGGCCTGCCTCAAGTACGGTTACCGGAATGGAAGCACCGTCTTCATTGAAGATCTGCGTCATTCCAACTTTTGTAGCTAAAATCGCTTTTTTCATTTGTTTGACCTCTTTTCTACAGAGGAACCTAAATCCTTAGGTTCATTCTAGTCTACAGCGGAACTTTCTTATAAGGAAAGTTCATCATAGAGTTACGGGGTGTTACTTTGTCTTCATCTTGATGTCGATGTAGACACCTGCCGGCATTTCCAGGCGGGACAGTGCATCTACTGTCTTCTGGGTCGGAGCAATGATGTCAATCAGTCTCTTGTGGGTTCTCTGCTCGAACTGCTCACGGGAGTCTTTGTACTTGTGTACTGCACGCAGGATGGTTACTACTTCCTTCTTAGTCGGAAGCGGAACCGGTCCGCTGACTACTGCGCCCGTTTTCTTCACCGTTTCGATGATTTTTGCAGCGGATGCATCGACTAACTGATGATCATACGCTTTCAGGGTGATTCTCATTACTTGACTTGCCATAAAAAAAGTCGCCTCCTTTTCGCACTTTTTTCTAAATGCGGCGGTTGGTGACTGTACACTTTTCCGGGTGTGTCCTTATGTTCACACACGGTGTTTCCATCCGAAGATGGACTAAATTGATTGTACAGTGACTTGTCGCCAGTATCTTGACTTGACTTTCGCTCCACGGAATTACCAGCCTCAGGGAAAATCGGACTGCAACTTCTCGTTTCACAGCTATCATGTCACAACGAGTTTATTATACGTGTACCTTAAAAATTTTGCAAGAACTATTTTGTATTTTTTTGTAAGATTTGACGATTTTATTTTTCTTATCAAAAAAGCTCAAAGAAGCCATAATTCTTTAGTAAAAAATGAGGAGGCGGGAGATCCGCTTCCTCATTCAATATCAGTATTATGTAGAAGAATTCTGTATTACAGACAATCGGAGAAATCGATGAGCGTTACACCCGTTGCCTCGTCTTCCTCTACCGTCGGATCCAGGCCCTCGCTGTATGCCTTCTGAAGATACTCATCGGCACTGTGTACCGGCATTGCCAGTTCGATCTCGCCGTTCACATCTGTCTCCGGGCCTTCTGTATCCGGCTCCAGGTACTGCTCCGTAGTCATATCGGTCTGGCGGGTGAGCGGCTGGTTCTCCAGTGCTGCCTCCAGAGCTGCCTGTACATCGGGAAGAGCTCCGGTCTCGACCTTCTCCTCTGTCAGCTCCGCCGGGATGAGATCATCATCATCCGTTGCCGCCACACCGAGCTCAGTCATGCCGTCGGCATTTTCTTCTGTTTCTTCGGAATCCTGTTCCGCAGAATCCGTTTGATCTGCTTCATCCGCTTCACTGCTTCCACTGTTCTCACCCTCAGTGTTTCCGTCGTCGGTCTCATCCGCCCCGTTGTCCGCATCATCGTCAGAACCGAGGTTCTTTACGATCACACCCGTGTCATAACGGGCATCCGATTCCGCTTTCTTTGCGGCAAGCGAATTGTAAAATCCGTCTTCCTCTTCGTCCTCTTCATCGTCGTCGGCATCGTCTTCATCGCCATACTCTTTCAACTCTCCACGACGCATGATCTCGGAAAATACGAACAGGATGATCAGCAGCAGAAGCATGCCGCCGAGAATGATAAGTCCCTGCTGTGTACCTGTGGCGATCGAGAGATATCCGATCAGCGGCAGTGTCAGTTTCACTTTGGTGAAGGTATCGGAAACTTTGATCGTATCCTGTACGCCTCCCGTGACTTCCGCAACACAGTCGCGACTGTCATATGTTTTTACCGTATACAGATACATGCGGTTGACGTCAAGATCGACCAGCTTGTCGCCCGACTGCATTGTACTGCTGTCCGCCTTCTCTGTATAAATAACCGTTCCGACAGGAAGATTGCTGACCGTTTCCTTCTGAACGATCACCATCTCTGTGCCTGTGAACTGCGGAATGACAAGTCCTGCTCCGGCCGCGATAAATGCCGCCAGAATTACCCCTATTATCACTTTTAATGCTTTGGACATTTGTACTCTCCCTTATAACTTTCCTAACATACATAGGTCATTATAACGCCTATCAACTCCGATTGCAAGGAAGGGGTTTCCTATGTTTTGGAATTCTGTTACAATATTTTCTGATCTTACAATTATCCAACATCGTTCCGGCGCACCCGAGACTTCTATATAGGAAGAAAAAATTATGCTTTCTTTGATCAAGAAAATCGAAGACCTTTCACTGAATGCCTGGCCGTCTCACCAGATCGAGATCTATGACGGCTGGCTGCTGCGTTTTTCTTACTTTTACACGCACCGAACAAACTGCGTTGAGCAGATCGGTGCATCCTCGATCCCGATTCCGGAGAAGGTCAGCTACTGCGAAGAGATGTATCGAAAATGGGGAACACCCGCGATCTTCAAGATATCGCCGCTTCTTGATCCTTCGTTCGACTCCTATCTGGAGAAAAACGGCTACCTCGTCGAGCACCGCGTCCACAATATGATCGCTGATCTCGGCGAAGACCGCACCTTTACCGTTACGGCACCTGTCGAGACAAGTTCCTTCATCAGTGACGCGTGGATCGACGGTCTCTTCTCTCTGAAGGGCACCACCAATGCCATGCACAGGCAGGTCGTCCCGTCCATGTACCGCGCGATCCCGAAGGAGACGGTATGTGTATCGATCCATGACGGACACCGCCTCGCGGCAACAGGTCTCGGAATCCTCGACCGGGAATATATCGGTGTCTACGCGATCCATGTTCATCCCGATTACCGCCGGCGTCACTTCGCGGATTCGATCGTGCAGACGATCCTCTCGGAAGGCCGCAGGCGCGGAGCGAAGCACGCCTATCTGCAGGTGGTCGACGGCAACGATGCCGCGATACGGCTGTATGAATCACTCGGATTCCGTCGTGCCTATACCGACTGGTTCCGCGTCAAACAGCTTCAACCCCGAGAAAATCATTGATCTGCTCTACCAGAAGATCCACTCTTTCAGCGGGGATCCCATGTACGGCACATGCGTCTTCGAGCGATTCACCGGCCGCAGCCTCACAGGTGATGCAGTGCATTCCCTCACGCATCAGAATATCCGCAATGTGGTAGTCCGCGCTGAGGATCTCGGTGATCGTCATATCCTTGGTAATTTTATTCATCTACTATTGCTCTCCATTTCTATATTTACACAACGAAAGATGCCGATGCGGAAGACCGCATCGGCATCATAACTTTTCGTAATAAAACGATTAGCCTTCCTCGATTGCACCAGTCGGGCAAACGCTCTGGCACTGTCCGCAATCTACACAGGAATCAGCGTCGATAACGAACTGAGTCTCACCCTGGGAGATAGCTCCTACCGGGCACTCCGGCTCACATGTTCCACAAGATACGCAAGTATCGTTAATAACTCTTGCCATTTTAGTATCCTCCTAAAAATTATATTAATTTTTGTCGAGCCCATCACTGCTCATAAGCATAATACCCCATTTTCATGGTTCTTACAAGTATAAAATCGAGAACAAATGTTAAAAATTAAACAGAGTAAATCAGTCGGGTTTTTACTCTTCCTGACGTCTGTCACCTCGCTCCAGATTGACGAATTTCGTGTAGTCAGGAAGCCATGCCAGGTTGACGGTTCCGATCGGGCCGTTACGCTGTTTTGCGATAATGATCTCGGCGATTCCCTTATCCTCGGTATCCTTATTGTAGTAATCATCGCGATAGATGAACATAACCACGTCGGCGTCCTGCTCGATCGCGCCGGACTCTCGAAGGTCGGAAAGGATCGGCCGGTGATCGGGACGGCTCTCTACCGCTCGGCTAAGCTGTGAAAGCGCTACGACCGGAACATTCAGTTCTCGGGCAAGTCCCTTCAGCGACCGGGAAATATCCGATATTTCCTGCTGTCTGGACTCTCCGCTCTTACCGCTTCCGCTCATCAGCTGAAGGTAGTCGATCATGACAATATCGAGGCCGTGTTCCAGTTTGTACTTTCTGCACTTGGAGCGCATCTCGCGAATCGTGATACCCGGCGTATCGTCGATGATCAGGTTCGAATTTCCGATGGTTCCTGCGCCCTCGATGAGCTTTGTCCACTCATCATCCTTCAGATTACCGTTTCGAAGCGCCTGCGAATTGACATGTGATTCCATGGCGAACAGTCGGTTGACCAGCTGCTGCTTGGACATCTCGAGGCTGAAGATCGCAACCGACTTATCATGACGGAATGCCATATACTGCGCGATATTCAGGACAAAAGCCGTTTTTCCCATGGAAGGACGGGCTGCCACGAGGATCATATCGGATGGCTGAAAACCGGAGGTCTTGTAATCCAGATCGGTAAAGCCGGTCGCGATACCCGTTACGTTGCCATGCTGGCGGGAGGCTTTCTGAATCGTGCTGAGCGCGTCGAGGACGACCTGCCGGATCGGCACGAAGTCCGATGTATTCCGCTTCTGCAGCAGTTCGAACATCCGCTTCTCCGTCGAATCGAGAATGGATTCGACCGGCTCGTTATTCAGATAGCATTCGTTCTCGATCTCCTCGTTGAGGCGGATCATCTTGCGAAGGACGGATTTCTCAGCGACGATCGTCGCGTAGTTTTTGACATTCGCCGATGTCGGAACCGCCTCCAGAAGTTCCCGGACATATTGCATATCAGAGATCTCCGGCGGAACGTTTTTTGCCTTTAAACGGTCCTGAAGCGTCACGATGTCGACGGCTTTTTCCTCATTGAAGAGCTCCAGCATCGCGTCAAAAATGATTCCGTACTGGTGCTGGTAGAAATCCTCGCCCGTAACGATCTCCGACGCGGCCGAAATCGCCTCACGGCTCATCAGCATGGAGCCGATGACCGACTGCTCCGCTTCTTCGCTGTGCGGCAGTATTCTTTTGATTACAGCTTCATCCATTCTGCATTTCCTTTGCTCTGTTCATCCGGCAAAAACGGATCATTTTGCCTCTTCGACAACAACGTTGAGATCGGCGGTTACCTGCGGATGCAGTTTGATGCCGACCTTGTGGCTTCCGAGTTCCTTCATCGGCCCGTCGAGCTGGATCTTTTTCTTGTCGATGTCGAAGTTCAGCTGCTTCTTTGCGGCATCCGCGATCTCCTTGGCGGATACGGAACCGAAGACCTTGCCGCCCTCTCCCACCTTGATGGATACGGTCACAGTGGAAGCCTCCACCTCTTTCTTGAAGGCTTTCGCCTCCTCCAGGATCTGCTGAGCCACCTTGTCCTCATTGGCCTTCTTGAGCTTCAGGCTGTTCAGGTTTGCCGGAGTTGCCTCAAGGCCGAGTTTTTTCGGCAGAAGCATATTTCTGGCATAGCCGTCGCTTACATTTACGATCTCTCCTTTTTTTCCGAGAGCTTTTACATCTTCCATCAAAATAACTTTCATTAAATTTCTCCTCCGTCAAGCATTTCGTCGATGACGCTCTTTAATCTGTCTCTCGCCTCATCGATACTGCATTTCAGCTGGCAGCCGGCAATATTCAGATGGCCGCCGCCGCCCATACGCTCCATGATGATCTGTACATTCACTTCATCGATGGCACGCGCGCTGATATAGATCACATTCTTGTACTCCGTCAGAACGAAAGACGCTCTGACACCGACAATATTCAGCAGCTGGTTGGCTGCCTGCGCGCCGACGATCGTCGGGCTCTTGATATAATCGCTCGGACAAACGGAAATAATAAACTGTCCGCGATACATCTCCGCGTTTTTCAGCGTCTCGCCCTTCGCGCGATAATCATTCACATCCTCACGGAACATCTTCCGTACACGTGTCACATCGGCACCGCAGCGGCGCAGGAAAGCTGCCGCTTCGAAGGTCCGCACACCGGTTTTCTGGATGAAGTTATCGGTGTCCACCTGAATGCCGGCATACATGACATCGGCTTCGATGCTGCGGATCTTCATGCCCTCCGTGAAGTATTGCAAAATCTCCGCAACCATTTCGCAGGCCGAAGAAGCATACGGCTCAATATAGGAAAGAACCGGGTCGTGAATGAACTCGTTCGCCTGTCTGTGATGATCGAGAACAACGATCGAACGCGTCTGGTACAGAAGTTCCTCACAGCCGGTATAGCTCGGCTTACTCGTATCAACGACGACCAGAAGCGTGTCATCGTCCACCATATCCTTCGCGTCATGCGTGTTCAGGAACATGCGTGGATCGTATTCCGTATCACGACGGAACATGTCGATAAACGGCTGGGTCGAGGATGTCGGCGTATCGATAACGATGTAGGCTTTCTTGCCCATCGTTCGCGACGCGCGGTAGATACCGACCGCCGCGCCGAACGCATCGACGTCGATCAGTTTGTGGCCCATGACAACGACCTTCTCTTTGCTGTCAATAAACTCCTTCAGCGCATGTGCCTTAACTCTCGCCTTGACACGTGTCGATTTTTCGACAGCCTGCGTTTTTCCGCCATAATAACTGATGCTGTCTCCGTCCTTCAGAACGACCTGATCGCCGCCCCGTCCGAGTGCCAGATCGATCGCCATACGCGCGCAGTCCATGTTGCGATTATAAGAACCGTTATTTACGCCGATGCCGATACTCAGAGTAACGGACATGTCGTTGCCGATATTGACGGTCTTTACGTCCTCCAGAATATCAAAGCGGCGATTCTTAATTTCCTCGAGCGTATTTCTGCGCATGACGAGGACATATTTGTCATTTTCAAACTTTCTGACGAGTCCGTCCAGATCCTGAAAATACTTGCTGATCTTCCGGTCGATCAACGCTGTCAGAAGCGATCGGCGCACTTCCTCGACGCTTTCGAGCGCTTCGTCATAGTTGTCCAGATAGATCAGTCCGCAGACCATTGCTTCATCCTGATACTTCCGGATATAATCGCGCAGTTCCGTCTCATCATGCAGAATAAAAGCGTACATGTACGCGCCGGATCCCTCTGCCTGCTCCAGGATCCCGGAGCTTTCGATCAGCGAATCCATGACAATATTGCGGATCACCACGCGGTAATTGCGGCTGTCATAGACCGTATCATATTCTGCCATCTGCTCTCTCGGCGGAAGCTTGTCCAGCGTGATCCCCGTCAGAAGGCTCGTGATCGACTTCCGGTAATTCCTGCGGTCCTTCCCCGTAACATCCGAGAATGCGTTGTTGAACCACAGAAGCTTCCCGTGGTCATCGGTGATCGCATAGGGAATATCCAGGTCCGCCAGTAATTTCTTCTGCACCTGACCGTACTGCGTGGCAAAGGAAATCATTTCATGCATGACTGCTCTCTGCCTGGTCTGAAGCATGACGATCACCAGAATAAAGTAGAGCAGAATAGCCACGGACATGATGATACCGGCCTTGCGGCTGATAAAGTATACGATGGCATTCATCCCGATCAGAATCAGGATCAGCCACAGAGGCGCATACAGAAATGCCCGAAGGCGTCCTGTCATTTTGACTTTGTTCATGTCTTTCACCTGTTTAAGTGTAGACAGGCGGCCACAGAAAGAGTTCGCATGGCCGCCCGTAATTACATATTATGTATAGTTCTGATTCTTTACTGGAACGGAAGCTCCTCGTCAAGAGAATCCGGGATGTTCATGAAGCCGTCCGGAGATTCTGCCGGCGCGCTGTTTCTGGCCGGAGCCGCAGCTCTCGGTGCGCTCGGCGCGCTCTGCGCGTATCCGCCGCCGTTCTGGGCAGCTGCGTTTTTGCTCTCGGCAAACTCCTGCTCTTCGACAACTACGTCGGTCGTATATACCTTGGTGCCGTCCTGTCTGGTGTAGCTTCCGGTCTGGATGCGTCCGGTGATCGCAAGCTTGGTTCCCTGGTGGAGATACTTCTCCGCGAACTCGGCCTGTCTGCCGAAGGCTACGCAGCCGATGAAATCTGCTGTCTGCTCATTGCCTTCGCGGCGGAAACGACGATCAACTGCCAGTGTGTATCTGGCGATCGCCTGCGAATTCTCCCCCTGTGAATAGCGGATATCCGGTTCTCTTGTCAGTCTTCCCATAAGAATTACTTTGTTCATATTAATACCTCACTGTTGGTGTTTTATACTGCTATCACAATAAAAAATCATACCATAATATCGCTTCTAATTCAAGCCTCGCCGGATGTGTCATCCTTGCTTCGAAGCCCCCTTGTGTTCTTCTCCACAAGCTTTCTCGGCACCCATACGAGATGGCCGCAGCCCATGCACTTCAGGCGGAAATCCGCGCCCACGCGAAGGATCTCCCATTCCTGACTTCCGCAGGGATGCGGTTTCTTCATTTTCACAATGTCTCCGACATGAAATTCCATTGTTTGTTCCTCTCTTTAAGGCCGTCATGCCCGTTTTTTTCAAAACGCACGGCAGAACCGCGCGCCGCGAAATCCGGACCTTGTCACAGCACGCGTACCGCCTGGACGACATATCGCGCCGCCGAATCATCGGTACAGGTGGAAAGCGTGATCACGCGGCTGTCCGCCGTGAACGCCATCTGATCCAGCTTGGCCTGCGATTCGTCCTGCATCAGGTTGCACCAGTCTGTGAAGGTCTCATCCGTTCCCGTGAAGAGCGTATAGACCTCACTTGAGATCGCCGTTCTGTGCAGGCTGAACATCTTGTACTTATAATTGCCGGTCGGCGTGAAGATCCAGATATACGGATCCTTCTTGTAATTATCTTCATCCGCCAGATGCGGCAGCTTGCTGAACATTGATCCGTCCAGCATATTGTGGCCATAGATGATCGTATTCGGGTCATTGAAATCCGCGTTATTCTGCGCCTCTACAAAGATCGAGCCGGACATATTCCACGTTTTTTCCACGGTGCGCCTCAGATAGAAATCATTATCGGTATAATGCACGACCGGATAGCTGATCTTCAGCGCGCCGATGTAGATCCACGCTACGATATCTTCATTGACAAGCTTCAGATTCTCCCAGTCCACCTTGACCGGCACGGTCTCCGGTTCCACGCTCTGTACGTCGACCGCCTCGACCGAATCCGCCTGCGGCGTGGGTTCCGGCGTCGGTGTGGGCGTTTCCACGATGACCGCGTATTTATTCTGCAATTCCTTATACTCATCCTGACTCTTCTTGTATTCGAGCGCCGTGGTGATCAGCTTATAGCCGGAAAACGCCATGACGCCGAGGCAGATGATGATCGCGATTGTAAAGAAGGCCTGTGCCCCCTTGCTTCTTTTCTTCTTCGCGGGATTCTTTTTGAGCTTCTGTCCCTTGTTTTTCTCGTCGTCTCTCATGCTCTGGGATCTCCCTTTTTATTTTTGTTGTAAATAATGCGAAGACCTTTCAGCATCAGATCTTCATCGACGGTCAGCGGCTCCTCGCAGTACGGGCGGACAAAGCCCGCGGATGCGCCCGTGATGATCACGGAATGCTCCGTCCCCCTGTCCTTTCTGATCCGGCGGACCAGACCGTCGATCATTGACGCATAGCCGTATACCAGACCGCTTCGCATACAATCCTCGGTATTTGTCCCGATCAGCCGCCCCGGTTTATCGTTGAGACTGATCTGCGGCAGCTGTGACGTTCTCTGGATCAGGGCGTCGAGACTGATCTGCGGTCCCGGCGTGATCATGCCTCCTCTGTAGCTTCCGCTCTCATCGAGAACGGAGATCGTGATCGCCGTGGAAATATCGAAGATGATCGCGGGCATATCGTACTCTGCCGCTGCCGCCACCGCGTTCGCCACGCTGCGGCTGCCAAGCTGGGCGGGATTATCGATGCGGATCTTGAGCCCGTTCTTTACCCCGGGGCCCACGACCATGATCTTCTGCCCGGTGACCTTTGCCACCGCGCTGCTGATCGTAGCTTTCATAGCGGGTACGACCGTCGACAGGATCCCGCCTTCGATCGTCTCCGGCTCCACCTGATTCAGCTTGAGCAGATTCATGAGAAAAATGGCAAACTCATCGGACGTGCTGTGTCTCTCGGTTCTTGTATGCCACGCAAAAACCACGTCCGTGTCATCAAGGACACCGATCGTCGTTCTGGTATTTCCTACGTCAATTGCTAAGATCACGCCGTTTCCTCCTTCTTACCGGTTGGTTTCTCGCATAATTCTTTTCATTATACCATCCTGCGGGCTTTTTGCGCAACCGTCAGAGCGTACCACGGGTTTTCGAACGCATGCAGGCATGTATGCAGCCGGCAGTGTACCTTCTCACAATTCTTCCGTGCGCATGCAGGCCAGTTCCGCAACCAGCTGTGCCCCGTCATAGAGATCCTGCTCGCAGCAGTACTCTGAGGTCGTGTGCGTACCGAACATACCGCTCGAAATCACAAGTCCCCGGATCCCGTGCAGAATATACTGATTCACATCGCTTCCGCCGAAGGTGACCTGCAGCTTTGATGGAATTCCGAGGCTCTCGCAGGCCTTTCGGAAATGCCGGACGACCGGCTCATCCTCTCCGTTCCGGTAGGTATGCAGGTGAACGGACTGCTCATATTTGATCTCCGCCCCCACCTTTTCCGCTGCCGCTTCGAAGGCTTTTCTGACCGATTCCGCAGCGGTGAGAACCTTCTCATGATCAAAGCCTCTGGCCTCTCCCGTCACCCTGCAGAGAGCCGGGACCGCGTTGATCTGCGTGCCGCCCTCGATCGTTCCGATATTGAGTGTCGTCTCCTCATCGATGTGTCCCTGCCGAAGCGAAGCGATCGCCTCCGCCGCCACCGCGATGGCATGGATCCCTTTTTCCGGTTCGAAGCCCGCGTGGGCTCCCTTTCCCTTCACCGTGACCGAATAAGAGACAAGAGAAGGTGCCTGCACGGCCGCGGTCCCGATATGGCCCGACAGATCCAGGCAGTACGCTTCCTTCGCCCGTACCCGGCTGTAATCCATGACCGATGCGCCGACCGTATAGACTTCCTCCGCAGGGGAGAAAAGGATCTCGATATCCCTTCTCGGAATACCAGCCCTGATCACGGCGCGGATTCCTCCGAGGATCTCCGTAATGCCGGCAAAATCGTCCGCTCCCAGGATCGTGCTTCCGTCAGAGGTGATCCGGCCGTCCGGATGGCGCACAGCCTTCTTGCCGGTTCCCGGCGCCACCGTATCGGTATGCCCCGTAAAAAGGATCGGATCGCCGGGCAGATCGCCGGGCAGAAAGGCATAGACATTTCCGGCGTTTCCGCCGATCTTTGCCGCCGCGTCATCCTCAGTGACAATAAAGCCCAGTTCCAATAGTTTTTCTTTCAGGAGATCGGTCACCTCCCTCTCCTTGTAACTGAGCGAATCCGGTGTCACGAGGGAAATGAACTCCCCGGCGAGAGCTTCCTTATCCAAAACGATCCTGTTATCCATGTCTGTTAATCTCCTTCAGCCCATCCGCACGCGTATTTGACGGCCTTCTGCCATCCGCGGATGCGCTTGTTTCTTTCCTCTTTGCCGATCTCCGGCGCAAAAGTCCGATCGACCTGCCAGTTCGTGCGGATCTCCTCTCTGTCCTTCCAGTAGCCGACCGCAAGCCCCGCCAGATACGCGGCGCCAAGCGCTGTCGTCTCCACGCATTTCGGCCGGAGAACCTCCGCGTCGCAGATATCCGCCTGTGTCTGGAGAAGGAAGTTATTGGCGCTTGCTCCGCCGTCGACGCGCAGCGCGGTAAGGTTGACCCCGCAATCCGCGCACATGGCCCGGATCACATCATTGACCTGGTAGGCCAGTGACTCGACGGTCGCGCGAATAATATGATACTTGTTTACGCCCCTCGTGAGACCGACGATCGTGCCTCTCGCGTACGGATCCCAGTAGGGCGCGCCAAGGCCTGTGAATGCCGGAACGACGTAGCAGCCGTTCGTATCGCTCACCTTTCGCGCCATATATTCCGAATCCGCCGCCGAGTCGATCAGCCGCATCTCGTCACGCAGCCACTGGATCGCCGCTCCCGCGACAAAAACGGAGCCCTCCAGCGCGTAGTTGATCTCTCCGTCCACGCCCCAGGCGATCGTCGTAACGAGGCCGTGCGTGGAAGCGACCGGTTTCGTCCCCGTATTCATCAGCAGGAAGCCGCCGGTTCCGTAGGTATTCTTCACATCGCCCGCCGCGAAACAGGTCTGTCCGAAGAGGGCAGCCTGCTGGTCTCCGGCGGCGCCGCTGATCGGAATCTCCGCGCCGAGGAAGGACGCGTCCGCGAAGCCGTATACACAGCTCGACGGTCTGACCTGCGGCAGCATAGAGGACGGAATATCCAAAAGTTCCAGGATCTCCCTGTCCCATTCCAGCGTATGAATATTGAACATCATCGTCCGGGAAGCATTGGAATAATCGGTCACGTGTACACGGCCGCGCGTAAGCTTCCAGATCAGCCACGTCTCCACCGTTCCGAAGAGGAGTTCCCCTCTCTCCGCCTTCTCTCTGGCACCCTCTACATTGTCGAGGATCCAGCGGAGCTTGGTCGCGGAGAAATACGCGTCCAGCACAAGTCCCGTCTTCTCGCGGATCATATCGGAATACCCCCGCGCCTTCAGTTCGTCGCAATACTCCGCGGTGCGGCGGCACTGCCAGACGATCGCGCGGCAGACCGGTTCTCCTGTATTCTTATCCCAGACGATCGTCGTTTCTCTCTGGTTTGTAATACCGATCGCGGCGATCTGCTCCGCGGTGATCTTTGCCCTCTGCATCGCTTCCACCGCTACCGAAAGCTGTGTGGCCCAGATCGTATTCGCGTCATGCTCCACCCAGCCGGGCTTCGGAAAATGCTGCGTGAACTCCCTCTGTGCCACACTGATGATCGTTCCCTTCTCGTCAAAGAGGATCGCCCTGTTGCTCGTTGTTCCCGAATCCAATGCCATTATATATTTCTGCATATTCTTTTTGCCTCCCATCAGACTGTTTTTCCACGCTTCTGATTCCATATTCCTCCTTACAGGCAGCGGTCTCTGCTGCACGAGAAGTACAGAACCTGATATTTTTCCGCAATCCTTCTGAGAAAAACGGATGCCCCAGCCAGTTTTTCATCATCCAGATTCACGAACGGATCGTCCATTATCAGGAACGGTCCGGCTTTTTCATACATTACATCGATCATGGCCAGTCTCCGACACAGGCCGATCAGGTCGCGATACCCGTCGCTCTGGCTCTCCGTCTGCCTCTGCTGTCCCCATTCGCGGACCGTGATCTCCAGATCGGCATCGAGCGTGTACAGCCGCTCATCATCCGGCGCGATCATGGATACATACGAATCAAAAGCGGCCTTGACAGGCCCCATATAGCGGGCGGAGAATTGTGCTTTGGCTCTTTCCAGAAAGGCCGCCGTGCGCACGACTACCTGATAGCGGTGCAGGAGTTTCTCTCTTTCTCCTTTGCACTTTCCGATCTCCGCGCGGAGCTCATCGATCCGGTCTGCTTCCGCAGCTTCCCTTGCAAGAGCTTCCCTCTTTGCGGCAAGGTGAGCCTCCTTCGCGATCCGTTCCATCCGGCAAAGCGAACGGTAACTTTTCGCATCCCGCCTCAGCATGCGGACTGTCTCGACCGGATCGGTCCTGTCCGCGGGATCCGGATAGTAGCTCTCCAGCCTCTGCCGCAGCTTCTCTTCCTTTTCCAGGGCAGCCTTCTTCATGGTGAGGAAACGCTCCTGATCAGACCGTTCCCGCATTGCCCGGAAGGAGCGCGCCCTGCTTCGAAGCTCATAAAGAGTCTCCGTCACATTGCCCTCCGGATCGATCCGCAGATCATCCAGAAGCTCCTGCACACCGCGGCCGAGTTCGGCGATCTGATGTCTGTCGCTCTCGATTTCTTCCCGCAGTACGGCGATTCTTTCGGAGGTACCGTCTCTCTCCGCTCGTTCCGTACCTGTTCGCTTCCGGCGCCTGGCTTCCGGACCGGCATCCTCATCTTCCGAAGTGCCGCCCCTTTTTCCGGCGAGCACAAGGGCGATCCCCAGAAACATGCATCCCGCGATCACGGTAATGAGCGGGATCGTACCGGGTCCTTCCTTCACAAACCGGAAAGCGGCGAAAGCCAGTACCGCCGAGCCAACAAGCGCAAAGAGAACCGCCGTCAGACGCGATCCGTGCCCTGCCCCTCTCGGAACATCAAATTCTTCATCGTCCCGATCGTTCTTTTCCTCATCAAGCTCATCGAGCAGGTCCCGAAGAGCGGCTTTGCGCACCGGCAGGATCTCCTGCAGGCGCTTCCTGGCCTCCCAGTCGCGGATCCGCTCTGTTATTTCCTCATCCTCCGGAAGAAATGACGCAAAGAGCTCACGGTTCTCCTCAAACTCCCGGCGCTCCCGATCGGAAAGACCCGCATCGTCAAGTTTTTCCCGCAATTCTTCGAGCTCTGAAGAAAGCTTCTCCAGTCTTCCGAATTCCGCCTCGTCCGGCATTCCCTCTTCAAAAACGGCCGTCAGGCGGTGCAGTTCCTGAATATCACCTTCCGCCATCGGCGAGTGCTCCTCACGGTTCATTTGCTCATTTCTCACGGTTCGAAGCTGTGCTTCTCCCTTTTCCGCTTCCGCCTCCAGATAAGCGATCCTGTCAGTCAGTTTTCTCACCGCACCGGTCTTCCGGTCCGGAGTCAGGCGGTCCGCCTCGCTTTTCAGGCGCTTCATCACGTCCCCGTAGCTTCCCATGTCCGCTTCCGCGTCCGCGACATTTCCGATCTTCGCGTTGATTCCCGGCGTTGCCGCTGTCGCGCAGTCCTGCTGCCCGACAAAAACGGTCTTCGAATAGGAGTCTCTGTCGACCGCGAAGATCTCTTCGCCGAGCCGCTCCGAATAATCGCTGCTCGGAAGATTTGTATCCGCGTCATACAGCGCGAAGGTATCCTCCTTCTCCCGCTGCGCGCCGAATGTCCGCTGCACGCGATACCGCCGTCCCTTCAGGGAAAAAACGATCTCGCCCCCGTAGATTCCTCCCTGCCAGGGCGCGTATTTTCTCCTCTCATTTTCGATCGGATTCCTTTTCTTCTCGTTTCCGAAACCGTAAAACATCACACGGATAAACGCGGCAAAGGTGCTCTTGCCCCAGCCGTTATCGCGAAGAAAGAGGTTCAGGCCGCTTCTGAACCGCAGGTCGAGTCCGGAGAGCCGGCCGAAATTTTCCACATGCGCGCTGATCAGTTCCATGCGTCCGCCTCCTCTCCCGCAAGGGCGGAAAGGCCGCAGCGAATGATTTCGTTTTTTTCCTCTTCCGAAAGACCGGGATCCTCCCTGACCAGACGGATAAACGCACCCTTCAGTGTCGAATCCGGCGCGAACTGCCCGAGGTCAAGCGCCCTCTTTGTCTCATCCACGATCTCGAACCAGGCATATTCCGACGCGAAGTTCTCCTGCAGATAGAGGAGCTTTCCCTTCGGCGGCTCGGACGCCTCGCCCGTCAGTATGACGCGAACATAATCGCGGCTGTTTGGCCGGTTGGCATCATCCGCATCATCTGCATCCTCTGTCCGCAGGTCGTCATCCTCCCTCGAAAGTGTCCGACGAATCACCGCCTCCATATCCTCTGTTGTCTCCGCTCCGGTAACATCGGCTGTTAAACAGAACAGTCTTCGACCGCCCGACGGAACAAATTTTCTCGTGCAGCGCTTCGCAGCCGTGTCGATCTCCAGAAGGACAAAGCCGTGTTCTCCCGTCTCGTCAAAGCCGCGGCCTTCAAGGCATCCCGGATAACACCAGATGCCCGCCGGTTCGAGCGGCCCTTCCATGTAGCTGTGCACATGGCCGAGCGCCAGATAGTCGATCTTCTTGTTCCGAAAGGAGGAAAGTGCGATATTGCCTGTGGTTCCCTTCGCCGCGTATTCCGCAAGCTGCCCGTGCAGCATAACGATGTTGAACCTTCCCGGATCGGCCGTAAAGGAAGCAGCGGCCTGCGACGCGTCGCCGTCCCCGATATCGATCCCGGTGACAGACAGATTGCCCATCCGGTATCGTGTCCATCTCCGGCCGAACAAATGCAGATTCTTCGGAAGTTCTTCTCCTGCCGTCAGCGAATCGGCCTCATGATTGCCGGGCAGATAAAAGAACTGCACCTCCGGTGACAAGCGGATCTCATTGAGCACACAGCTGCGCGCTTCTTCGGAAATATCGCGTCTGTCGAACAGATCGCCCGATATCAATATCACCGCCACTTTGTTCTGTACGGCGAATCGGACCATTCTGCGGAACGTCGCAAGCAGTTCCCGACGCCTCATGGCCGCAGTCTCTTCTGTGAAATTCGATGTCATCTTCGAATCCAGATGCAGATCCGCGCAATGAATCAGTTTCAATCAATCTTCCTCCGGGTACCATTCCGTATTATTTTCCGAATCCGTGAAAAGCGCCTTCACGTCCGGATATTGTTCAGCAAGAAATTTTTTCGCGCGATCGGTTCCGAGCGCAACGCAGATCGTCGCAAGCGCGTCACCGTCCGCGTCATCGGTGCCGATGATCGTCACCTGATTCAGATTCGTCTCTACCGGATACCCGGTCTTTGTGTCGAGAATATGATGATAAAGGACGCCGTTCTCTTCAAAGTAACGCTCATAGATCCCCGAGGAGATCACGCTGTTGTTCGCCGATTCGACCGTTGTCAGGACCTCTCCACGATCGGAGAACGGTTTCTGAATGCCGACGGTCCAGTCCGAGCCATCGGGTTTTGTGCCGAGCGTACTGACATTGCCGCCCAGATTGATCAGCGCCGATGTGATGCCCTGCACGGTCAGATAGCTTTTCAGCTTTGCGGAAATATAGCCCTTCGCGATTCCTCCGAGATCGATCATCGTCTCCGGCGAATCGAAGGTCACCTTCCTGTCTGTGAGATGCACCTTCGTATAATCGACCTTCGCAAGTTCTGCCCGGATATCTTCCTCATCGGGGACCTTCGGGTCCTCGCCCTCAAAGTTCCAGAGGTTCCGAAGCGGAAGGATCGTAATGTCGAAGGCACCGTCCGATTTTTCACCGAATGCGAGCCCCCTGCCGATACATTCCGCCAGATCCTCCGACACCTCGACGGTCTGCTCCGTGCGATGATTGAGCCGGTAGAGTTCGCTGCCCTCCAGCTGCGCCGAAAGGACTTCCTCCATCTCGTCGCAGATCGCGAAACAGCCGTCCAGCGCCGCCTCCGCGTCATCGCCATAGATCTTGATATCGATGACGGTGTTAAAATAGGTCCCCGATTCCCGGAAAAACGTACCGTTCCCGTCGCTTCCCTTCTCCGCGCCGGTCGTCATGTGCGACGTGCCGGAAGCTTCTGTTCCGGAGGCTGTTTTTCCCGCGGCCGCAGAACCGCTTCCTGCCGTTCCCGTGCCGGATCCGCCGCATCCGCTCAGCAAACTGCAATTGATTACAAGGAGCATGCTGAAAAGGATACACAGAAGCCGCTTATTCACGAAACGCTTCCGGCTTTTTACTTTTCCTTCCGGATTCTGTTTTCTTTCTGTTTTCCGATTTCTTATCATCGTCATCCTCATCTATCCATGCTGCGGGAGTCTTCGCATCACCAGTTCAGCCGCGATTCCGATCAGTACGCCGGTCACCAGGCCGGCAAGCATCAGAACAGGCATGTACCAGAGAAGCGGCAGCGTCGGTGTCACCAGAAAAGCGATCAGGATCTGTCCGATATTGTGCGCTGTACCGCCGGCGGCGCTGACGCCAATCACATGAAATTGCTTTGACCTCTTGAGACTTGTCATGACCAGAATACTGAACATCGTTCCAGTCATGCCATAGGCGATGCTGAACAGATTGCCGAACAGAAAACCGATCACGCAGACACGGATCGCAGAGATCAGCACCGCTTCCTTCCAGCCGGTACGATACAGTACAAATACAATGACCACATTGCAGAGTCCGAGTTTCATGCCCGGAATGCCAAAGCTGAAGGGGATCAGTGCTTCGACATACCCCATCAAAATAGCCAGTGCCGTATAAAGTCCCAGAAGCGCGATGCGCCTCGCCTTATCATCTCCGTCGTTTCTTCTCGATCCGGTGTTTTTTCTGCTTCTGTCCATATCGTAATTCGTATCGTAATCCATTTCTCTACTCATAGAATCCTGACATTCATTATCCGGCAATCGAATCGGGCGCGTTGCTCTCAGCGGCATCGATGATCCTGAGGACAACACGGTTCGGCAGACAGACGATACTTCCGCCGTTCCTGTCAATTGCTTTTGACTTTATGCAGATCTGATCCGGGCAGTCCGCCGACAGCATCCGCACCTGTCCCCCCGCGATCTCACAGATGTTTGTATCGTTGATCTCGATCACCCGGTCTTCCGCCAGATCATATGTGCCATATTCCTGATTTTCCACAGTAATATTCAGCATCGGGCGCTTTACATGTGCCGCCGAATACAGGTAGAAGAACAGCATGAAGGCGGAAAAAACAGCGATGGCGGCAATCAGACACACATCGCTTTTTCCTATAAAGCCGCCCGTGCGGGAGGCGGTCCTGTCTATCCTGGTTTTCATAAGCAGATCTTTCCTCGGGTGCGTTCGGAAGGCGGGGGATGCCGGTCTTCCGACGCTTGTAGTAATAAAGTTATTTTACCACAGCCGGACACGTAACGCAAAGTCCCGGCTACACCGAGGATGGTACGAGGTGTACATCGGCTGTGAAGATCTCCGTCGGACTCCAATCTCCCGAAACCAAGCGGGTCTAAGCCGTCCTTCATGCCCGGTTATGTCGCTGCGGAACTCCTCAGCACTTCGTGCTTCGTCAAACAGTCCTCGCGATCTACGTCATCCCGCATCCGGCATGAAATCCGGCAAGACCCGCTAAGGTTCGTTCGAAGTCGTCCTTACAGAGACCCTTCACAGCCGATTCCACTTATGCGTTCCTGTTCTCCGCAGGTGCTTCTTCACACGATATTTCTCATCAAGACGGCACACACACAAACGCACATGCATGCACTGACAACGCAGTGCCATATATAGACATCCCGGTGCCACGCAAAGAGGACCGGGCGCTTCCGCCCGGTCCTCTTAATAGTTCGTATGAATTTGTCTGCCGGTTACAGAATGCACTTACGCGGGCAGCCTTCTTTGCAGGCACCGCAGTCTGTACATTTGGCGTAATCGATAACCGGGAATCCGCCCTGCATGGTGATCGCTCCCTGTGTACAGGTGCGTACGCACTTCTGACAGGAGATACATCCGATCTTGCAGTTCTGCATAACCGGTTTGCCCTTTTCCGGATTTACGCAGCTGATGTGCGATACGCGTCCTGCCGGGATCTCGATAATGAGGCCCTTCGGGCAGGCAGCCATGCACTTCTTACAGTCTACGCAGATCGATTCGTCGACATGCGCTACGCCCTTTACGATGGAAAGAGCGCCGAATTCGCAGGCATTTACGCAGTCACCGAAACCGGTACATCCGTATGTACAGGATTTCGGGCCGCCGGACGGAGCGAATTTGGCATTTTTGCAGGTCTTCGGACCGCTGTACTCATATTTTTCCGTTGTTCTTTCACAGTCACCGGCACAGCGAACGAACGCTACTTTGCGCTCGGCATCGCCTGCTGTGGTTCCCATGATCTCGGCGATCGCGTCGGCAACCGGTTTCTGTCCTACTACGCAGGCATTGACCGGAGCTTCGCCTCTTACAATAGCGCCTGCAAGGGCTCCGCAGCCGGAGTAGCCGCAGCCGCCGCAGTTAGCGCCCGGAAGAGCTTCCTTGATCGCTTCTTCCTTTTCATCGACCGGCACTGCAAATGCTTTGCTGGCAATGCTGAGGAAAACTCCTACGAAGAGTCCGACTCCGCCTACCATCAGTGTCGCTGCTAAAATTTCAACCATAGTTTCCTCCTTGCTGTTCTCTTACTTCAGAGCTGAAAATCCGAAGAACGCAATGGACATAAGCGCCGATGTAACCATGACGATCGGGAATCCCCGGAAGGATTTCGGTACATCGTTGTAGACCATTTTCTCACGAATATAAGCAAGAATAATGATCGCGATCATGTAACCCATTGCCGTTGCAAATCCGTAAATAGTACCTGTCAGGATATCATAATTCTTCTGTACATTGATCAGCGCTACACCGAGTACGGCGCAGTTGGTGGTGATCAGCGGAAGGTAGATTCCCAGAGCATCATAAAGGGATTTCGCAAATTTTTTCAGGAACATTTCAACGAACTGTACGAGCGCCGCAACGACCAGGATGAAAACGATCGTTTTCAGATAATCCAGGCCGAACGGCTGAAGAAGGAACTTGTACAGGATACCGCAGACAAGGGAAGCGAGCGTCAGTACGAAGGTAAGCGCTCCGCCCATGCCGACAGCGGTGTCGGATTTCTTGGATACTCCGAGGAAGGAACAGATTCCAAGGAACTGGTTTAATACGACGTTATTGATCAGACATGCTGATACCGCAAGTAAAATAATAGCCATCGATTATGCCTCCTTTCCTTCCTCTGTTTTTGCCGCTTCCGCCGGTTTCGCAATGGCTTCCGCAACGGTGCCTTTTGTTTTTGCAATCGTCTGAGCGGGAGTCTCCTCGCACTCTTCCGGTTTCTTGTCGCACATACCGATCTTCATGCAGCTGAAGCACTCGCCGCATACCTTGACGGTCGGATCCCACTCGGATTTCGGTCTTCTGCCTGCACCGATCTTCAGCTTGTTCATGACAGCTACCAGGAACGCATAAACAAGGAATGCGCCCGGTGCCAGAACGAAAATGTTGACCGGAACGTAGCCAGCCGGCATGATGCTCATGCCGAACCAGGTACCTGCACCGACGATCTCACGGATCGAAGCGATGAAGAAAATGGCGATCGTGAAACCGATGCCCATGCCGAGACCGTCGAAGAAGGACGGGATCATCGGCATCTTACCTGCGTAAGCTTCGGCACGGCCCATGATGATACAGTTTACAACGATCAGCGGAATGTAAATTCCGAGGGACGCGTAAAGAGCCGGTGTGAAGCCCGCCATCAGGAAGTCGACCATCGTTACGAAGGATGCGATGACTACGATGTAGGCAGGCATACGCATGCGGTCCGGAATAACTTTTCTGAGTGCGGAAATGATCAGGTTTGCAAGTGCCAGAATAACGGTCGTGGAAAGTCCCATGCCGATCGCATTGATAGCGGATGTTGTGGTTGCCAGGGTCGGGCAGGTTCCGAGTACCAGGACGAATACCGGGTTCTCGACGAAAATGCCGTTCCATATTCTCTCAATAACTGAATCTTTCTTTAATTTCATGATGCACTGCCCTCCAGATATTCTGCTGCCTTAAGGGCACCGTTGACAGCCTTTGTTACCGCATTGGTCGTGACGGTCGCGCCGCTGATCGCGTCGATCTGATTGTCGGCGGATTTGCCTGTCTTGGTGTACTCAATCTGCTTTGTATCTCCGGTTGCGAGGCCGTTGAACTGATCCTTGAATGTCGGATCGGCAGCTTTCATTCCCATGCCGGCTGTCTCCGAAAGGGTAAGGAAGGAGATTCCATTTACGGTATAGGTGCCGTCTTCCGCGATGGCTACGCCTACCATAACTTCGACCTCACCGCCGTATCCCTCGTTATTGGATGCATCGACGACATAGCCGAGTGTATTGCCGGAGCCGTCCTTTGCGATATCCACGCCGTTGACCGTTGTCTGATCAAGGCCGGCATCGAGAAGATTCTGCGCGAAGGAATCGGCATCCCAGTCAGCTACGGCTTCAAAGGACTCCGCATCCGCAAAAACGGCTTTCTGGCTGGCAGCCTTGGTAGCGGCCTGCTGTGCGGCTATCGGTCCCGCTGTGATGCCATGGACCAGACCGAGAAGGATGCCTGCAGCAAGTGTGATCACAGTAATAATGATCGTATCGTGTACGAGCGATGTCTGTTTCTTACTCATGCCTGCTTCGCCTCCTTCTTCTCTTTCTTTTCTTTCGGAATACCGAAGGCTCTCGGACGTGTAAAGTGCTCGATCATCGGGGTCAGGCAGTTGGACAGGATGATCGCATAGGATACACCCTCTGCGGAATTGCCGACCATACGGAACAACCATGTGAGAAGTCCGAGGATCAGACCGAAGACGATCTTGCCGTTCGGTGTGATCGGGCTTGTTACATAATCCGTTGCCATGAACCATGCACCGAGCATGATACCGCCGGCACAGAGCTCCTCAAGCATAAATACGAACGGATCGGAATAGCCGCGAACCGCTGCCGTAATCAGAACGAGGATCGCGAAGCTGCCCAGGTAGATTACCGGGATCTTCCACTCGATCACCTTCATGATCAGAAGGAAGGCTGCGCCGATCAGCAGTGCCAGAGCGGATGTCTCACCGATAACACCTTCTACATTACCGAGGAACAGAGCGCCCAGATCGAAGTGCTCACCGAGCTTCAGGTAAGCCAGCGGGGTTGCTCCGGAAAGGGCATCTGTGGTTGCGGCAACATTGGTCACCAGACTTGTGAAGCCGCCTTTTGCCGCGTAGGTCGTCATCTGGCTGGAGAAAGCGATCAGCAGGAAGCATCTCGCGCCCAGAGCCGGGTTCATGAAGTTCTGTCCGAGACCGCCATACAGCTGTTTTACAACGATAATGGCAAAAACGGAGCCGACCACCGGAATCCACCAGTTGATCTGGGACGGCATGTTCATACCGATCAGAAGACCGGTAACAACGGCGCTGAGATCGTTGACCGTAACTTTCTTCTTCAGAAGTTTTTCATAGCAATATTCTGTCGCAACCGCGGAAGCTGTCGATAAGATCAGAATCAGCAGTGCGTGCAGACCGAAGTTTACAATACCTGCAATACACGCCGGAAGCAGTGCGATGACTACGTAGAGCATGATGCGGGATGTAGTGATGCTGTCTCTTACGTGAGGAGAGACAGAAACACGATATTTGTCACTCATTTCTTACTCCTCCCGTTATTTCTTTCTCTTGTCAGCCAGAACCTTCTGACGCATCGCGTTGATGTTGGCCGCAAGCGGACGCTTTGCAGGACACTGGTAGCTGCATGAACCGCAGTTTACACACTCGAGACCGAAGTTGGCTTCGAACTCTGCAGCATCGCCGTGCTCCGCGTAATCCGAAAGCTTGCACGGCATCAGACGGGCAGGACAGCCGTGTACACAGCGTCCGCAGTTGATGCAGGCAGACTCTTCCGCTCTGGAAACCTGATCCTGAAGGAAGCAGGTAAGAGCACCGGAGGTTTTTGTAACCGGAATGTCGAGATCATACAGCGCGAATCCCATCATCGGTCCGCCGGAAATGATCTTCTCCGGCTGTGCCTTGAAGCCGCCCTCCGCTTCTACGATCTCTGCGTAGGACATACCGGTCGGAACTACGAAGTTCTTCGGATCGACCGGAGCGTCACCGGAGACGGTGAAGACTCTCTTCATGCACGGAATACCGTTCTTGACCGCGTCGTATACCGCCATGACGGTACCTACGTTATCCACTACGCAGCCGGCATCGGCAGGAAGCATCTTGGAATTGACCTCGCGGCCCGTGATCGCGTTGATCAGGCAGCGCTCGGCGCCTTCCGGATATTTCGTTTTTACAACGGCAACAGAGATATTCGGCTCACCCTGAACCGCTTTCTTCATGACCTCAATTGCCTTCGGCTTGTTGTTCTCAATGCAGATCACACCTTTGCAGCTGCTCTCGAAGAGCTGAAGGATGATCTTCAGTCCGCCGACGATCATCTCCGGGTGATCCAGCATACAGCGATAATCGCTGGTCAGATAAGGCTCACACTCCGATCCGTTTACCAGGATATAATCGACCTTGGACGGATCCTTCGGAGAAAGCTTTACAGATGTCGGGAAACCCGCGCCGCCCATGCCGACAACGCCGGCTTCGCGGATCTTCGCGATGATCTCCTCCCTGGTAAGACTCGTTACGTCTTCGACAGTCTGATACTCCACGGTTTCATACTGTTCATCGTTCTCGACGATGATCGCATCCACATAACCTCCGGTTGCATTGCGGCGTTTCTCGATATTCTTAACGGTTCCCGAAACCGAGGCGTGGATCGGAGCGGATACAAATCCGCCGGCCTCTGCGATTTTCTGACCGACAAGAACACGGTCGCCCTTCGCTACAATTGCTTTCGCCGGAGCGCCGATGTGCTGCGACAGCAGATAGACTAATTCTTTTCCGGGCTTAAGTTCTACGACCGGCTTCTCCGCAGAGAGTTCCTTGCCTTCGAACGGATGAACACCGCCCTTGAAAGTGAATAATGCCATCTCTGTCCCTCCTTTCATGTATACAATCTGCTTCTATTATAATTTTTTTTGATAATAAAGTATAGAGAAATTTTATATTTATTCGGCAGGTTCTACAAAAAATACAATCGCCAACGCATACCCATTGTGTTATCTGTTCATGTACGCCGGTGTTTCTGTTTTCCTTGCAATTCCGCAGACGGTCCAAAAGAGCGCATGCGTTTCAAAAGTTATCCCGTGTCCGGACATCAAAGCTGTTTTTGCATCGAAATGTGTTGCCGCCCTGTCCGGCAGTCGTATTCTCAACGGATGGACGTTCCGCGATTGAAATTCCGCGCGGAAAGAACTATGTTATAATAAACATTAATTTTTCTAATCTAAACGGAGTATTTTTATGAGTAATCTGATCTTCAGTCTTAACGCGACACTGCCGGTCTTCTTCTGCATGATGCTCGGTGCCCTTCTCAAGAAGGCCGGAATCATCGATGACGCGTTTGCTTCCAAAATGAACACCTTCGTATTCAAAGTTGCTCTTCCCATTAACCTGTTTGAGCAGCTCCATCTGGTCGACTTCTTTGAAGTCTGGGATACCTCCTTCGTGCTCTACTGCTTTCTTGCAACGGCAGCCAGCATCGCGATCGCGTATTTCATATCCCGTTTCCTGAAGGACCGCACGATCCGCGGCGAATTTGTTCAGGCCTCCTACCGGAGCAGTTCGTCTCTCCTCGGCATGGCATATATCCAGAATATCTACGGGACCGCCTCGACCGGATCTCTGATGATGATCGGGTCCGTTCCGCTTTACAACGTTGCAGCCGTCGTGATCCTCTCCCTCATGAGCCCGCAGAACACTGGTCTTGACAGGAAGCGTCTGAAGAAGACACTGATCGGCATTGTTACCAATCCGATCATCCTCGGTATCCTGATCGGCTTTGTCTGGGCAATGCTGAAGATTCCGATGCCGACGATGTTTGAAAAAACGCTTGCCTGGGTCTCCGCGACATCCTCTCCGCTCGGTCTGATCGCCATGGGCGCGAGCCTGGATCTCAAAAAAATCACGGGACGAATTCGCCCCGCGATTCCCGCTATCATTCTGAAATTGATCGTTTTTGTCGCGCTCTTTATTCCGGTTGCGATCGCCATGGGTTTTCGCACGGAAAAGCTCGTTGCCGCCCTTATCATGCTCGGCTCCGCAACGACTGTTGCCAGCTATGTCATGGCAAAGAACATGGGACACGAAGGTACGCTGGGATCTACCGTCATTATGCTGACGACCCTTCTCAGCTCCTTAACACTTACGTTCTGGATCTGGCTGCTCCGCACCCTTGGTCTGATCTGAGTCCGCTTCCGGTTCCTCCTCGATCTTCAGATCGGGGCGGAACATGCGGAAGCCGCGCACATCGGGATGTTCCCCTGCGTGGATATCGATCCGCTTGGAGCTGAACTTCGAGAACAGGATCTTCTGTCCGGGATACAGGCTGCTGTAGCCGGAGCAGGAATATGTGACGATCGCCGCCACGGCAAAATACAGATAACCGTCGAATCCGAAGAGTTCCATCGCGAGGAAGATCGACGAAAGCGGCGAATTCGTTATACCGCCGAACAGAGCCATCAGGCCGATCGCCGCCGCGAAGCCGGCCGGCATATGGAGGATCTGTCCCGCGATGCAGCCGAAGGTCGCGCCGATAAAGAAGGTCGGTACAACTTCACCGCCCTTAAAGCCGGCCTCGATCGTCAGTGCCGTAAACAGGATCTTCAACAGGAAGGCAAAAGGTGCCGTCCTCCCCTCTTCGATCGCTCTCGCGATAACATCCATGCCCGCGCCGTTATAATCACGATTCCCCACCAGAAAAGTAAGCCCGATGATGAGCAGGCCGCCGATGATCACCCGCACATACGGATTGGGGATAAACTTCCTGTAGCCGATCGCTGCCCACCGGAGTGCCCTGCAGAAAAGGATCGAGACGAGGCCGCAGAGAACGGCCAGTACAACGACCTTTCCCATCATCGGCAGTGACTGCGCCGGGATCTCCACATGAAATCTTGTCGGCGCCACCCCCATCTCCAGAGAAATATAATAAGAAGTCACCGAGGCCAGAATGCTTGGAAAAAGAGCCGCATGATAGACCACGCCGACGCTTGAAAGCATGACAACAAAGACGGTCGCCGTCAGCGGTGTTCCGAACAGTGCCGAGAAAAACGCAGCCATGCCGGACAGCGTAACGACGTTCAGGTCATCCTTGTCCAGCGTAAAGCCTCTTCCGATCAGGTTGCCGATACCGCCTCCGATCTGGAGCGCCGCGCCTTCTCTTCCGGCGGAACCGCCGCAGAGATGGGTCAGGATCGTGCCGGCAAAGATCGCCGGAACGAGCTTCCAGGGAATCGGCTTCCCCTCTCTCGACGCGGCAAGCACGTGGTTCATCGACATTCCCGTTACGTCAAGCCATTTATAGATCAGCAGGATCAGAATTCCGGCTGCAGGCAGCAGGTACAGAAGCCATGGGAGATCCAGCCGCAGGTTCTGTGCTCTTCCGATCCCCATATGGAATGCCATGCCGACAAAGCCGCAGGCAATTCCCGTTAGGATCGACAGGATCACCCATTTAATAATCGATAAGATATATGCTCTCGTATAACGCAATTCTATGTAACCTCTCTTATGCCCCTCGATATCACGGCACGCCTGGCAGATGTCTGCCGATCCATGCCGCCTTTATTTAGGATACTCGTTGGCAAAAACTTTTTCAATGCGCTATACTGCAAATGAGATATTTTTTATCAAGTACAACTACAGGAGAGTCATTATGAGAGCTGTTATCCTTGAAGCACATGCCGTCAACCCGGGCGATGTATCCTGGGATCCGGTCACGTCGCTCATTCCGACGGACATCTATGAAAACACGACCGAGGACGAGAAGTGGAACCGCATTAAGGGGCACGAACTTGTGCTCACGAATAAGGTAAAGATCGATGAGGAGGTTTTTTCACGCTTCCCGGAGATCCGTTACGTCGGTGTCTGCGCAACGGGATATAATGTCGTCGATCTCGAGGCTGCGAAGCGGCGCGGCATCATCGTCACCAATATTCCCGCTTACAGCACCGATTCGGTCGTTCAATGCACCTGGGCGCTGATTCTGGAACTTACAAGCCATGTAGCCATGCACGCGGAAAGCGTCAGAAGGGGTGACTGGATCAAGTCCCCGACCTTCTGCTACTGGCTTACCGCGCCGACCGAGCTTTCCGGCAAGACGATCGGCATTTACGGCTTCGGCAACATCGGCCGGGGCGTCGCGAAGGTCGCGGAGGCCTTTGGCATGCAGGTGCTCGTTCACACCGCACATCCTGAAAAATACGAAGCTGCTGCCTCTTCCGCTATTCACTTTGTCGATGAGGAGGAACTGTTCCGCAGCTCGGATATTCTCACCTTTCACTGTCCGCTGACCGAAGAGACGAACGGCCTGGTCAATCAGCAGACGATCTCGCGCATGAAGGACGGTGTCATCCTGATCAATGTTTCCCGCGGGCCGATCATCAATGAAGCCGATCTGGCCGTGGCTCTGAAAAGCAAAAAAATATCCGGCGCAGGGCTCGACGTTATTTCCGTCGAACCGATGCTTCCGGATAATCCACTGATCAACGCTCCCAACCTCATCATCACACCGCACATTGCCTGGGCGAGCGTCGAAGCCCGCACCCGGCTCATCGCAATCGCCGCGGACAATATCCGCGCCTTTCTGAACGGCGATGCGTTGAACAGAGTAAATTAGGAGCAGACCTTGTTCGATTCCGCTGAAGGCTTTGCGTAATTCGGCTCAACCGGAAAACGCGGCTCAGTCGATTACAGCAATGGCTTCGATCTCCACGAGGGCGCCTTTCGGGATCGCTCCGACCTCGAAGGCCGCTCTTGCCGGATACGGCTCGGTGAAGAACTCCGCATATACCTCGTTCATCGCCGTGAAGTTTGCGATATCGCTGAGAAGAACCGTTGTTTTTACCACCTTGCTCATGTCCGCGCCGGCTTCCTTCAGAATATTGGAAATATTCGTCAATGCGCGGCGTGTCTGCGTCTGAATGTCATCGCCCGCAAATTCTCCCGTTGCCGGATCGATCGGGATCTGTCCCGATACATAGATCGTATTGCCCGCCTTTACCGCCTGACTGTACGGTCCGATAGCTGCCGGTGCGTTCTTTGTGCTGATTGCTTTACTCATATCTTTGTCCTCTTTTCTTTGGTATTCATTTTCTTAGATCCTGTTCGATTCCGCGTGCCTCGAAATACCGGTGTACCGCGGACTGATAATCTTCTGTTTTCTCCGCTTTCCGGATCCTGTGGATCAGTTTTTTCTCTTCCTCGTCCGCTTCCGTATATCGAAAACTCCAGATATCCTTCATGTGAAAAACGGCGTTCCTGCCGCCCATCGCCTCGCTGTATGCCGCAAACAGATCTGTGAAAAACGCCTCATCCTCTGCGGGAGACAGCGGCTCGCCGCCCTGCATAGAACGAATAAACGCCGGATCGACGAACATATGCCGCCCGATCATCACCGCCTCGAGCGAAGGAAATTGTTTTTGCAGGGAGAAAACAGCACTCTCCGATCGAACGTCCCCATTATAACACACTTTTGCCCGACTGTTTTCGAAACCGTACGCAAAGCTGTCCATATGAACGCCTCCTTTATAATAATCTTCGCGCACACGCGGATGGATCGTGAGCTCGCAGATCGGATAGCGGTTGTAAACGGCCAGGAGCTCCGGAAAGGTCTCTGCCCTTCGAACACCGATCCTCGTCTTGACCGACACACGAATCGCCTTGTCCAGACCGCGTTTCGTGTATTCCCGGAAAAATTCATCGAAGAATTCATCCAGTTCGTCCGCGTCCTCCAGAAAACCGGCTCCCTTTCCCTTAGTCACAACCGTCGGCGCGGGGCATCCCAGATTCAGATTGATCTCCTCATAGCCCAGTTTCGCGATCTCTTCGGCGGCCCAGAGGAACTGCCCGGACTTATTGGTAAGGACCTGCGGAACCACACGGATCCCCGCATTGTTCTCCGGAAGAATATCCCGCAGCTCCTTATTGGTAAACTTCATTTTCTGCGTCAGACCGATAAACGGCGTGTAATATTTGTCAACGCCGGGAAAATACCGGTGATGAAGGCTACGGAACAAATACCCTGTGACGCCTTCCAGCGGTGCAAAATAATAATTCATCCGAATATGCCTTTCCGGGCAATTTTTTTGCCCTTCTTTATTATTTATAATCAATTTATAAACCGCAAAAAAATGGAGAATAAAATTTCTACAAATTTATTCTTCTTTTTTTTGTACTTTTGTGATACAATAAATTAACTTTTTAACTCAGTAAAGTGAAAGAGGTATTTAGAACATGCTGACTGCTTACATCAATGCAAATGTCATCACGATCGATCCGAACCAGCCGAGAGCCGAAGCGTTCCTCGTAGACGGCGAACGTTTCACCAAAGTCGGAACGACCGCAGACATTTTATCGGAAGCGGGAACAGATGCCGAGATCGTTGACCTGAAGGGCGCAACGATCGTTCCGGGCTTTAACGACAGCCATATGCACCTGCTTAATTATGCATATTCCCGCACAAAAATCAACTTTGTAGGAAAAGACTCGATCAAGGAGATCCAGGAGACAGCCAGAGAATATCTGCGGGAGCACCCGCCGGTGGATGGCGGCTGGGTCCTTGGTTCCGGCTGGAACCACTACTCCTTCCCCGAGAACCGTATGCTGAACCGCCAGGATCTCGATGAGGTCTGTGCCGATCATCCGATGGTCTGGACACGCTGCTGTGAGCACACCGTTGTCTGCAACACGCTGGCGCTTGAGAAGATCGGTATCACCGACGACACGCCGAATCCGGAAAGCGGCATTATTATCCGCGACGAGGAAGGACACGCGACCGGTATTCTTCAGGAAACAGCCCGCTATCTCGCTTACGGAAAGCTCCCGGATATGAGCGTTGAAGAGATCAAGGCGATGCTCGCCGAAACGATGGATTACATGTCCGCGTTCGGTATTACCTCCGTTCAGTCCGAGGATTTCGAGACCTTCTCCTCTAAAAACTGGAGAAATGTTATTCAGGCTTACCGGGAACTTGAAGCGGAAGGCAAAATGAAGATCCGCGTTACGGAGCAGTGCTGTCTGCTCACGCCGGAACGCTTCAACGAATTCCTTGCCGAAGGCCATTACCATGGCGAAGGAAGCGATCTGTTCCGCATCGGACCGTTAAAGCTCTTCCTGGATGGTTCCATCGGACCGCGTTCCGCTTATCTGACGCAGGAATACAGTGACGATCCGGGCAACTTCGGTGTACAGGATTTCCCGCAGGACAAGCTCAACGAGATGGTAAACCTCGCGCAGGCGAACGGTTTCAACGTTGTCTGCCACGCCATCGGCGACGCGGCTATGCTGCAGGGTCTCGAGGCTTTCGCCGACGCGAAGAAAAATCATCCGCTCGAAGGTGTCCGCAACGGTCTGATCCATGTACAGATCACGACCAATGAGATCATCGACCGCATGAAGGAGGACGGCATCATCGCCTATGCGCAGCCGATCTTCGTCAACTCCGATATGCACTGTGTGGAAGGCCGCATCGGTGCGGAGCGCATGGCAACCTCCTACGCGTTCAAAACGATCCGTGAGAAAGGTATCGTCGAACCGTACTCTTCCGATTGTCCGGTTGAGTCCTGCAATCCGGTCGACAGCCTGTATGTATCCGTCAATCGCAAGGATCTGAACGGTTATCCCGAGAACGGTTCCTGGCATCCGGAAGAAAAACTCAGCGTCGAGCAGATGCTGCAGGGCTTCACCATCGACGGTGCTTACGCTTCCTATGATGAAGACAGGAAGGGTTCCATCGAGGCAGGCAAGCTCGCCGACTTCGTTGTTTTCAATCTGGATCCGACAGCGATCGATCCGGAAGACCTTCTGTCCGTAAAAGCACAGGCAACCTATCTGGGAGGCAAGTGCGTATCTTCCCGTTCCTGATTGTTTTCCGAAAAGCGTTCTGTGAATTCCGCAGATATTTACCCGCAGGAAGCAGACGTTTTTGACGGTATGCAATATAAAATATGAAAAAAGGAGAAATGACACACAATGGGTAAACTGAGAGAAAAAATCGCCAAAGCCGACGAGAAGCTTCAGCTGAATGAAGAAGCCTTTCGTCCGAGCGGATGGGTCGTTGCTGTTGTACTGATCTTCCTGATCGCCGCAATGAGTACATCCATCTTCCTGTTCGAGCAGCATCTTCACATCACCATGCTGATCTGCATGGGATTCACGATCCTGCTCCTTGTCCTTGACGGCTGTTCCTACTCAAAGATCGAGAAGGCCATGCTTCACGGAGGTCTTCTGGTAATCCCGACACTGCTGGTACTCTTCTGTATCGGTGCGCTGATGGGTTCCTGGATCGCAAGCGGAACTGTTCCGATGATCATCTACTGGGGTCTGAAGCTGATCAACCCGGCAGCCTTTCTGGCAACCGCCTGCATCGCCTGCATGATCACCTCTCTCGCAACCGGTTCTTCCTGGTCAACCGTAGGAACCGTCGGCGTAGCGCTGATGGGTGTCGGCCTCGGCCTGAATATCAACCCGGCCATGACAGCAGGTGCCGTTGTATCCGGTGCTGTTTTCGGTGACAAGATGAGCCCGATGTCCGATACGACCAACGTAGCTCCGGCCGTTGCGGAGGCGGATATCTTTGATCATATCAAGGCTATGATGTTTACCGGCGGCCCGGCAATCGTGATCGCCCTTATCATTTATGTAATCATGGGTATCAATCATCAGGGTGATGTCGATTCCGCTACCATCGACGCGATCACTTCCGCTCTGAAGACCGGTTTCCATCTGAACGCATGGACACTCGTTCCGATCGTTGTTGTATTTGTTCTCGCTATCAAGAAAGTTCCGGCTTTCCCGACACTGCTGATCTCCGGTCTTCTGGCCGCGGTTATCGCACTCTTTGCGCAGGGTTCCGGCTTTGTCAACATCCTTTCCGTCATGGAAAACGGCTTCGTCTCCGAGACAGGCATCGCCGAGATCGACAAGCTGCTGTCCCGCGGCGGTATCTTCTCTATGAACTATAACGTAACGCTCAGCGTTATTGTAATGGTTTACGGCGGACTTCTCGAGAAATGCGGTATCCTCGCAGTCTTCCTCGATAAGATCAAAGGTCTTACCAAGACTGTCGGCACACTGGTTCTTACCACCGTTATCACCGAGATCGCTCTGAACCTGCTGACCGCTTCCCAGTACCTCACCATCGTACTCGGCGGCCGTCTCCTGATTCCTTGCTACAAAGAGAAAGATATGCTTCCGCAGACGCTTTCCCGTACACTGGAGGATTCCGGTACCGTAACATCGATGCTGATCCCGTGGAACCTCTGCGGTGCCTTCGCTACCGCTGCTCTCGGCGTAAACAGCTTCGTATACCTGCCGTACGCATTCTTCAACCTGCTCACACCGGTGATCGCGATACTCTGGGGCTTCCTCGGAAAATTCCAGTGGAAGACCGGCGAGATCCCGAGCAAACGTACCTATCGTGATGTTCAGGAAGACGAAAAACCGGCTGAAGCCTAACTTAGCCTGATTTACAAAAAAGCTGCCGCACGTTTCGTGCAGCAGCTTTTTTTGTGTTATCATATATGGACAGGCTTTGCTTCGTGCGAAGGAAGATGTGTACTCTTCATGCAGTCTGGGACTCTGCCTGCATTTGATTTGCAATCTGCATTTGATTTGCAATTGGAGGAAATAAACTATGATCAAAGTCGATCTGATCACCGGCTTTCTCGGGTCCGGAAAAACGACCTTTATCCGCTCCTATGCCCGCCATCTGCTCGATGATGGAACACGCATCGGTATCATCGTGAACGACTACGGTGCCGTCAATGTCGATATGATGCTTCTGAGCGAGCTGCTTTGTGATGACTGCAACGTCGAAATGGTCATCGGCGGCAACACCTATGAAGACCATCTGCGCCGGTTCAAAACAAAACTCATCTCGCTTGCCATGATGGGATATCAGCGTGTGATCGTTGAGCCGTCAGGGATCTTCGATGCGGATGAATTCTTCGACGTTCTCCGCGACGAGCCGCTCGATCGCTGGTACGAACCCGGAAATGTCATCACCCTCCTCGACACAGGGCTGGATATCCCGCTCTCCCGCGAAGCAGACTACCTTCTCGTCTCACAGGCCGCCAATGCAGGCCGCATCGTGATGAGCCGTACACAACAATACCCTTCCGACAGAAAAGACGCTGTAATCACCTATCTGAGAAACTGTATGCGGGAATTCCATTGCAGCCGCGACATTACGGGCATCGTGATCGACAGGGAATGGACGGAATTTACCGATAGAGACTGGACTGACTTGTTCACCTGCGGCTACGCGAGTGCCGACCACGTGCGCATGCCGGTCAGCCGCATGAGTGACTTTGACTCCCTGATCTATATGAAACCGCCGGTAACCGAAGACGAACTGCGCAGCAGTATCGCCCCGCTGATCAATGACCCCAAAGCCGGCGGCATCATCCGGATCAAGGGCTTTCATCCCCTCCCGGACGGAACATGGCTTACCGTCAACATCACCCATGACCACGCCGAGATCACGCCCGCTGCCATCGGCCAGGACGTCCTCCTCGTCATCGGCGAAAACCTCGACCGTGACTACATCAACGCGCATTTCCATATGCAGGCATTATGACCGCTTTTGCATGCACCGGATCCGAAAAAAACGAGGTACCTTTTCGGTACCCCGTCAAAAGTCCTGTCTATATTGTACGAAACCCCTGGTTTACTGTCAAATTCCTTATCCCAAATTCCGTTGAATTCGTCAGCCGTTCTCCTCTTCCGCTTCCTCTTCAAGCGGTGCCGCGGCCTCCTGCAGGAATGTCCGATATCCTTCCCGAACCTTGATCGGAGCGGCAATCGTCATTTTGCTGCCAAATGAAGCCACCCACCCGTAAAACGGCGCGCTGACCGCGATCGGCAGTGTTACGTGGAAATGCAGCTCATCCTCAGGCACGATCATGATATCGGTGCCGAAGCGGTCGAGGATCGAACCCGCGCAGCAGTTATCACAGCGCAGGGTAACATCCTTTACCTTGCCGTCCGATGTACCGAAGAATTTCTTGCCCTCCTCGGTGGGGTTGATCCTTCCGTCCGCTACAGTCTCCCGATCGGTATCCTCAACCTGAAGGTGGATCATCTTGTCGATCCGGTAGAACTTCATATTCCGGCCGCCGACGGGAATCCCCATCAGATAATAGCTCTCCGCAATCCAGGTCAATGCGCAAGGATTCACATAAAAGCATTCGCCGTCATTGAGGATCCTGTGTTCTTTTCTAACGGTCCATTCCACATACTGGAAGGAGACCTGCTTTCTCCGGTAGATCGCCGCATGCAACTTATCGATCGCGTACAGGACCGTCTCATTCTGCGTCTTCGGCCGGTCCATCAGAATGACCTGCTGATGAAGCTGCTTCGCTTTATATTTACTGGTAAGCTTCTCCAGGCGGTCGATGAGGTCCCTGGAACGCCGCTCCGAGATGGAAGGCGTCACCTGCACACTGTCGATCATCATCATCAGTTCGGGAAACTCGAGCAGCCGGCTTCCCATGAAATAGCCGTGCAGATTTCCCTTCACCGTGATGATGTCCACACCAGCTTCGACTAAGGTCTCGATATCGCTGTAGATACTTCTGCGGTCGGCAAAGATATCATATCTGCTGATCAGAATATGAATAATATCCGCAGCCGAAAGAATATGTTCCTCGTCGGTTTCCTGTTTCAGGATCTGATACACATAGAACATCCTCAATTTCTGCTTATGTACTGCCATGCTGCAAGTTTCCCCTCTCATCTTGTTATTGGCGTCGTTGTCTTATGGAGAAATTTTCCAATATTTTCAAAACAATATTCAAATTCGCCTTATGCAGTAGTAAACCACAAGCTCACTTCATAAATCCGCACAATGAAGGAAGTATTTCAATAAAATAGGAGTGCGGACTGATATCCGTACTCCTTTTTCATGCTGTTCTTATGAAATTTCTTAGTTTTTGCCTGCGAAAACCGCTTTTGCTTTCGGGAAAAACGGCTTGACCTCGCAATACCGGTCGATCATTTTTCCGAAAAAACCGATCAGTGTGCCGTTGACAAACGCCGTGATGACCGTACCGATTCCGATTCCCCGAATCCCCCCGAAGAAAGTCAGTGACAGGATCACCGCGAGCGCCAGAAAGCTCAGATCAAAACAGGTCTTGAACAGGGCGAAGCGCGCATGGAAGTGCTCACTCACGACCTTTACAAAGAGATCGTAGACCTCCGGATAGATATATACGCGAAGGAACAGTGCCACCGAGATCGTGCAGAGCAGCGTTCCTACTACATAGTAAGCGATCCGCACGGGCATCGGCTGTGACCCCGGTGTGACAACGGACGGATTAAAGGCGGGGACCGCGAAGCGCCACAGATCCAGAATGAGGCCGTAGACAAAGCAGGTGCCAAAGGATGCCAGATAGATCAGCCGCACCTTCCGGATCAGCAGATACATCAATATCAGAAGGAGTCCCTGCACCACGTACTCCGCCTGCCCGAAGGTCAGAAACGGGAACTTGAGACTGAGTTCAAAGGCCGGCGCGACGATCATGGACAGGCCGAAATTCGACGCGGCCACCATGGCCACGGAAAAGCCCATCAGTACCAGAGCGATGAGGTACCCTGCTTCTTCATAAACGGTTAGTTTCTTAGTAGTATTCATTGGCTCTCCTCGTTACAGCTCATAGAGAGCCATATATTTCTTCTCGATATAATCCAGGAAATCCTTCGGTGTAAACTCTCTGCCGGTGATATCCCTGATCCAGTCCTTCGGTGCCAGCGTATCCGCCTTTGCAAAAACGTTTGCCGCCATCCAATCGTTGATCGCCTCGAAATCACCGCCGGACACCGCTGCGGAAAGATCCAGTTCCTTCTCCATCTGCGCGGTATACATCGCGTTGTACATGTTTCCGATCGCGTATGCGGGAAAATAGCCGAAGCCGCCGGTCCAGTGAACATCCTGAAGGATGCCGTTCCTGTCGGAATCCGGTCGGATGCCGAGGTACTTCTCATACAGATCATTCCAGAGTGCCGGAAGCTCTTCGATCTTCGCGTTTCCGTTGACGATTCGCTTCTCGATCTCATAGCGGATGATGATGTGGAAGGTATAGGTAAATTCATCCGCCTCCGTGCGGATGAGGGACGGCTCCACGAGGTTCATCGCCTCATAGAATTCTCTTTCCGATACATCTTCGAAAACCTGCGGAAAGATCTTTTTCGTCTCCGGATAGATCAGATGAATGAACTCCTCCGACCTTCCGATGCGGTTCTCGTAGAAACGGGAAACAGACTCATGCTGCCCCATCGTCTTGATCCGGGTGATGTGATTCTTATAATCCGCCTGCGGCTGCAGCTGCTCGAAGAGCGCGTGACCACCCTCGTGGATCACGGAAAACATGCTCGAGCTGAACATATCCGGATAATAATGCGTGGTAATGCGGGCATCATTCCGGCCGAGTCCGTCGGTAAAAGGATGCTCCGCCGTTGAGATGGCGCCGCGTTTGAAGTCGAAACCGATCGTCCGGAGCAGATAGTCTGCCATCTGTTTCTGCTGCTCATCGGTCACCGTGCGCGACAGAAAATCGGTGCGGATCTTTTTCGGGCTTTTCCTGATCTTCCCGAGTAAAGGCACGAGCCGCTCTCTGCACTCTCCGAAAGCTTCATCGAGATCGGCCGTTGTCATTCCTCTCTCGTAATCATCGAGGAGAACATCATACGATGTCGCAGGTTTTCTGTCCTCTTCGAATCTGCGGAGCGATACGTCCTTCAGATTGGCCTCTCTCACCTTCGCCAGTGAATCCGCGAAAAGAGAAAAGTCCGATTTTTCCTTCGCCTGCAGCCAGTCACCGAACGCCTTGTTGTATGTTTTTGAAAACTCCAGATTCATCTCCGGCGTGATATCGGCCGTTTTCAGATAGTCTCTGTGAAGCAGTTCGGCAAGTACACGAAGCCCCTCCGACAGTTCATTTCGATGCGCATAGAGATATTCGCCCTCTTCTATAAAATGCGGATCCTTGAGCAGGCGGAATGCCTGATTCTCCATGAACGCCATCAGGTCACCCTGCTCTTCGATCGCCTTTTCCGGGCAGATCGTTTCGCGGTCGTAATTCAGAATACTGACCGTGTGGCCGTAATATTCCGCCGTCGTCAGTGTCTCCAGAACATAGTCCAGCGCTTTCGAAAGTTCTGCCGGAAGGTTCGCGAGATTTTCCTTGCTCAATGTCATAGTACCCTCTTTCTGCGTAAAAGTAATTCGTAATAGCTCTGCTGTCTACAAAGCATAATATCAGATTCTGCCGGAAATTTGAAGAGCGTGAACAAAGCAGAAGGCCGTCCGAAGAAGCCGACTGTTCGGACAGCAGGAATCAGGCCGTACGGGAGAATCCTTACGGTCCGCCTCCTGCGATAAAAAACACCCGCGAGACAGGCTCTCGCGGGTGTTCCATGAACTTCTGATTATTCAGCCGAAAAGCTGTTTAATTAGAAGTGTGTGTACATGAAGTACTTGTATCCAAGCGGGTTGGAGAAGAATCCCTGAACGCTCGGATCGATCATGTACAGATCGGTGTAGTAGTACAGCGGTGTGATTGCGCCGGTGCTCATCAGCAGATCCTCTGCTTTGTGCATCAGAGCATATCTTGTATCTGTATCGGTGCAGGTCTTGATGTCATCGATGATTACATCGTAGGTCTCTGCCCATGTGCCGTCTTCTACCTTGGTATCATATCCGAGATCAGTCAGATCAAGGCTGTAAGCTGCAACAGTTTCGCTGGAGCCTTTACCGAACTGGCAGTCGTTGTTACCGGAAGCGGTTGTCCACATATCCAGGAAGGAGATCGGGTCATTGTAGTCGCCGAGCCATCCGTTACGTGCTACGTTGAAGTTACCTGCTTTACGAGTCTCAAGGAATGTATTCCACTCCTGGTTCTCAAGCTGCATGTTGATGCCGACACCGGCAAGAGCGCCCTGCAGGTACTCAGCGATTGCCTTGTGGCCTTCGCTTGTGTTGTAAAGGTAAGTAAGAGTCGGGAAGTCTGTGAACTGACCGGTGGACTCATCAAAGGTGTAGTACTTCTTCAGGATTTCGATCGCTTTGTCATAGTTGGACTGAAGCGCGTCTGCGGATACATCATAGTATCCAATGTAATCGGAAGAATCACCTGCGTTCTCGTAGAACTGGGAACCGTCAGCATCGGTAAGACCCATAGCTACGAAGGAAGAAGCCGGAACCTGTCCAGCCTGTCCGATCTCGTCACAGATGTAGTTACGATCGAAGAACAGGGAGATAGCGTTGCGGATCTCTTCACGTGCCTTCTCAGCCTCAGCGCCCTCAAGGCCGCTGCCTGCCGGAAGGATATCCTGGTTTACGTTCCAGCATACATAGTATGTACCAAGCTGACCCTCTACCTTGAATGCATCCGGATACTCTTCCTTCAGGGAAGCGATCTCGTTGGTCGGAACATCATCGATCATCTGCCAGTCACCGTTCTTGAAGTTGGTGAGCATGTTGTTTGCATCATCAGACAGGTAGAAGTTGATCTTCGGCATGGTGATCTTGTCAGCATCGTAGTAGTTTGCATTCTTCTCCAGAGTGATTACGGAGTTATGCTCCCATGCGGTCATGGTGTACGGTCCGTTGCATACATAAGTGGACGGATCGGTAGCCCATGCCTCATCGGCAACGACATCCTCTCTTACCGGGAAGTATGCCGGGAATGCAAGAAGCTCGTTCCAGTACGGAACTGCGTTTTTCAGAGTTACAACGATGGTCTTGTCATCCGGAGCTTCGATATTCAGAGTAGCATCCGGGTTAACCGGGTTGCCGTCTGCGTCTGTCTCCCAGACTTTATCATAACCATCAACAACCTCGAACATGTAGCCGTAGTCAGCTGCAAGCGCTACAGAAGAAGCACGATTCCATGCGAATACGAAATCGCCTGCGGTAAGCGGCTGTCCGTCGGACCATGTAAGGCCGTCACGAAGGGTATAGGTATAAGTTACGGTTCCATCCTCATTCTCAACGCCCTCTACGAGCTCCTCAGCGCAATCCGGCTGAAGCTCCAGAGTTCCGTCAGAAGCCTGACCCCATTTAGCCAGACCGGAGAACAGATGGGATGTAAGTGTAGCACCGTCGACAGCACTGTTCAGCGCCGGGTCGATGGTTGCCGGCTCGGATGCCAGGCATACATTGAGTTCATCACCGGAAGCTGTTGTGCTTGCAGCAGCTGTCTCGGTTCCGGAAGTAGCGGCTACGGTTCCCTCGCCGGAGGTAGCTGTTGCGGAAGCTGCAGAGTCACCGCAGGCAGCAAGGCCGAGTGCCATTACACCGGTAAGAAGTAATGCAGTAAGTTTTTTCATTCTTCTCTCTCCTTTTACTTTCCTTTATATATTTCCTCCGGAGTCTCCCCGAATAGCCTGTTACATTCGGTGAGATTCCGGTGAAAAACGTTAGTTGATCTCCGCGGTTCTGTGGCAGGCAACAAAGCGGCCCTTCTCCACCTCTTTGAACTCCGGCATGCTTTCGGAACACTGTTTCGTAGCATACGGACATCTGGTGTGGAACGGACAACCGGAAGGTGCGTTCAGCGGACTCGGAATCTCTCCGGTAAGGGAGATTCGCTTGTTCGCTCTGGCGATCTTCGGATCCGGAACCGGAACTGCGGACATAAGAGCTTTGGTATACGGATGCAGCGGTCTGTTGTAGATCTCATCCGCATCGGCAAGCTCTACCATCTTGCCGAGGTACATAACGGCAATACGGTCGGAAATGTGACGAACGACCAGAAGGTCATGAGCGATGAACAGATAGGTAAGTCCCATCTTGTCCTGCAGTTCGTCGAACATGTTGATAACCTGTGCCTGGATCGATACGTCCAGCGCGGATACCGGCTCATCGCAGACGATGAAGTCCGGGTTTACGGCCAGCGAACGGGCAATGCCGACACGTTGTCTCTGGCCGCCGGAGAACTCATGCGGATATCTGGCAGCATGCTCACTGTTCAGACCTACATGATTCATAAGCTCCAGGATCTTCTCCCGTCTCTCAGCTTTGGAATTGTACATATGATGGATATCGAGCGGCTCTCCGATGATATCGGCAACGGTCATTCTCGGATCCAGTGATGAATACGGATCCTGGAATACCATCGTAGCCTTGGTGCGGAACTGCTGAATATCGCTCTTTGTCTTGATCTGCTTGCCGCGGAACCATACTTCACCGGCCGTCGGCTGATACAGATGCAGGATGGAACGGCCCGCGGTCGTCTTGCCGCAGCCGGACTCGCCTACGAGTCCGAGGGACTCGCCCTCACGAATATTAAAAGAAATATCATCGACAGCCTTCAGCGGTTTGGACTGGAAGAATCCGGTGCTGATGTTGAAGTACTGCTTCAGATGCTTGACCTCTACGAGAGGCTTATTGTTGTTGACTTCACTCATTTTTCGCTCACCGCCTTCTTCACATTCATCCAGCAGGAAGCATAGTGGGAATCATTGATCTCCATACGCTCGCAGCGCTGTTTGATACAGATTTTCATAGCCGCGTCGCAGCGAGGTGCGAACGGGCAGCCTTTCGGCATATTGAGCAGATCGATTGGTGTACCGCTGATCGGCTCCAGTCTCTGGCCGGAGTTTTCAGCGGTCGGAATCGAACGCATCAGGCCTTTGGTATACTCGTGACACGGATTGTAGAAGATTTCGTCCGCGGTACCCTGCTCACAGATGGAGCCGGCATACATGACAACGACCTCGTCACAGAGCTGTGCGACAACGCCGAGGTCATGCGTGATCATGATGATCGCCATGCCCATTTTCTTCTGGATGTCTTTCATCAGTTCCAGAATACCGGCCTGGATCGTAACGTCAAGCGCTGTGGTCGGCTCGTCCGCGATCAGAATATCCGGTTCGCAGGCAAGTGCCATCGCGATCATGACACGCTGTCTCATACCGCCGGAGAACTCGTACGGATACTGCTTCATACGTTTTTCCGGCTCATTTACATTTACAAGCTTCAGCATCTCGACCGCGCGGTCCCATGCCTGCTGTTTGTTGCGGTTTGTATGGAGAAGAATTGCCTCCATAAGCTGATGTCCGATCGTATAGGTCGGGTTCAGGCTGGTCATCGGATCCTGGAAAATGATCGAGATCTTGTTTCCGCGGATGTCCTTCATCACTTTCTCGCCGGCGCCAACCAGCTCCTGTCCGTCAAATTTAATGGAACCGGATACGATCTTACCGGTGCCTGCCAGGATCTGCATAATCGAATATGCGGTTACGGATTTACCCGATCCTGACTCACCTACGATACCGAGGACCTTGCCGTGATCCAGCTGAAAGGATACACCGTTTACGGCACGAACCTCACCGGCATCGGTAAAGAATGATGTGTGCAGATCTTTTACTTCAAGTAATGCCATTTTCAGTAGTCCTCCCTTAGTTATTCAGCTTCGGATCGAATGCGTCGCGAAGACCGTCACCGAACAGGTTCAGCGACAGTACGATCAGTGAAATCACGATCGCCGGAATAATCAGACGATACGGATAAGAGGACAGACCGTTCAGCGCATCGGAAGCAAGAGAACCGAGGGACGGCATCGGCGCGTTTACACCGAGTCCCAGGAACGACAGGTAACTCTCTGTGAAGATCGCGCTCGGGATCTGCAGCGCCGTCGAAATAACGATGACGGAGATGCAGTTCGGAATCAGATGTTTGCGGATGACCCAGGAGCCCTTGGCGCCCGCTGCCTGCGACGCGAGGACATATTCCTGCTCACGAAGAGAAAGGATCTGTCCGCGGATCAGACGTGCCATCGATACCCAATACAGGATCGCGAAGATAATGAACAGCGATATAATATTCGAACCGATCTTTGCCAGAGGCGTTCCCTCCAGGCTCGTACCGATCGCCACCTTCAGAACGGCTGCCAGAAGGATTACCATCAGCATGTCCGGCAGAGAGTAGATGATATCAACGATACGCATGATGATCATATCAACAACACCGCCGCAGTAACCGGAGATCGATCCTACGAGCAGACCGATGACAAGGACGATAATACTTGCGAACAGACCTACCGCAAGAGAGATCCTGGTTCCGTAAACGACACGGATGAAATAATCACGTCCCTGCGCGTCGGTTCCGAAGATATGCGGAAAAACGCTCTCTCCGCTCTCGATCCTAGCCAGCTCCGATTTCGCGTATTCGAACGGTGCCAGGTTGTTGAAGGAAGCATCGACCGGTTTACCGGGCTGCATGCCGAGGATCGCCTCGTACTTGTACGGCCAGAACATCGGGATAAAAATTACCGCGAGGGCAATGATCACGATGATCCAGAAGCTGATCATGGCAATTTTGTTTTTGCGAAGTCTTCGCACGCCGTCCTTGAATGCCGTGGTGGACGGACGCATCTTGACCATATATTCTTTGTCTTTTTCACTGGCAGGATTGAAATCATCCAGATCGACCTGCGCACTGAAATGTTTCAGATTATTGATGTCCATTTTTGTCTCCTTACTCCAGATTGATACGCGGATCTACTACTTTGTACAGGATATCGCTGATCAGGTTCATGATGACGATGAGCGTCGCGAGGACGATCGTCGTTCCCATGATCAGTGTGTAGTCACGGTTGATGATACTCTGTACGAACGCGCGGCCGATTCCCGGTACAGCAAAGATCTGCTCTACGACGAGGGAGCCGGTAACAATATACGCCAGCATCGGTCCAAAGTAAGTGATGACCGGGATCAGGGAGTTCTTCAGTGCATGGCCGAAGATCACGCGCAGTCTCGGTACGCCCTTTGCCTTCGCGGTACGGATGTAATCCTGTCCGAGTACGTCCAGCATCGAAGAACGTGTCATACGGGTGATGTAAGACATCGGATACAGCATCAGGGTAATGATCGGCAGGATCAGTCCGGCAGCCGTGGAGCCGTTCGCCGGGAGCACTTTCAGCTCAATGGCAAAAACGATCAGCAGGAGCGATCCCATAATGAAGGACGGCATCGATACAAACGCTGTCGTAACGACCATGATCACACGGTCAAATACGGTATTTCTTCTCAGCGCCGCGAAGGAGCCGAGAATCGTGCCGGAGATCAGCGCGAGGAATGCCGCAATAACGCCGAGCTTGATGGAGGTCTTCAGACCGTCGGTCATGATATCGATGACCATACGTCCTCTCTGTTTCAGGGACGGGCCGAACTTAAACTGGATGACATCCGTGAGGTATGTCAGGTACTGTTCAAAGAGCGGCTTGTCCAGACCGTATTTTGCTTCCATTGCCTTCTGTACAGCCGGGGATACCGCTTTTTCACCAACGAACGGGCCGCCGGGAACGGCGTGCATGATGAAAAATGTCACGGTGATTACTACCCAAACTGTGAAGACAGCAAGAATAATACGTTTCAAAATGTACTTCAAAGTCTTTGGATTCATATTCTTCCACCTTCCGATATTTCCCACATGAAAAGAGGCCCAACATGCATACGCGCAATGTTTGGCACTTTAAATGTGGCGATATAATAGTAATATTCTACTATAAATTGCCCCATGCAACAAGAAATATTAATTCCTTATTAATCTCTAAAAAATGTATGAACAATCGCATAGCAAGTGTATAATTCCTCATGTTCATGCATATTATTAATATTTATTCAGCTCCGGTAATTTCTTATTGTATTTTTTATGAAATAACGACGAAAATAGTCGGCGCTTTTTGTAAAAAACGCCGACTATCTGTTTCGGATCTTCAAGTGTCTCCGTGTCTTGCTGCGGCTCAGGAGCTTGCTGCGGCTCAGGAGCCCGCTGCGGATCAGACCTCAAGCAGCTTCAGAATTCCGTGCACATAGATCTCCGCCTGCAGCAGAAGTTCATCGATTCTGACCCACTCATTGTTGTCGTGCAGATGATAATCGATCCCCGGGAACGCGCAGCCGAACGCAACCGTGTTGTGGATCTCTTTCGCGTAAGTTCCGCCTCCGATCGTCATCGGTTTGTTCACGGTATCGCCGGTTACCTCCACATAACTCTCCGCCAGGGATTTTACCAGGTCGGATTCCGGAGAGAAAAACAGCGGTTCCGTTGTTCCGGTTATTGTGATCTGTCCGTTTGCGTCAGACAGCTTTCCCTCTGCCAACGCAAGGATCTGCTCCGCGCTCATTGTCACCGGGAAGCGGATATCGATCGTTCCTTCTGCCGCTCCGTTTTTGCCTTTGATCACACCCGTATTCAGCGTGAGCGCGCCGTACTCATCACGCACTTCGCCGAAGAGTCCGTTTCCGTCGGTCGCGGTGCCGATATGGCCGCAGTAAAAATCAACGAGCGGATCCGCAAAACCGACATCCTTCAGGCCGGCAAAGAGATAGGCGATCGCGTTCACACCGAGCTCCGGTGTCGATGCGTGCGCCGTCTTGCCGAATACGGTCAGTGAATCCGCATCGCCGCTCTTTGTAAGCTCAAACCGAATCCCGTTCTTCCCGAAGTAAGAAGCCAGTTTTTCTTCCGGCAGAGTTCCCGGAACGAAGGCGGCTTTTACTTTTCCGCAGACGATGTTGGATGCCGCTCCTCCTTCGATGGAAAGGATCTGTGTGTTCGCTTCGTACTTTGCGCGGATCATGCCCTTCTCGCCATAGACGAGCGGAAAGTCACCGTCCGGGGTGAAGCCGTAGTCAACGTGTCCTTCCTTCTGAACGTAATATTCCAGGCATCTCGATCCGGTCTCCTCATTGGTTCCCATGATCAGGCGGACTCTTTTCGTCAGCGGAATCCCCATGTCCTTCAGAACTTTCATCGAGATCATCGACGCGACAACGGCGCCCTTATCATCGGCAACACCGCGCCCGTAGAGAACGCCGTCCCTCTCCGTCATGGTGAACGGATCAGAATCCCAGCCGTCACCTTCGGCAGCCGGAACAACATCGAGGTGACCGATCACGCCGATCAGCTGCTCTCCCTCTCCCATTTCCGCGTACCCGGCATAGTTATCCACGTTTTTCGTGCGGAAGCCGTCTGCCTCGCACATTTTCAGCGCCGCCTCCAGAGCTCTCTTCGGTTCACGTCCGAACGGCGCATCAGACTCCGGCTTTCCCTCCGTACTCGGGATCGCGACAAGTTCTCCCAGTCTCTCCAGCAGGAGCTCCCGGTAGCCTTCCACTCTCTCCTTGATTTCTTTACTCAACTGTTCTGTCATATCCTGTTCCTTTCCTTTGCATCCGTGGATTCTTGAATTTCCCGGTTATTTCCTCATATTTCTCATATTTCTCGTATTCTCTTTTATTCCCTGATATTTTCTCGAATTTCCTGTTTTTCACAGCAGGTTCTGCATACTGCATTAAATCTGCGCGTCCGCTTTCTCCATCTGTTTCAGCTCCGGAAGGACCGTGAGCAGCATCGTGATAAAGCAAAGCAGTCCGCCGATCACATTGGATACCGGCTCCGCGGCAAAAACACCGTCCGTTCCCATTCCGAACACATACGGCAGCAGGAAAGTCAGCGGCACCACGATCACGACTTTACGAAGCAGCGAGAAGAAGATCGCCTGCTTTTTCTTGTTCAGTGACTTGAATACGGTCTGTCCCGTGTACTGGAAACACATAAAGATAAATGCCGTGAAGTACAGCTTCAACGCGGGGATCGCATCTGTAAGGATCGCCCTGTCCGAACTGAAGATCGAGATCAGGAATTCCGGTTTTGCCACGATGAAGCCCCACATGAAGCCTGCGTAGACAAGCGTCATAGCCGCCATGATCGCGACCGCGTAAATCACACGCCGCGGTTTTCTCGCCCCGTAATTGAAACTGATCAGAGGGGACGCCCCCTCGACAATAGCAAAGATCGGAGTCTCCACCATCTGTCTCACACTGGATACGATCGTCATGATCGAGATGAAAAGGTCACCGCCCGTCCGAAGCAGAACATTATTGGCGCAGATCGTTACGAGGCTGTTCGTAAACTGCATCACAAAGGAGGAGGACCCGAGGCCGATAATATTGCGGACGTCCGGGCCGCACGCTCTCCGCTCTTCTCCCGTGAGCAGGTGGATCTTCAGCTCCGAGCGCCGCTTCAGCGTGCGAACAACGAATACCGCCGACATAGCCTGCGAGAGGATCGTCGCGATCGCCGCGCCTTCGATCCCCAGACCGAGTGTGAAGATAAAGAGTGGATCAAGAACGATATTCGCTGCCGCCCCGATCACCACGGAGATCATTCCCGTCGAGGCATAGCCCTGCGCGTTGATGTACGGATTCATGCCCGTTGCCAGCATCGAGGGAAGTGTTCCGATCAGGTAGATCCGCATATACGGAAGCGCATAGGCAAGCGCCTCCTCCGATGCGCCGAAAGCCCTGAGGATCGGTCCGGCAAAAACCATGCCGACAGCGGTGAGCACCAGTGCCGTTCCGATGAGGAGCGTATAAGCCGTGCTCTGGATCCTCGCAGCGGCGTCATCATTTCCCTTTCCCCTCTCGATGGAGAAAAGCGGTGCTCCGCCGCTTCCGTACATCGAACTGAACGCCTGGATGATCACGATCACAGGAAAGCAGATTCCGATCGCCCCGAGTGCGGTCGTTCCGATTCCTTCGATTCTCGCAATGTAAATGCGATCGACAATATTGTAGAGGAGATTCAAAAGCTGCGCCGCCAGCATCGGCCCCGTTGCCCGGAGAATGCTGATGGGAATCTTCCCGTTCGCAAAATCAATTTTCTTCATGTTTCTTTATTGCGCCTTCCAAATAATCGAGTAGGACGGAATTCTCCCCTCCTACTCGATTTCGCACGCGAACATCTCGAAGCAAGCTTCTCGATGTTCTTACGACCGGCAAATGGAGCCTTATGCAAGCATGGCTCCGCTTGCCGGTCTTGTGTAGCAAAATAAAAGTGGCATACCAAACGGTACACCACTTTCATAGATCGGTCTCCGTGTCCGGAAAAACCGTTGCCTGCAAATTCCCTGCTCTTCGAAGCGGTAAAACTGTCGAAATAATCGTATTCTACACACTTCAAGGTGTCAAGACCCGATTACCGAAATGCATCGGCATAGGCATAGGCGGATCCGATCGAATTACCGGAATCCTCTGTCAGATGATCCAGTTATTCGAATCGATGGTCAGATTCGCGTTGCTGAGGCCAAAGATCCGGCTTGAGATATCCGCTGCGCCGGCTTGCGCGCCGCCGCTGATCTGCGACCATGTCTTGTAAAATTCATCCGATGCCAGACGGGTATCCGGCTCCGCATCCCCTTCGAGGATCAGAAGAACGATGATGCCTGCCTGATTCAGAGCGCGTACAACAGCAGAGAAGTCTTCTCCCGCTTCGGGCTTGTACAGATAGGTATGACGGCCGTTGCGTACGAGACGGAATTCCGCCTCTTCGATCGCGTCGACAGTCGTACCGTCTTCACCCGGACGGAATTCTACCACGAGCGGGTGCTGCCAGTTAAGGGCACTTCTCATGTTGCGGTCCGCAACCGGATGGTTCTTTTTCTGCGTGCCTTCTTTTACCGCGGTCACAACACCACAGGCGGACGTCATATGACTGATGCGGTCGATGAGGATCAATTCTCCCTGTGTACGATGGTTTGTGAACTCATCAATGATGATCGGTTCCGTAACCGCAAGTTCACAGACGGCGATCTCATTTTTCTGCAATGTATCGGCAGCTTTCTGCTCTCCGGTATTGATATCGATCTTGTAGGAGATCTTTGTCAGGATTCCGGGGATCTTCTTTGTACCGACCTTGACCAGGAAGTTTTTACCGATCGTCAGAGGAGCGTCATCCATCCAGAGAAGTTCCGTCTCAAAGGTATCGGATGCCTTGAGGCCGCTGCCCGACTCCAGTACGCAGCCGCGGGAAACATCAACTTCCCGGTCGAGCTGAATGGTGACAGGCTGGCCTTCTCCCGCCTCTGTCTCGGTATGATCCGCAACGAGAATGCTTTTAACGTGTGCGGTCTCACCGCTCGGAAGAGTGCGGATCTCATCGCCTGTGTGGACAGAGCCATGCTCGATCTGTCCCTGGAAGCCGCGGAATTCATGGTTCGGACGGCATACACGCTGCACCGGCATATAGAATCCCTTCTCGTCGGCGGTCGCCTCGGCAACATCAACGGTCTCCAGATAATGGAGAAGCGTCGGTCCCTTGTACCAGTCGAAGTTCGTCGTCGGCTTTGTAATATTGTCACCCTCGGTGGCAGATACCGGAATGATCTGGATATTCTGAAGACCCAGATCTTTCTCCAGTTCTCTGATCTGGCTCTCGATCTCACGGAAGCGGTTCTCGTCATATTTCACGAGATCCATTTTGTTTACCGCAAAAACGAAATACCGAATTCCCATCAGCGCGCAGATCCTCGCGTGCCGCTTGGTCTGGATCAGCACGCCCTGGGTCGCGTCGATCAGAATGATCGACAGGTCAGCGAAGGAAGCTCCGCAAGCCATGTTTCTGGTATATTCTTCATGCCCCGGTGTGTCGGCGCAGATAAAGCTCCGGTTATCGGTAGTAAAGTAACGATAAGCAACATCAATGGTGATTCCCTGCTCACGCTCAGCGATCAGTCCGTCGAGAAGAAGGGAGTAATCGATCTTGCCGCCGCGGCTTCCGACCTTGGAATCAAGGGTAAGCGCATCCTTCTGGTCCGCGTAGATCAGCTTCGCGTCATACAGCAGATGACCGATCAATGTTGATTTTCCGTCGTCTACGCTGCCGCAGGTAATAAATTTCAGTAATCCGTTCATTTTAGAAGTACCCCTCTCTCTTACGTTTCTCCATGCTGCCCGCGCCGCCGTCCTTATCAATGACGCGGCTTGTTCTCTCGGACTCGACCGCGCTCAGAGTCTCTGCGACGATGTCATCCAGGGTAGCTGCTTCCGACTCGATTCCGCCTGTCAGCGGATAGCAGCCCAGGGTACGGAAGCGGATCTTCTTGTGCATGATATCTTCCGGTTTCAGGTTCAGATGGTCGATGATCCTGTTATCGTCGACCATGATCAGATTGCCTTCATAGTTGATGCACGGACGCTCGGCCGCAAAGTATAACGGAACGATATCGATTTTTTCTCTCTGAATGTACTGCCAGATATCCTTCTCCGTCCAGTTGGAGATCGGGAATACACGGATGCTCTCCCCTTTGTTGATCTCGGTGTTGTAAAGTTTCCACATCTCCGGTCTCTGGTTCTTCGGATCCCACGCCTGCGCGGAATTGCGGAAGGAGAAGATCCTCTCCTTTGCGCGGGATTTCTCCTCGTCACGACGGCCGCCGCCGAATGCCGCGGTGAAGCCGTAGTAGGTCAGCGCCTGCTTCAGAGCCTGTGTTTTCATGATATCGGTATATGAGGAACCATGATCAAAGGGGTTGATCCCAGCCTTCACTCCCTCTTCATTCTTCCACTCCAGCATTTCCAGGCCGTATTTTTTCGCCTGCGCGTCACGGAACGCGATCATCTCATGAAACTTCCACGTGGTATTTACATGCAGGAACGGAAACGGCGGTTTCTCCGGGTAGAACGCTTTTAAAGCCAGATGCAGCATAACGGAGCTGTCTTTGCCGATCGAATAAAGCATGACCGGCTTTTCGCACTCTGCCGCAACCTCGCGGATTATGTAGATGGCTTCGGCTTCGAGCGCATCCAGATGGGATAAGTTGCTCATGATATCTCTCCTTTATTTATGAATTAATACTTATTCGCATTTTTGCGGTTGACGGAGATCGTTTTTCCCGTACCGTCGGAAAAACGGATCTTCCAATTGTAGATATCCCCGTTTCTTTCGATCTTCATCGTCGAACCGGCGCCGCCGATATCGGCACCGAGGTACAGGCTGATGGCCGACACCGGACATTCCTTCAGGCAGGAGGTGCAGCCCCAGCAGTCTTCGGCAATGCGGATATATGCTTTTCTGTCGGCATCCAGATCGATCAGATTGCCCGGACACGCCTCAAGGCAGCGCCCGCATCCAATGCATTGTTTTTTATCAATTCTGATGCTCATAGCTGCCTCCTGTCACGATCTCCCGGAAAAGGATCTCGATCTTTCCGTCTCTGTAACGGGAATTTACATATTTCTTCCACTCTTCCGACTGCTCCGGATGATCGGCGTTCTCACCGAATGTGTGCCAGCGCGTCTCTTTTCTGGCGAGCAGATGAGCGATCAAAACGCGGCATACCGTGAGCCGTTCTCTGACTTCGTAGATGTGCAGCAGGTCAAACATATCTCCTGCCGGCAGATCACCGACAAGCTTCTGAAGTTCGGCGATCTTTTCGTCCGCCAGTTTCAGGCGGCTCTCATTATACCGGTAATCGGTGCGAATGCCGCCGGCATACTCGTCCATGACCTTCTGCATCGCTTCTTCGACCTGCTCCGCGGACAGAACGCCCGGCTGTACGGCGAAGTGCTTCGCGTAGGCGGAGAAGATTTCCCCGGGTACTGCCCGGTTCTCCTGATTCTTCGGGTTTTCCTGATCCTCCGCAGCCTCTTTTGCCGGCGCGGAAATATCTGCGATCCTGTCCAGATACTTTTCTGCCGATTCCGCGGCGATCTCACCCTCCGCAAGGGCACCGGTAACATATTTCTGCGGCGCTCCTCCCGCGACATCTCCTGCCGCAAAGAGTCCCGTAATGGTTGTAGCCCGCCCGGTATCGACCCAGAAGCCGCTGGCCGTATGACCGCCGACGATGTACGGCTCGGTCCCTTCTACTTCTACATTGGACTCCGACGGACCTTTTCCGGACTCGATCCATTTCAGCGTCTGGGAAGGAGCCATGTTCAGATAAGCTTTATACAGATCCTCTTCCTGTTCTTTCGAGATCCCTTCGGTCTTCAGATAACACGGGCCGTGACCGGCGCGATTTTCTTCCACTGTTCCGTAGATTCTCTGCGGCGTCGTGAGACCGTATCTGGTCTCATACACTTCACCGAGAGAATTGACCTGCTTTGCGTGAACGCCCTGCGCGATCGTTCCGGTCGGCGCAATCGTATCCTTGCATCGAAGCGCGACAAAGCGGTTCTCAAAGGTCGTCATCTCCGCGCCCGCCAGGAAGCCCATGGCAAAGCCGGCACCGGTATTGAACGGCGGATACCACATCTTATGTCTGGAGAATCCCGGGTTGTTCGGCCGGTACAGACCTGCCGCTCCTCCCGTCGCGATCAATACCGCTTTTGCGTGGATATCGTAAAAAACGTTGTCTCTTACCGAGAAGCCATAAGCACCGGCAGCGACTTTTACTCCGTTCACTTCTTCGATCTTCAGATCCGTGATATTTACATGGTTCAGAACGTCAACATTCTTCTGTTCCGCCGCAGCCTTCGCAAGGATCGGTTTGATGTTCTCTCCGTTGATCTTGACATTCCGCCATCCGCGGGTCACATACCTGCCGTTCTCGTCCTTGAGTATAACGAGACCTCTTTTCTCGAGATCTTCCGTTACGGAATTAAAACGCTCCGCAAGGGTCAGACAAAGATCGCGGCGAATGATTCCTTCTCCGTCCTTTGCCGCATACGCAACGTAATCCTCCGGAACATGGCCGTCGGAAATATAGGCGTTCAGTGCGTTGACTCCCGCCGCAAGGCAGCCGCTCCGGATAATATTTGCCTTTTCGGCGATCAGCACCCTGATGTCCGGCCGCTCTCCCAGCTTAACAGCAGCGTAACAGCCTGCCGTTCCGCCTCCGATGATGAGCAGATCCGTCTCTATGTTTTTTGTTTCAAATGTGTTTGCCTGCGCCATGCGTTTTTCCTCTTCGTTTTTCCAATTATCATACGGCAAGCCAGAGAAGCGCCGCGCCGATCACCGCTGATGCTGTCAGCGGGATCAGATTATTTATCTTCTTGCGAAGGATCAGCCAGGTATCAAAAGCAACGATTCCGACAATGATCAGCAGAACGACCGGACTGCTCTTCCCAAGCGCCGTGCCGGTCTCCACACCGGTACGAACCATCGTGAGCATTACGTTGAGCAGCAGACCGCTGATGATCGGCCGGATCCAGCGGCTGATCTGACGGAAGATCGATACATTGCGGAAGGTGCGAAATACCCAGCACACTGCGCCGAAAGCACATGCCGATGCAGCGACGCTGATGCCGAAGCCCGCAAGCGCCGAAAAATATCCGGCAGCAGCAGTTCCTCCCGCCTCCACGGCAGAGATGAAACCGACACCGGTGAGAACCTTTGTGAGGATCGAGCCAGGAAGAATATTTACCACCGGTACCAGCGTTCCGTAGAATGCCGTTCTGCTCACGATTCCCGAATTTACAAACAGGCCGTCCGCAATCGACAGATAAGCATCTCCGCCTCCGAAGGAAAGGATCGAAGATAACAGACCGCGAAAGACTAAGGATGTCGCGTGTCCGTTCAGGATGAGCGCCGGCACGGTAAGGGTGAGAGCAAATGCCGCCCAGGCTGCCGTTTCTCTGAAAAGTTCCTTCCAGTCCGCTTTTACGGCTGCTTTGGCACCGGTCTCCGCAAAACTTCTCTTTGCCTGCACTTTGCGAACTGCTTCCGTGAAAAGGATCGCGCCGAAGGCAATGCCCAGTACCTCAACGGTTGATAACTGAAATACCGGTATTGAGGAAATTCCGAGAATGGCGAGAAGGTTTTTGCCTCCCGTCAGAAGAAAAACGGCTGCGATAATGATCAGAGACGCGATGCCCGTCTGTCTGCTCTCTGCGGCAGCACTCTTCTGGGATTTGACCGCATAAGCGATCAGCAGACTTGCGATGTAAGAACCGATGCCGACGGACAGATAACGAATTCCCTGAAGGGTGGTCTCTGTGCTGCCGGCCAGTAAGGAAAGAATAGCGACTGTAAGAAGTGCGCCCGGAAGAGCGATCATCAGTGCCGAGAGGATCATGCCTCTGATTCCGTAGGAACGGCGTCCGTTTCCTGCCGCGATCTCGACCGGAAGAGCGCCCGGTGTAACACATGCCGCAAGGACATCCTCATCATAATCGGCCTTGGAGATCAGCTTCTGCTGATCAACAACCTCTTCCTCAATGACGGGGATCAGCGCCGTGCCGCCTCCGAATCCTACCAGACCGATCTTGAACATGGCTGTGAGGAGCTTTGCGAAATGTCCTCTTGTTCCTGCCGCACTCTTTTCGGATCTGCCGGCAAGACTGCCTGCCGGGATTCCGTCTGAAGTGTATACAGTCTGATCGATCATGTGCCCTTCCTCCATTTCATACAATTTCGATATGAAATATATTCTATACATTGTACATGATAGACCATTCAGACGGTTTTGGGTAATATTCAATACTTATTGTTGGTTATAAAATTTGCATATACCCAGACGGAAAACGCCGTTTTTCTACAATAAAATGCAGCTGCCGCACCTCTCAAAGTGCCGTCGCAGCTGCCTCTTATCATTTTGTCTCCTGTGGTTTGAAATAATCCTGGGATCACTTACTCTTCGACTTTACGAACGATCAGATCATAGGTCCCGTCTTCGTTATCGATCAGCTTCAGGATCTTGTGTCCCTCTTCCTTGATGCTTCTTGGAACATTCTGCACCGGTTCGCCGTCGTTCATGTGAACGCTGAGCACCTGTCCGTCATCCAGCTCCTCCAGCGCGACCTTTGCCTTTACGAAAGTAACCGGGCAGACAACATCCGTGATATCTACGGTATCATCGATCTGAAATCCTGCTTTTTCTACTGCCATTTTCTTCTCCTTATTTCAAAAGCTTATATATCCGTTCTGAGTTTCCAGTCGGTCAGTTCGAGAGGCTTCGAGGCTTCTTCCGCAGCGGATTCCTCGCTCTTTTCAAACACCTCTTTGATGTATGCGTCAAAGGTATCCTCGCCTTCTCTTGCGATGCAGTTCTGGAAACGGTCACCGGCTTTCCCATGGTCATGGAAGAAATTGATGCATGCGTCGCAGAGCTGGATCAGCTTGTCATGACTCTGAACGAACGGGAGTATCTGACGTCCTTTATGGAAGTGATTTCCGTACATTCCGCCGAAGCTCATGATATAACCTGGATGTTCTTCATACGCATCTGACGGGCATGATTTTGCGCAGCGTCCGCAGTAAGTACATTTATCCTCATCAATGATGATCCTGCCGTCCTCGAGCTTGATGGCATTCTCACGGCATGCCTTCACGCAGACGCCGCACTGAATACAATTATCCTCGATCCAGTCAACGCTCTCGGCGCCTTTGATACCGATATCATTTTCTTCTGTCTTCAGGCAGTTATTCTGACAACCGGTAATACCGAATTTGAATTTACCCGGAAGTTCCTTTGCGAAATATCTCTCATCGATCTCCGTTGCGAGATTGTAGGTATCGATGCTGGCGCTCGGACAGACGGCAGAGCCCTGACAGGCAGTCGTGGTACGTACTCGCGGTCCGCAGACAGACGGCACAACGTCGAACTCCGCCAGTTCCGCTTTAACGGCTTCAATGTCCTCCAGACGGATGAACGGGATCTCCAGTGACTGTCTGGCAGTCAGATGCACGTACCCTTCTCCGTATTTTTCCGCTACCTTGGATACACCGATCAGCTGTTTTTCCGTCATATGACCGCCGACCACATGCACTCTGAGTGCGAAACGGTTCTTCTGTTTCTGTCTCATCCAGCCGCCCTTTTTGAGTGCAGCATAATCTGTTGCCATTCCTGTTTCCTCCAAATTTCTTTCAAACTTTATTATCCTGAAACCGATCAGTCTTCAATGATCCGGAGATCTTCCTTCTCGGAAATACCGTTTTCCACATGGAAGGAGTTGAGTACCGGATTTTCATCATCCATCAGCGAAAGGATCAGATAGCTGGCTTTCCTGTCAAATGCCAGCCGGATATCCTCCGCAGACGAACGGGACGGGCTTTCCGGATGAGAATGCCAGTTGCCGAGCGGTTTCCATCCGTTTGCTCTCATATCCTTAACTGCGGCGAGCTGCTCCTTCGGGTCAAGGGAAAAATGCTCATTGGTGTGATCTACATTGGTAAGAATGTAGACTTTGCTGATCTCTCTCGTTCCGTCTTCCTTATCCAGGCCGGCGATCAGACCGCAGGCTTCTTCGGGACGAACTTCTCTGGCATGTGCCAGGATCTTTTCATAATCTTCTTTTCTGAGCGTAACCTTCATTCTCTTCTCCTGTAATGAAATTACCGGCAATTACGTTTTTCCGAACGATTCCTGCGCCTTCGAAACGCTTCCGCTCATCCCTTGCGCAGACTACTGAGTTCCTGCGCGGCTGCGTTCCAGCCGGGAATCACGCGTCCGGCTCAGTTCTGGCCCGGATGCCACTCACATGCCGGCTGCTCGTAGTCGACAAGCTCGGTGATCTCCGGATGATCGGAACATACCGCGCATCCGTCACCTCGCGGCGGAAGTTTGATCGTGTGGAACTGCATCTTCAGCCCGTCAAAGGTCAGAAGCTTTCCAACAAGCAGATCACCGACGCCTGTGAGATATTTCACTGCCTCGAGTGCCTGCAGAGAGCCGATAATTCCGCCCATCGCGCCGATAACGCCGGCCTGCTTGCAGGTCGGAACAGCATCCTTCGGCGGCATGGTCTTGAATACGCAGCGGTAGCACGGACCCTCGTGGGGAATAACGGTCATCAGCTGTCCCTTGAAGCGGATGATTCCCGCGTGGGAGAACGGCTTTCCTGCCATAACACAGGCATCATTGATCAGAAACTTCGCCGGGAAGTTATCTGTTCCGTCCAGGATAAAATCGTAATCCTTGATGATATCCATGATGTTTTCGCTGGTAAGGAATTCTTTGTATGTAATGACATTGACGTCCGGGTTGATCGCCTGGATGGTTTCCTTCGCGGATTCGACCTTCGGTTTGCCGATATCATTTGTGGTATGAATGATCTGTCTCTGCAAGTTGGACAGGTCTACATTATCGGCATCCGCGATACCGATCGTACCAACGCCGGCCGCTGCCAGATACATAGCTGCGGGAGCACCGAGTCCGCCAGCGCCGATGATGAGGACTTTGCCGTTCATCAGTTTTTTCTGGCCTTTAACGCCGATCTCCTTCAGGATGATATGTCTGGAATATCTCTCCAGCTGTTCGTTTGTGAAAGCCATCAGCATCCACCTCCCATGAAGTACAGAAATTCGACCTCATCACCCGCCTCAAGCTTTCTGGTCTCGAAGTCCTCTTTCTGGATGAATTCTTCGTTTACCGATACGCTCACATACTCCGGTGTCTCGACCTTCTCCTGAGCGATCAGTTCCGCGACAGTGATGCCGTCCTTCACTTCTTTTCTATCTCCTGCAACTGTGATTTTCATTACTGCATCCTCCTGCATCATTTTGTCATATATACAAGGCAAAAATGCCTGTGTAAGCTGGTAATAACCGAATCAGATCTCCCTGCTCGCCCTGATCGCCTGTTTGAGATCGTCGATCAGATCCCCTGCATCCTCAATGCCCGCGCTGATACGGATCGTATCCTCATAAACGCCTGCCGCTTTTTTCGCCTGCTCATTACTTCGGATGAACAGTGTCGAAGCCGGGTGGATCGCCAGGGTACGGATGTCACCAATATTACTTGCCCTGGTTACGAATTTGAGAGCGTTCAGAACCTTGAATGCTTTCTCTTTGGAGCCCGCGCGGAAGGTAAGGATTCCGCCGAAGCCCTTCCCGTCAAACTGCTGCTCGGCAAGCTCCCTGTAGGGATTATTGTCCAGAGACGGATAATTGACAGCAAGGCCGTCGATCTCATTGAGCGCATGCGCGATCGTGTCCGCATTGCTGCAGATCCGTTCCATGCGGATGCCAAGTGTCTCCATGCCGACAATGTTCATGAAGGCATTGAAGGGTGACAGGCAGCTTCCCATATTTTCCCAGATATCGGTTCTGAGGCGGATCGTATAAGCGAGCGGTCCGTACTTTTTGTAGCCGTCAAGGGCACGGAACTTCTCAAAGTCCCATTTGAACTTCGCCGCGTCGATCAGCACACCGCTGATCGAGTTGCCTCCACCGTTGATATATTTGGAAGAAGAATGGACCACAAAGTTTGCGCCGAGACGGATCGGATTGACCAGATACGGCGTTGCCGTCGTACTGTCGACCATCAGCGGAATGCCTTTGCTGTGCGCGTAATCCGCGATCGTCCGGATATCCAGTACGGCAAGTCCCGGATTTCCGATCACTTCGGAAAAAATGAGTTTTGTTTTCTCATTAATCAGCGGCTCGATCTCCTCGATCGTCATATGCTCAACAAACCTTGTTGTGATGCCGAATTTAATGAGATCTTCAAAGAGATCAAGTGTCCCGCCGTAAAGGCTGCTGCTGGCAATGATCTCGTCACCCGCGCAGAGCATATTCAACAGGCCGAGCGTGATTGCCGACATGCCCGAGGAACACGCGATCGCGGCATTGCCGCCCTCCAGTTCATTGATCCGCTGCTCAAACGCGGCTACCGTCGGGTTCCCGACTCTGGTGTAGGCAAAGCCGACCGCTTTATGCTGAAAAACGCGCTCCTGCTCTTCCGCCGTTTCATACTGAAACGCGCTTACCTGACTGATCTGCGGAATCGTTGCATCATCGGCATATGGTTTAACAGCTTTTCCATGAAGGAGTTTCGTATTAAAGTTCATGCATTCTCTCTCCCTTAAGCAATTCACACATATCATATCGCATTACTATGAAACTGTCTTATATGAAAGAGTGATAACAGGCAATAATTTTTTGTTATCGCAAAGTCCAGAATAGCGAAGATCAATACAGCAGACAAAGCGGCCTCTCCCGCGCAGTTTTTTAAGGCTGCGTGGAAAGGCCGCTGTTTTTACTTTACGTAATTCAATTAAATCTTAATTTCCTGATCCGTTTTTCTGCTTATTCGAAAATCAGATCTCTCTGGTCCATACGGAAGCCATAGCCGGGCCGCCGCCTACGCAGAGGGAAGCACAGCCGATCTTCGCGTCCTGACGCTTCATCTCGTAAAGCATCGTAACGATGATACGAAGAGCGGAGCAGCCTACCGGATGTCCGAGGGAAATGCCGGAACCGTTGACGTTGGTCTTGCTGCGGTCAACGATGTATCCGTAATCCTCTTTCAGCTTTCTCTCAACACCGATGAACTGTGCTGCGAAGGCTTCGTTGACCTCCCAGTAATCGACATCATTGAAGGCAACGCCTGCGGCGTCGAGTGCTTTCGGAATAGCTACCGCCGGTCCGAGACCCATGTACTTCGGATCTACGCCCTTTGCGGCGATCGCAAGCATCTTTGCCATCGGCTCGATGCCGAGTTCTTTCGCCTTATCGAGAGACATGACAACAACTGCAGCTGCGGCATCGTTGATACCGGATGCGTTGGCCGCTGTGGTTACGCCGTCTTTATTGAATACCGGTTTCAGCTTGGAGATAGACTCCATGGTGCAGCCCTGGATCATATGCTCATCAACATCAAGGACCTTGTCGCCCTTTCTGGTATGCTCGATGACCGGAACGATCTCATCCTTGAATTTGCCCTCTTCCGTTGCCTTGCAAGCACGGGAATGGCTCATAACCGCGAGCTCGTCACACTCTTCACGTGTGATATTGTACAGCTTTGCTACATTATCCGCTGTGCAGCCCATGTGTCCCTCGGAAAGCTCATCATAAAGAGCATCATGAAGTAGGGAATCATACAGCTCCGCGCCGCCCTGATTCGGGATACTTCCCATACGATAGCCCATACGTGCCTTCGGAAGAAGGAACGGTGCCTGTGTCATATTCTCGGTACCGATTACAAGGCCGATCTCGGTCTTGCCAAGGGCGATATCATTGCAGGCGATCTCCAGCGCGCGCATACCGGATGCACAGTTCTGGTTTACAACGACCGCATTGCTCTCGATGCTCATACCGATACGCATGGATACCTGGCGTGCCGGGAGAGATCCCTGCATACCCGTGTAAACTTCGCCCATGACGATCTCATCAACGACCTCCGGCTTAATTCCCGCGCGTTTGATCGCTTCGGTTCCGGCTGTGATCGCAAGATCTCTGGCGGATACATTCTTGAACTCACCGAGGAATTTTCCGATAGCTGTTCTGCATGCACTGACGATTACAACTTCTTTTGTTTCCATTTTTGCTTTCCTCCTGTCATTCCGGCACTCGCAGTGCCGCTTTTTTCGCGAAAGTTCTCCGATCCCCTATCGTTTTCCCACCATCAAAAAGCGGACCGGCTGAACTGCCCGTTTCCTATGTTCTTTATTGCCAATAACAGAATACAGCATTCTTGTTAAAAAATAAACATAAAAAAATATTTTTGTTACTTTTTTATCAATTTTTGAACGAAATATCGTCAGATTGCTAAATCTTTGACAAGTAGATTTCTACCATTAAAAAAAGAATTGCAGAATAAGTCTGGCTCTCTTACCTGGAATTGAACATAGCTTCCGTGTAATTGATTAAAATACGATAAATTTTGTAAATTTCTCTACCAATTATTAGGCAACTATGCTATTATATTAGCGCAATAAGGAAAGTTTTTGTAATCTTTTATCCTAGTTGATAGGGGGCTAACAATATATGGAAAGTAGTGCTATCATCCAGCCATCCGATGAACAGATGAACAGTGAAGTTCCTGTTTTTCAGCGCCTCATGAACGACATCATGAACGAGGTCAAGGAAGGACGCCTTCGTGCCGGCGACAGATTACCGCCGGAACGTGAATGGGCAAAAGCCATGGGCGTATCCCGTGCAGCTGTCCGTGAAGCAGTACGCGCACTCGAAGCTCTCGGCCTGCTCGAAGGTCACCAGGGAAGCGGTACCTACATCAGCAACACTTTCCACCTGGCATTCCTGCAGCCGATGACGATCTCCTATTTTCTCGGAGGCGGTACGGTACAGACCTTGCAGGAGTTCCGCCGTGCGCTTGAGATCGAAAGCGCCAAAATCGCAGCAATGAATTGCACGCCGGCTTATTATGCCGAACTGCTGACGATCAATAAACAGATGGAAAGTGCCGAAACGGAAGAGCTCAGTGCCCAGTATGATCGCGATTTTCACCGAAAGATCGTGGAAATGACCGGCAACTGCCTCCTGATCGATTCGATGGCATCCATCTACTCTCTTCTGGATAGTATGACACTCTCCCTTCGAAAGGTGATTCATCGGGAGAACGGAGATTCTCAAATTGTCTTTGAGCAGCATCGTGCCATTCTCGAAGCCATCGGTCACGGTAACCCGATGCTCGCCCGCAATTGCATGCGCGAGCACATGAACCTCATTGAAGACTATCTGGAGAAGGTCAATGAAACAGGCATGATCGCCTGAATATCGCCTGAATACAGGTATGACCTCCTGAATGCGGGTGAATCGCCTGTATATCTGGAACATACACGCAATAAACAATTACCGAACAAAAAAACAGGAATCCATCCACGGTACGGCCGTCTTACGGATGATTCCTGTTTTTATTTATGCAGTGTTTGTAGTTTTTTAGGGTACGGGGTGTTATGGGACAGAACGTGTTGTTCTGATTCATACAAAGATCCGCATCATGATCATGCAGACAGCGGTTCCCGCGAAAATGCTGAGAAAAGTATTATGCTTCCACTTGTGAACTATGACAACGACGGCCGCGGCAATGAGCTCCGCGATCCCTTTATGGGCCGGATCGGTGCGCACATCCTTCAGACAATAGACCACCAGGACTGCCATGATCGCGGCGGGAAGCATGCTCCCCAGTCGTTCAAGCCATTCCGGCATCTTCCGTTCTCCTCGAAACAGCAGAAACGGCAGCGCCCGCAGAGAAAAGGTGATCGCCGTGGACAGCAGGATAATAAGCAGGATTCGTTCCATTATGCTGCCTCCTTTCCGCCGATCACGAGAAGCAGCCCGGAGGTGATCAACAGGGAAGGCAGCATGAAGGTAGAAGGCCCGAAGATGCACAGCATCAGAATGCCGATTCCCAGACCTGCAAGAGCCGGCCGGTGATTCTTCGTCTTCTCCCACTGCTCAATAAAGATCGTGATAAAAAGAGCTGTCATACAGAAATCAATGCCCGTCGTATCGTAGGGAATCAGCTGTCCCACGATTCCTCCCAAAGCGGCGGCGCCAGCCCAATACAGCCAGGATAAAAGCGCGACGACAAACATCGTGCCATATCGCCGCTCTCCTTTCGTCTCCAGCGTACAATTTACGGCGTACGTTTCATCGGTCAGCGTATGAACCATGAACCACTTCCTTTTTCCCATGCTGCTGAAATCCTTCAAAAACGTAAGCGCATAAAAAGTCTGGCGGCTGTTCATCAGTAAAGCCGTGACGGCAATCGTCAGCAGCGATGCTCCACCGCTCATAAAACCGATCAAAACGAACTGAAAGGCTCCCGTATATACAGTCAGGCTTGTAAAGAGTGACAGAAACCAGGGGAGTCCCGCTTCTTCCATCAAGATCCCATAAGCCATTCCGAGAAAAAGGTAGCTGCAGAGTATCGGAAGAGACTTGATAAAGCCCTCCCGAAGGATGCCTGCCTTGCCGGCTGTTTTATTTTTCAAATGTGCATTATCAACTTTACGTTCATTCATCAATTCATGTTTCCCATCTGAAAAAAGCAGCCGGCTTCACAGCCGACTGCTTTGAATTCAGTTCTCGTTCTGTCCGGAGTATCTCCGCATCCGCGAAAATGTTCCTTCGAAAAGATTACATTCCTGCCTGTGCAGCAACCTCTGCAGCGAAGTCCTCGTTCTTCTTCTCCAGACCTTCACCGGTCTCAAAACGGGTGAAGCCTTTGATCTGAATCTTTGCGCCGTTTGCTTTCGCAACTTCGTCAACGTATTTCTGAACGGACTGTTTGCCATCTTCTGCCTTAACGTATACCTGATCAAGCAGAACGATCTCTTTCAGCTCTTTGTTTACACGACCGATGATCATGCCGTCGATAACCTTCTCCGGTTTCTTGGACTCTACCGGGTCGTTCATGATAGCAGCTTTCAGGATCTCTTTCTCTTTCTCGATGTAATCAGCCGGGATCTCCTTGTTGCTGGTGTACTGCGGTCTCATAGCTGCGATCTGCATGGCAACGTTCTTAGCCATAGCCTTGATCTCGTCGTTTACAACATCGGTAACGACATCTACGAGAACACCGATCTTACCATCAGCATGATTATAGGTAGCAACGAAGCCGTCAGCTTCCTCAACCTGTGCGAAACGACGGATCTTCAGGTTCTCACCGATAACAGCGATCTCTTCGTTAAGAGCTTCCGCAACGGTCTTGCCCTCTTCGTATTTCCATCCCTCGGCAAGGAATGCGTCGATATCGGAAGCAGTTGTCTCCAGAGCCTGATCAGCAACCTGCTGAACATAGGAGCGGAACTTCTCGTTCTTGGAAACGAAGTCTGTCTCGGAGTTGACCTCAACGATTGCAGCCTTCTTGTCGTCCTCTGTGGACTGGAACATTACGATACCCTCAGCAGCGATACGGCCGGCCTTCTTCTGTGCCTTAGCCATACCGTTCTCACGCAGCCATTCAACTGCCTTATCCATATCTCCGTCTGTCTGAGTCAGGGCTTTCTTGCAGTCCATCATTCCGGCACCGGTCATTTCTCTTAATTCTTTTACCTGAGCAGCGGTAATTGCCATTTGTGTATTCCTCCTTGAATTGTTTTGATAAAAAAGGTTCAGCTGGTAAAAACCATCAGCTGAACCTGTCCGTTACTTTCTGTCACCAGATGCAGCGTTTATGCCTGCCGATTACTCAGTGATCTCAGCCTCTGCCGCAGCTTCTGCTGCTGCATCATCTGCATTCTCCTGTGCCTGACCCTGTTTTGCTTCGATAACAGCGTCTGCCATCTTGGAAACAAGCAGTTTTACGGCACGGATAGCATCATCGTTACCCGGGATTACGTAATCAAGCTCTTCCGGATCACAGTTTGTATCGCAGATACCGATCAGAGTGATTCCCAGTGCATGAGCTTCCTGTACGCAGATCTTCTCCTTCTTCGGATCAACTACGAAGATTGCATCCGGAATTCTCTTCATGTCACGGATACCGCCAAGATTCTTGTGCAGCTTCTCAAGCTCTTTGTTCAGAGCGATTACTTCCTTCTTCGGAAGAACATCATAGGTACCGTCTTCAGACCATTTCTCGATCTGTTTCATTCTCTCGATACGACGCTGAACAGTCTTGAAGTTTGTCAGCATACCGCCGAGCCATCTCTCATTTACATAGAACTCGCCGCAGCGCTCAGCCTCAGCTTTGATGGTGTCCTGTGCCTGTTTCTTTGTTCCGACGAACAGGATGTTTCCTCCGTCAGCAACGATATCGGCAACTGCGCGGTAAGCATCGTCTACCATGCCTACAGATTTCTGAAGGTCGATGATGTAGATTCCGTTACGCTCTGTGTAGATATACGGAGCCATCTTAGGATTCCATCTTCTGGTAAGGTGTCCGAAATGTACACCGGCTTCGAGTAACTGCTTCATAGAAATTACGCTCATTTTGTTTCTCTCCTTTTTTGGTTTTGATCTTCCGTATGGTTTCACGTCCCGGGGACCACTTTTTTGTGGCACCGACCCGGTTAATGCCATACGTGTTTTTTACAGCGCGTCAATTGTATCACAGAAAAGTCCCGAAAACAAGGGTTTTCTCGATGTTTTCGGAACAAAATTTCCGGGAAATTCCGGGCAAATGTTCCGCAGCCGGCAAACCAGGCAGCCAGTAGATTCCCGGCGGAGAATAGAAAAAGAGCTTCAATCTTTCGATTGAAGCTCAATAAGAGGCGTGGGCCGGATTTGAACCGGCGCATACTGGTGTTGCAGACCATTGCCTTACCACTTGGCTACCACGCCATATTAAGTGACCCCGACGGGAATTGAACCCATGTTACCGCCGTGAAAGGGCGATGTCTTAACCTCTTGACCACGGGGCCGTATTATATGAAAAAAGCTCCTCCTGTTGGACTTGAACCAACGACACTTCGGTTAACAGCCGAATGCTCTACCGACTGAGCTAAGGAGGAATATAAAATCGGACATACCTTCAAAACTGAATACTCAAACTCTTCCAAACATCCGTGCTCTTCATTAGCCTTTGGTCAAGGCCTCGACCTATTAGTAACAGTCAGCTCCATGCCTTGCGGCACTTCCACCTCTGCCCTATCAACCTCATAGTCTCTAAGGGGTCTTACTTCTTACGAATGGGATATCTCATCTTAAG